>Ga0255096_1000992_pt1 | contig 12515 bp, 9 predicted proteins | sample Colum_Atlam_RepA_2_FD_188563 | JGI IMG/M metagenome (GOLD analysis project Ga0255096, IMG submission 188563) | Freshwater microbial communities from Columbia River, Oregon, United States - Colum_Atlam_RepA_8d | ecosystem: Environmental > Aquatic > Freshwater > River | place: USA: Oregon...
CCAGTTCGGTGTTGCACCACCAGGTGTCGCCACCCCAGGGCGGAATTTGTTTGCCATACAGCAAGCTGACGGCAGGTGGCTGCGCGAGGAACGGTGAATCGGTGTGCCAGCCCTCACCGAACACACGATCAACCACGGTGGTGGCGGCCTTCAGCAAATGCTGCACATTGGGGTGCCCGGGCATGCCCTTGGTGTAGGCATCAGTGCCGAAGCTACCGAAGCGCAGCGTCAGTTTTTCCTGGTCTTCAATCGTCAATTGCTGATCGCGGAAGTAGACCATCTTGTAGCGGAACAGGGCCGACTTTACCTGTTCGAACTGCGCGTCAGTAATGCTGGGAATGTGCACGCCCTGGATCTCGGCCCCCATCGCGGCAGCGAGCGGCACTGTGTTTATCAGCGTGCAGCCGTTGGCGGCGTCATCGTAGTGTGAAGGCGGATAGAGTTGCATGGGTCCCCTCAATGCTTGGTGTTATTGTTTGGCGCGATCATACTCCACCGTCTTTCTTTTGTTCGAGTAGTCCCATGCGATCCAGAACAAACATGCCACGCGGCAGCGTGCATACGTTGTGGCTGCACAGCCAACTGCTGCAGTCCAATTTTCTCGGTACTGATCCCGAGCGCCGCATCGATGTCTATGTGCCGCACGGCCACGATGGCAATGGCCTGCTGCTGCTGGTGGATCTGGCAGCCTTTCTGTCGGGCGGGCCCATGCATACTGGATGGAAAGCCTTCGGCGAAAATCTGCCGGACCGACTTGATCGCCTGATCGCCGACGGCACGCTACCGCCGGTGGTAGTGGCAATGCCGGATTGTTTCACCCGACTTGGCGGCAACCAGTACATCAACAGCAGCGTGATGGGGCCATGGGCCGATGTACTGATAAAAGAAGCAGTGCCGTTGGTCGAAACGCAATTCGCTTGTGGAGGTAACGGGCGACGCGGTGTGTTCGGCAAGAGTTCTGGCGGTTATGGCGCCATGGTGCATGCGATGTTGTATCCGCACTTCTGGGCCGCCGCCGCCTGCCACAGTGGCGACATGGGTTTCGAGCTGATGTTTTTCAGCGAATTCGCCGGTGTACTGCGCACGCTGTCAGCCTACGACTTCAACATTCGTGCCTGGCTCGACAATTTCCTCAGCAAACCGAAGCAGAAGGGCGGTGATCTGCACACACTGTTGATACTGGCGATGTGCGCCAGCTTCGATCCCGATCCCTCAGCCCCCTATGGCATTCGCCTGCCGGTGGATACCCAAACCTGCGAGTTGATCCCCGACCGCTGGCATAATTTCCTGCGTTGGGATCCTTTGAAACTGGCTGAAGAACACGGCGCCGGGCTGAAAAAATTGAAAGCGCTGTTCTTCGATTGCGGCACCTTTGATCAATACAACCTTCTGTACGGCGCCCGTCGTTTGCATCGCCAACTGGAGCAGCGCGGTATTGCGCACACCTATGAAGAGTTCAAGGACGACCACAGCAGCATCGACTACCGGCTGGACAGGAGTCTGCCGCTGTTGGTCAAGGCGCTGCATTAATTGAGTGGTAGAGACAGCAGCAGTTCATGGTCGAGCTGCTGCTGTTGGCAGTGCGCTAGAGCTGATACGCCTCCTGCGCTTCCTTGAACCTGACAAAGTAATCCAGCGACTGCGGGTTGCTCATGGCGTCCTTGTTGGCGGATTTTTCCAGCGCAAAGCCGAGCAGGATCTTGCGCACCGGCACTTCCATTTTCTTGCCGGTCAGCGTGTAGGGGATTTCTTCCACCTGGAAAATGTCGTCAGGCACATGGCGAGGGCTGTAGTCCTTGCGCAGTTTGGCGTTGATCTTCTGCTTGATGTCGTCGTTGAGTGTAAAGCCGGGTTTCAGTTTGACGAACAGCGGCATGAAGAAGCGTCCGCCCGACAGTTCAAGATTGACGATGATCGAATCGGCCACTTCACTGATGCCGTCGACGCTGCGGTAGATTTCGGCGTCGTCCTCGTTGATCATGAAGTAGTCGCCCTGGCGCCAGATGCCGGGGTAATCGGAGAAATAGGTCTCGGTGTAGCGGCTGTTGCCCGGGTCGTTCCAGAAATACAGCGGCATAGACGGCATCGGTTGGGTAACGACGAACTCGCCAACTTCATTCACCAGCGTGTTGCCCTTGTCGTCGAACGCGCGCAGATCCACACCGAGATGCGGCATCTGGATGATGCCGGCACGTACTTCCATGCCCGGCATCGGGCCGCAGAAGCCGGAGCAGATGTCGGTGCCGCCGCTGCCGGGGCCGACGAGGATGTCGGCTTTCACGTTCTGGTAGAACCAGTGGGTGCATTCGGCGCTGACGGGTGAGCCGGCCAGCATGATGGCGCCGAGCTTTTCGAATTTGAATTTGTCCTTCGGTACGATGCCTGCGTTTTCCTGCATCTGCTGCAGCGTCGGGCTGGCCCCGAACAGTTTGGCGCCGGCTTCGTCTGTCATCTTCCACAGCGTATCGGCTTCGGGCCAGGTCGGGTTGCCGTCGTACAGGATGGGGCGCGCTTCCACCAGCATTGAGCAGACGACGAAGTTCCACATCATCCAGCCGGTGGTGGTGAAGAAGAACATGCGGTCGTCGGGCTTCAGATCGTAGTGCAGCGCGCTGAGTTTGTGGTGTTCCAGCAGGATGCCGCCGTGTCCGTGCACGATCGCTTTTGGCAGGCCGGTGGTGCCGGACGAAAACAATATCCATAGTGGATGGGCGAATGGCACTTGCTCGAATGTGAACTCGGCGGCGCTCACCGCTGGACCACTCATCACATCCTGCCACAGCAGCGCGTGCGGCACAGGCGGCGTAGTGTCAGCGCGGTTGAGGTAGGGCAGGTAGATTACTTTCTCGACTGAGGGCAGCGCCTTGATGATTGCTTCAACTTCATGCTTGCGGTTGAAAGGTTTGCCTTTGTATTGGTAGCCATCGCAGCAGAACAGTACTTTCGGCGAAATCTGCGACAGTCGGTCGAGCACGCTCGGCGTGCCGAAGTCGGGCGAGCATGAAGACCAGATAGCGCCAATTGACGCGGTTGCCAGCAATGCAGTCACTGCTTCCGGCACGTTGGGCAGATAGGCAGCCACACGATCTCCCGGTGTGATGCCGAGCGCACGCAGTTGCGTAGCCAGTTTGCGCACGTTGCCGGCGAGTGTGGGCCAGTCGAGTTCGGTCAGCGGCTGCGTTTCGCTGCAGTGCAGCAGGGCAGTCTTGCCGGGTTTCTCGTTGCGCATGATGTGCTGCGCCCAATTGAGACGGCTGCCGGGGAACCATTGTGCACCGGGCATCGTGCGCTTGCCGAGCACGGCGGTGGGAGGTGAACTGGAATCGATGCGGTAGTAATCCCACAGGCTTTGCCAGAAGTCATCGATATGCTCGATCGACCAGCGCCGCAGTTGCTGGTAGTTGTCGAATTCGAGATTGCGTTCGCGTTTGAGCCAGAGGCGGTAGTGCTGAAGGTTGGAATCAGCAATCCACTGATCAGTGGGCTGCCACAGAATTTGTCCGACGGTTACCATGCGAAATCGAGTCCTGACAGGAGCCATGCTGTAGCGAGCGGTTTGCCTGCGCCGGACTGCTCCTTGGCGGCAACCTTGTTATCATGGCCGGGTTTGCTTTTGTTGGTCCCTTGCTGGGCTGTGAATGTTACCACCGGCCCGCAAAGCGGGTCATCTGCCGGATTGGGAAAGCCATGCGAATGTCAGTGGTGATTGTGCTTGCAGTGCTGCTGAGTGCAGCCGGCATCGTCGCCTTGTGGGGACGATCTGCTCCGGTTGAACCAGTGATGCCCGTCGTGGCGCATAACGATGCGCTCCAGCGTGCGATTGCAGTCGCCGAGAGCAAAGGGTGCCGGGCCTGTCATTCAATGGATGGAACGGCAGGCATCGGCCCGAGCTGGCTCGACAGCTACGGCGGTAGCCGCCGGTTTGCCGACGGCACCGTCCTGGCTGACGCCGACGAAAACTACTTGCGTGAGTCAATGCTGTACCCGGAAGCGCATGTTGTCGCTGGTTACCAGAATCTGATGGTGGCTGCAGTCTTGAGTGAGCAGGAAGTGGAAATGCTCGTGGACCTGATCCGCCGGTTGCCACAGGAATCGGCCCAATGATTCTGCTGCTAAGGTGGTTTGTTGTCGGCGCAACAATGGCGCTTGCGGCCTGCGACTCTGCCGATGAGCTTACGCTGGCCCGCCGCGCCCTGCAGCAACGCACCAGCGAGCTGGCGGCCGAATTCACTCCATGCCCGCGTACTTCGACCAGCAGCATGCCCGCGCTGCGGGCGGATAGTCGCTGCCTGCTGTTCACGGTCGCCGAGAATCCCGCAGTACCCGAAGGCCGTCAGCTCGATCTGCAAGTGATGGTGGTGCCGGCAGTGCGGCCGCTGCCCGAGCCCGACCCGTTCGTGATCCTGGTCGGTGGCCCCGGCCAGTCAGCGACGCTGGACGGTCTTGCTGTAGTCCCCATGTTCCAACGTATCCGCGAATCGCGCGACATCCTGCTGGTCGATCAGCGCGGCACCGGTCCGTTGAGCCCGTTTGATTGCGACCTGCCTGATGAAGAGGCAGCGTGGGGTGCCGGCATTGAAATGCAGTTGCAGCTGCAGCAGGACTACCTGCGTGACTGCCTCGCGAGCGTCGATGCCGATCCGCGTTTCTATACCACTGATCTTGCAGTCGGCGATCTTGATGCAATTCGCCAATACCTCGGCTACAACCGGTTGAATCTGTGGGGGGTGTCGTACGGCACACGGGTCGCGCTGGCCTACCTGAAATACCACGAAGCGCAGACGCGTACCGTCGTGATCGATGGCGTGGCGCCGGCCGGCATCCTGCCGCTGGAAGCGGCGCGCGATGGCGAGCGGGCCTTGCTGCACGTGCAGGACCTCTGCAGAGCCGAAGTCGCTTGCAACGCGCAGTTCCCCCAACTGCGCGCACACTATGACGAACTGCTGCTGCGGCACGCGGTGGAGCAGATCATCACTGTGCACGACAGCGTCAGTGGTGCCGACAAACCCCTCGCATTTTCTGCCGCAACGCTGCAAAGCATGCTGTTCGGCCTGCTGTACAGCCGCGAAACCGCACGGCTGGTGCCGTGGATGATCGAGCGCTTCTATGCCGGTGATTTCAGCGTGCTCGCTGGATTGGGCAACCAGGCGGAGAGTATCAATCTGCCGATGCACATGTCGGTGATATGCAGCGAAGACGTGCCATTGATTGATGCCGCTGAACTGGAGCAGGCAGGGGGCAGTTTCCTCTATGAAGGGCTAGTGCGGCCACGCATCGAAGGCTGCACCTTGTGGCCCTCACGCCCCTTGCCGGCGGACTACTTTGCGCCGGTGGTGTCGGCTAGACCGGTGCTGCTGTTCTCCGCCAGCCAGGACCCGGTAACGCCGAAGCGTTGGGCTGAACAGGTGGCCGCCACGCTGACGAATAGCGTACAGGTGGAAGCCACCGGCGTTGGGCATGGCGTGTTCAACTACGGCTGTGCGCGCGAGCTCGTGGCCGATGTGGTGGAGCAGGGCAGTGTGGACACGCTCGACACTTTCTGTCTGAAAGAATTGGCCACACGTCCGTTTTTCGTCAATGCCAACGGGAGCGTCGCTGATGATCAGGGTCGCTGAATTGGTCAAGGTGTTTGGTGGTGTGCGGGCAGTTGACGGTGTCGGCTTCACCGCAGCCGATGGCGCCATCACCGGGTTGCTCGGCCACAACGGCGCTGGAAAGTCCACCACACTGCGCATCCTTTACGGACTGCTGAAAGCCGACAGCGGAACCGCGCATATCGATGGTGTCGATGTGGCGCTTGAACCCCTGCAGGCTCAGCGGCTGACCGGTGTTATGACGGATGCACACGGACTGTATCCTCGTCTCACGGCGCGTGAGCACATCACCTACTTCGGGGAGCTGCGTGGCCTGACACGACAGGCCATCGCCAAGCGCACCGGCTGGCTGCTGGATGCACTAAACATGGAAGCCATCGCCGATCGTCGTGCCGAAGGCTTTTCGCAGGGTGAGCGCATGAAAGTGTGTCTTGCGCGCGCACTGGTGCATGATCCGAAAAATCTGATCCTCGATGAGCCCACCAATGGTCTCGATGTCATGACGACCCGCAGTGTCCGAAACCTTTTGCAGCAGCTGCGGGCAGAGGGCAAGTGCATATTGCTGTCGTCCCATGTGATGCAGGAGATCAGCACCCTGTGTGACGACGTCGTCATCATCGCTGCCGGAAAGGTACGCTTTCACGGCACTCCGGACGCTTTGCGGCGGCAGACCGGCATCGATGATCTTGAAGAGGCGTTTGTCAGTGTCAGCGGGGTGGAACCATGTTGATGCCGATTCTGGCTGTGTGGTGCAAGGAGTTGCGCGATGCGGTACGTGATCGCCGTTCGGTGATGTCGCTCTGCATCTTTCCGGTCATTGGCCCCTTGATGATCTTTTTCATGTTCAACCAGATCATCGATAGCGTCGATCAAGCGCAGGACATTACCTTGCCTGTCATCGGTGCGGCTGCCGCGCCAGACCTGATCGATTATCTGCGACAGAATGGAGTGGCAATCGAGACGGTCGAGCCGGTGGCGGACGGCGCGTTCTCAAGTGCGCAAGACGAGTATGTGCACGGTGCCATTGCTGAGCGTCGCTGGAATTTCGCGTTGGTGATACCACCGGACTTCGGCGAGCACATCGCGAAAGGCTCCGCGGTCAATCTCGAACTGCAATACGACAGTTCACGTCAACGTGAGGCCGCCAAAGTTGCGCGGGTGGAAAACCTGTTGCAGGCCTGGGGAAGCGAAACAGCGGTGCTGCGATTGCTGGCGCGCGGCATCAATCCGGCATTGGTGCGGCCGGCAACGGTAGCGCGTATTGACGTTGCCAGCGAACAGGCAAGGGCACAGACAATACTCGGCATGGTCTCGATGTTTGTGCTGATGGCCGCGTTCGTCAGCGGTGTTGGTATCGCAGTGGATGCCACGGCCGGTGAGCGCGAACGCAAATCGCTGGAGCCCCTGTTGGTGAACCCGGTGCCGCGCTTGTGCCTGATTGTGGGCAAGTGGTTGGCGGCGTCCGTGTTTTCGATGGCAGGGTTGGCGTTGGTACTCGTGCTCAATCTGACGGCACTGCACCACGTGCCGCTTGAGCAGCTGGGTATCAGCTTCATCATGGGGTCGCGAGAGCTTGCAGGTATTCTGCTGGCCACCTTGCCGATGGCGTTCTTTGCCACGGCGCTGCAGTTGCTGATTGGTCTCTTTGCGCGTTCATTCAAGGATGCGCAGGTGTACATTGGCCTGCTGGCGCTGCTGCCCATGCTGCCGTTCTATTACAACCTGATGAATGACACCGGCCGTGAACCATGGATGAATCTGGTGCCGCTGCTCGGGCAGAACATGTTGTTGACCGATGTGGTCAGCGGTCGCGCCCCCGCAATGACCGATTTTCTGCTGGCCGGTCTATGCCTGATGGCATGGGCTGCTCTCTTCATTGTGGCTGCAGCACAGCAGTTGAAGCGGGAAAGTTTGTTGTATTCCTGACGCGGCAAGGGTCTGGCTGAAATTGCAGGTATACGGGTCAAAAGTGGTGTGCAATCAATGACGTATCGCTATAATCCCGCCCCTTTGTAAGCCCGGTCACCAGGGAAAATTCCATGGCATTGCAAGACACGACATTGCAACACATGAACAGTGCAGAGATACGCCAGGCGTTCCTGGATTATTTCCAGCAACAGGGCCACACCGCTGTGGCCAGCAGTTCGCTTGTTCCCGGCAACGATCCCACGTTGTTGTTCACCAACGCCGGCATGGTGCAGTTCAAGGACTGTTTCCTCGGCATGGATAAGCGCGCCTACGTGCGTGCCGTTACCTCCCAGCGTTGTGTGCGCGCCGGCGGCAAGCACAATGACCTTGAGAACGTTGGTTACACCGCACGCCACCACACCTTTTTTGAGATGCTCGGCAACTTCAGCTTCGGCGACTACTTCAAGCACGATGCAATCCGTTTTGCATGGGAGTTCCTGACAGTCACGCTGCGTATCCCGAAGGAAAAGCTTTGGGTCACCGTATTCAGAGATGATGACGAGGCAGCCGCCATCTGGATCAATGAGATGGGAGTGCCGGCCGACCGCGTGACACGGATGGGCGAGAAGTCCAATTTCTGGGCGATGGGCGATACCGGTCCCTGCGGCCCATGCACTGAAATTTTCTACGACCACGGCCCCGATGTGTTCGGTGGCCCGCCGGGTACACCTGATGAAGACGGTGACCGCTACATCGAAATCTGGAATTTGGTGTTCATGCAGTTCAATCGCAGCGCCGATGGCACCATGACCCCGTTGCCCAAACCATCAGTGGATACCGGTATGGGACTCGAGCGAATCGCCGCGGTGATGCAACACGTGCACAGCAACTACGAGATCGACCTGTTCCAGGCATTGATCAAGGCTGCTGCCGTCGCTACTGGCGCGGTGGATTTGAATAACACCAGTTTGCGCGTCATCGCCGATCACATTCGTTCGTGTTCATTCCTGGTCGTCGACGGCGTGATCCCTTCCAATGAAGGGCGCGGTTATGTGCTGCGTCGGATCATCCGCCGCGCAGTGCGTCATGGTCATCAGCTTGGCATGAAACAGCCGTTCTTCCACAAGCTCGTAGCAACGCTGGCTGATGTAATGGGCGCTGCCTATCCGGAAATTGTGAGAGACCAGAAGCGGGTTGCCGACGCATTGCTCGCCGAGGAACAGCAGTTTGCCCGCACGCTCGATAACGGCATGATTATTCTTAACCAGGCTATCGCCGCCCTGAAAGCGGCGGTGATTCCGGGTGAGGTGGTATTCAAGTTGTACGACACCTATGGCTTCCCGGTAGATCTTACTGCCGATATTGCGCGCGAACGCAACCTGACGATTGACACGGCAGGCTTTGAAGCCGCAATGGAAGTCCAGAAGCAGCAGGCACGTGCTGCATCGCGTTTCGAAGCACAGGAAGCGCTCAGCGTTGGCGATGCGCAGGAAACCCGTTTCGAAGGCTATGACTCGTTGAATTCCACTGCTGCCGTGCTGGCGTTGTATCGCGATGGCAAGGCCGTCGACAGTCTCGCTACTGGTGACTCCGGCGTGGTACTGCTGGCGAATACCCCATTCTACGCAGAGAGCGGCGGCCAGGTAGGTGACAAGGGTGTGTTGGTCTGCCAAGGCGTGCGCTTTGTCGTCGAAGATACGCGCAAGCAGGGCAACTACCATCTGCATTATGGCAAAGTCGCCGAAGGCGCGCTGGCGCGCTCAGCGGTGGTGGAAGCCGAGGTCAGTGATGAACAGCGCCGTGCAACCATGCTGAATCACTCTGCTACCCATCTGATGCACGCCGCATTGCGGCAGGTGCTCGGGGAGCATGTGGCGCAAAAAGGATCGCTTGTCAATGCGAATTACCTGCGGTTTGACTTCTCGCACAACAAAGCAGTCAGCGATGCCGAGATCGAACAGATTGAAAACCTGGTCAATGCCAAGATACTGTCAAACGCAGAAGTACAGAAACGGGTGATGCCGATTGATGATGCGCGCAAGTTGGGCGCCATGGCGTTGTTCGGTGAGAAGTACGGGAGCGAAGTCCGGGTGGTGAGCATGGGCTCAGAAGGGGCGAATGGGACATTTTCGCTCGAGCTGTGTGGTGGTACCCACGTTCAGCGCACCGGGGATATCGGCTTTTTCCGTGTTGTACAGGAGTCCGGTATTGCCGCTGGTGTTCGTCGCATCGAGGCTGTTACAGGCTTCAATGCGCTGGCCCGTGTGCGCGACAACGAACAGAAATTGCAGCAGATTGCCGCGCTTGTAAAAGGTTCCGAAGGCAATGTGCTTGAGAAAGTACAACAGGCGCTCTCGGATGCGAAGGCTCTCGAAAAAGAAATGCAGCAACTCAAGGCCAGACTCGCTGCTGCTGCCGGCGATCGGTTACTGGCACAAACAACACAGATCAACGGTGTGAAGGTGCTGATCACTGAAGTGGAAGGCATGGACACCAAGGCATTGCGTGACACTGCGGAGCAACTTAAGAATAAACTCGTCAGTGGCATAGTGGTATTGGCAACCATTGATGCCGGCAAGGCCAGCGTCGTGGTGGCAGTAACTGCCGATCTGACTACCAAAGTCAAAGCAGGTGATCTTGTGAACAGGCTCGCCGTGCATGTCGGTGGCAAGGGCGGTGGACGTCCGGATTTCGCAATGGCCGGTGGTGCTCAGGTTGAAGGTCTGGCAGCTGCGCTCGCGGCCGCACCGGTGTTGTTGTCAACTAGTTTGTGACACAAACAGTATGCGCGCCTGTGGAGTGCATCAGCAGTAAATGGCAAAATAATGGCATCGCGGACCTTGGGTCACGAATCCGGGTTCACATCGGAATGGCAGTAACAAAATGGCATTGATATGGCATTGATAGTCCAGAAGTACGGCGGCACCTCGGTCGGAACCATTGAGCGTATTCGCAACGTCGCCAGCAAGGTTGCAAAATACCGCGCTGATGGTCACGACATCGTGGTCGTCGTTTCGGCGATGAGCGGCGTCACCAACAATCTGGTGGCCATGGCGCACGAGCTCCAGAAAGAGCCATCCCCACGAGAGATGGACGTATTGCTTGCCACTGGTGAGCAGACAACCATCGCTCTGGTGTGCATGGCGCTTGAGAACATCGGTCTTCCGGCCCGCTCCTACACAGGCAGTCAGGTGCGCATTCTTACCGACAGCGCCTTTACCAAGGCACGTATCGTCAGTATCGACGACGACCATATCAGGAATGATCTGGCCGCAGGGCGTGTGGTAGTGGTCGCAGGTTTTCAGGGAGTAGATGAAGAGGGGAACATCACGACACTGGGACGTGGTGGCTCGGATACAACCGGCGTGGCACTGGCAGCAGCCCTCAAGGCTGATGAATGCCAGATCTATACCGACGTTGATGGCGTATATACGACCGACCCGCGGGTGGTTCCGGAAGCCCGGCGGCTCGATCGCATCACCTTTGAGGAGATGCTGGAAATGGCCAGTCTGGGTGCCAAAGTCCTGCAGATACGCTCGGTGGAGTTTGCTGGAAAGTACAACGTTCCGCTCAGGGTATTGTCCAGTTTCGAAGATGGTCCAGGTACGTTAATTGGTTCGGAGGAAGTACAGACTATGATGGAAAATCCAGTAATTTCGGGTATCGCCTTCACTCGTGATGAAACCAAGCTGAGTATCCGTGGCGTTCCTGATGTGCCAGGAATGGCTTACCGCGTGTTTGGCCCTATCAGCGACGCAAACATAGAAGTGGATGTCATTGTGCAGAACGTCGGTGTAAATCGTACCAATGACATCACGTTTACCGTGCAGCGCAAGGACACGGACAAAGCCTCACGCATACTGGAACAGGTTGCCAAAGATGTTGGTGCCGAGAAAGTCGAAGTAGACAACAAGGTAGCAAAGGTCTCGTTGGTTGGAGTGGGCATGCGGTCGCACGCAGGCATTGCCAGCAAGATGTTCGGCTCCCTTTCTGCGGAGTCCATCAACATTCAGTTGATCACCACTTCAGAAATAAAAATCTCTGTCGTCATCGAAGAAAAGTACCTCGAACTCGCTGTACGGGCCTTGCATTCCGCCTTTGGGCTGAAAGATCCGGCCTGAAAGCACGCAAGGGAGCGGTCGGTTCACTCGGATGAACACAGTAGCTCAAGAGGCGCTGCCATCCAGAGTGGCCAGATTGCATGTTTGTAATGACAGCACTGCAATGGATCTCGCAAGGAAACCAGCGTGCAATGTGGAGGTAGTACATGCTTATTTTGACTCGGAGAGTCGGCGAAACCCTCATGGTCGGTGACGATGTCACCGTCACCGTGCTGGGGGTAAAGGGCAATCAGGTCCGTATTGGTGTGAATGCACCGAAGGATGTAGCCGTGCACAGGGAAGAAATTTACGAACGTATTCGCAAGGAGACTGAGGTAGGCAAGCCGGACGCTGCCAGCACTGTTTGATCATTAGCACCTATGGCAACGCTGTCACTACTGTTCATTGAGTGCAGGTCTGGGGTAATATGCCGCGCTCATTTGGAGAGATGGCCGAGAGGCCGAAGGCGCGCCCCTGCTAAGGGCGTATAGGCTTATCCCCTATCGAGGGTTCGAATCCCTCTCTCTCCGCCAATTGTCAAGTGTTTGCACGGGTTACAAGGCGGTAGCCGACGCTGTTCCCTCATCTGTTCCCTCATTACTCTTGGGTAGACGGGGAGGATTGCGGTGGCACCGCTCAAAGACTCAGCATCACAAGGCCACAGCAAGTGGTCCCAAACCTTTCAAAATCCCCATCCCAAGCACCCCACCCACCGGGGTACCCCACTTTGTCAGAAAGGAGTCCCATCTCCCTACTACATACTATTGTGGACAGGCGGGGGTATTGGTTTTAGGGAGAGGGTGATGTGGTCGTGGCAGCCCGTATTAAAGCAGCCAGTGCATGCTGGCTATGCACCGTGTAGGTAGCACCCCACCCGCCGGGGTACCCCCACTTTCCTGGATAGGATCCCTAT
>Ga0255096_1000998_pt1 | contig 12455 bp, 10 predicted proteins | sample Colum_Atlam_RepA_2_FD_188563 | JGI IMG/M metagenome (GOLD analysis project Ga0255096, IMG submission 188563) | Freshwater microbial communities from Columbia River, Oregon, United States - Colum_Atlam_RepA_8d | ecosystem: Environmental > Aquatic > Freshwater > River | place: USA: Oregon...
TAAATTCCCCAGACAGCACCTTTGGGGGCAGTCGTACAGAATTGCGGGTATTGAGTTCCCCTATGTTTTGCTCGAACCTGCGGTGAAATCACTAAATGATCAAGAAATGCTGGTTACGGAGTTCAATAAGGTGGCTTTACGAAAATGCTCTGAAGCGTACTTCCAGGCCCAAAGAAATGGTAATAAGTCTGATAAAGCAGAGAAAAAGGGATATGTTTCAGACGATTTATCCCTGCCTTTCTAGCGATTTCAGAGAATTCCTGTTTTTGTGGAAATAATTTCGGTCGAGCTACGAATAAGTATTATAAGTCCCGTTTCAACTTCAAGGAGGTTTTCATGGCTATTCATTATGCAAGCGCGATTCACCCAAACGCAGCTCAAAATATGAATTCATTGATTGCCTCCAGGTATAGAGTCTTTGCAAGTCTTAAACGCAAACCCATGTTTGCCTATGTTCATTCCAGTTAAAGCTTCTAACTGCTAGCAATCCAATAATCTTGTGGTTCAAACTTGGTTTTTAACAAAACCGATAGGGTTTGTTTCACTTCGTTTATGTTCCTAAATACCGTGTTTTTACACATGCTTTAAGGGCCTATTGATTGGCACACGAGGGAGCGTACCCCCCTCGCCTTCATAACTTTTCCCCAAACAGGAAATCGCAAGACAGTCATGGTAATGGCACACGAGGGTTGTTAATCCCTCACCTTGAATTTAGCCGCCCAATTCTTATTCCGGAGGTTTCAAAATGAATGCATCTGCTTCCAACAATGCCGATAAATACCCTCTTAATGTGCTTACCCTTAAGATGTATGCGCAACTTGATAAACAGGATAATGATTTGGCGCGGAGAACCTTCGATGACATCATTTGCCTGCTTACTGGACCCGCAAAAGGCTATATCTACAATCAAATTCACAAACCTTATCTGTTGGAATTTGAGGGCGAGATTTTAAATGATTTATGGATGGCGCTTTGGCAGAACGCGAACCGGCCCTCAATGCGTTGGGATCTTTCCAAAGGTGCAGTCTTCCAAACTTGGGCCATCAGTATTCTTCATAATAAAATCAGGGACCGGTTACGGAAGGAAAAACGACAACTTCGCATGATCTACATGGCGACCATCAAAGATGAAGCTAAAGGAATGGAACTGACATTCACCGATCCCGAACCCATGGTACTGGATCAACTCATCAGCATGGAAACTACTGAACGGGTACGCAATGCGATTAAGAAGATGCCCGCAAAATATCGCGAAATCTTTAGGCTAAAGCATATCGATCACATGAAATCACGCGACATTTACCTGCAAACCGGCATTTCAGAAAGTACGGTCTGCAAACGACTTAAGAAAGGAGAAAAGATTCTTCTAGACCTGCTTCATAACAAGTGGGACTAACTTATTTCGCTTTTTTTGATTTATTTTGAGCCCAAACGGAAATATTCCCGCCCCACCTTCGAATAATACTTAGGTAAGGTGCTTAACTGCTCCAATCCCGGCCCCGCCCAAGCCGGGTTTGTTGAGCTAAATAAGTTGCGAGAATAAGCCGGGTTTGAAGAACAAGCCGGGTTTGTTGAGCTAAATAAGTTGCAAGAGCAAGCTAAGTCTAATTCTTGAAAGAACTAACATGGATTATCAAGAACCTTCAGATCAAGTAACTTCCTACAGGATTTCCGATGCGTTATGCAAAGAAAACTGGACACCCGAAGAGATTAATTCCTTGATGGAAGATTCAGGTATCTCGCAAAAACTTGATTGGATTGAAGAAAACCTGTGGTATCCCAAACCCATGGAGCTCTTCAATTTTATTTTTCAAACCAAGCTCACGCCAGAACTTGAAGATGATATTCATTACCATCTCGAAACTTTGGGATGCGCTCGAACTATTAGGCTCATGAAAACCATGGTTCAAGACCCAGGAATGAATCTGCTCAAAAAACTTCCCGCAGCAAGGCTTATGAATATCTTCAGCCATCTTGCTTTTTCAAAAACTTGGATTGTTTCTCTGCATCCAACCGAAAAAACAACTCCCCAAACTTCAGAAACCCAAACACTTTTGCACAACCCTTCGAACAATTCCCTACCGATTAAGCAAATGAAGGGTGACTCTTCCAAAAATATTATCCTGGGCAATTTCCCAATTCGAATGAAACGCTCGATGCAGCCCAATGGCGAAAGAATCACCCTCTTATTTCCCAACAGAACCTACCCGTTCCCCAAAGTAAGAGTGATGGCGATTAACGAAAACCACGAAATCGTCTTGGATGGAGAATTCGCACTCGATGCAGGAAGCAAATTCTGGAGCGTTCGCTTCAAGGCGCCCATTGCCTCCAAATACATGCTGCTGGTAAGGCCTGTTGATGCTTCCGAATGTTTTGCAGAAAACACCCCTATCTTGAACTGATAACAAAACTTTATTACTCTCTTTTTTCACTTTACAAATGCAGTCTTCTGCAAAAGAAGCTATCCTTGGGGTATTCATTTACCTTGTAAGGAATATTCATGCAGAAAATTTCTTTTAATGAAGATCGCTCTGCTGTTTGGCTAGCGTTTCTTTTCATCGCCCTTGCACTATGTCTGCCTTTAGGCGTGGGCAATCTTCTAGGCTGGGTTATAGGTGTTAAAGTTTGGACCGACCCGCTTAACGCCCTCGCCCCTCTGAGTAAATCTTTTTCCCACATTCCTGGCTGGATAAGTTTGATTGCAACTCTTGCCTTTATTGCACTATTGCTTCTTTGGGAACGCAGGCGATTTGCAGAAAATAAAAAAGCTTTCCTCAGCGCACTTCTTATTGTTCTAACACTCACCATGATTGGTTGGGTGCTGGGCCATGCTGGAATTGTTGCTGCAGTCCCCAACGAAAGAGAAAAACTTGGGCTTAAATGGTCAATGGGATTAACAGGCGAGGCAGGATATTTAGCTGCATTATTTATCGGTTTGATCATTGGGAATTTCTTTACATCCTTTGCAAAATTCCTCTCGCAGGCAGCTCGCACCGAATGGTTTATTAAAACTGCAATTGTTTTGGTTGGGGCAGGAGTTGGGCTTAAAGGGCTCGAGCAGGCAAATCTTGCGGGCACGGTTTTCTTTCGTGGCTTAGCTGCAATTGTCGAAGCCTATTTAATCTACTGGGCCTTGGTTTACCTGATGGCTAGAAAAGTTTTTGGTTTCAGCAGAGAATGGGCCGCGCCTTTAGCATCAGGGATTTCAATCTGTGGAGTTTCCGCAGCCATTGCTACGGGAGCAGCCATCCGTGCCAGGCCGGTCGTACCAATCATGGTTTCATCTTTAGTCGTGGTATTTTCAGTAGTCGAGCTTTTAGTTCTTCCTTTTCTAGCCCACGCAATTATTCCAGAAGAGCCAATGGTCGCTGCAGCTTGGATGGGCCTTGCAGTAAAAACGGATGGTGCAGCTATTGCTAGCGGTGCGATTACCGAGGCTTTATATATGGCCCAAGGTGGGTTTCAAAAAGGCTGGATGTTAATGACCACCACCACCGTAAAAATCTTCATTGATTTATTCATAGGTGTGTGGTGTTTCATACTTGCGTGTGTTTGGGTCTATGGGATTGATCGCAAGCCGGGCGAAAAGGTTTCGCTTAAGGAAGTCTGGGATCGATTTCCAAAATTCGTAATTGGATATTTCATCGCTTTTGCGTTGTTCATTACTTTGGGGCTTTGCTTCCCCGACAAAATCAAAGAACTCAAAGAATCTTCCACCAATCTTGATGCCTTCCGCAAATTCTTCTTTGCACTCGCCTTTTTCAGCATTGGTTTGTCTGCTGATTTCAAACGACTTTGGCAGGAGGGTTTGGGCAAATTAATCCTGGTATATGTTGTCTGCCTTTTTGGATTCGTAATCTGGATCGGCTTGGGAATATCCTGGCTCTTTTTTCATGGCATTATGCCACCCACCGGAGTTACTCCATGAACAATCCCCAAGAAACCGAAAAACTTGTTGATGAATTACACAATCAACCCTATGAACCAATGGTAGCAGCGGAAATCTGGCTGGTTTCCATAAGTTTGTTTACAGGCATCAGCATTCTCATCATTTTAGCATTTGTCTTAAAAAACTAACATCAATCAACAGTGCTACGAAACTAAGCAGATTTCTTAAAAACAAGCACTTCATCAATTACACATATATTTGATTCAAACTCTTCATTAAGAACACCTCAAACTCTAACACTAAGAGCTTAAGCCCTTGCTATCATTACTTTTGTATAGGGCACGATTTTTAAAATAAGTGCTTTTAATCAGTCCTGCATAATCTTTTTCGTGTTTAGTTAAGATTGGCATGGAGTTTGCAATACCTTAAATAGCTTAGAAACTTTTTATTGGGCAAATTGAAGTTTAATAAAAGGGAAAAAGTGATGAACCTGACATATAACCATCCTACTCTAACAAATATATCGGCTCATTTTATTAACCCATTTAAAACTACACCTATGAATGCTTGTTGGCGTTTGGCCTAAGCCTTTATGACCAGCGTTGCAAGCAACTTATTTTGATTTAAGAGGTTTGATTTTATGTTTACAGTATTTAAAACTTTTTCATGGGCAGCATTGGTTTCTGCGTTAGGGTACGCCTTTGTTGATTCCACTGAAATGGTAAATCATCTAATTAGTCCCATCAATTACCAAGCCCAGATTAATAATTACAAAGCTGCATATGAAGAAATGAATTCCCGGGATCAGATTATTGTTCAACGGCTTCATATAAAAAACAAAGTATTCAATGCCTTTAAGCAACAAGAGATTTCCATTTATCAAGCTGCAAGTTGCTTTCAAACACTGATCCTTTATTCCAATGATAAATACGAAACAATTCCCCATGGGCACGAAAACTATTCTCCCGACATTCGGGCTTGTCTGTGTTTACTTCTTTGGCTGGATGATCCAGCATTTAAAGGTAATGATTTCGAAGTTGTAATAAATGATTTTCGCAACATTGTAGATATTGCCAAGAATGGAAGTTACCAAATTGAACTGCCAATCCCCCCAGCCAAGTTACTCGTAGACTTTATTTACTAATAACAGCAGTTTAGCTTGGAAGTTAGCGCACTAGATTGCCGCCAGACTGATTAAGGTCAATCCTTTAGTTCGAAGTCTAGAATATTATCTTGGTTTTTAACTTCCACCTTGAGGGTCGAAGTTACCGTGGTGGCATATTTCGCAGGTACCAGGGAAGTTACTTTCCCGGGCACTAAGATTTTAGTAGCCCTTGATTGCTTAATTTCTTCTTCCAAACTTTTGGGTTCTTCCATGGTGCCGGCCCCAACACTAGTGGCTTGAATTGTCACCGTGTGATTTCCAACGATTGCGCCATCATTTTTGCGCAAGGTGGTAAGCACATAGGTGCCATCTTTTTGAATATTTCCCACTGCTGCAGGCCCGGTTTCAGAATGAAACATGATAACGCCTGTGTCAATAGCTTTGCCCATGAAGGAGATTTTACCTTTGACGGGTGCAATTGCAGGGCCACCTGAACACGCTGGAATTAAGATCGAGAAAAACAGAATAAAATTTGTGAAGCGCATAACTCAGGTACTTAATTAGTAGGAGGGTGTAACTTCGCCACCATTGATGCTTGCAAGCTGGTTCAAAGTTGTCTGATTGATCGAGGTGTTGACAAAGCTGACGTGTCCATCCACATAAACGAAATTGGCGCCGCCTGTGTGCATACTTCCCAAGGGTGAATCGTTTTCACTATCTGCAAGGAGTGCGACCGTGGAGTTAATTGGGAACCGGGTGTTGCGAAAATCTCTACCATAGGATCGGTTGGTAGGCGGGCAAGCGGGGGCAGAGCAAGCACCTGAATTAGTCCAAGGTGAAACAGGGCCACCAACGGTTGCATTACCATAACCTGGGCCACCGCCCCAAAGTTGCGCATGTACCGATTCGCCCACAGCCAGTGAATTAGAGGTGCCATCGATAACATCCGTAAACTTTCGTGGCATATTCATATTGAACATACCATCGACACAGACATCGCCGCGCCAACCATGGCTCCAACCTGGGCCGCCTGAAACCCCACCAGCAATTCCGAAATAATCTCTCCGATTAGGAAAGGCTTCATACTTACTATTAGAGGCGCACTGATAGACCTGCATTTTAAGGGATGCAAGATTGCCCCCCACGCCAGCAGCCCACCCTTTGGTATAATCATAAAGTTTCTCAGCGCTGTCTTGTTCAATACTTGGCAAAAGCATGATCCACATAGAATTGCCCCTGCAATCCGCTGCACAATGTTTGGCAACATCAACTTCATGCCCATTCACAAAGTTCTTGGTATCATGGGTTTTGTGGATAGCGAGACCAATTTGTTTCAGGTTGTTTTGACACCGCATTCTTGATGCAGCTTCCCTTACTTTTTGCACTGCAGGAAGTAGCAACCCAATCAAAATTGCAATGATAGCAATAACTACAAGAAGTTCTATCAGGGTAAAGGCCCGTTTGGAATAAGCTAAATTCATGAATAAACCCAGTAAGTATTACAAATAAATATACTTCATGCTAACTTCATAGGGATATTTTCAACAACTAAATAATGGCATACTTAAACGAAATCTGGAAAACTATCAGTAATTAACCTTAGCAACCGAACTTTCATCAAGGTTTATTCCGCTTTTAAAAGGGGCACCAGATGAGTGCCTTGGATGTTCTCGAATTTCGAAAGAATTACAGAATCTGAATCCTTGGTGGTTTCCAGCGTAACTTCATTAAACCCAGAACCATAAGTACCCCGGTTTTTCTGCGATACGACTTTTAAAACGATACTCTGTGGGGCTTTACCTTTCTCGCTAGGAGAAAAGATTTGCACCAACTGGCCCGGTTTCAATTGATTGGCTTGGGACCAATAGGTGGCGTAAACCGTAAATAAAACTTTCTTCCCATCCACAGCATCGATGTAGCCTTCTAGCCCATCTTTTGCCAACCTAGAATTAATCAATGCTAGCTGCCTAGTTTTAATTTCTTCAAGGCTCGCTTCATCTACAATCTGCATGACAACCTTTTGTTTTTCTTTCATACACCAGGTAAGGTAAAAAGTATCACCTTTTTTCATGGCAAGTGTATCGATCAACTTTCCAGCCTTCCATTTCTTGCATTCAGGGCTGATGTTGAATTCTGCGATGTTCTTATCAAGCGGCTTCTTATCTGCGATCACTCTCGCCTTAAAAGTTTTTCCATCAACAGCATCTTCAGTGATTTCCCAGATATGATTATGGCCCTTCATCTGGCAAATCTCATCTTGGTAATGAACCAAATAACCACGGGGATGATTTTCATCTGCGTTAAAAAAAAGATTCACTCTCTCGCCCGGAAGTAAATCGGCAGGGCTTGCACCATAAACCAGATACCTATAAGTAGTGGCCCAAGGTAACACTCTGGTCTTGATGATTTCATCAGAAGAATCGCGCGTTACAGTAGCAGTCATGGTTTCAGGGTCGAACGATTTCCAGATATACCAACCCCGCGTAGTACCAATGCCGCCGGGGACTCCAAACTTGCGCGGATGAATAATAGAAGCTGTACCTTCGGGCGATATGGGAATCTTCCTCAAGCTTTTATTTTCAACACCGGGATGGCCTTTGAAACCTTGGATATCAACCTTTGCGTGGAAGATGCCATTGGGCCCACCCGTACTGCAGAAAATTTCATCATGATTGGGGCCACCAAAAGCAATGTTGCTAACCACCTGAGCAGGGATATCAACATGGCCCAGCACCTTCTTTTCAGGGGAAAGAACGAGTATGCGACCTTGCTTGGTTTCAGGCCGTTGAAAATCAGCAACCCATAAATTCCCCTTATTATCGAAGGCGCACCCATCACCACCACTGCCTCCAAGATCGTAAAATAGTTCGGGTTCTGCGAAAGGTTTACCTTCCTCTGGAATTAAATAACGAAGGATTTTCTTGGATTGCGATTCGATCAGATAAAGGAACTTGCTTTGTGGATCAACATCCAATCCATTAGGGAAAGCTAGGCCGGTTGCAATCTTGGTAACTTCCCCCTTGGGACTTAATCTAAAAATATTACCCACGGGTTTTTGCAGAGATGAGCCTGAGGGATCGGTCCAATAAATATTACCCTTGGCATCAAGGGTGAGATCGTTAAGGCTGTTAAGAGGTTTGTTTTCGAAGGAATCTGCAAGAACATTAAGCGAGCCATCGGGTGCGTAATCAAGGATGGCCTTATGTTTGTTATCGCAAATAATCAGATGGCCTTTGGCGTTTAGAACCGTACCAGCAGGATTGATGTCGAGAAACTTTTCGACCTTACCCTCTTTACTGACTCGCAGTAATGATCCGCTGCAGAAGAAGAGTTCGCTATTCTTCCAAGTAGGGCCTTCGGAATAGCCCGGGGCTTTTGCGAATTGAGTAGGCTTGATGTCTTGAAGTTTGGAATAATCGGCCTGCCCGATGATGCCAAGGAAAACAGAAACACTAATGATGCAATTGCTCATCATGGAATATTCTTTCTAGAAAACAAATTGCAAGAATTTACTGTGGACTTGCAGGTTCATCTTCGGGTGGGGGGGTAGTTTTAGTAAAACCAAGGAGTTTATAAATCGTGCCACCAAAAAACACACATATTAAAAGAATGACTTTCCATCCTTTAACAAGAAACGCAATTATAAGTGCAAAAAAACCAAGCTTCTTAGCTGCAATCCCCGCAATGAGTGCAGCCAATCCATACTCTGCAACCTTATCAACTCCAGGTTGATAATCCTCATAACGCTTTCCCAGATTGTAGGTGATGTTGGAAGCAGCACTCTTTGCAAATTGTTTGATTTTGGAATTTTCCACGCTGCCCAAGGCTACCATCCGAAGCAAGGTATCCCTTCCCAGCATATTCTGGTTGTAATTGATCGATGGGCCGTTGTCGAAATCGACTGTATTGATGGACCAGACCAGAAGACGCTTTGGCTGATCATAATAAGGAGTTTCATCCCAGCCCACGACCTTCAATTCACCTTGTTTTTTGTTTTTACGTTCAACATTGGCAGCCTCGGTGCTGGAGCGAATAGAATCAAGAATGGCTTTAGCATCTAATTTATTGGCATCAGCATCAAGGATATGACCTGAAGGAGAGGATTCGAGAACAATCATAATGTCTAAATTCCATTCGCCTTGAGATCCAGCAATGATCATTCCTAAAACTTCACCTGAAAAAGTATTTCCCAACGCTATCATAAATTCACTGGTTGAAGCTGGGGGAACAAAACAAGAGCCTGGTTGAAGATTCAAGGTAGCCAAAGACCCAAGTGGAACTAAGCCTGGTTTTGTAACAATGGTTCTTTCAATTTTTTCAAATGCAGATCTAATCTGAGGGCTTAACTGATCGCCTTGCGCAAAAACTCCATCCACAAAAATGAAAAGTAACACTGCGGCATAAAGATTGGCTTTAGACATGGGTTGGGCACTCCAGAAAAAATCATGGAAGGTTTAGAACAAATCGAGGATGGGTTCACCTTCTGCAAGAAGGTTATAAGGCCGGCCCTCTTTATCATGGGCTTCGAGATCGGAAATACCCATTGCATGGTAGACGGTTTTAGTAACATCCGCAGGGGTAACGATTTTCTGTTCGGGAAATTCGCCCCGCTTATCGGAAGAGCCATGCACCTGCCCGCCTTGAATCCCACCACCCGCCATCAAAACACTAAGGCAATGAGTCCAATGATCACGGCCTGCGCCATTGACCCCGCCGCTGCGTGGGTCACCCACTTTGGGCTTTCGACCCATTTCAGATGTAACCATAAGCAGGGTGGAATCAAGCAAATTGCGCTGCGAAAGATCTTCGATAAGTGCAGAGAAACCCCGATCAAAGCTAGGTAATAGATCTTCTTTTAAGCAGTTAAAGTTATTGCCATGGGTATCCCAACCACCACCGCTTTTGCATTTCTTGTTGAGTTTATCATCGCCCAACCAGAATACGGTGATGAACGGAACCCCTGCTTCAACCATTCTTCTAGCAAGCAAAAGCGACATGCCATTAGTGTTATTACCATATCTTTCACGCATACTTACAGGTTCATCTGCAACATCGAAAGCCTTGGTGGACTTTGCGGAAAGAAGCAACGACATTGCTTTTTCTTGAAGCTTTGTCCAGGTGGTGCTTTTGTTCGATTGATCAAGCTGACGCCTTGCACCATCAAGCTTGTTTAATATTTCCTGCCTAGCCAGCAACCGTTTGGGATTCATGCTGGCATCAAGGCTGATGGAAGGCGCAACAAAAGAAAGGGGCTTATCGATGGTTCCCAAAACATAAAGGGGATCGTATTCCACACCCAGCTTAGCAGCAAACTGGCCCGGCCTAGTATAGGGTGCGGTACTGGGTTTTTCAGGCAGAGTGATTGCATTGGGCATATACGGATGAGCCGGGCGCTTTGCAGAGATCACACTTCCCATGAAGGGCCAGTCATCCGGCATGGGCGTACGATTATTACCCAGCGAAAGAAAACTCTGATCAGGCACATGGCCTGTCAGATTATAATAATATCCAGCATGATGATCGTTGGTGTTAACTGTGCTTTTCACACCTTGAATAACTGCAAGGTGTTTGGCTTGCTTGGCGAGCAGGGGGAGGTGTTCGCAAAGTTTAACGCCCGGCGCAGTGGTTTCGGTCTGCTTGAAAAGCCCACGGTATTCTTCGGGTGCGTTGGGTTTCATATCCCAAGTATCTATATGAGAAGCACCACCTGAAAGAAAAAACAGAATGGTCGATTTGGCTTTGCCTTTACCCGAGGCTACAACTGCCTGAGGAGCAGCCATCAAACCCGGTGTACCAAAACCAAAACCAGCAATTCCTGCAGTGGATGCTACAACAAAAGATCTTCTAGATTGATTCATGGGGAAAACCATTGAGGCATGCTTATTCGAAGTAATTCTATTTTCAATCTAACAAGTTTAAATGTCAACAGGGAAATAAGGTTGGAAATCCTCATTTATCAAGGGAAAGTTCTTTTCCCAAGGGTCGTAAGGATGATAAAGTCTTCTAGGATGAATATTTAAGTATTAGGAAACAAAATGGCAGTTAATTTTGGACATATGTTGCAGGGAACGATGACCTTGCTGGGCAGGATTTCTCTTTGTGCGATATTCCTTTCCAGTGCGATTGGATTCAACCTACCAAACTTTGAAGACGCAATCTCTGCAATGGGCCGTCAGGGCGTACCCATGCCCCGGGTTGCATTGGTGTTGGCAATAGGCTCACTTCTTGCAGGCAGTTTGATGGTAATCATTGGTTGGAAAAGTAAGGTAGGTGCGGGCCTATTACTTTTATATCTATTTGTAGAAACCTATTACTTCCACGATTTCTGGACGATGCAGGAATCAATTTCGAAAAAGCTCGAGATGGTTCAGTTCATGAAAAATCTTTCGGTGATGGGAGCAATGCTTTTCATCATAGCCAACGGGGCGGGGCCTTATAGCCTTGATGCGCGGGCCAAGGGTGGTTTTTCCGCATCCAAAAAATAAAACAGGGGATCTCATGTCTAAAAGAATAATGATGTGTTCGTTCGTTGTGCTTTTTTTCATGTCGGTTTCGCAATCTGCGGAAGTCGCGCTTCCCCAAAAGAATTTCAATCCGCTAGCGTTAGAAGAAATGATGCTGGGTTTCATCGCAGAAAACAACCTTCCCGGCGCATCCGTTGCAGTTGCATATCAGGGAAAAGTGTTATTCGCTGCAGGGTTTGGTTATGCAGAATTGCCAAGTGCAATAAATGGGAACCGTGGAGTTCCAGCAGCGCCTAATTCCTTGTATCGTATTGCCAGCATTTCCAAACCCATCACCTCAATTGCAATCATGCAACTAGTGGAAAAGAAAAAGCTTAACCTAACGGATAAAGTAACAGACATAATCAAGTTTGATCCATTTCTTGAAGGCGATGCAAAGCCTGACATGCGCTGGAAAGAAATCACCGTTGCACATTTATTAAGCCATACGGGTGGATTCGACAGGGCCAAATCTTTCGATGCAATGTTCAAGTCGGTGCAAATCGCCAAGGCATTCAACAAGCCCGCACCAGCTTCCAAAGAAGATGTCATCCGCTACATGATGGGCAGGAAACTCGATTTCAATCCGGGAGAAAGATTTGCATACTCCAACCTGGGTTACTGCCTTCTGGGTAGAATCATCGAAAAAGTTTCGAACCAAACTTACAACGATTATGTCACTGAAAACATTTTTAAACCCCTAGGCATCGATGAAATTAAACCGGGGAAATCTCTCGCATCCAATCGACATCCCAACGAGGTCGTTTACTATCCGCCCTCCCCTTCTAAAGCTAATAGCGTTTTTCCACCCTACGAGCCTGTAGATATCGCCTATGGCACGCATGATCACGAATCACTCGATGCAGTGGGTGGGTGGATTGCAACTGCTCGCAGCCTAGTACAATTAGCTTCGAGCCTCGATGATGATGCCCTTAAACGGGTATTGGGAAAAGAAGCC
>Ga0255096_1001000_pt1 | contig 12441 bp, 8 predicted proteins | sample Colum_Atlam_RepA_2_FD_188563 | JGI IMG/M metagenome (GOLD analysis project Ga0255096, IMG submission 188563) | Freshwater microbial communities from Columbia River, Oregon, United States - Colum_Atlam_RepA_8d | ecosystem: Environmental > Aquatic > Freshwater > River | place: USA: Oregon...
GGACGTGACCATCGACATCAACGGCACCGAAGTGCACTTCCTTGCTGCTCACCCCACACCGCCGATCGCCACCGGGCCGGAAGCGCGCAACGCCAAACACAACCACGACGAAATCCGTTTCTGGTCCGACTACGTCAGCGGCGGCGACACAGCCGCCTATATATACGACGACCAGGGCAGCAGCGGCGGCCTCGCCAGCGGCGCAATCTTTGTGATTGCCGGCGATTACAACGCCGATCCCAACGACGGCGATTCCTACGAATATTCCATCCGCCCGCTGCTGCAGAATCCGGCAGTGAACACACTCACCACGCCGGCAGGCGCCGGTGGCGTCGGCGCTGCCACCGATCCCGACAACAACGGCAGCGCCAACGCCAAACACGTCGGCGATCCGAAGAACGACACCGCCGACTTCAGCGACGCCGGCCCCGGCAATCTGCGCGTGGATTACGTGCTGCCTTCAGCCAATGTGAGTATCCAGAACAGCGGCATCTTCTGGCCCGCCGCCGATGAACCGGAAAGTCCGCTTGTAGGCGAGTTCAATCAGCCCGATTTGTTCTCAGGCCTGCCGAGCTCGGACCACAAGGCAGTGTTTGTGGATGTTGTTATTCCGAAGGCAGCGCAGTAACGGCAAATTCTTTCGCGCCGTGCGCAGCGTGGTGCCACCACAGCAGCGCAATCGTCACCACCGCCATCGACATCGAAAACACCCAGATCAATTCAATTGCATCCTGCAACTCGCCGCCCACGGCGGTGGCGTGATTGCGCAGCGCACCGCCGATGCCGGTGGCTAGGCTGAGGCCGAGTGAAACGCTGAGGCTGATGGCGCCGGCAACAAACCCTTCTTTGCCGGCGGGTGTGTGCGCCAGTGCGGTGGAGCGGGCGGTGTTGAAACACAGTCCCATGCCGAGTCCGGCGAGTGAGAACACGATATAGGTGAACCCGGCCGGTGCGGCGTTGATCAGCAGCAGCGCGTACAACAACATGCTGAAGGTGAGTATCGACATGCCGAACACCAAACGTGCCGAGTAACTCTGCAGCATCGCCGGCAGCAGATTGTGCGCCGTCATCTGCGAGGACAGCATCCAGCACACCGACGCTGCCGTGAGGGCGAGGCCGGCGGTCAACGACGAGAAGCCTTTCAGTTCCATCAAGTACAGCGGCTGCCAGGCTTCGAGTCCGTAGAACACCAGAAATCCCATCATGGCGGTGAACAGCGACGCGCTGAGGGGATCACGCAGCAACAGCCAATGTTCCGGCATGCAGCGCCGCAGCGGTGTGTACACGATCAGCGCTGCCACCGGCAGCAATGCCCACACCAACCCAAGGGGCTGGCCGAGTGCATACAACAGCAAACCCGTGCCCACCGCGATGCTGCAGGCATCGAACACCAGCGTCAGTTGGTACCACAAGCTATAGGGCGCCACCGGTTTGTTGAGATGACGAATGCGCGGCGCGATCAGCAGCAGCGAAATCGCCACCGGCAGCAGTTGCAGCGCAAAGATCCAGCGCCAGTGGAAGTGGTCAATCAGCATGCCGCCGATCAGCGGTGCCAGCAGCGAGGGCACTGTCCACGCCACGTCCATGGCGGCGATGGCGCGCGACTTTGCCTCCGGCGGACACAACAAACTGACCAAGCTGAACGACAAGGTCCAGCCGATGCCACCGCCGATGCCCTGCAGAATGCGCGCAACTACAAACACGGCGGTGTGCTGGCTCAGCATGGCCAGCACCAGACCGCTCGCAAAAAACGCTGCACCGGTCTGCAACACCTGCAAGGGGCTGATTTCATCGATGCGTTTGCCGACCCACGCCATGCCGATGATGCTGGCGAGTACATACACGGCAATGATGAGGCCATACCAGCTGTCGGCGCTCAGTTCGCCGGCAGGAGCTGGCATGGATGTTGCCATATACCAAGTGTGAGCCATACCTGCCGGGTATCCCAGCGCTACCAGCCGGGACTTACTTCTGGGGGGGTGGCCAAGATTCAACTTAACGCGAGAGGAAGCTCAGATGTCTACTACACTTTCGACTGGTATCAGGTTTGTCACCGCAGCGTTTCTGGGGCTGATGATTCAGGGCGCGCTGTTTGCGATGCTGAAAAACATGACCGAATCGGAGTTCACGCCGGAAGCCGTCACCTCCACACGCATTGAATTCACCCGCATCCGCAAGGATACCGAAACCAATACCCGTCGTGAGCAGGAAATCATCCAGCAGCCGCGGGTTGAGGACCTGCCACAGGCGCCGAAACCCGAAATCGCCATGTCGGAAGTGGATGTCGGTATGCCGGTGTTTGCTCCCACTGTTGATCTCAGCGCTGCGTTGAAAAACGCCGGTATCTCGATGGGGACCGAAAGCGACGTACTGCCGATGCTGCGCATCCCGCCTGTGTACCCGCGCAACGCCAAGCTCGCCAAGATCCAGGGTTTCGTGAAGATGGAAGTGGTGATCAATCCTGACGGCACCGTCAACGACATCACCGTTATCGAAGCGACCCCGCCGCGAATGTTCGACAATGCTGCAGTGAGCGCTATGAAGCAGTGGAAATTCAAACCCAAACTGATCAACGGTGTTGCCGTGAGCCAGCGCGCCCAGCAGGTCATCGAGTTCAAACTCGAAGGCTGAGACTTTCACCGGGCAGAAGGACAAAAAAAAGCCCGCGTTATGCGGGCTTTTTCGTTGGGCCGGATCACTCTTCCTTGAACTCCGGTGTCATTTCCTTGCAGATCTGTTTCTCGAACGGCACTTCCGACAGCAATACCGTATCGCGCCCGGTGTTGGGCTGCGTCAGGTATACCGGATCTTCCGCCGTATAGTTGCGCACCAGCGCCATCGTGGTTGTATCGAGGGTATAACGTTCGACAATGTGCAGTTGATCGCTATTGCGGGTCGGTGGCGACAGTACGCCTTCGGCAATGCCTATCGTATCGACTACCAGCATATCGCCTTCCCAATGACCGATTGAATGACCGGCATAACTCGGTTCGACCTTCGCTGGATGTTCGGCGTCCATGTGGATTCGGCGGCTGAAGCTGTACAGGCCGTAATCCATGTCGATGACTTTTTCGCCTTCAGGCGTGGTGGTCTGCGTGATGCGGTTCACCGGCCAGTCGAAGGTCCAGTCATACACAATGCTGGTGGGTTTGCAGGACAGGCGAGGGTTGTCGTCAACCGACCACATGCGGAAGGCTTCGGCAGCGGCTTTGCCCTTGGCGGTGTAGGCTGGTCGCGAACTCGGGTTGAGGTTGCGGATCTGCTGCAGTGTGATGGCACCGGAGGCGTATTCGTCCACCAGGCTGCGCGGCACCATGTCGCCGTGGCCACCGGCTGGCGGGATGGTCAGCACGTTCTGTTCGACTGCCCAGTCACCGCTGATGTTGGGTTCGCCAGTCGGCAGGCGGGCTGCACGGTTGCTGGTGTCTACTGGTGCGGCAGTGGAAAGGAACTGCTGGTTGCGATCGACGGTGATCGAGTTGTCGAGCGTGAAGCTTTCGATGTAGCAGGCGCTCGGATCATCACGATGTGGATGGCCTACTACTTTTACATGCATGCCTGGCTTGAACATGTCTATCGACCAGCCCGAACGCTTGATCAATGTGGCGGCGCGCATTTCGCAGCTCATCTGCAGTGGTTTGCCGTCGGCGCCTACCGATTCGAAATGCATGTAGGAATGTGGATTCACAAGCTCCATTTCGGTGAGAGTACCTTCAAACTCCACGTCCTTGTCCAGCTGGAACAAGCCAAAGCCGTGATGGGCTTGCGCCTGCGCGCACAGCAGCGTGGCAGCAGCCAGCGCAGAAAGGCGCAAAATTGCGGTCGATTTCATGAAAACCCCCTCTTTGTAGACGAAATCAGTGCAGAGCAAGTATAGAGAGACCGCTCGGTACACACCAAGCCGGGTCGTATGAACGATCTGCAAGTTCATCGTATTTTCTCAATCGGACGATCAACTATCGCCCGCGAGCACAGTTGGAGTACGCTCGCCGCCATTGAACCCGCCGGAGAGCAACAAATGAAATTCAACCCTGTCCATCGTCCTTCACATTTCGCGCATGCGCGTCCACTGGTGTGCGCCAGCCTTGCGCTGCTGCTCGCCGCCTGCGGTGGCCAAACGGATAACGCAGAAAATGCCGGCCCCGTGGTAATTGCCGATCCTGCAGCAGCCTGCCAGCAATTGGCCACGATGACGTTCACTGCGGAGTCAATCGGTGAAGCGACCACTGGCGCCACTGTTACTTCTGCCGAATTGATTGCAGCAGGCGCGGCCGACAACGCAAACGGTGAATACTGCAAAGTGCTTGGCGCCATCCATCCGGTCGACAGTACGGCACCTGATATCAATTTCGAAGTGAATCTGCCGAGCAGTTGGAACAACAGGTCCATCCAATTCGGTGGTGGCGGCCTCAACGGTTCGCTTGTTACCGGCCTTGGCCGCTACACCTTGCAGCCGCCCACAGAAGATGCGCCGCTCACCCGCGGTTATGTCACCCTTGGCAGTGATTCCGGCCACCAGAGTGCCGGCGGTTTCGACGGCAGCTTCTACATGAATGAAGAAGCGCTGGAGAACTACGGCCACAAGCAGATCAAGAAAACCCACGACGTGGCGATGCAGCTGGTCCAGGCGCGTTACGGCAGTGCACCACAGTTCAATTATTTCATCGGCGGCTCACAAGGTGGTCATGAAGGGTTCGATGCGGCGCAGCGTTATCCCGACGACTACAACGGCGTTATTGCCGGCTATCCCGCGCACAACGTGTTGATGCTGCATCTGTCGGCGCTCAACTACACGAAGGCGTTGATGGCAAATGACGGCAAGAGCTGGCTCAATCCTGCCAAGGTGCAGAAACTGGTGAGTGTGGTGTACGAACGTTGCGATACCCTCGATGGCGCCCAGGACGGTATCATCAGCAATGTGCTGGCATGCGAAGCGAAGAATGCCCCCATGCGAAAGCTTGATGCTGACAACCCGCTGCGCTGCAAAGACGGTGCGGATACCGGCGATGACTGCTTGTCTGATTCCCAACTGCAGGCACTGATTGCGATCGACACGCCCTATCTCACCGGCTTCCCGGTATTCCACGACGATACTGCCACGGCCGCCTTTCCCAAGTGGACCCCGTTCGCCGGTTCCACGTTCACCAACGGCCCGCAGCAATTGCTGGGTGCCGAAAGTCCGCAGCAGGCGCTGCAGGCTGCACCGGCAATGGCAACGGCAGGGCTTGCCATCGCACGTGACCCGGCAATGAATGTATTCACCGATTTTGATGCCAACAACTATGTGGCGCGCATCAAAGAGCTTGGTGAGAAGATGAGTGCCAACAGCGTTGACCTTGATCGTTTCCAGCAGAACGGCGGCAAGCTGATCTTCTTCCACGGCATGACCGATGACTTCATCTCGCCTTACAGTTCGATCTACTACTACAACCGTCTGAAAGCGCGCTATGCCCCTGATGTGTTGGCCGACTCCGTGAAGTTCTACACGATCCCTGGCATGGGCCACGGCAACGGCCTCTTTACAGCACGCATGCCGCTGCTCGACACACTCGAAGCCTGGGTGGAGCAGGGTACGGCGCCGGGTACGCTGGTAGCCACGGATGCCAATGAAGCCACTGCCGGCCGCACTCGTCCGATCTGCCATTACCCGGAATGGCCGCGTTACGATAGCGGCGACATCAATGCCGCCGCCAGTTTCAGCTGCCAGCCGCCGGAGCTGATCCTGGACGTCCCGGCGCAATAGCCTTCAGCACAGCAGGCAGGACTGCAAAGTCGGTTACCACCGCGTCAGCTCCCAGTGAGCTGGCGCGAGTGGCATCCACTTCCAGCGCTACTGCAATTGCTGCAATTCCTGCAGCGCGCGCAGCATCCACATCATTGGCGTGATCGCCCACCATCACTGCCACATCACCTGCCTCGCGGCTGAATCCCATCTGTTGCAGGGCATACAACAAGTGCCCGCCATCCGGCTTCTTCACGTGGGTTGCATCACCGCCGGCCACTACGCTGAACAACCCGCGAATGCCAAGCCGCTGCAGAATGCTGTCGCAAGGATTTGTCAGCTTGTTCGACGCAAGGCCGATTTGCCAGCCAGAGTCATGCAACAACTTCAGCGTGTCGGTAACACCGGCATACAGCCGTGTGGCCTCATAGCCTGTGGCCTTGTAGGCGGCGATGAAGTCGTCGCACGCTGTGTTGTGATCGGGTGCGGTAAGTGTGACGCCGCGTGCTGCAAACGCCCGCTGCACCAACATGCGCATGCCATCGCCAAGCATTGCTTCCAGTTCGCGCCGCGTCAGCGATCGCAGTTGATGTTTGTGCAGCACCCCATTCAGCGAGTTGACGAGATCGTCGACGCCATCGATCAGCGTACCGTCGAGGTCGAACAGTATGAAGCGGGGCATGGAACGCTCGCGACAGGAATGGAAAGGCCTAAATGAAAATCCCCGCCGAAGCAGGGATTTTGTCGAACGGTGTGGCAATTAGTACTTGTAGCTGTCCGGCTTGAACGGGCCGTCGGCGCTGACGCCAATATAATCAGCCTGTTGCTTGTTGAGTTTGGTGAGTACGCCGCCAAAGCCCAGCACCATGCAGGCAGCCACTTCTTCGTCGAGTTTCTTCGGCAGCACTTCCACTTTGAGGGCGGCTTTTTTCTGCGCCGGGCTCATGTTGGCGAACTTCTTCTCCCACAGGTAGATCTGGGCGAGTACCTGGTTCGAGAACGAGCCGTCCATGATGCGCGATGGGTGACCGGTGGCGTTGCCGAGGTTGATCAGGCGGCCTTCTGACAGCAGGATCAGGTAGTCTTCGCTACCGTCTTTCAGTTTGCCGCGGATGATGCGGTGTACCTGCGGTTTCACTTCATCCCACTTCCAGGTTTTGCGCATGTAGGCGGTGTCGATTTCGTTGTCGAAGTGGCCGATGTTGCACACGACCGCGCCGGGCTTCAGCGCTTTCAGCATGTTTTTGTCGCACACATCGACGTTGCCGGTGGCGGATACCAAGAGGTCAGTGGTGGCCAGCAGTTCCTTGTTGATGTCGCCGGGCTTGCCGGTGTTGATGCCGTTCTTGTACGGCGAAACGATTTCGAAACCGTCCATACAGGCCTGCATCGCGCATATCGGGTCGATCTCGGTGATCTTCACGATCATGCCTTCCTGACGCAGGCTCATGGCGGAACCCTTGCCCACGTCGCCGTAGCCGAGTACCAGCGCTTTCTTGCCAGACAGCAGCATGTCGGTACCGCGTTTGATGCCATCATTCAACGAGTGGCGGCAGCCGTACTTGTTGTCGTTCTTCGATTTGGTGACAGCGTCGTTGACGTTGACAGCAGGGATCTTCAGTTCGCCTTTCGCCAGCATTTCATACAGACGATGCACGCCAGTGGTGGTTTCTTCGGTGACGCCGTTGATCTTCTTCAGCATCGCCGGGTATTTCTTGTGCACGAGGGAGGTGAGGTCACCGCCGTCGTCGAGGATCATGTTGGCATCCCACGGCTTGCCGTTCTGGTTGATGGTCTGCTCAAGGCACCATTCGTACTCTTCTTCGGTTTCGCCTTTCCACGCGAAGGTGGGGATGCCGGCAGCAGCCATGGCGGCGGCAGCGTGATCCTGGGTCGAGAAGATGTTGCACGACGACCAGCGCAGCTCGGCACCCAGCTCGCGCAGGGTTTCCATCAGCACGGCGGTCTGGATGGTCATATGAATGCAGCCCATGATGCGGGCGCCTTTCAAAGGCCTCGATTTGCCGTATTTCTTGCGCAGCGTCATCAGCGACGGCATTTCGGCTTCCGCCAACTGGATCTCTTTGCGGCCGAAGCCGGCAAGGCTGATGTCGGCGACTTTATAGTCGGTGTTGCTCATTGAATGGTCCTGGTGTTGATCAAAGGGGTCGGAGAGGTTTGATACGAAAGCATGCGTACTCTTGGAGCAAAGGGGAGCAAAGGGGTAGGGTCAAACGTCTCCGACCCCTTTGATCGGAGGCTTACTTGAGCTTGGCGTCGGCGCGCAGGGCGGCGGCGCGGTCGGTCTTCTCCCACGAGAATTCCTTGCGACCGAAGTGGCCGTAGGAGGCGGTGGGGCGGTAGATCGGGCGCAGCAGGTCCATCATCTTGATGAGGCCGGCCGGTTTCAGTTCGAAGTGCTTGCGCACCAATTTCATGATCTGTGCTTCGGGAATCTTGCCGGTGCCGAAGGTGTCGACCAGAACTGAGGTCGGCTCGGCCACGCCGATGGCGTACGACAGCTGCACTTCGCACTTGCTGGCCAGGCCGGCAGCCACGATGTTCTTGGCGATGTAGCGCGCCAGGTAAGCAGCGGAACGGTCGACTTTGGACGGGTCTTTGCCGGAGAAGGCGCCGCCACCATGGCGGGCATAACCGCCGTAGGTATCGACGATGATCTTGCGGCCGGTCAGACCGGCGTCACCGTAGGGGCCACCCACCACGAAACGACCGGTCGGGTTGATGTGGAACTTGGTCTTCTTGTCGATCCATTTGGCCGGCAGCACTTTCTTGATGATCTCTTCCATTACGCCTTCGCGCAGGTCTTTGTTCTTCACATCAGCGGTGTGCTGGGTGGAGAGCACCACGGCGTCGATCGAATGCGGCTTGCCATCGACATAGCGGAAGGTCAGCTGGCTTTTTGCATCAGGCAGCAGCCACGGCAGCACCTTCTTTTTGCGCATCTTGGCTTGCTGTTCCACTAGACGGTGGGCGTACTGGATCGGTGCCGGCATCAGCGCGTCTGTTTCATCGCAGGCGAAGCCGAACATCAGGCCCTGATCGCCGGCGCCTTGTTCTTTCTTGCTGGAGGAATCCACACCCTGGCTGATGTCCTGGCTCTGTTGGCCGATGGCGTTGAGCACGGCGCAGGTGTTGCCGTCGAAGTACTTGCGGCTGTCGTCGTAGCCGATGTCGCACACGACCTGGCGGATGATCTTTTCGTAGTCGATCTTGGCGCCGGTAGTGACTTCACCTGCCACGATCACCATGCCGGTTTTCACCAATGTTTCCACTGCAACGCGTGATTTCGGGTCCTGCGCAAGCAGCGCATCAAGAATCGCATCCGAAATCTGGTCGCACATCTTGTCTGGATGGCCTTCGGATACCGATTCGGACGTAAACAAGGAAGCTTCTGACATGGGCAATACCTTTCTTTAAGGAGTGAGAATTTGGGTTGCGTAATGGCTGGATTGTGGACTGCTGTGCGGGTCGACTGCAGTGCAGGATCAGCACGTTGTAATGAGTGTCGTACCTTGGACAGGAGGAGGCAACGGCGGCGCGAATGTAGCACCCCCGCAACCAGCAGGCAAACCGCCGTAGCTCCTGTTATTTGCCGTGCAAAACCGTCTTGCGCCAGTAGCCCGAAGTGGCAATTGCCCCGGGGGTGGGAGACAATAGCAGGCTTGATAAGAACCACAGGTTTTTGAGGAGTAACGAGCATGTCGGGCAGTTCCGCAACGGGTCGTGTAACCCCGCGTCAGGCCAGCCGGCGCGAGTGCGCCAATGCCATACGGGCTCTCAGCATGGATGCTGTGCAAAAGGCCAATTCCGGCCACCCCGGTGCGCCGATGGGCATGGCCGATATCGCCGAAGTGCTGTGGAACGATTACCTCGTGCACAGCCCCACCAGCCCAAACTGGATCAATCGCGACCGTTTTGTGTTGTCGAATGGCCATGGCTCGATGCTGGTCTACTCGCTGCTGCATCTCACCGGTTACGACCTCTCGATCGACGACCTCAAGAACTTCCGCCAACTGCATTCGAAAACCCCGGGACATCCCGAGTTTGGTTACACCCCCGGCGTTGAAACCACCACCGGCCCGCTCGGTCAGGGGCTGGCCAATGCGGTGGGTATGGCAATCGCCGAACGGACGCTGGCTGCGCAGTTCAACCGCGATGGCTTCCCGATCATCGGCCATTACACCTATGTATTTGCCGGCGACGGCTGCCTGATGGAAGGCATCTCGCATGAGGTGTGCTCGCTGGCCGGTACGCTGAAGCTCGGAAAGCTAATCGCCTTCTATGACGACAACGGCATCTCGATCGATGGCGAAGTACACGAATGGTTCTCCGACGACACGGCGAAGCGCTTCGACGCGTACGGCTGGCAGGTGCTTAAAGTAGACGGCCATGACGCCGATGCCATCAAAGCTGCCATCGAGGCGGCCCGCGCCAACACTACGCAGCCATCGCTGATAATCTGCAAAACCATCATCGGTTTCGGCTCACCCAACAAACAGGGCAAGGAAAGCTGCCACGGTGCTCCCCTGGGCGCCGATGAGATCACAGCTACGCGTGCCGCATTGAACTGGCCGCATGCGCCATTCGAAGTGCCGCAAACTGTTTACGATACCTGGAATGCACGCGAGAAAGGCTTCATTGCCGAATCGTCCTGGAAAGAACTGTTTACCCAGTACGAAGAAGAACATCCTGACCTTGCCATGGAGTTGGTGCGCCGCGTCAAACGTCAACTGCACACCGATTTCGAACAACAGATGGACCAGTTCATCGCCGGCTGCCAGCAGAAGATGGAAACCATTGCGTCCCGCAAGGCCTCGCAGAACTGTATCGCCGTGTTGGGCCAGCTGCTGCCCGAGCTGCTCGGCGGCTCTGCCGATCTCACCGGCTCCAACCTGACCAACTGGAAGGGCAGTGTGCCGATTTCGCAGAACCCTGCCGGCAACTACATCTACTACGGTGTGCGTGAGTTCGGCATGGGTGCCATCAACAACGGCATTGCGTTGCACAGCGGCTTCATCCCGTTCAGCGCCACCTTCCTGGTGTTCATGGAATACATGCGCAACTCGGTGCGCATGGCGGCGCTGATGAAGCAGCAGAGCATCTATGTGTTCACCCACGATTCAATAGGGCAGGGCGAAGACGGTCCCACCCATCAACCGATTGAACAGATCGCCAACCTGCGCGGCACACCGAACATGGCGCTGTGGCGCCCAGCGGATGCGGTGGAAACCGCGGTAGCCTGGAAGGCCGCCATCCTCAATCGTAAAGGCCCGACTGCGCTGGTGCTGTCACGCCAGAACCTGCCCGCCATCGCGCGCGAATCCGACCAGCTGCTGGTGATAAGCCGCGGCGGTTACGTGCTGCAGGATTGCCAGGGCACGCCGGCAGCGATTGTCATCGCCACTGGTTCGGAAGTGGGCATTGCGCTGGAAGCCGTCAAACAACTGCAGGCGGCAGGCAGAGCAGTGCGACTGGTATCGATGCCATCCACCAGTGCCTTCGATGCGCAGCCCGCCGAGTACAAGGAACAAGTGCTGCCGAAGTCCGTACGCAAACGACTGGCGGTAGAAGCCGGTCATCCCGACAGCTGGTACAAGTATGTCGGCATAGACGGCAAGGTGATCGGCATGAAGACCTTTGGCGAGTCAGCTCCGGGTCCTGCCGTACTGAAGCATTTCGGCTTCACCGTCGACAACATCAAGGCAACTGTTGAAAGCCTGCTGTAGTCGGCTGTTTGCAGTTTCCACACAAGCCGTCACGCGGGTGCCGGCTGGTAACGAGTCATGAGCAATAGAATCGCCATCAACGGCCTGGGCCGTATCGGTCGCAGCGTATTGCGGGCGTGGTTCGAGCGCAGCGATCTCGCCGGGCTCGAACTGGTAGCACTCAACGAACTGGCCGATATCCAGACCCTCGCCCACCTGACACGCTACGACAGCACCCACGGCAAGTTTGCCGGCCACGTAGCGGTTGAGGGGAACGAACTGGTCATTAACGACACCCGGCTGGCGGTTTCCAACATCCCGCAACTTGTTGACTTGCCCTGGCAGCACCATGGTGTTGATCTCGTACTCGAATGCACTGGTGCCTTCAGTGACCGGGGCAATGCGCAGATCCACCTGCAGCGCGGAGCCAAAAGAGTATTGTTCTCGCAGCCTGGCGCAGCAGCCACCGACGTTGATGCCACCATCGTCTACGGCGTGAATCACGCAGTGCTGCAGCGGGAACACAGCATCATCTCTGCAGCCTCCTGTACCACCAACTGCATCGTGCCGGTCATCCATGCACTGCAACAGCATATCGGTATAGAGCACGGCGTCATTACCACGATTCACTCGGCGATGAACGACCAGCCTGTGCTTGACGCTTACCACCACACTGATTTGCGCAAGACGCGCAGTGCCATGCATTCAATCATTCCGGTTGAAACCGGTCTTGCGCGCGGTATTGATCGCTTGCTGCCTGAACTTGCCGGCCGTTTCCAGGCGCAAGCGATGCGCGTGCCGACGATGAACGTATCGGCGATTGATTTGAGTGTAGTGGTGAAGCGAGCTGTAGATCGTACGGCCATCAACGCAATTCTGCAGCAGGCCAGCGCTGCTTATCCGCGCAACGTGCTTGGCTGCACCGACGAACCGCTAGCCTCGTGTGATTTCAATCATGATGCCCGCTCGGGCATCGTCGATCTCAGTCAGACC
>Ga0255096_1001002_pt1 | contig 12435 bp, 8 predicted proteins | sample Colum_Atlam_RepA_2_FD_188563 | JGI IMG/M metagenome (GOLD analysis project Ga0255096, IMG submission 188563) | Freshwater microbial communities from Columbia River, Oregon, United States - Colum_Atlam_RepA_8d | ecosystem: Environmental > Aquatic > Freshwater > River | place: USA: Oregon...
CAACAGCACATCGTCGGCGCGCGGCCTCTACCAGTTCATCGACAGCACCTGGCTCGACATGGTCGACAAGCATGGCGCCGAGCACGGTCTTGGCGCTGCTGCTGCCGAGATCAAACGTGACAGCGCCGGCAATCCGGTAGTCGCCAATGCTGCGACGAAGCAGCAAATACTGGCGTTGCGCAACAATCCGCAGGTGGCTGCGCTGATGGCGGCCGAGTTCACACAGGACAACCAGACCACACTGGAAGCCACATTGGGCCGTAAGGTAGAACACGCCGAGTTGTACATGGCGCACTTCCTCGGCGCTGCCGGTGCCGGCAAATTCCTTGACAGGAAAGACAGCATTCCTGACGCCGGGGCAGCCGCGTTGCTGCCGAATGCGGCACGCGCCAATCAGGCTGTGTTCTATCAGGGCGGCAGGGCACTTACGATCAATCAGGTCTATCAAAAGTTCGCCGACAATTTCGGTGACAATGCGGAAGTGACTGCAGTGGCCGCACCAGCGCTGGCACCTGATGTTGCCGTTGCCGCGGCAACCATTGCCGCCCTGGGGCAGGAAGTTGCCACCGCTGACACTGGATCCTGGTCGACCTTCGCTGTCAGCACACCGCTTGGGAGTGCTGACGGTTCTCGTTATTTGCCGACGTTCGCGTTCAACATTCTTGAACACCTGCGCCTGCCCGGCATGGAGGCTGATGCCAACAGCAGGCAGTGGGACGTCTGATCTTGTTGCCGGTGTTGTACACCGGCAGCGATCACTCCACCCTGACAGACTGGAAGCCCGTATCCAGACCACCTACGAACTCAGTCCTTACCTGCGCCCCCATGAACTCAGTGTGGCGGTGAGCAAAGAGGGCGAAGCGACAATCAAGGGAATGGTGAACGAAGACGTCGACAAGGAGCTGGCCGGGCAGATTGCGCTCGGCGTCGAGGGCATCAAGAAAGTGAAGAACGACATCGAGGTGAAAGCTGACTATCGGCCTGTGGGTAACCGCAAGGTGGATGACTTTTCAATCACAACCGCAGTGAAATCGAAACTGTTGTGGAGCAAGAACACCGATGGCATGGACATACAGGTGACGACAGTCGCCGGCACCGTGACGCTGCAGGGCAAGGCGGAAACTGCAGTGTCACGTGAGCTTGCCGTTCGTATTGCACTGAATACCAACGGCGTACACAAGGTCGACAACAAACTGGTGGTGGCGTCAGCTGGGAGTAGTACTACCGTCGGCGGCTCCGGCGAGTCGTCGGCGGTAGATGCCGGTGCTGCCATTGCCGATACGTGGATTACCTCAAAAGTGAAGTCCACCTTCATGTATTCCAGCAATCTCGACAGCAATGACATCAGTGTCAGCACCAGCAAGGGAATTGTCACGCTCAGTGGCAAGCTCGACAGCGGCGCAGAGCAGGAGCTGGCAATTGAACTGGCCAGCAACATCCGTGGCGTCCTTAGCGTGAACGCCGATGCGCTGACATACGCGGCCCGCTAGCCGCCATCGCTGCAAGCTCAGTCCCCGTCGGGCAGCCGGCGGGGTTTTTGTTGGCGGATGCGGACAAGGCGACAAGCAAGGCTAGGCTGAACGGCAACGCCTACTCCATCGTCACATCGCGCAGCTGATCGCTCATGCCTTCTTCCCAGGTGCTCCATCCCGAGTTCATGCCATAGGGCGAACGTTGCAGAATGGCTTCAATCTCGTGGATCTTGCCGTCCTGTACCTTGAACAACTCGGCCAACTGCCATGTCCACGGTTGTACAGGCCCCGCACTGACCTTGCGGCCATCGGGTGTTTCAAAATTGCGCGTCTCGCCGCCCGGGTGATCGAAGAACGCGAACGAGAATGCAATGCCGCGCTCCTCATCGACTGCAACGAAGCGGCGATCGCGGATGCGGTGCACGAAGTGGATCAGACCGGATTGAAACTGTTCGCTGCAGCTCCATTGTCCTGAATAGTTGGTGGCGGTGCGCGGATCGGGCCGCTTCTCGCCAGCGGGTGTCGGTGCGTTGGTGGAGCGCCCACCGTTTTCCAGGCGGTCGCAGTCGTCAGCGAACGGATACTCGCCTCTGCCATCGTTCTGCTGCATACCACTGAAATAAAGGTTGGACACCTTGATCAGTTCGGCGCGCGACATACGTTCTGCCTGTGGCACAGTGGCCAAGAGCCCCGGACGTACTGTCATTGCATCGACGTTTTTGGCGGCGTTCTCGTTACGCACCACGATCTGCTCGATCTGGCTGATAGTCTGGTTCTCTACCTTCAATCGCACTGCAACCAGTGCCGGCGTGCTTTGAGCCGGGTCGCGGTGATCTTCCAGGATGGTGCCAATGAAGGCGACTTGGCCGGCAGGTACATCAGTGACAAACAGACGGTAGTTGCCCTTTGCCTTCATCGTGTTCCACAGGCCGTCACCGATCACCAGACGCTGGCCGTCTTCGGTGAATCGGACATCGGCTGCCAGCGGCAATGCGGCGGGGTTGTTGGCAATGACAGCGTCGAAGTAGCGATCGACGAAACCTTCGAGACAGGCGCGATCACAGGTGTCGGCCGCGAGTGCTGCCTCACTGGCATGCAGGGAGAGAACGAGAGCGGCAAGCGTGCAGAGTGATTTCAGTTGCATGGGCTAGCTCCTTGTTGTTGTCGGGACTTGTTGTCGCGCCATTCCGCACACCGGGATAGCCGGGACGGCCGCAATCAGCGAGTGGCCTGCCGGGTCTTCCCGGTTTCTGTCAGCGCTTGCAGCAAGTCCACGGTATCCTGCCAGAAAACGCCATCGGCGCCGGTGAAGCCGAAACCGCCGGCCTTACCGCTGGCTGCATCAAGCGGGGAAAGCCCCTGGTTGTCCTTGTAGTCGACAGTGGCTCCGTGATCATAAAGATACTGAATCACTTGATTGAGACCGAAGGTGGCGGCGCCGAAGATTGCAGTGCGCCCGTCTTTGGCTTTGGCATTGGGGTCCAGTCCCTGATCGAGACAGATTGTTATCGCGTCGATCATTTGGCTTTCTGTCTTGTAACGGCCGGTGGTATCGCTTTCCTTGGTGGCAAGATTGGCTGCTGTCATCAGTGGGTTGATCCCTTGTGCAGTAGTCAGTTGCGGATCGGCGCCATGGTCGAGCAAGAGCTGCATCACCGGCACGTCAGCACTCTTGGCTGCACGCAGGAAAGGCGTAGTGCCAGCTACCAGCATGCTGTCGGTGCCTCGATCGAGCTTGAGGCGGAACGGGGGCGCCTTGGAGAGCTGCACATTCACATCGGCACCCTTGGCAAGCAACAATCCAATCAACTCGAATGCAGTATGTTCATTGGTGAATACATCAGGGGAAGGACGGTTGGACTCACGCATGATATTGAAATCGACTGCTGCATACAGTGGTGAACGATTGGTGTCGTCGTTGAGATTCACATTGGCGCCGGCTTCTGCCAGTGCATAAGCCACGTCGTAGTGGCCGTTGATGATGGCGATCAACAGTGACGTGATGCCCTTTGGTGTGGCCGCGTTGATATCGGCACCGGCATCAATCAGCGGCTTGATGCAGGCAAGGCAGTCTTCACGGGCGGCGAACAGCAGTGGCGACATGCCACCTGGCGGCAGCCACTTGTCGCGCGGCTCCATCGTGACCTGACGCTCCCATTCTTCGATATTGGACAGTGCATTCACATCAGCACCGTGTTCCAGCAATAGTGGCAACAGGTCTGGATGCTTCTGTGCCATTGCCCACATCAGCGGCGTCTGGCCATGCCACTGTTCGCGTGCATCCACGTTGGCGCCTGCCTGCAGCAGTACTTCCACTGATTTGAAATCGCCAGTACGCGCAGCGGTGTGCAGTACTGTTTCGCCTTCGTGGTAAAGCTCGTTGGCATTGGCGCCCGCCTGCAGCAACAATGCGAGCAGGTCAGCATTGCCATTGCGGGCAGCAAGATAGATCGGGGTAATGCCATAGCGGCTGCGCGCATTGACGTTGGCCCGCTTGCCAATAAGGTCCCGCACCAATTCCAGATCGCTGTTCAGCACGGCGTAGTGCAAGGCAGTGGTGCCATCCGGTTCGCTTGTATCTACCGCAGCAATACCATCCAGCAGCACTTGTGCACTCTGGTGATCGCCGGCTTTTACAGCGGCGAGCAGATCGAGTCCCCGATCAGTGGCTGCATTCAGCGTTTGTGCGTATGCCCCGCTGCAAAAAAGTGCCACTGACAGTATCGCCGCAGTGATGGCGGTCGCCAGTGAACGCGGCAGGAGCAGGATGTAGAGGGACATCGGTGTTTCCTGTTCGTGTGGTTTACGCGTGGATTTCGCTGACAAGACCGGTGCTGTCACCGAGTTGGTCGATCGTTACACCGGCCTTGTTCAGCATCGTCAGCAGCAGGTTGGACATCGGTGTGCGCTGGTCATAGCGCACATGCATGCCGCCCTTCAGTGTGCCTGCACCTCCACCAACCAGCACAGCGGGAAGTGGGTAATGATCGTGCGCGTTGCTGTTGCTCATGTTGCTGCCGTACAACAGGATGACATTGTCGAGCAGTGTGCCATCAGCTTCCTTGATGGAAGCAAGCTTGTCGACGAAATACCTGAACTGGCCGACGTGCCAGGTCTGGATTCGCGAATTGCGCGCCATCTTTTCAGCGTCGTTCTGGTGGTGGGACGTGGCGTGGTGGCCTTCGAATACCTGCACCATAGGATAGGTGCGGTTGCTCGTCTCGCGCGCCATCATGAAGCTGGATACACGGGTGATATCGCTCTGGTAAGCCAGTGCCATCAGGTCAAACATCATGCGCAGATGTTCTTCATACACGAACGGAATGCCGGCCGGTGCGTCTGGAATCACCAGGTCGGCGCTGTTGGCGATCTGGTTCTCTGCCTTCTGCAGACGGCGTTCGATTTCACGGACGTTGTCGAGATAGTCGCTGACTTTCTGCTGGTCGCTGTTGCCGAGCGTCGCATTCAAGCGGCCAGTCTGTTGAACGATTGCATCGAGGATACTGCGGTCTTCACGCTGGCGCTCCAGTCGTTGTTCCACGCTGCCACCCTGACCGAACAGACGCTCGAATACCTTGCGTGGGTTGATTTCCATCGGGTTTGGCGTGGTGGGTGAGCGCCATGACAGCGTATTCATGTAGATGCAGCCGTAATCACGGTCGCAGGCACCGATCAGGCCGCTATGGTCCTCGGTGGCAAGTTCCAGCGATGGTAGCGGGGTATCCTGGCCTATCACCTGGGCGGCGAACTGGTCGGCAGTAACGCCAGCCAATGCATCAGAGCCGAGTGTCGGCTTGGGCCGCACGCCGCTAAGCCAGGTACATGGACTCAGTGAGTGTACGGCAGACGTATCGGCAGCCGTGTGTCCAAGACCGCTGATGATGTTGAGGCGGTCGCGATATTGTTCGAGTGGTTTGAGGATAGTTTTGAACTGCCAGTCTGTGCCGGTCTGGTCAGGCGTGAAGTCGCGCATGATCGCGCCGTGTGGCACATAGACGAAACCGAGGCGTGGCTTGACGTTGGCAGCGGTCTGCGCCTGGGCCGTCATTGCTGGCAGCATTGCATCGAGCAATGGCAGTGACATTGCAACGCCGGCATCGCGCAGTAACTGGCGGCGACTGAGGTGTTTTTTGCTGATGAACATGGCATTACCCTCTGTAGGTATTATTCTGTTGCCCAACCGCTATTGCGCGGCGACGGTTGTGGTTGCCTGGTCTTCTTTCTGCTTCATACGGAATGGCGCGCTGTGCACGATGCCTTTGACGATCGCCGAGAAACGGTAGTTGTCGTCGGCTGCCTGTTGCGTGACTGCACGCACGATCGGCATGTCGTAGTACTCAAGGCCTCGACCGAGTGCGTAGGTCAGCAACTTCTCGGTAAACGTGTCGACAAAGTAGTCGGGATGCTGCATCAGTGCCTGCCCGAGACTGAGTGCACCATTCACTGGCGTGCCGTCCGCCAATTCGCCGCTGGCATCAATGGGGCCGGCTGCATCTTTTTCACGTGACTTGCCGATGGCATCGAAGCGCTCAAATGAAAAGCCAAGGGGATCCATCACCGCATGGCAGCCGGCACATACGGGATCGGCGCGATGTTGTTCCAGCCGCTCCCGCACCGACATCGCAGCAAGCCCCGGCGTGTTCTCGGTAAGCGATGGCACATTGGGCGGTGGAGACGGAGCAGGTGAGCCGATGATGTTCTCCAGCACCCATTTGCCACGCAATACCGGTGATGTGCGGTTCGGATAGGACGTCACTGTGAGAATCGCCCCCTGGCCTAGCAGACCACGCCGGTTCGGATCGGTTTGCTGTACGCGGCGGAAATGACTGCCATAGACGTTCGGAATGCCATAGTGCTCCGCAAGACGATCATTCACGAAGGTGTAGTCGGCCGTCAGCATGTCGAGCACTGATGCATCGTTCTGCATGATGCTGGTGATGAACATCGTGGTTTCGGTACGGAAACCCTGGCGCAGCTTGTCATCGAAATTCGGAAAGCTGCGTGTATCAGGATTGATACTCTGTAGATTGCGCAGGAACAGCCATTGCGCTGCAAAGTTGTCGACCAGCGCCACTGCTTTCGGGTCACGCAGCATGCGCTCAACCTGGGCGTCGAAGGTTTTTTCGTCACTGAGTCTGTTGGCGGCTGCGAGCTCAAGCAGCTCATCATCCGGGATGCTGCTCCACAGGAAGAACGACAGTCGCGACGCCAACGCAAGATCACCCAGTGGATACACTTCACCGGCTGCCACGGTTGCAGGATCGGTCTCGCTGCGGAAGAGGAATTCCGGTGAGGTCAGGATGTAGCGCAATGCACTCTGGATACCTTCGTCAAAGCTGCCCTTGGCAAGCCCGTCTTCATAGAAGCTCAGGATCATGTTGGTGTCGGCCGGTGTCAGCGGACGCCGGTAGGCTTTTCTGCCGAGGCGTCCGAGAATTTCTTCGGCACACGCCTGCTGCTCACTCGCTGCAGTTGGATAGCAGCTGAATATCTGGCGGCGACTGGCGGTATCACCACGGCTGGTGGCGCTGAAAGGGCCGATGATGTCGACATAGTCGAGCATCGGCATGCCGACCATGTCCTGCAGATCAAGATTGCGGGTGAACAGTTCGAGCGGCTCATGGCTCTCGGCGCCATTCTTGTCGATAAAAGTGACGGCAACAGTATGCAGACCGGCACTGACAGCTATGCGGGTCTTCAGTCGCGCATCAATCGCATCACCGGCTTCGGCGAAGTTGGTGTCGGAACGCAGATTGTCTGCTTCACCACCGACTTGCGCAGTAAACACCTGTTCGCCATCAATACTGACTTCAAACTGGTGTGGCCACTCGAGTCCGCTCATGTAGCCGACCGTATTGCGGACAATGAATGTATTGAAATCATATTCGGCATCAAGCGGAAAATTGTGTTCGATCAGCACGCCGCCGCGCGTACCAAGCGGCAAGCCTTCCATGTGCTGGTTGTGGGGTTGATCTGGCTTAGGACGGTAGGTCTTGCTGATCGGCAGCGTGCTCATGTCGCCGATGGCGAGCTCGCTGATTTTGCGCGACGCATTGAGGTATTGCTCAAGCAGCGATGGTGAGGTGCGCAGCACGTCGGCGATATTGTCGAAGCCGTATCCTTCGTCGTCAGCCGGCAGGTATTCACTGATATCGACCCTGAGATCGAGTAGATCACGCACGGCATTGCCGTATTCGGTGCGATTGAGACGGTGCAGCGAACTCTTGCCCGGATTCGGGTGAGCAAGGATGGCGCCATCGAGCGTGCCTTGCAGCCAGCTGACGAATGCGGTTCGCGTGTTGTCGTCCGGTCGTTCGTTGCCCTTGGGTGGCATCATGTTGCCGCGGAACTTGCGCATCACCTTTTCCCAGATCACTGCATCGGCAACGACGTCTCCACGGTTGACGGCTTCGAAGTCGAGGCTGCCGGCCCAGTCTTCCGAGTTGTGGCATTTGACGCAGTAGGTATCGAGCATCGCCGCCTGGTCAGCAGGCATGGAGGTATCCGCTGAACTGTTCAGCGAACAAGCCATCGCGATGGCAGTCAGTGGGAAACGCAGGCGTGCGCAGGAAATAAGCGAGGAAAACATGGACTTGCCTGTTCTTGTTAGTGTGCAGAGGATACACGTGCCGGCTGTCGTGGTTCAATCACGACTGCACCGAACTGTACGGTCATCTGCCCATGGAGCTGCACCCCTTGGTGGAGATCTTTACGCGGAGGAGGATGCGGCGTGGGACGCCGTACCCAAGCAGAGGAAGGGTACTTAACTTGACGGGAAATTCGAGGTGGCCTTTATGCAGCTGGCCGATCGCGAGCGGATCGGCCAGCGCACCTTCGGCAGCAAAGACACACAGCGGTTGCGAAAGCAGCAGTGTTGTCTCGCGCCGAAGCGGGCAGGATTACTCCAGGTAAGGAATCAAGCGACCGAGCACAATCACGCCAACCCACAGCGCCAGCGAAGCCGCTGCAATGATCTTGGCTGGAATGTCAGCCTGTTCACCGTCAGCCAGTTTGCTCAGCTTGGTGTGTTCGCCGAACCAGAACCACAGTGCGTTGATACCAGCCAGTACCACCAACGCCATCTTCCACTGGAATGACAGGTTGTAGAAGTAGCGGAAGGGATCGCCGCAGAAGAACATGATGCCGGTGATCAGGTTGATCGAAAAGGCAGCAATCACGTAGGGGATCAGCGACAGTGCAGCTTTCATCGGGATGAAGCGGCAGATGCCAAGTACACGCAGGTCGATGGCGAGCAATCCACCGAACAGGGCACAGAGGCCCATGAAGTGCAGGTTCTCGGTGAACGGCCACATCCAGAACACGTCGCGCATCGTGTTGCCGACGACGGAGTCGGCCAGAATTGTCAGAAAATCGTCAATAGCCATTGCCAGTACCCCTTAAAAGTAAGCCATCAGGCGGCCGGTAATGACTGCACCGATCCAGCATGAAATACAGAAAAACGACAGCAATTTGATCTTGCCTTCGGCTTGGTTGGATCGCACGGCCTCAATGGTGAGCTTCATCAGGAATCCGCCGATGGCCAGCAGCGTCAGCTTCAGAATAAACACCCACTGATAGGTGTATTCAGTGGCATGCGACGCATACAAGGCGATGCCGGACAGCAGGTTGATGATGAAACCAAGCCAGGCAGTACCGAACAGTGCGGTGTGTGAAAGCACCGGGACTTGTTTGAGCACTCCGAGGATGCGGAAGTTGATGAGCATCACAACGCCAAGTGACATCGCCATGCCTACCGCGTGCACGGACAGGGCGATTGCAAACCCCCAAGGGTCTTCCTGGATGTAAACACCCAGTGCACTTTGTTCTATCGTTAAAAGAAAATCATCCATCGTAGAGTTCCCGGTTGGTGGATTGGTACGGCGCGCAAAGTTAACGAAAATGCCGAGGAGCGACAAGCAGTTACACGGGCATAAATATGTCGATATTTTGTAAATATTGATCTGTGTTAAACATGCATCCTGTATTCCTTTATTCTTCCTTGTTTCTCGCAGAAATGATGCGGCATTCACCGATAAAAGCAGCAGAGGAGCGTTGCAATGACGAGCGCCTGCCTGCCATGGATGATACTCGTGTCTGGGACCACTGGCTGTCGATGTATCGGGGACGGAGTTGCAGTGTTGCACGTCCACTGCCTGCGCTGTTGCCGATGGTTGGTAGAGGCGTCATGTTGACATCGACGTGGCACACGCAGTCACCGCCGTCATGCACGGCCATTCGATAGCCGCTGCTGTTGGTATGACGGGCCTCCAGGATTTTTCCCAGACTACCCGCGTGCTTGGGGTGGTTGGCGTTTCCGGCTGCTTTTCGATCGTATTGGCGCACCTGCGCGAGGAGATCCGTTGTTCGGTGATGGAGCCGCCGACGATGAAATCGAAAAACGTAACACCTCAAAAACCGGAGAATTCGGCCAGTTTTTGTTTAATTTGATTGGTTGATCTATAACAAGCCCGGGTAGAATCGAAAAAATACTTCGGTCACCGAAGTCGGAAAGGGACAACAACTGCGCCCTGACCCCGCCCTGCCGGATTGATGTGCAAACCGGTGCCTACGACGAGGGAAACCACCATGGCGACTACCGGTTTGCTCGACTGCAACCCGCGCGAAGACGGCGAATATCTCAACGGCCTCGCCAGGGGTTTAGCCGTGTTGCGGGCCTTCAGTCGCGATAAGCCGGGCATGACATTGAGTGAACTGGCATCCCATACCGCCCTCAATCCTGCTGTCGTCAGGCGTTGCCTCAACACGCTGATGCATCTCGGTTATGTAGCGAAGAAGGACAAGATATTCCTGCTGCGGCCTGAGGTGTTCAGTCTCGGTTCCTCCTATATCGAGTCGATGAATCTGGAGGAAGTGATCACCCCCCACCTGCAACGAGTGCGCGACACGACCGGCAACAGTACTGCGATGGCAGTGCTGTCGGGGCAGGATGTGCTGTTCATGGTCTATGCATCCACCAAACTGCTGACACGCATCGCCGCAGGCGTCGGTACGCGATTTCCCGCTTATGCGACGTCTGCGGGCAGGGTGCTGCTGGCATGGCAGGACAAGGACAAGCTGAAGGAATATTTCGAAGCGCTGGATCCGCGGGCACTGACTGATGCAACGATCACTTCCAAGCCGATGCTGAAGTCGCTGCTGATCGACATCCGCAAGCAGGGCTATGCCGCTACGCAGGGCGAGCTGGATTTTGGTGTGGTGTCGGTCGCGGTGCCGGTGCTGGCGCCGGACGGCAGGATACTGGCTTCACTGGCCTGCTCTACGTCACTCGCCAGGCAAAAGCTGGATCAACTGGTGGTGGAAGTAGTACCGGAGTTGGAGCAGGCGGTACGCCACATTGAATTCGAGCTGCGGCGTTGTCCGCTGCTGGTCCACTCGATCACGAGCTGAAAAAAAAGGGCAGGTGACTGGCACCTGCCCTTTGATACTACTGCTTACAGATTGACTGCTTGCTGCTTTGAGTATCAGAACTCTTCAAAGCATCAAAACTCGTAGTTCACACCAATCGTGTAACGACGGCCTAGGATGTCGTACAGCGATGAGTTAACGCCAAGGCCCGTACCAGTACGACCCACGCTGGTGCCGGGGGTGATGACTGGTTCGCGATCCAGAAGGTTCTGGATGTTGGCATAAACTTCGAGATTGTCGTTCTCACCGAAACGGCCCGTGAACCTTGCGTCCATGTAGAACGTGGAAGGAATCGAGTTGTCGTCGATGGTGCAGATGTTGGTGCCGCATGCAGCCAGGATAGAGCCGGCAGGAACGGGACCAGGGATACGCACATTGCTTTCCTGACGGGTACGGTCAAGCAGACCATCGCCAATCCAACGACCCTGCAGGAACATCGAGTAGTTTTCGATGTTGTAGGTCAGGTTGGTGGTGACTTTCCATTCCGGGAAGCCAAAGCTACCGACCTGGCCGGCGCGATCATCCAGGATACCGCCCTGGCTCTGGATGGAGTTTTCACCCAGATAGCTGGTCAGGAAGCGAACAGCGAAGTCTTCGGACTTGTCACCGAACAGATCAACATCACCGCGATATACCATCTCCATGTCGGCACCTTCGATCTTCTGCTTCTGCAGGTTGATGAAGATTGCTTCTACACGTTCGATATCACGGAACGCGCCATTGGTCGGGTTGGTGACAGGCACGTTGCCGGTTGTGATGACGTATTGGCAAAGGCTTACGTCGCCGCGGGCGCAGTTGTCGACAATGTTCTGGGCGCCGAGCTGGGCCAGCGCACCATTGATGTCGATGGAGTACCAGTCAAGCGATGCCGAGAAACCGTCAAGCCAGGCTGGCTGGTAAACGATACCTGCCGTCGTGGTATCGGCTTCTTCAGGCGATACGCTGGGGTTGCCGCCTGAGAGCGAGGCAGCCTGCACGATGTTCCTGTTGTTCCATGGGTTCTGCACGTTGGCACCGCCACGGGTCTGGTCATAACGTTCGCGCAAGCTGGCTGCACGCACGTCACGCGAACGGGTGGCGCGAACGCGCACTTCGTCGTTGATCGTCCAGTTGGCAGAGAACTTCCAGGCCCAGATGTCGCCGGAGCCGGAGTAGTCAGCCCAACGAGCAGCAGTGTTCACTTCCAACGAATCAACAAGTGTGACGCCCGACAGCAATGGCCAGTTGAACTCGGTGAAGGCTTCCTTCACGTTGTAGCCGCCGCCGATTTCGCGCAGCGAGCTGAAAAGTACTGAGCTGGAGTTGGCGTCGCCGAGGTAACCGGCAGGCACGAAGCGCAGGCCGGGGATACCGTTGTAGCCGGCGATACCACCGCTCTGACCAGACGGTACCAGACCACGCAGGCTGGCAGGGTGGATGCCCTGGTTGCTGAGCAGGGTGCCGTTGACTTGGGCAGGGAACTCGTCAGCCGGGTTCAGTGTGCGCTGATCCAGTTCTTCCTTGCGATAGGAAACACCGAACGCCGCATCAACCGGAC
>Ga0255096_1001011_pt1 | contig 12344 bp, 10 predicted proteins | sample Colum_Atlam_RepA_2_FD_188563 | JGI IMG/M metagenome (GOLD analysis project Ga0255096, IMG submission 188563) | Freshwater microbial communities from Columbia River, Oregon, United States - Colum_Atlam_RepA_8d | ecosystem: Environmental > Aquatic > Freshwater > River | place: USA: Oregon...
ATGTAGACCTTGCCCTTCTCAAACTGCTGGACGGGCGCGCCCTTGACCCACTTCTCAATGGTCAGGGCCGGCGCGGCATCGCCCACACCCAGGGTGGTCTGCGGCGCAGATGCGGGTGAAGATGCGGGTGCATCAGGCTTGGGGACTTGAGCGAGAGCAGCAGCGCCGATGGTCGGCACAACGAGGGCGAACATGGCGCCCAGCAGCAGGTTCTTCATGTAGGAAGCATAGCGGAATGCACGCACGCCTTGCGTGTGGATAGTGCAAGAACGCTAAGCGGGGGTGAAGGTGCAGCAAAGGCCTGCCAAGGAGGTGTGACGGCACTAGAGTGACGGCATGCAACTTCGCCTCACGTGGCTGGTGGTCTGTGTGCTGACGACTTTGGGCTGGGCGCGTACGCACGAGGGCCAGAGCCCCGACGCCAAGCGTTTTGACACCTCGCGGCCGAACCCGCTGGTGCTGCCTTTGCCTGAAGAGAAGGATGCCTTCGCCTTCGTGGTGTTCGGCGATCGCACCAATGGCAACGACGAAGGGCTGAAGGTGTTGGAACAAGCGGTGAGCGAGGTCAACTTGTTCGAACCGGACCTCGTGATGACCGTGGGCGATCTGGTGCAAGGCTACAACGAGACGCCTGAGTGGATGGCGCAGATGAAGGCCTTCCGAAGTGAGATGGACAAGCTGCGCTGTCCGTGGTTCCCAGTCGTCGGCAACCACGATGTCTACTGGCGCGGTAAAGGTCCCAAGCCCAAGGGCGAACACGAAGCGAACTACGAGCTGCACTTTGGGCCGCTGTGGTACGCGTTTGAGCACAAGAACAGCTGGTTCATCGCGCTGCACTCCGACGAAGGCGACCCCGCCACCGGCAAGAAGGCGTTCAATGATCCCGCGGCGCAGACGATGAGCCCCGAGCAGTACGCATGGCTTGAGTCCGTACTGAAGAAGGCCAAGAACGCCGATCATGTGTTCCTGTTCTTGCACCATCCGCGTTGGCTGAAGCAGGGCTACGGCAATGACTGGGATCGTGTGCATGCGCTGCTCAAGAACGCGGGCAATGTGAGTGCGGTCTTCGCGGGCCACATCCATCGCATGCGCTATGACGGTGCGCGCGATGGCATCGAGTACTTCACGCTCGCGACGACCGGCGGCGATCAGGATGGGCATGCACCGCAAGCTGGGTTCTTGCACCAGTACCACATGGTGGTGGTGCGCAAGGACAAGCCGTTAGCGGTGGCGGCCTTCCCTGTGGGCGCTGCGCTCGATCCGCGCGCCATCACCGGCGAGGTCAGCCGCGATATTGATCTTTTGGCATCAGCTTTGGTGCCGCGCTTTGGTGTGGCTCCGGCCTTTGCTGCGGATGGCGCGGTCGATGGCTGGGCCGAGTTGGTGGTCAGGAACCCGGCCTCGAAGCCCATTGAAGTCACGGCTGCGCTGGAAAGCGGTGATTCACGCTGGCGCTTCGTGCCGGACCACCAGCACGTGGTGGTGCCTCCGGGTGGGGAGACCAAGCTGACGGTGCAGTTGCTGCGTGGCGCCGGGCTCGTAGATGCGCACTTGCGCCCGGCGATGATGGTGCTCGATGTGGACTACTTGGGTGCGAATTTGCGCGTGCCGCTGCCGACGCGTTCGTGGCCTGTGCCGTTGGCGATCGGTGCGCTGCCAGAAGAGCAATCACCTGTCGAGTACGCGTTAGAACTGGACGGTAGCACACAAGCCTTGAGTGTGCCGGCGACGGCGCTGGTGGTGCCGGATGGCCCGTTCACGCTCGAAGGTTGGGTGCGTGCGGATGCGTATGACGGCCGCCGCGGGCTGTTCAGCAAGATGGAGAGTGCCGAGTACGGGTTGCTGGTCAGTGATGGCAAGCCCAGCTTCTCGGTGCACTTGGAGGGCAAGTATGCCAAAGCGGAAAGCGACGCGGTGCAGCTCAAGCGCAACACATGGCAGCACTTGGCGGGCGTATACGACGGGCAAGAAGTGCGCTTGTATGTAGACGGTGCGCTGGTGGCCTCACAAAAAGCGGGCGGAACACGCACACGCAACGAACTGCCGCTCATCCTGGGCGCAGATGTAAAGAAATCTGGCAGCCCGACCAGCTTCTTACAGGGCGCCATTGACGAAGTGCGCGTCTCCCGAGGTGCGCGCTACAGCGGCGCGCGCTTTGCACCCGCGCGGCGGCACACGCGCGACGCGGATACGCTCCTGCTGTACCACTTTGACAACTTGCTGTGGCCGCTGGCGCTGGACTCATCCGGTGCCAACCGCGCAGGAGAGCTGCTGGGGGCTCCCAAGCTGCAACCTGTCAAGTAAAGTGGACAGCTAGCGATCTAGCTCGTCCACCGTCACGCCGAGCTCGTCAAAGCGGGCCAGTGCATGCAGGAAGTGGGCCGTGATCCAGAACACGGTCCAGCCTTCGCTGTAGCCGCCGCGCATGCGCTCGACATCGGACATGTCGCCGGCCTGCGCGAAGTTTGTGTGCTGCAGCTGCTCACCGGCGCTGCCGTACTCGTCCAGCAACTGGCCGCAGCTGCGGAACATCAACTTGGCCAAGTCTTTGAGCTCCGGGCGGCCCAGCAACTCGCCCATGCGCCAAATCTCGGGCGTGTACAGCACTCCGTAGACATCTAGGTGCTGATTCTGCGCCGAGACCACAGTCCAACCGCGTGAGCGGAAGGCATGGTCGGCCAAGCGCCCCGCCGGCAACGACACATCCCACGTCATCGTCCACGACAGCGTTGCATCCAACGCATGCGCGGCGCGCTCCAACCACAGGCGCGCTGCTGCGGCATCCTGCTTGATGAGCGCATGGTCATGGGCCGCCAAGAAGGCTTGGAAGCCTGCCCAGCAACCTTCCTTGTCTTCGCAGCGCGCATCGAGTGTGCCACCCCAATACGGCTCGTCCCAGCTGATGTGGCGACGCGCAGCCTCTTCTGCGCAACGCAGGGCTGCTTGAACGAAGCGTTCGTCTCCATAGAGGCGCGCGGCGCGCAACAACGGAGAAACCAAGAAGCACTCTGCCGTCGAAGGAGCGCGCCAATCCGGTGCCAACATGCGCTCAGCCTGCAAAGTGCTAGCGCGCACCACGAACACATCCCAGCGCTTGGTGGGCATGCCTTTGGCGCGTGCGTCTTCGACCGCACGCGTGAAGGACTCCAACGCTTGACCTTGCGACACGGGATCGCGCTCGGTCCAAGCGCGGCTTTCAGCGTGCAAGTGCTGCGCGAAGCCCCATGCATCGAAGGGTGCTTGCGCCAATGTGTCGAGCGCTTTCACCGCGGTGGCACGCGCATCCGGCCAGGCGATGCGCTCTTCCATCTGCAAAAGAGCCCACGGCACGGCCTCGGCTTGGCCCGCCCAGCCCATCACATAGTGCGTGCCCTCGACAAAGTCGGGGTACATCTCAAAGCCGGCATGGTTCTCCCCTTCACGCCAACGCGTGCGCGCAAAGGCGAGCTTGGACGCGAGGATGTCCTTGGCCTTCGGCAGGCTGTCACTGCGCAACGGCTGGGCGCGCTGCAGAGCCGTCGCCAACGGCTTGCGAAAGCCATGCGCAGGCGCGGCACCTGTGACCAACTGCAGCGCGTACTCCTTCTCGACGATGGCCCCCGGACGCAGATCCATCCATGTCTCGTCGTAGGCCATGAAGCTGTCTTGGCGCGCCTTGGCCACGGCGTTGCGGCCGTTCGCAGCACACGGACCCGAAAGCAAAGCGAGCTCGCTAGTCTGCGGCAGAGTCTCGACGCCTAATGACCACCATTGGTCGCGACGATGCGCACCCGGCACCAACGACGGCAAGGTGTGCAAAGCCAGCACATGGCCGCTCCATTCCAACGATGCGAAGGGCAACGGAAAACGGTGCTCCTCCAAGTACGAACGTTCCCCCACCGCTCCCGTTTGGACCACCGTGGTGCCCGCGTGGCGCGCACCGCTGGGGTTGCCGTAGAACGAAATGCCCGGCAGAAAGGACTTCGCGTGCACAGCCTCGACTGCTTGCCAACGTGCCGTCAAGGTAACTTGACGCAACACGCCCTTGCCGCGCCACTCCCAGCGCCGCCGCACATGCAAAAGCCCTTGGTCCAAGCGATAGCCATCGCGCAGCAGCAACTCGCCGCCGGCGAACGCCAAAGAACCGGACAGGAGCGTCCACTCGTTGACGACCTCGCGCTGCGTAGGGCGCGCGTGCTGCCATTCGGCCGGCCAGCCGTCCTTCCAACCTGTGCCGATGCTCCACAGCCCTTCCGAAGGAGTGGTCGCGTGGCGTTGTCCTTGCAGCCACAACTCGACGGCTTGCTGCTCGGACACGCGCCAAGTCAGCGGCTCCGTAGCAGCGGTCTGTCCCGCCCCAAGAGGCGCAAGCCAACCAAGCAGCACACCAACGCCGGCGAGGCCGAGGACGCGCATCAGTCGCGCCTCACCGCCGCAAGGATGGCGCGCGTGGCGTAGCTCTTGTTGAGCGTGTAGAAGTGCAAGCCCGGCGCACCGCCCTCGAGCAGCTTGCGGCACTGACGGATCGCGTGCTCGATACCCGTAGCCATCACGAGGCCCGGATCGTCCTTCACGCGCTCCATGCGCGCTGCGAGGTCAGGCGGAATCGAGGCGCCACACAGCTGTGTGAAGCGCTGCACTTGAGCCACATTCGTGATCGGCATGATGCCCGGAATGATGGGCACCTTGACGCCTGCAGCGCGCAGGCGTGCCACGTGCGCGAAGTACACCTCGACATCGAAAAAGAGCTGTGTGACCAAGAACTGGGCACCATTCTGGACCTTCTGAATGGTCCAACGCAGGTCATCCTCGCGGTCCGCCGACTCGACATGGCCCTCGGGATAGCTCGCCCCACCGACCGACAGATGCGCACGCTGGCTCAAGTACGCGATCAAGTCCGTGGCATGCGCGAACCCATCGGCGCGCGGCTGGAAAGCCGCGGCAACCGAGCCATCCGCTTCCTTGGGCGGATCACCGCGCAAGGCAAGGATGTTCTGCACGCCGGCTTCCATCAGGCGATCGACCACCTGCGCCAGTTCGTCGCGCGACGTACCCACACAGGTCAAGTGCGCCATCGTGTTGATGCGCAAGTCGCGTTGCAGACGCGCCACGATGTCGATGGTGCGTTCGCGTGTGCTGCCGCCGGCGCCGTAGGTGACCGACACGAAGTCAGGCTTCCACACTTCTTGCAGGTCGGCGACGGTCGCCATCAACTGCTTGGCTCCTTCGTCAGTCTTGGGCGGAAAGAACTCAAAGCTGAACACCGGCCAGCCGCGACCATGCAACTCACGAATCTTCATGCGCCAGTCTCCAGCAAGGTAGCAAGGCGGCTGCGGTGCTCGTCGCGCAGAGGGATGCTCTTCATCGCGCGCAGATCAGTACAGACGGTGGTCATGCGCGCATCCACAAGCACCACATCGTCGCGCGTGAAGACATAGCGCAGCTGAATCGACGAACGCCCGAGCTTGGTGCAAGTCACCTTGACGATCGGCCTGTCACCAAAGCGCAGCGGCGCGCGAAAGTCGACTTCGGAGTGCACCAGCGGGAAGCCCACGCGCTCCTCCAAGAGCAGCTTGTCGTAGCGCACACCGATGTAGCGATCCCACAGCTCTTCATACACCTCGTGGATGTAATCATAGATGCGCGGGTAGTAGGCGATGCCGGCCGGGTCCACATGGCCGAAGCGCACTTGGATCATCGTGGTGAAGGAGCTCACCACCTTAGTTTGGAGTCTGGCCCCGCGCTTGGGTAGGGTGCTGCGCAGCAACCTATGGCACTCCTTGAGTCTTCGTCCGCCGGTGTGACCGCGGCCATCGTCGCAGCTGTCGTTATGGCCATCCTTGGCCTGTTGGTGGCTGTGTGGTTCTGGGTACGCCGCATGGCGTTGCGGGCGCTCGAAGAGGCCAAGAAGACCGCACGCGGCACGCTGCTCGCTGCGGACCCCATGGCCTCCTATGTCGCCCGTACAGACCGCGGCATCAAACAAGCCAAGGGCAATGCAGCCTTGGTGCTGTCCGAACAGACCTTGGTGTGCTTGCGCTGGGTACCGCGCGAGCTAACGGTGCTGGAGCGCAACCATGTCAAAGGCGCTCGACTAACCAATCAGTTCGGCAGCCGTTGGTTGCCCGGCAAGCCGCGCATCTTGGTGCTGGACATCGAACGCCCTGGCGAGAAGTTCTCGATCGGCTTCATGCCGCGCCAAGCACCGAAGTGGCTTGAAGCGATCGACGCGTGGCGCGGCAAGGGCGGCAAGAAGCGCTAGGGCTAGTGACCGAACAACTGCGGCCACGCTTCGCGAGCGGCGCTGACCGCGGCGTCGGAGAGCGTCTCGATCAGGGCTTGGCCCTCGGCCACGCTCGCGGCGGCGGGCGCACCGCAGTAGGCCTGATCGGCGCCGGCTTTGGCGAAGCTGGTCACGCCGTCCTTCATGCGTTCCAGCAGGTGGATGCGTACCTCGGGCAAGTGTGTGCGCGCTTGTTCGCGCACTGAGCCCGGATCGGCGGCCATCACGATGCTCGTTTCGTAGCTGCCCGCGTGGCAATCGCCGGACTGGAACTCTGCGCCTAGGCGCTCGGCGAGCTTGCGGCGTGTCACATCCACAAACACAGCATGCATGCGCTTTTCGCCGGGTGCGTGGTGATCGATCATCACGCCGCGCAGGATCTGCACATGCGCCGGTTCCAAGTGCGCGTTGACCACGATGGCGCGTTCGAGGCCTTGGATAGCGAGCGACTTGAGGATGTCGTCGACCAAGTTCCAGAGCGTGCCGGGGTTCAGCGACACGCGCCCTGCAAAGCCAGCGGTGTACTCGACCAAGCCGTAGGCCAGCGGCGGCAAGACAAAGCACGGCACGCCCGCAGCATGCAGCTTCTCAGCGGTGCGGCGCGCTTGCGCGTGCGCGATGGTCACATCGGTGTCGAGCGGCAGGTGTGGCCCATGCGGCTCGGTGCTGCCGACCGGCAGGATCGCCACAGCTTGACGATCAAAGAGGGCTTGAGCCTCGGGCCATGTCAGCTTGGCCAAGTCATGCGGATGGCGCGGGTCCATGAGAGTCATTCGGGCTGCGGGCCGCAGTACAGCACGACATCGCCGCGCTGTTTGTCGTCGTCCTGCAACTTGTCGGACGCTTGATTGACGTAGCTGACCACAAAGGTGCGGGTGCCCGGGCGCAGGTGCTCGATCGCTTGGACGGTGCCGCCTTCGTGATCAACATGGAAGCGCCCCACCACCAACACCAGCGGTGTTTGCGCGCCACGCACCGCATCAACCACACAATCGGCCATGGTCCAATCCCACAGCGATTGCGAGCGGAACACAGAGTCGAGGCGCGGCTTGACCTTGTCGGACTTGGGATCCGCGCCACCAGCCATGAAGGCGTCGAAGGACTCGCGGTACCGACCATCGACCATGCGCGGTGGCAGCAAGTACAGGCGCTGTTGCTCGGGCGTCAACTGTGCGAGTGCTTCGTAGCCCTGACTGCGCGCCAAACGCACATACGGGCGCGGTGCATTGGCTGCGTACACGGCGCGATCCGCGGCCTTCGCGGTTTGCAGCATCGCGCGGTGTCCAGGCGGATAGTTGCCAGCCGAGCGCTGCGTGCGTGCCTCAAAGGTGGCGTCATCGGAAAGACCCGCCAACCAGTCATCCAGACGCGACTGCTCGTCGCGCTCGAAGAACTCCATGGCCAAGGTGGCGCGAGGCTGCGCGGCCACCAAGTCCTCGAAGAGCGCGGCGGCACTCGCCAAACCCAACGGATGACCGTGGTTCTCGCCGATCAGCACGGCTTCCGCGTTGCTGGCACGCGCGACGATGGTGCTCCACTCCAAGCGTTCGCCGGTGTGCCCATCAAAGGCCGCGACGGCACGAGGGTCCAGCTCTAGCGTGGGCTGAGCCGTTGGAGCAGCACAAGCGCCACACAGCAGGGCGCTGACGCTTGTCAAGAGAACCGGACGATTGACGTTCATGCTTTCAGCTCCTTGCGTGCAACCTTGCCACGATCGTTCTTGGGCAGCGCCGTACGCCATTCAAACCAGCGCGGGTACTTGTACGGAGCCAGACGCGCCTTGACATGGTCCTTGAGCTGCGCGGCCAAAGCCTCGCCCGCCTCAAAACCTGGGCGCAGCACCACAAAGGCGCAGGGCTTGACGAGCTTCTCTTCGTCTTCACGCCCGACCACGCACACTTCGGCAATCGCTTCGTGGGCGAGAAGCGCGTTCTCGATCTCCAAGGGCGAGACCCAGATGCCGGAGACCTTCAACAGGTCGTCATCACGGCCCTCGAACCAAAAGCGGCCGTCTGCATCCTTGCGGAAGACATCGGCCGTGGTGCACCACTCGCCTTGGAAGGTGCGCACAGACTGTTCTTTGTCCGCGTGGTACCCGATGGCGGTCGAACCACCACGCACGCGCAAGCGACCTGGCTGGCCATCCGGCACGCGCTGGCCTGATGGGTCGACGATCTCGGCTTCATACCCAGGTACCAAGCGACCGAGGCTGCCCGGCACGACATCGCCCAAGCGATTCGAGATGTAGATATGGAACATCTCGGCCGAACCGATGCCATCGAGGATCTCGACACCGGTGCGCGCCTTCCACTCTTCGTACAGGCGCGTAGGCAAGGCCTCGCCCGCGGACAACACTACGCGCAGGCTAGAGAGGTCCACATGCTTGAGGCGTTCGTCCTTCAACAGGTTGTTGATCATGGTCGGCACACCTGTCAAAAGCGTAGGACGATGCCGCGCTAACTGAGCCAACAACTCATCCACCGTCGCCCGCCCGGGGTACAGCACCGCTGCGCCCCCAAAGCGGAAGGGAAACATCAGGTTCGTGCCGGTGGCATAGCCAAAGAACAGCTTGGGCACCGCTAGGCACACATCGGTCTCGCAGTAGCGCGCGATCTCCTTGGCGTAGGTCTCGATGTTGTACGAGAAGTCGCGGTGTGCATGCACACAAGCCTTGGGCCGGCCTGTGGAGCCGGAAGTGAACAACCAGCCGGCCAGGTCATCGGGCCCGGTCGGCTCTGTTTCGGCCAAGGGCGAGGCAGGATCCTCGTCGTCAAGAGAACTGGACCATGACAGTTGCTCTTGAGACTCACCCACAACAAAGACCGGCGGTTGGAAGCGTGCAGCCTGCAGCGCATCCAACATCGCGGGTAGCACGGACTCGTGCGTGATCACCGCCCGCGGCTTCACATAGTCGAGATACTCGCTGTACTGCTCGGCATGCAGCAGCGGATTGACCATGGCAAACACGGCACCCGCGCGCAGAGTGCCGAACCATGCCTCGACGAACTCAACGCCATCCGGCAACACGATCAGCACGCGATCTTCGGCCTGCACACCGACACGACGCAAGGCAGCCGCAGCTTGGCGGGAACGCGTCACCAACTGTTCGTAGGTCCACGCTTCCTCGCCCACATAGAGGCAGTGCTTTGAGCCGCGTCCCTCGCGCAGATTGCGGTCTAGGAGGTCCTCGGCAAGGTTGTAGCGCGCGGGCAGCGAGTGCAGCAGCGGTTGCATGATCGCAGTGAGTGTAGCGGTTGGTGGTGCTGGGGCTGAGGACACCCGAAGTTCAGGGCACCAGCAATGTGGAGCCGTGAGTCGTGCGTGCCTGCAAGGCCCTGTGGGCATCGGCCGCCTGGGCCAGCGGCCACACTTGGCCCACATCCGCGCTCAAAACCCCAGCGGCTAGCAGCTGGTGCACTGCCGCAGCGCGCACAAGCAACTCAGAGCGTGTTGAGGTGTGGTCCCACAACGATGGGCGGGTCAAGAACACGGACTTCTTCCCCAGTTCAAGCACATCGACTGGCGGGACCGCACCCGAGGATTGACCGTAGCTCACCAAGGTGCCGCGCACACGCAGGCAGGCCAGCGAACGACCGAATGTGTCTTTGCCAACCGAGTCATAAACGCAGTCCGCGCCGCGACCGTCAGTCGCATGCAGCACGGCAGCAACCCACTCATCCGTGACCGTATCCACCACCACATCCGCACCCAAGGCGTGGGCGCGTGCGACCTTTGTCGCGGCCCCCACCAAGGCGATGACCTTGGCTCCCTTGTGCTTGGCCCAAGGCACCAAGAGTGAACCCACGCCACCAGTGGCGGCATGCACGACGACGGTCGAGCCTGCTTGCACGCGGTAGCTGTCGTGCAGCAAGTAGTGCGCGCTCATGCCCTTCAACAAGGTCGCGGCCGCTTGCTGGGCCGAGATGTCCGCCGGCACGCGCACCACGCGCTCCGCAGCCAGGTTGCGCGCCGACGCATACGCACCCATGGGCGGCGTGGCGTACACCACACGCTCGCCCACCTGCATGCCGGACACCTCGCTGCCGATCGCTTCGATCACACCTGCGGCCTCTACGCCTGGTGTGAATGGCGCCTCCGTGGGGTATAGACCGCTGCGCACATACACATCCAAGAAGTTGACACCAATCGCCTCATGACGGATGCGCACTTCGTGCGCTTGAGGTGCGGCCAAAGTAGCCGTGTGCAACTCCAACACTTCGGGACCGCCAGTACGGGCACACACGATGCGCTGCACTGGCAGACTGAGCGCGGTCATGTTCATGCTTCGAGACTTGCCGCCAGCAACGCGTTCTTGAACTCCAAGGCCGTTTGCCAACGCTCGCGCTTGTCCGCCATCAAACCACGCGCGATGGCCTGTTCGAGCTGTCGCGGAACCTCGACTTGCGGTGCGCGCGTAGACATGGACGGCGGACGCTTCTCGAGCTTGCTTTGAAAGACTTCGAGGAAGCTCTTGCCGCGCCACGGCAAGACTCCGCAGGCCAGCTCATACAGCAGGGTCGCGGTGTTGTAGAGATCCGATTGCACATCGGGCGATTCGCCACCGAACTGCTCGAGCGGAGCATAGAACGGCGTGCCGATGAGTGCCGTCTTGTCGCCCAGGTGCTTGGCGCTCCACAGAGCGGGAGTCACGCCACCATCCACCAGCACAGCTAGACCATCACCCGCGATGTGCACGGTGTGTGGTTTCACATCGCCATGCACCAAACCACCCGCATGAATGCGCGCCAAACCGTCCAACAGCTGTGCACCGACACGTACTACTTTGGAGGCTTCCCACTCGGTGCCTTCGTGGCGCAGCGTGCGCAAGGCCACACCCGGCGGCAAGTCGGTGGCGTAGAGCACACTCCCGTCTTCGTGGCGATCGACGGCGCGCGCGCGCACCACATGCGCATCACGCACCACCAACCAGCGTGACATCGCGGCTGCAAACTCGTCGGCATCCGCGCGCTTCTCGAACATCGCGGTGGGATAGACTTGCAGCTCGCAGGCTGCGCCATCCACATCTTGCGCTTCGAACGTGGCGGCGATGCCGCCTGCTCGGTGCGTCGTAACGATGCGCCAACGATCGAGCAGTACCTTGCCGGGCGCGAGATCGAACAGACTGAGGGAGCGCTTTTGCATGGGTTCAGTAGGCCGTGCGGCCGGAGAGGTAGTCCTTCCACTTGCCGGTCGCGCGCAGATCCGACAACTCCTCGGCGAACTCGTCGAGCTCTTCCTCCAAGGTGTAGTAGTGCGGACTGACGCGAATGCCGGCCCCAGGGCGATGATCCACCAGCACACCGCGCGACTCGAGGGCCTTCACAAAGGCAGGACCGTTCTCCTCTGCACGCAAACGCACCGTCAGCGTACCGCCGCGCTCAGCCGCCTTTTCAGGACTGTGGAGCTCGAACCCGCGCGTCAAGAGATCTTGACGGAGGCGTTCCGTCAGGTGCTGGGACCAGGCACGCACATTGGCTGTACCGACCTGCAGCAACAACTCGTAGCCAGCCGAGGCCTGCAAGAAGCTCGCCACCGACGGCGAACCATGCAGCATGCGCTCGATGCCGCTGGCATAGCGCTGGGCGCCTGTTTCAAAGGCAAAGGGCGCGGCATGCGCAGCCCAACCGGTGATGCGCGGCTCCAACTTGGGCAGCAGCTCGGGCCGCACATACAAGTAGCCCGCACCCGGACCACCGCACAACCACTTGACGGAACCACCACAGACCATGTCGACACCCGTGGCCTGCACATCGACAGGCACGGTACCAAGCGACTGGTACGCATCCAGCAGGACCAACGCGCCCACTTCTTTGGCACGACGACAGATCGCGGCCACATCTTGGATGTAGTGACTCTTGTAGGTCACATGACTGATGGGAACGATGGCGGTGCGCTCGTCAATCGCCTCCAACAGGCGCGCCGTATCCACGCGAATGCCATCGGTAGGCACGGTCACCACTTCAGCGCCGTACTTCTTCCAGCCTTCCCACACATACATGTTCGTGGGAAAGTTCATGTCGGTGTAGACCACTTTGTTGCGTGGCCCGGTGAAGTCCAAGGCACTGGCAACCAAGCCTTGAAT
>Ga0255096_1001014_pt1 | contig 12334 bp, 14 predicted proteins | sample Colum_Atlam_RepA_2_FD_188563 | JGI IMG/M metagenome (GOLD analysis project Ga0255096, IMG submission 188563) | Freshwater microbial communities from Columbia River, Oregon, United States - Colum_Atlam_RepA_8d | ecosystem: Environmental > Aquatic > Freshwater > River | place: USA: Oregon...
AGGCTTTGCTTTGTTAGCTAAATCCATAAGAAAACTTACAACTTCTTCATTTGATTTCGCCATTTTAGTAACAAGAGACATTTCCGTAAAATGATTGAAGCCAAGTAATTTTGCTGATTCATAACGCAGAGCGAGTATTTCATCTATAAGTTTTGTATTGTCAAACTTAGGGGATGCAAGCTCAGATGCACGGGTAGCATAACCCCGGTAGAGTTTTTCTCTTAAATTTCTATCTTCAGCATATTGCATCACTGGCAAGTAGGATGGAAAGTGTAGGGTGAATTTGTAACCTTCTTTTTTATCTTCAATAGCTTCACTCTGAGCTTTTTTAATATTTTCTTCAGGAATGCCCTGAAGATCATCAGCGTCACCCACAAAAATAGAAAATTCATTGGTAGCATCTAAGATATTTTCCTCGAATTGCGTTGAAAGTTTTGCAAGTTTTTCTTGAATAACCTTAAATCGTGCTTTTTCTAATTCATTAAGCTCTGCACCGCCTAATTTAAATTCACGAAGAACATTATCAATAATGCGCTTTTGTGATGGCGTAAGTGATTTGAATATTTCGCCATCTTTAAGAGACTGGTATTTTTTATAAAGCGCTTCGTCTTGAGAAAGATTTGTATAAAACTCAGTCAGCTTTATCAGATTATCGTTGTAGGCTTTTCTTAAATCATCAGAATTGACGACTGCATTAAGATGCTCAATTTGTCCCCATGCTCTTGAAATTTTTTCACTAACCATTTCAATAGGTTCTACAAAATTTTCCCATGAAATAGAGCCGCCCATCACCTTAAGAGCATGAATCAAACTATTCGCTTCTTTGAGAATGCCCTCAATAGCTGGCGAAATATGGCTAGGTTTAATTTGATCGAAAAGGGGAAGGCTATCGCGGAATAATATAGGGTTAGTCATCATCATTAAAAATTAGTTATCTAGTAAGATTGATTAATCTTCTTTAGTAAAGTTTCAATTTTATCGACTTCGTTTAACTTAAGTAACCTAAGAACAGAAGTTTTCATATTTTTGATCGAGCTATTTAAAACTTGTTGTTTTACACTGAGAATATGTGAGGGGTGCATTGAGAGTTGTTCAACACCCATACCGATCAATAGTTTGGTAAGTTTCGGTTCACCAGCCATTTCACCGCAAATAGCGATAGATTTTTTATATTTATGAGCGGACTTTATTGTAAGAGCAATCAATTTTAAAACAGCAGGATGAAGAGGGTTGTAAAGATGTGACACTGCTTCATCGGTGCGGTCAATCGCAAGCGCATATTGAATTAAATCATTTGTACCGATAGATAAAAAATCGAGTTCTTGTGCAAAAATATCTGCACTGATTGCAGCAGCTGGTATTTCAATCATACCTCCAATAAGAATCTTTTCATTAAACCTTACTTTATCTTTTCTTAAGCTTGCTTTCGCCCTTTCTAGAAGAAGTTTGGTTTGCCGAAGCTCACTGATACTGCTTAGCATAGGAAAAAGAATTTTAATGTTTCCAAATTGAGAAGCCCTTAAAATGGCACGAAGTTGCGTTATAAAGATTTTGGGTTCGGACAAGCACAATCGAATTGCTCTTAATCCTAACGCTGGATTAGGGCTTATTTTTTTGTTCACTAGTGCTGTTTGTTTATCAGCACCTGCATCTAAAGTACGAATAGTGACAGGCCTTTTACCCATCGCTTCAGCTACTCTCTTATAGGCTTGAAATTGCTCTTCCTCATCTGGCATATCTTGTCTATTCATAAATAAGAACTCTGTTCTAAATAAACCAACTCCGGCAGCACCTGAGGCGTTTACAGAGAGAATGTCATTCGGAACTTCAATATTTGCCAAGAGGTTAATTAAAGCCCCATCTTTAGTGATTGATTTTTTTGTCTTAATACGCTGAAGCTTTTCTTGTTCCTCACCCCATGAATCTTGGAGTGTTTTATAGTAGTTTTGAATTTCTTGAGTTGGATTAACAATCACAACACCTTGAGTGCCATCAACAATAATTAAATCGTTGTCACGTATTAAAGTCCTAGCATTCTGCAATGCCACAATTGAGGGGATATTTAAACTTCTTGATAAAATTGCAGTATGGGAAGTTATACCACCACCCTCTGTGATAAAGGCTGCGTATTTATGATTCTTAAAGTGCAGCGCATCCGCTGGCGAAATATCATGAGCGACTAAAATTGTTAATTTTTCTTTATTTTTTACAGCAGCTTGATTCGAATGGCCTAAAAGTATTTTAATGACTCTTTCAACAACCTGAATAACATCCTGCCTTCTTTCCCTTAAATATAGATCTTCGATTTGATCAAATTGATTTACTACGCTATCCATTTGCTTTTTGATCGCCCATTCTGCATTACATTTTTCATTCTCAATAATAGTTTTTGGCAATGAAGACAAAGACTTATCTTTTAATATCATTAAGTGTGTATCAATAAATGCACTTAACTCTCCTGGCGAATCAGAGGGTAGTTGGGATTTTATTTTATTGAGATCAATTTTGACGGCAGTAATAGCATCCTCAAATCTTTTGATTTCATGAGGAATATTTTTTATCTCAATATCGTATTGAACAACTTCAAGAAGAGCATTGGAAATCAAATGTGCTTTACCTATAGCGATTCCATTTGAAACACCAGTACCGTGAATGCTAAATGGAGTCATCTTGCTTTATTCTCCCTCACCGAAAAAATCATTGATAAGAGTAACGATAGAATTCAAAGCTTCTTTTTCATCAGGACCTTCTGTCGTGATTATGACATGTGAACCTTGGCTAGCCGCAAGCATCATTACCCCCATAATACTTTTTGCGTTCACTTTTTTATCATTTTTTTCAATCCATATATCTGAGTCAAATTGATTGGCTATCTGCGTAAGTTTTGCAGAGGCTCTTGCATGCAAACCTAGCTTATTAATGATTTTAATAGAAAGTGTTAGCAAGATTGATTGGATTGAATATGAATGATGCCATCTTGAGCGCCTTGGATTGCTTTGGCAATGAGAGCATCGAATGACTCATGGCGATAACTAATGCTGCGGATAAGCATAGATAAATTAACACCCGCAATTGCACTCACTTTTCCTGGCTTAATTATTTTAGTAATAATGTTACAAGGTGTTGCTCCAAATATATCTGTCAAGATTAAAACGCCATCACCTTGATCTAAGAGACTAATTCTTTCTGATATTTGCTTAAACATATTTTCATGTTCACAATCATTTTCGATTGAGAGAAATTCTAGAAATAATGGCTGGTCGCCAAGAACATGTGTCGCGCATTCAATGAGAGATTTTCCGAGTTCGCCGTGCGTGATAAGAAGAATGCCAATCATAAGTTCTTTTAATGGTTAATATCTCTGTGACGAATAGTCACTTGAGATTTTGGGTTAGAAAAGTTAGTAAATAATTTATTCGCAATATAAACGGAGCGATGTTTGCCACCAGTACATCCAATAGCTATATTTAGAGAATGTCTTTGTTCTATTTTGAAAGCACTTAGCCATTCCTTTACAAAGTGATTAATGTCTTGAAACATCTTATCAACCTCTTTGAAGTTTTCAAAAAAAACTATAACAGGCTTGTCTATCCCGGTTAAATTTTTTAGATTTGATTCGTAGTGCGGATTAGGAAGACAGCGCACATCAATGCTGTCTTCAATACATTGACCGACATATTGCTAGTATCAATTTTGTAACCAATTTCAGCTAAAGGTGCGAGCATGGAACGCTCTTTTTCTATAGCTTCATCAAGGGATAGCTTTTCATTTGCTAATGGATGTCTCCGCCTAGTTTCGCCAAATCGTCTAACTATGGATTCTGTAGAAGATTCTAAATAAATAAGCTTCGTTTTGATAGATAAAGACTCGATTTCTTTAATAACATGAGGTAATTTTTCAATATCGATACTCCTAATATCAACACTTATAGCAACTTTATCTTGATGCTCATGATTAAGATGTTGAGAAATGCTAGATAAAAGCGTGACTGGTAAATTATCAATACAGTAAAAATTATTGTCTTCTAGGGCGTTTAGGGCAATGCTTTTACCCGAGCCTGACAATCCTGAAATAATAATGACTTCCATAATTAATGATCTAAACTTAATTGAAGATTAAGCTTCTGTGAAAGATTCTTTGTTGCATTAGATCCCTTATTAAGCAATATATAGTTTTTAACTACAGTTTCAATTAAAAGGCTTACATGTCTTGTTTTATCGATAGGGAGGTCTATCTTAGGAACAGTAATATCAAAAAGCTTAAAAGAACCCATATCCATATCTAGTCTCGGGTAGGGCAATTTTTTTTGGAATGATTTCAATTCAACCACTAAAAAAAGCTTTTCTTTTTTGATTATGCTTTTATCACCGAATAATTTTTTAATATCAAGTATGCCTAAGCTACGAACCTCCATTAAATTGGCAAGGAGTGATGGCGCTTGGCCTATGAGTGTATTTTCATCTTGTTTGAAAAATTCTACACTATCGTCAGCAATAAGCTGATTGCCTCTGTAAATTAAATCAAGTGCAACCTCACTTTTACCAATGCCTGATTTGCCAACAATTAAAATACCTTTACCTTTAATTACAACAAAAACACCATGTGCATGTTTTGTAGCTTGAGGGACTTTAGATTTTAATGGGTTTAAATTAAAAATTTTTGATAAATACATTATTCTATCGACTGGTGTTTTAAGCCGCCTTCAACTCGGTGGTGATCCTTATGTAATTCTTTATATTTAATGACTTGGCGATCTAATTTACTCGATAGTAAATCAATGGCGGTGTACATACTTTCACCTCTGCATTCAGCATGAATATCGCTCTTTGGAAGATGAATAGTAGCCTCTGCAATATGTTCTAGTTTATTCACTGTGAGTGTGACCTTTGCATCAATTACATGATCAAAATGGTGGAAAATTTTAGCTAATTTAGTTTGAATATATTCCTTTAATGACGGAGTGATTTCTAAATGATGGCCAGTTAAATGAATATTCATATTATTTCCTTAAGGTTAGAGTTATAAAATTTTTCTAAGGTTGGTTGGAGCAATATTTAGTATTTCTCTATATTTCGCCACAGTTCTTCGTGCAATATTAATATCCTGATTCTTTAATAATAAAACAATCTCGCTATCTGAAAGTGGTTTTTTTGGATCTTCTTGTTTAATAACTTCTTTAATTTTAGCCCTAATTGCAGTAGATGCAAGTTCATTACCTGAGCTATTGTCAATTGAACTTCCAAAGAAAAATTTGAGCTCATAAATGCCCCGAGGCGTATTAATATATTTGTTTGATGTAACTCTAGAGATGGTGGATTCATGAAGACCAACTTCTTCAGCAATCTCTCTTAAAATAAGAGGCTTCATCATAGATTCACCATAATCTAAAAAATCTTTTTGATGTTTCATGATGGCTTCTGAAACTTTAAGAATTGTGACAAACCGCTGTTGTATGTTTTTCACAATCCATTTTGCTTCTTGTATTTGACTAGATAAATGATGAGCTGAGTCAGCTTGCGAATTTTTGATTAGGTCTCGATAAATATGATTTAAGCGAAGCTTTGGAATTGCTTGTTCGTTTAATGAAACTTGCCAATTAGCCTTTACTTTTTTTACATTAACTTCATGTTGAATGAAGTGATGACTTTCAATGGTAGAAAATATATTTCCAGGTTTTGGGTTAAGACTTTTAATTACCTTCTGAATTTCTCTTAGCACTTCATCTTCACAGCCTAATATTTTTTTTAGCTTAACAAAGTCACGAGAGGCCAGAAGGTTTAGATGAGATTTAATAACTTTAATGGAAAGTATGTGAATCGGACTTTCTTCCTTACTTTCAAGTTGAAGCGTCAAGCATTCAATAAGATCTCTTGCGCCAATTCCAGGTGGCGCTTGTTTTTGAAGTAATTTTAGTAAGGATTCTATTTCTTCAATACTTACTTCATACTCCTTTGGAATACTTGATAAGAAGTAATCTAGAGGCTCTTCCAAATAGCCATCTTCATTGATTGAATCTATTAGAAGAGAAATAATTGCTTGATCCTTCTCGCCAATTGGAATTAAATGAAAAATATCTTCAAGGTATTGTTTTAGAGTTTGTGCCGCAGACTCTCGATACTCATTTGAATCGATATAATTATTATCTTTTGCGTATTCTTCATCCCAATTAATTTCGTGCTCATAAATAGGCTCTTGGATTTCCTGATCGTTTAAAATTTCAAATGAAGTTTCTTCCTGAGGAGTTGTCGCAATATCTTTGCCGTCTTCCTCATCTTCCTCTAGCATTTCAATTAAGGGGTTCTGTTGAATGAGAATTTCAAGTTCTTGATTAAGCTCCACAGATGACATCTGGAGAAGCTTAATAGACTGTTGAAGTTGAGGAGTAAGCGATAAGTGTTGAGACGCTTTAAATTGAAGATTTTGTTTCATCGCTTAAATAGCGCTAATCTAAATAGTTATAGATAAAAATCCTTACCTAAATAAACATCTTTAACATTTTGATCGTTAGCAAGAGTTTTAGGTAGTCCAGATGCAAGAATTTTCCCTTGATTTACAATATACGCGCGATCACAAATGCCTAAAGTTTCACGAACATTATGATCTGTAATGAGAATGCCAATTTTTTGTTCGGCGAGATATTTAATGATTTTTTGAATATCAATGACCGCAATTGGATCAATGCCTGCAAAAGGTTCATCTAATAGAATAAATGCGGGATCAGAGGCAAGGCATCTGGCAATTTCAACACGACGTCTTTCGCCCCCGGAAAGGCTGATTGCAGGATTGTTTCTAATATGACTAATACCTAATTCCTGAAGAAGCCCTTCAAGTCTTGCATTCATTTTTTCGCGAGTTAAGTCTTGCAATTCTAAAATAGCTAAAATATTTTCAGCCACCGTCATTTTTCTAAAGATCGAAGGTTCTTGAGGAAGGTAAGAGAGGCCTAATTTTGCGCGACTATGAATAGGCATTTTTGATATATTTGCACCATCGAGTGAGATACGTCCTCGATCGCTTGGAATAAGCCCTACGATCATATAAAAACTTGTTGTTTTACCAGCGCCATTGGGCCCTAGCAATCCTACGATTTCACCACTCTTGATAGTTAAAGATACATCTTGAACGACAGTTCTTTTTTTAAAAGTTTTTTTAAGATTTTCAATGACTAATTCACTCATAGCGACTTGTTATTCCTGTGGTTTTTTCTTGGGCTGAATAATTGCACGCGTTCTGCCGCCCGGTACAGTCTCGCCTGCTTTATTTTTAGTGTTACCTGACATTGCTTTTGCAAATTCAGCATTTGCGTCGTACATGATGTAATCACCCTGAACAATATCCCCACCTTTTTTTACCCACGCTTTACTATATAAATGAACTTTGTCCATACGGCCATCATATTCAATTCTCTGAGCGCTGCCTTCAATATATTCATTTTTACCTTCTTGTTTTTGTTTGAAGGTTGTGGGATTACCAATACTTGTACTATGTTGAAAGCCTTGATTGTCCTCTCGGATGGTAAGTTCATCGGCTTTAATAAGCAGTGTGCCTTGTGTCAAAATGACATTACCAGAATAAACACTTGTGTTCTTCGAGTCATCAGATGTCATTGTGTCAGATTCAAGCTCGATAGGCTTATCTCGGTCTGCCTTTTCTGCAAAGACATAAGATGAACTGATGCTAAAAATGCATAAGCAAGTAAAGAAAATTTTCAGTGACGATATTGTAAAAAAAGATAAGCGCATTATTTTTTTAATTTTTTATTTTGAGTAATAGGATGCACGTTTAAATTATTTTTTTTAACGGGCTTTTCATAATGCACACGAACTCTCGCTAATAACTTCATTATTCCATTCTTTTTGTCATAATTCATGCCAATTGCATTAACGACTGTTTTGGGGTCTTGAGTGATGCGAACAGGCCTTTTTGTAAATGCTTGGTCTTTGTTTGGCAATATAGTCAATTGATCTGTAAAAAGCTCCATTTTTGGCTTTGTTTCAGTTTCGAGGCGAGCCACTTTTACATTGTCAATTATTTGCACTTCTTCGCCGTCAGTCGAAACAAGACCAATGCCACCTTCAATTTTTGAGCTAGGCACATTATTTTTATATCTAATAAAAAGAGGTTTTTTAAGTCGCGTCGTGTCATCTTGCGGGTAATGGGTCATTTCATTTGCAGATAAAATGAAATGAATAGACCCATTTGATTCAGTTTGCGTTGTTTTGAAATTTGTTAAAAAATAATCGGGGCTGTTGCTTAGTTTATTTCCTCTTTTTTCACTTTCATTTTCAACAGAAACTTGAACCCAGTAAGAAATAAAAGCTAAGATTGCAGCAAAAAAAATAGGAAATAAAACAGAGAAACGATTGATCATTTAAAGTAAGGTGCAACGATTTCATCATAAGTGCCTTGAGCCTTCATAATAAAATCACAGGCCTCTCGAACGGCACCATAGCCGGCAATCTTTTCTGTAACAAAATGCGCAATTTTTTTTACTTCATCGTGACCTGCAGGAACAGAAATAGCGAGACCCGATTGCAACATAGGAGGCAAATCTACAATGTCATCTCCCATAAATGCACATTCTTCAGACCTGAATCCTGTTTTCTTAATGAGATCAGCAAACGCTTCTTTTTTGTCTGAAATGCCTTGATAAAAGTAATCTACCTCTAAATTTTCAGCGCGAATAAGAACACTATTTGAATTGCGGCCGGTAATAATTGCAAGTTTAACCCCACTTTTTTTAAGTAATCGCATACCTAAACCATCTTGTGTATTAAACATTTTATACTCTTGACCATCATCTCCAATGAATAGTGAACCATCTGTCATTACACCATCAACATCAAAAATCATAAGCTTGATTTTTTGTGCACGTTCTTTAAGGGTTGAATCCATCAAATGACTTTCGCTTTAAAGAGATCATGCATATTAAAAGCACCTACTAATTTATTCTCTCTATTAACCACAAGAATGCCATTAATTTTATTGAAATCCATTAAGTTGATTGCATCAATAATGATTTGATCATCAAATATTGTCTTAGGATTTTTGTTCATAATTTCTCTAATGGACTGTTTTTCGTAATCTATTTTTTTAGAAAGCTGTCTTCTTAAATCACCATCAGTAAATATGCCAATGGGCTCGGAATGAGCGTTAACTATTGCTGTAAAGCCTAAGCCCTTAAGAGATATCTCAAGCACTGCATCAGAAAGTAATGCATCTTCTTTGATGGAAGGCACTTTATCAACGTCTCTCATAATGTCTCGTACCCGCACAACTTGTCTTTTGCCTAAACTGCCGCCTGGATGTGATCGAGCAAAATCTTCAGCGGTAAATGCTCTTTGATCAAGAACACAAATGGCTAATGCATCTCCTAAAGCAAGAGATGCTGTTGAGCTAGCGGTAGGGGAAAGCCCTAAAGGGCAGGCCTCTTGAGATACATGAGCGCTTAAATGAATTTTGGATTCCCTTGCAAGCTCAGAATCACTATTGCCTGTAATTGAAATAATTTTTGCGCCGATTCTTTTTATGACTGGCAGGATAGATAAAAGCTCATCGCTCTTACCAGAATTTGATAGAAAAATGACTACATCATTAGATGTAATCATGCCTAAATCACCATGACTTGCCTCTGCAGGATGCATAAAGAAGCTTGGGGTGCCAGTGCTTGCGAAAGTAGAGGCTAATTTTCTTCCGATATGCCCCGATTTGCCCATCCCACTCACCACAACTCTGCCATCACAATGTAAAATGAGTTGAACGGCGTTGACGAAATGATCATCAAGCCTATTCGCTAAAGATAAGATTTCTTGTGCTTCAATTTCAAGGACTTGGCGAGCGCGTTCAAGAGTATTTTTTGATGATGTCTTAGTCATAATGACATTGTAGAGGGTAATGGATACTCGTGTAAAAGGGTTTATAAATGCTTTAAGCCTAAAAATTATTGATTAATCTTGGATAAATGAATGTTTGACTCCCTACCCTTAGTTCTTATTTTACTAGTAAGCTCAGTTTTATTAGTTGGGCTATTCCGATACTTGAAATTGCCCGCGATGATTGCCTATTTTGTCGTAGGTATAATTTTAGGACCTCATTTGATTGGGGTGCTTCCTGATTCAGAGTCTAGTCGGCATTTTGCTGAATTCGGTATTGTATTTTTAATGTTCAGTATTGGACTTGAGTTTAGCCTGCCTAAACTTTATTCGATGAGAAACATCCTTTTTGGTTTAGGTGGTGCACAGGTACTTATTACTTTATTTGCTTCAATTAGCCTTGCGTGGTGGTTTGGACTTCATTTAACTTCAGCTTTTGTCATTGGCAGCGCATTTACTATGTCATCAACAGCTATAGTTTCTAAGATTCTAATGGAGCGTGTTGATTTAAATTCAAGACATGGCCGATTAGCCATTGGTATTCTACTCTTTCAAGATATAGCCGTTATTCCCATTTTAATATTGATTCCAGCACTTGGCGCTTCATCAAGCGATATTGGCAGTATATTTTTGATGTCACTTTTAAAGGCTATTTTTTTATTTTCTATCCTTTTTAAATTTGGTAGGCCTTTAATGAATTCTTGGTTTGCTGTCGTAGCGAACCAAAGGTCGCGTGAATTATTCATCATGAATGTGTTGATGATTACACTTCTATTTTCTTTCGCCACAAAAATGGCGGGATTGTCTTATGGTATTGGAGCATTTTTAGCCGGTATGCTCATTTCTGAAACCCGCTATCGCTATCAGGTTGAATCAGATATTGCGGCTTTTAGAGATATTTTATTGGGCCTTTTCTTTATTAGTATCGGGATGTTACTTAACCTTCACCAAATAGCTTCGAATATTGGCTATGTGATTTTAATTACCTTAGGCTTTATTTTATTTAAAGCTTTTGTGATTACGTTTCTTACACGATTATTTAATTATGAGATTGGGGTGGGTATTAGAACAGGCCTTATTTTGGCACAAGCAGGGGAGTTTAGTTTTGTGATTTTAGCTCTTGCTAGAGAAGAGCATGTTATAGGAGCTCACGCATTTCAAATTATTTTGGCTTCATCATTATTTTCAATGATATTGGCCCCTTTTATTATTAAGTATAACGGGCGCATAGCGCGTTATTTATCAAAAAGTTATAACCGTAACAGTGACGATACAGTTCAAGCAATTCAATCTATAGGACGCACCTTGAAAGACCATGTAATTTTGTGCGGTTATGGAAGAAGCGGACAATATTTAGGGCGTTTTCTAAAAGAAGAAAATATTCCTTTTATTGCCATTGATATAGATTCAAGCCGGGTAAATGATGCGGCTTCAGGGGGCGAGCACGTTATGTATGGTGACGCAAGTCGAAGAGTCGTGTTAGAGGCTGCTGGAATTAAAACAGCAAAAGCGCTTGTTATTACTTATGCAGATTTTCGAGGGGCTATGAAAGTACTTCATATAACTCAAGAAACGTACAAGAATATACCCGTCATTGTTAGAACGCGAGACGATATCCATATGGATGAAATTAGGAATGCAGGAGCAAGTGAAGTTGTTCCAGAAATTTTAGAAGGAAGTCTAATGCTAGCTTCTCACGCACTTGTTGTTTTAGGCGTGCCTTTGAATCGCGTTGTAAAAAGAATTCGCTTGTTTAGAGAAGAGCGTTACAAAATGTTTAAGGGTTATTTTGGCGGTGTATCTGACGCCGAGGCTGAAGTTACTGAGCCACAAACAAGACTTCATGCGATTGAGATCAACGAAAAGTCACATGTGCTTTCATGGCGACTTGGCCAAATTCCTTTTGCTATGCTTAATACAGAGGTTAAATATTTAAGACGTCCTAATATGCTAGAAGATATAGAGCCCAGAAACGATATTGTTTTATCTCCAAGAGATATTCTTGTGGTAATAGGTACAGCAGACAAACTCAATGCTTTAGAAAAATATATACTGACTGGCAAATAGAGTATGACAAAAAAAGTTGCTGTCATTGGCGGTGGTATCGTCGGCTGTATAACTTCATTTTTTCTTATTAAAAAAGGATATGAAGTCACTTTGATCGATCAGAGCGCTATAGGCCAAGAAGCTTCATGGGCGGGAGCTGGCATTCTTTCGCCTTTACTTCCTTGGAACTACCAAGATAGTGTAAATAATCTTTGTTTTGGAAGTGCTGATTTTTATCATTCTCTTTCTGAAACTCTAAAACAAGATACAGGCATTGACCCTGAATGGATTGAGTCAGGTATGTTGGTATACGATGAATATGATAAAGATCTTGGGATGAACTGGTGTCAAAAAAATAATATTGAAATTAAACAAATTCAAATAGAAAAAATATCATGCTTGCTTTTGCCACATGT
>Ga0255096_1001020_pt1 | contig 12278 bp, 9 predicted proteins | sample Colum_Atlam_RepA_2_FD_188563 | JGI IMG/M metagenome (GOLD analysis project Ga0255096, IMG submission 188563) | Freshwater microbial communities from Columbia River, Oregon, United States - Colum_Atlam_RepA_8d | ecosystem: Environmental > Aquatic > Freshwater > River | place: USA: Oregon...
CTTCGGCATTTTCCCCAGACGACCGCTCTCATCTAGAGGGTCTAATCGAATTACATGACGACCGATATGTGTTGACTAGGGCTGGTCGGTTAATGGCGAATGAAGTAAGTATCCGACTGCGTGGTGCGCAAACGAGCCAGTAGTATGTGGGCAGTAAGGGCGCGTAGCTCAGTTGGTTAGAGCACTACCTCGACATGGTAGGGGTCCCGGGTTCGAGTCCCGTCGCGCCCACTCTTAATTTGGTTTCGAATTGCGTGCGACTATTTCTTCAGACTCGCGCGACGCAGACTTGTAAATGCCTTTACTCATCAGTGACAATTCAGATCGTCGTCGCTTGTCATAAATTGCAGCCCGGTTGGCATGGATGCCGGCGTTTTCAGGTTCGGCCCAGCCAGCCAAGTCAGCCAAGTGGCATGCAAGCCGCAAGTCGCTGTCTGCAATTTCGAGAGCACGGTTCATCAGCACGTTTGCTCCACCTGCAAGTGCAGCAAGTTCTTGGGCAACTACTGCATCCGGCGCTGGCTTTAGCCGTGATGCTGCGCCATCCCACCAACCTCCATACAGACGCCAAATATTGCGTACGACGAACTCTGGCTCATCGTAAAACGGACGCATGTAAGGCTTATCCAAAATGCTCTGAGGAACTTTTACTGAGTGAATAATCGTGTCAAGGGTTTCGCCTGTATTCATCATGTCAATCACTTGCATGACCAACGATTCGAGAGACGTTGCAATATCGTCAAGCACCATGGCGATACGAGCTTTGCCTTCAATAGGCAAACCGTGGGCAGGCAGGAGGAGTTCTGGCCCCTGCGAAATCATCTTGCGTAATGCTTGAGCCCATTCCAATGCGTAACGCTGTACTTTTTGTGGGTTGCCAGCATTTGGGTAATTCCATATGACGAAGTCGCCAGTGAAGATCCACTTCTTTTCTGGAATCCAACCCCACAAGTGGTCGTCGGTTTCGCCGCGCGCATGGTGAAATTCCACCACGGTGTCGCCGGCCTTGATGGTTAGCTGATCAACAAAGGATTGGTCGGGACGCAGCGTCGCTGGCGGAATGAAATACTGCGCACCTTCGTCTAGAGCAAGTGCTTCCCGCATATTCCCCGAGTTTGGCTTCATGTCTGATTTGATTCCGCCAAACTGACGACGGTTGATGCGAACATTCAATCCGTTTGTTGTGGAGTAGCGATCCATTCGCTTAGAAACGTTTTCATGTCCGATGACACGAGGGTTTGGTAATCCGCGAGTTTGTGCGTCATGAGCAAATGCAACGCTTCCACCGATGTGATCTGCGTGCCCATGCGTATACACCAGGCTGGTTATGGCGTCATTGCGCCATGTGCGAATGGAGTTGACCACTGCTTCGCCGCTTCCAGCGCCCGATGCGTCGAAGCACATCAGTCCATCTCCCGTGTCCCACACCACGCTGTGGCTGAAGCTCTCAACGATGGCCAAGTTGTCGGCCAACTCAGTGATGTCGTTGGTGACCCGGTTCAGTGGCTGATCAACGATTCCCGTATCAATGACTTTGGTGGAAAGTTCTATTGGGTGCATGACTGCACCTTATTCCAAAGTGGAACCTACTTTTTGGCTGAGGGTTCCTTAGGCAGCCCGAGCACGCGCTCACCAAGGATATTGCGCATCACGTTCGATGTTCCGCCCATGATGGTGTAACCGGATGCGTACGCCAAACCTTGGGTTACGTCGTCCCACATCATGGCGTCTGCGCCAAATACTTTGAACACAAAGTTGGCGATCTTGGTTTCCAGCTCAGTGCAGAAACATTTCGTTGCGGCAGAGAATCCTGCGGGTGCTTGCCTCAACACTTCGCGAATCACGAGAATTCTTCCGATGCGGTAGCCAATTTCAATGTTTGCAATTTCTTGACGGACACGGAAGTCGCTGGTGTCTGCTCGTTTCACTGCCATGTCGTACAGCGCCTTGTTCGACACCAATCGGTCAATGCCGCCACGTTCGTGTTCTAGTTGGCGCATCGTCTGCGCAAATGCTCCACCTTGCTGACCAACCAAGTTGTTCTTGGGCACGCGCACATCGGTGTAGAACACTTCGCAAAAGTGGCGATTGGTCGTCATGTCTTGAATGGGTCGAACATCAATTCCTGGCGTATTCATCGGCACGATGATTTCGCTAATCCCCGCATGTGGCGGGCCGTCATTACTGGTTCTGCAGATGAGGTAGCAGTAGTCGGCAACTTCGCCAAAACTTGTCCAGATCTTTTGACCGTTGATTACCCATTCATCGCCATCAAGTTGAGCAAACGTTTTCAAAGAGGCAAGGTCGCTTCCTGCGTTTGGTTCGCTCATGCCGATGCACCATGTGGTTTTACCTGCGAGCATGTCGGGGAGGAATGCGTCTTGTTGTTCTTTGGTTCCGTATGCAATGAGTGCTGGTCCCATTTGTCGATCGGCAAACCACGAAGCTGCAATTGGTGCACCTGCTGCAATCATTTCTTCAGCAACAATTAATCGCTCGATTCCTGGACGACCGCCGCCACCAAATTCGGTTGGCCAGGTCATGCCGATCCATCCGTGGCCAGCAAGTTCTTGCGAAAACTCCTTGGAATAGCCGTTCATCCATGTGTCGTTGAACCGGCCATAACGGGCGACTGCATCAAGAGCAACGGTTCGTGCCTTGGAGCGAAGCGCAATGTGCTCTGGTGACCAGTCAAAATCCACAGTCAGATGGTACGGGGTGACGGCAGTTTGGCTCTTGGCGAGCGCCGTAATTGGCTTGTGGGCTAATGTGTACAAGTCAGATACAAGTTGGTCGAACTCAGCATCGGAGCTCAGCAATGGCAACCAAAATCAAAGTCGTAAACCCAGTCGTCGAACTCGATGGCGACGAAATGACTCGCATCATGTGGCAGTTCATTAAGGACCGCCTCATCTTGCCGTATCTCGACATCAATCTTGAGTACTACGACCTGAGTATCGAAAATCGCGATGCGACAAACGATCAAGTGACAATCGATTCGGCCAATGCCATTTTGAAGCACGGCGTTGGCGTGAAATGCGCAACGATCACACCAGACGAAGCCCGTGTAAAAGAATTCAACTTGAAGCAAATGTGGAAGTCACCAAACGGCACCATCCGCAACATTTTGGATGGCGTCGTTTTCCGTGAACCAATTATCTGTAAGAACATTCCAAAACTAGTTCCAGGTTGGACAAAGCCAATAGTGATTGGTCGTCATGCTCACGGTGATCAATACAAGGCAACTGATTTTTTGGTGCCTGGTGAAGGAACCGTCACCATGACGTACGTGCCAAAAGATGGCAGCAAGCCAATTGAAATGAAAGTCGCCGACTTCAAGGGTTCTGGTGTTGTCATGGGCATGTACAACTTCGATGAGTCAATTCGAAACTTCGCTCGTGCAACCATGAACTATTCATTGCAGCGCAATTACCCGTTGTTCCTCAGTACGAAGAACACCATCTTGAAGGCCTACGACGGTCGCTTCAAAGATTTGTTTGAAGAAGTGTTCAACACCGAATTCAAGGCACAGTTCGACAAGCAAGGTCTCACGTACGAACACCGCCTCATCGACGACATGGTGGCATGCATGTTGCGTTGGGAAGGTGGATACGTGTGGGCGTGCAAGAACTATGACGGTGACGTGCAATCCGACATTGTTGCGCAAGGTTTCGGTTCACTCGGGCTCATGACTTCTGTGTTGGCAACGCCAGATGGGCGAGTATTGGAATCAGAAGCCGCGCACGGAACGGTGACCCGCCACTATCGCGATCACCAAGCCGGCAAGAAAACTTCTACTAATCCAATTGCATCCATTTACGCATGGACGCGTGGTCTTGAACACCGCGGAAAACTCGACGGCACGCCTGAACTGATTGACTTTGCACGCAAGGTTGAACAGGTGTGTGTAGAAGCTGTTGAAGGTGGAGAAATGACAAAGGACTTGTCCTTGCTTGTTGGCGGCGACAGCGCACCATGGCAAACCACTGAGCAATACCTCGAAACGTTGGATCGTCGATTGCAAGAAAAGATGGCGAAATAGTTCCATGCGAGCAGTAGTCCTCAGCGGTCACGGTGGTCCAGAGGTATTGACCTTTGCTGACATTCCGACACCGCAGATCGGACCAGAAGAAGTGTTGGTGCAAGTTCGTGCCACAAGTTTGAACCGCGCCGATCTGTTGCAACGTATGGGTTTTTATCCCGATCCGTTTCCTGGCGAGCATGAAGTGCCCGGAATGGAATTCTCTGGTCGCGTTCAAGCAAGTGGCGCGCGTGTTCGTGCGTGGAATGTTGGCGACGAAGTGATGGGAATTGTGAGTGGCGGTGCGTATGCAGAGCAACTTGTTGTGCATGAGCGACAGGCCATGCGAATTCCTCGTGGAGTTTCACTTGCCGACGCTGCATCTATTCCCGAAGTGTTTATCACTGCGTGGGATGCGCTCGTTGTGCAGGGCGGTCTCACAAGTGGACGCTGGGCGTTGGTGCATGCTGGGGCTTCAGGTGTCGGAACAGCAGCCGTGCAAATTTGTAAGGCCATTGGCGCACATGTCATTGCCACATGCTCGACCGGCAAGGTTGCTGCAGTGAAGGCCCTCGGTGCCGATGTAGTAGTTGATTACACCTCTGCGGATTTTGTTGATGCAGTGAAGACTGCAACTGGTGGTCGTGGGGTAGATGTGGTGTTGTGTGTGATTGGTGGCGACTATCTCGACCGCAATGTCGCGTCACTTGCGCAAAAGGGCCACATTGTTCAGGTTGGCGTCATGGGCGGCGGAAACATGAGTTTCAACCTGGCGGGGCTCATGCCGAAGCGCGCAAAACTTTCAGGAACCGTGCTGCGGGCACGCCCCATTGAAGAAAAGATTGCAATCAGTCAGCGGTTTTCTGCCGAAATCATTCCGCTGTTTGAATCAGGGAAGATCCGACCAGTAATCGATTGCAGGTATCCGTTTTCAGACATTGCGCGTGCACACGAGCACATGACAGCAAACGCAAATACCGGCAAAATCGTGATTGACATTGGCGCCTAGGGCGCTTAGCAATTAGCGCTTTTGCAGTTCGGTGTACGAACGCACGTCTTGGCCGGTGTACCACTGGCGAGGGCGGCTGATCTTTTGTTCCTTGTCGTCAAGTAGTTCAACCATGTGTGCAAGCCAGCCAACAGTGCGTGGAATTGCAAACAACACAGTGAACATTTCTTCAGGGAACCCAAGAGCCTGATAAATCAAGCCGGAGTAGAAGTCAACGTTCGGGTACAGCTTGCGTGAGATGAAGTATTCGTCTTTCAACGCAGTTTCTTCAAGTTTGAGCGCAATGTCGAGCAGCGGGTTCATGCCCGTTACTTCAAACACTTCGTACGCAGTTTTTTTGATGATGACAGCGCGTGGGTCGAAGTTTTTGTATACGCGGTGACCGAAGCCCATGAGCTTCTCTTCACCATTTTTCACACGCTCGATAAAGGCAGGAACTTTGTCCACGCTGCCAATTTCGGTGAGCATATGGATAACTGCTTCGTTGGCTCCACCGTGAAGTGGTCCGAAGAGAGCAGCAGCTGCTGCAGCAGTTGCAGAATACGGATCGGAGTTTGCACTGGCTACAACACGCATAGTTGTGGTGCCGCAGTTCTGCTCGTGGTCAGCGTGCAAAATGAACAGCACGTCCATTGCGCGTGCAAGTGTTGGGTTCACTTCGTAGTCGTCGCCAATGCGGTACATCATGTTCAAGAAGTTGTGCGCATATGACAACGAGTTATTCGGAAGAACGAATGGCAGTCCAGAAGAGAACCGGTAGGTCATTGCCGCAATAGTTGGCACCTTGGCAATGAGGCGAAGGATCTGCTTGTCCAGCGTTTCGGAGTTGAAAATATCGCGAGCATCGTCGTAGAACGTTCCAAGCGCTGCAACAGCCGAGATGAACATGCCCATTGGGTGTGCGTCGTAGTGGAAACCGTCAACGAAACGCTTGCGCATGTTTTCGTGAATCATGGTGTGATGCGTAATGTCGTAGTTCCACTGCGCAAGTTCTTGCGTGTTTGGAAGTTCGCCATTGAGCAACAAGTATGCAACTTCAGTGAACGTTGACTTTGCTGCTAGTTCTTCAATTGGATATCCGCGGTAACGCAGGACACCATTTTCGCCGTCGAGGTAGGTGATTGCAGATTTGCAGGCTGCAGTAGACAGAAACGCAGGGTCGTACATGCGCAAATCTGGGTCAAGTTCGCGCAGTGCAGACGACGCGAATACCGAGTTAGTAACCGGAACAGTAACTTTCTTGCCTGTTCGGTCATCAATGATGGTGATTGTTTCAGCCATCGTGATTCCCTTCTTATCGTGTTAGGGAGCTTCCTCTCCCTGCCGACAAGTGTAGAGGGGCAAGCTTTATAAAGGTGTGTTGTCGTGCTTACGAGGCATCAAACGCTCGCGTTTATCGCGCAACATGGCAAAAGCCGAGGAAACTTCACGTCGTGTTTCCTCAGGATTAATGACAGAGTCAACATAGCCACGCTCTGCTGCGATGTACGGATTAAGTAGGCGTTCGGAGTAGTCGGTTTCGAATGCTGCACGTTCTTCGGGGGTGGCTCGACGTTGCAGAATGGCTGCCGCTTGACCGGCGCCCATCACAGCGAGTTCTGCCGTTGGCCATGCGAGACATAAGTCATTGCCCATCGTTTTGGAATCCATCACGATGTACGCGCCGCCATAGCTCTTGCGCAAAATGATGCAGACTCGCGGAACCGTTGCTCGCGCATAGGCAAATACCAGTTGTCCGCCGTGACGGATCATGCCTCTCCACTCCAAGTCTTTGCCCGGGTAGAAACCTGGAGTGTCGACAAGAGTGAGTAATGGAATGTTGAATGCGTCGCAGAACGAGACAAACCGCGCTGCTTTTTGCGATGCGGGAATATCGAGCGTTCCGGCGAGCACCATTGGTTGGTTAGCAATCACTCCGACCGATTCGCCGTCAATAGTGATAAACGCGGTGATGACATTTGACGCCCACCGCTCGCGAACTTCAAACAGATAGTCATCATCGGCGATTGATCGAATGATTTTACGAACGTCGTAGCTTCCAGTTGTCGACTCGGGGATGAGTGCGCCTGCCTCTGGCGTTAAACGGTCTGATGGATCTCCCGTTGCGACATGAGGCGCAAGTTCGTCAACGTTGTTTGGAATGTAGCTGAGCAACTGTTCTAGTGATTCAACTGCAGCGGCAAAGTCGGGAACTACCAAACTTGCGACGCCACTTTGTTTTGCGTGCGCATCGGTGCCACCGAGTTCTTCGTTGCTAATTGCAATTCCGGTGAACTCGGCAACCATGGTTGGACCAGAGACGAACGCGTATGAGTCGGCGGTCATGATGACAAAGTCACTGAGACCAATGAGCAGTGCTGGACCAGACACTGCAGGACCGGTGACAATAGTGAAGGTGGGAATAACGCCTGAGCAATTTGCTATTGCGCGTGCTGCTTGACCCCAACCGTGCAGTGCCGCGATGCCTTCAAGAATGTCTGCGCCCGATGATGCCATAGCAAGCACAAGTGGGATTCGTTGGTTGAGCGCAATCGTGGCGGCGTTGGCAATGACGCCCGAAGCTTCTGCGGAAAGTGCGCCACGGTGATATTCGGCGTCGATATCGACCCACACCACATGTCGGCCAACGTTTTCAAGAAATCGAACTTCTGCCGAAGCCGCACCTTTCACCGCGTGCTGTAACTGCACCCCGGATGAAAGAGCTGACACGGTCGACACGACTAGAGATTAGTAGTAACGCCAGGTTGGCGACCGCCCGACTTGGCGATGACGGCTTTTGTGATTTCGAGTGCGGCTCGTGTTGGCTTATTCGGGAGAGGACGTTTGCGCGATGCCCAGCCAACGATTCGTGGGGGAAGTTCGGGAATCGCGACGCGCGCGTATTCGCCTTTCAACCAGCCAGGAATTGCGGTAGCAGGAACTATTGCCGCGCCAAAGCCTTCGAAAGCCAATGAGGCGAGCAAACGTACGCCGTCAATTTCGGCTTGTGCGGTAAGCGCAAGGCGTTGTGCACCTGCGGCCCGATCAATTACACGTCGCATCGACGTGTTCCGTGGAGGAAGAAGTAATGGCTCTGTTGCAAGTTCGGCAAGTGTGATGGATTCTTTATTTGCCCAATGATGATTGGAGTGAATCAAGAGCAAGAGGTCTTCTGAAAAGAGTTCAATCAAATCAAGTTCTGGATTGTCAATGGGGAAGTGAACAATTGCGGCGTCGAGATCGCCTGTGAGTAACCGTGGCAAAAGTGCTGAGGAACTTCCTTCGTGAATGATTGCGCGTACCTTTGGATGTTCGCGTTTGAGGGCTGGAAGCAGGCGAGGCATCAACCATCGGCCCGTTGTTCCAATAACGCCGAGGCGAGTGTCGCCTTCAACTTCGGTATCCGTCGATTGAATATCGGCCTCGATGTCTTCGAGTTCATGGATAATTCGCCGAGCTCGTTCCACAACAATTTCTCCGTCGTCGGTGAGCTTTCCGCTGGTGCGTTCGACAAGGCTGACCCCAAGCTCTTTTTCAAGGCGTGAAATATGGGCAGAAACATTGCTTTGCACTGTGCCAAGCGCCCGCGAGGCAGCAGAGAACGACCCGTGGTCGGCAATGGCGATCAGGCTGGATAAGTGGCGAATCTCCATAACCAGAAGGGTACTCGGGCAGAGGGCGGGTATCACGAAAATAGATAGGGACTATCGTGTCGTTCGCCTTGAACGCTTACCCACGGGTAGGGCATACTTGATTACATATCGCGGTGAGACCTCCCCCAAGGTCCACCCGAAAGTGTCCAGGAGGTTCCCCCAGCCGACTGGATCTTAGGTTGAGAGGCCCCGCATCAAAGCGGGGCCTTTCCCGTTTCATGGATTGATTTATCGACCTCGATTTCTAGGTCTCGTTTCAATAGTCAATAGCCTGCGTGTGTGAGTAAACAACAGATGCATGCAGCAGCGTTTATCGATTTAGATCGCACGCTAATTGGCGAGGCATCTGGTCCACTATTGAGTGCAGCGCTACGCGAAGCAGGAGTGGTGTCGTCATCTCGACTGCCTGGCGAAGACATGTTGTATCGCGTGTTCAACTTGGTTGGCGAAACGTTACCGAGCATGTTGCTCGCGCGACAAGGTGTTGCAGTGATGAAGGGCAAGCCTCGTCATGCTGTGGTTGCCGCGGCGAATTCGGTTGCCGCTCAACTTGCGCAGCTGGTTCGTTCAAACGCGCGAAATATTATTGATGAGCATCGCGCGAACGGCGTGAAAGTGGTGTTGGCTACAACGACTCCTCACGACTTGATCGCAACATTTGCGCGGCAAATGGGGTTTGATGATGTTGTTGCAACGCGTTTTGAAGTAGACAGCAACGGCGAATATACGGGTCAACTGGTTGGCCCTTTTGCCTGGTCTGCAGGAAAATTGGAAGCGGTAAAAGCGTGGTGTGCAGACCACAACGTGGACTTAGCCAAAAGTTATGCATATTCAGACAGCGTGTACGACGCGCCGTTGCTTAGTGCGGTTGGATTCCCACATGTTGTGAACCCAGACGCTCGTCTTGCGGTCATGGCAACCGCACGAAAGTGGCCAAGTGCACAGTTTGATTCATCTGGAGAGACATCAAAACCGTCGCTGCAAATTTCAGACATTCAAAAATTTGGCTTGTTGTTTGCGCGACCTGAAGTGTTTCCATTTGCCAAAACCACTATTGATGGAATTGAACATGTTCCAAGCAGTGGCCCAGTCATTTTGGTTGCAAATCATCGCAGTTACTTTGACGTGTTTGCGGTGGCGATGATGGTGTCAAAGACAGGACGCACCGTACGCTTTTTGGGTAAGAAAGAAGTGTTTGATGCACCGCTTGTAGGTCAGCTCGCCTCGTTGTTGGGTGGAATTCGCGTCGACCGCACATCGGGCAGCGATGAGCCACTTGAACATGCCGCGGCTGCTTTGCAATCCGGCGAAATGGTTGCGCTCATGCCGCAGGGAACCATTCCGCGCGGACTTGAATTCTTTAATCCTCAACTGCAAGGGCGATGGGGGGCTGCGCGTCTCGCTGTGCAGACCAATGCAACCGTCATTCCAATTGGGCTGTGGGGCACCGAAAAAGTGTGGCCGCGCAACGCGAAACTGCCCGACGTGTTGAATCTGTCAAACCCGCCGCTCGTGAGTATCACGGTTGGTGCTCCAGTCGAATTAGATCGTTCGGGAAACAGCGATGAAATAATCGCTGCCAACACCCATGCAATCATGAATGCAATTAGCGCATTGCTTCCTGCCGAATCGCGAGAGCTACGTGCGCCTACAGATGACGAGTTGCGCGCAACTTTTCCATCGAGCTATAGCGGTGACTTGCGGGCAGATACCTCGCGTAGGCCTGGAACCGATTAACTAGTTGGTTTTTTGATCAACGCGATGATCGCTCCGACGCATGCAGCGGTAACGCCACCGAACACGATGCGACCAATCAGCGTCGACACATTGAATGTCAGCTGAGCCGCAATATAAATCGCAGGTAGGTAAAGCACGATCATGGCCATGCGGACGAATTGGTTACGCGGTGTTTTCCAAATGGTCAATACGCCAAGTGCGCCGAACACCATGGTGTACAACAAAATGAATGTCACCATGAGTGCAAGACTTTCCATGCTTTGACTATTTCTTGGCCTTGGTTACTTTTTGGCGCACAACATTGAGTGCGCTGCCGGCTTTGAACCATTGCACTTGTTCTTTGCTAAATGTGTGCAGTGCTGTGAACGGAATTTCCTCACTGTTGCGCTGCTTCACGATGTAGCACTGCACTGGTTGATCGGGGACTGGTGGCATTCCGCGCACCGAGATGGTGTCGTCTGGCTCGATGATGTCGTAAATCGATGGATCCTCGAACGTAAGTGGAACGATTCCTTGCTTCTTCAAGTTGGTTTCGTGAATGCGAGCAAAGGAGCGAGCAAAGATCACTTGGCATCCGCGGTAGCGCGGTTCCATTGCGGCATGTTCGCGACTTGAACCTTCGCCGTAGTTCTGATCGCCAATCGCACACCACTCAAACTTGTTCAGACCCCAGCGATGTGCAATTTCTGGGTAAGGACGAGTAGCACCGTCAACCAAATCAAAACCTTTGCCAACTTCATCGGTGTATGCATTCACTGCACCTTCGAAAAGGTTGCCTGAAATGTTTTCAAGGTGTCCGCGGTACTTCAACCATTTTCCTGCTGCAGAAATATGGTCGGTGGTGCACTTGCCTTTTGCCTTCATCAAAATTGGCATGCAAATAAAATCGTTGCCTGTCCATTTTGCGAATGGTTCGAGTAGTTGCAAGCGATCGCTGTTTGGGTCAACGATGACTTCAATGTGTGAACCATCGGCTGGTGGGGCGATGAAGGTGTCGTTACCAGCGTCGTAACCCCTGGCCGGCAATACCTCTCCAGTTGGAGCGTTCAGTTTCACCTGAGTTCCATCTGGTGCTTCGATGGTGTCAATAGTTGGGTCAAAGTCCAAACGACCCGCGAGCGCAAGTGCGATAACGGTGTCGGGGCTGGTGACAAAACTTAGCGTGTTTGCCGAGCCGTCGTTGCGCTTGGGGAAGTTGCGGTTAAACGAATTGACGATGGTGTTTGGCTTGCTCGTTATGTCTGAAGAGCGTTCCCATTGGCCAATGCAGGGTCCACAGGCATTTGCAAGAACAGTTGCTCCAATTGCTTCCAGGTCAGCAAGCAAACCATCGCGTTCGATAGTTGCGCGAATTTGCTCTGAACCCGGCGTAATGAGCAGCTCGCACTTTGCCTTTAAGCCATGTGCTTTTGCTTGACGAGCAACGGATGCTGCGCGAGTGATGTCTTCGTAACTTGAGTTCGTGCAGCTGCCAATGAGCGCCGCAGAAATTTCTGTTGGCCAATTATTCTTGCTGGCTTCGCCACCGATTTCCTTGCCAACTTTATGAGCCAAATCAGGGGTATGTGGCCCGTTGATCAACGGCTTCAACTGTGACAAATCAATTTCAATGACTTTGTCGTATTGCGCACCTTCGTCTGCTCGCAAATGTTCGGTCACCTTGTCGGCGGCCGATGCGATATCGGCGCGACCAGTTGCCTTGAGGTAGTCGGCCATGTGCTGGTCGTATCCAAACACTGAACACGTTGCACCAATTTCTGCACCCATGTTGCAGATGGTTGCTTTTCCGGTTGCAGAAATGCTGTCTGCGCCTTCGCCGATGTATTCAACAATTGCACCCGTTCCACCTTGCACGGTGAGCACTCGAGCAACTTCGAGA
>Ga0255096_1001021_pt1 | contig 12271 bp, 21 predicted proteins | sample Colum_Atlam_RepA_2_FD_188563 | JGI IMG/M metagenome (GOLD analysis project Ga0255096, IMG submission 188563) | Freshwater microbial communities from Columbia River, Oregon, United States - Colum_Atlam_RepA_8d | ecosystem: Environmental > Aquatic > Freshwater > River | place: USA: Oregon...
CTCAGAGGAGACGCTCATGCGCATGATTCGACTTCGGTTTCGCTGGTTCGCCAGCTACCTCCGCGACGAGTATCGACGCCACAAGTGCGGCATTCGCGTCCGGTTCATCTGGACGGTCCTGATGATCGCGAACGCCATGTCCTCGTGGGCGATGCGTCGCGTCATCACCGTGAAGACCATCCCGCCCAGCGAGGCGGAATGGACGATCCCCGAGCGATAAGGCCCAGCGGGTCTTTTTGAGGTACGAGCGATACGCAGGCTTCGCCAAGCTCGTTGCAGCGTCCTGCGCTGCTGCAACCCTCAAGGCTCTCGTTCAATCTCGAGGAGACGCATCCATGTAGCATGCTGACGACTCGCCGCAGATCGACGCAAGACGATCGCACCAAGCTGCCTGGCGCGTGCAGACGACGCCTCCCCGTTGTGGATGGAACAGGGTCAGCCCCGCAGCCTATGCCTGCGGGCAAGCCTTGGGAACGCCGGCGCTTTGGATGGACGCATCCAAGGCCCGGCGTTTTTTCATTGGACCCATTCCGGGTTCCCCACAGAGAGGAGACAGCAGATGTTCAACGTCAACCGAGTCGAGATCATCGGAAACCTCGGGCGCGATCCCGAGATCCGCACCGCCCAGTCTGGCAAGTCGTTCGCGACGCTCAGCGTCGCCACGACGGAGCGCTGGACCAGCAACGGCCAGCCCGTCGAGCGCACCGACTGGCACAGGATCACGGTCTTAGCGCAAGGCCTCGTCAAGATCCTCCAGGCCCACGGCCGCAAGGGTCAGCTCGTGCGCGTGAGCGGCAAGCTGCAGCACAGCAAGTACGAGAAGGACGGCATCACGCGCTACGCCACCGACGTGATCGTCGGCAACAACGGCGAGTTCGCCATCCTGTCGGCCAAGCGCGCTGACGCCACGACGGCGCCCGCTGAGGATGCCGATGCGCCGGCGCCCGAGGCGCCGACCACGCAGCCGACGTGGAAGGGCGACGACGTCCCCTTCTGACCACCGAGCAGGGTCTTCCGAGCAATTCGGAAGGCCCTGCTTTCCTTTCGTTCTGCAATTTTGCAGGATAGGAGGCTCATGTGGAACTTCATTCGGATGCTGTCGCGAGTGCTTCCACCGATCGTAGCGCTGCTCGTGACGTTCCTCGACCTGGCCAGAGCCCTGCAAACGCTGCGAGCTTGGCGTCGTGGCTCGAACTGGCAACGCCGGAGATGAAGATCCGTTTCGTTGCCGTCGTGGCTGGAGGCGACCTTGGCATCACCAAGGAGCGTGTCGCTGACTGCTTCTCGGCACTCAAGCGCAAGCACAAGTCCATCGCCATCTGGCACGCAGGGTCCGGCGGAGAAGAGAGCCCTGCACGGAAACTCGTCCGCGCATGGGCAGGACGCAACAAGGTGCCGTGGGTTCCCTTCGGAGAACGCTACGAGGCCTTGATGAACTCCGCCAGGGGTCGCTCCAGCGCAGGCCACAAGATCGGCTTCATCATTCTTCCAACCAACAGCCCAACGCGCATTCGAGACGCTGCGAAAAGCGCCGGGCTTGTCGCATGGGAGGTGTAGGTGTTCTACGCCCTTGTCTTTCTCGTCAAGCTCATACGAGCCCTTCCAGGAATCCTCCAGGCCCTCACCAAACAGGTCCCACGCATCCAGATAGCCATCAAGAACCACGGACCGCTCATCGGATTCATCATCATCTGGTTCCTTGTCTCGGTCTTCTGCGTCGTCGTGGTCGCGATGGCAGTCGCAACTGCGTGGGCAACCCTGTCTTCGCTCTTTCCAATGATCGTCATTGCCGTCTTGGTGATGGCTTTTGCCTTTGGCTTGCTGAAGGCCCTGCTGTGGTTTCGTGGCCGGTCAGGAGGCGGCCAGACATGACCAAGATCATCCTGAACACCGAACCGCTCATTGACCACATCCGCAAGATGCCGGTCGACAAGCTTGGCTTGCTCGCCGAGATCCTCAACGACGCCGTCGGTGAGGCGCGTTTCTACGAAGTCATCTGCCTCGAGAAGAGCGAGGAAGGCGATGCCTTCTATTTCTCGGAGCGGGCCAGCGTCGCTCGCGAGCTGCGCGACCTCATCGTGAAGATGAACGCCAGCTTCCTCTATCTCATCGAACCCCAGAAGAAGGAGCAACTTCATGCCTGATGGCGCTTTCTCGTCGATGATGGACCGTCACGGGTTCATCCCCATCAACCACGAAACCCCGAAGTGGTTTCCCGTCAGCGCCGGCGAAGTCTTCGACGCCAACGGCTCGCCCATCGCCGGCTATCAGCGCATCTGGCGCGAAGACAGCGGCGACACGATCGCCCTGCACACCTCGGACTACAACCTCGTCCCGTACCAGGAGAACTTCTCCCGCTTCGACGAGGCCATCATGCGCTCGGGCCTCGACACCACCGACATGCGCGTGGCAACGGACATGAGCCACAATGGCGGCCGCGTCTTCCGCCAGTACCTGTTCCCCGCGCACACGAAGGATGTCGGACAGGGCGATCCCGTCGCGCTGCGCATCATCATGTTCGACAGCTACGACGGGTCGTACTCGTTCCGCGGCACCGCTGGCTTCTTCCGGTTCGTCTGCGCCAACACCTGCGTCATCGGCGACACGGCGATCGACGTGCGCGCCAAGCACACCTCGAACTTCGGCGAGCGTTCGTCGCGACTGATCGAGGCCGTCGTCAAGGCCGCGGACTCGTTCAACGGCTACGTCGAGAACATGCGGCATTGGTCGACCGTGCGCCTGTCGCTCGGCAATGCCCGCGAGCTGCTCAACCTGATGCCGCAGGGCAACGACTCCCTGCGCGACACGCTGTTCGCCGACTACGCGACCAAGCACGGCGAGAACGGCACCGCATGGGACCTCTACAACGTCCTCACCAGCTGGGCCACGCACTCCAACGCCCGCGCCAACCGCGCCCAGGTGCGCGCCCAACGCGAGGACCGTGTCCTCGCCCTCACCAACAAGGCTGCATGGAAGGAGCTCTGCAATGCCTGACACCGTCGACAACATCGTCGCCAAGCCCATCGCCACCGACGACCAGCTGACCTACCTGCAGGTCGCCGAGCTGGTGCCGTGGGCTGGCAACGTCCGGTCCTCGCGCAGCGACATGGACGTCGCGGCCATGGCGCTCTCCATCAAGAACGTCGGCCTCCTTAACCCGCTGCTGGTCAAGCGCATCGACAACGAGTGGAACGTCGTGGCCGGCGTCACGCGCCTCAAGGCGCTGATCTGGCTCAAGTGGGATCGCGTCCCGTGCGTCGTCCTGCCTGACGGCATGGACGATCGCTCGCTTTCGGCCGTCAGCCTTGCCGAGAACACCTCGCGCTCGGCGATGTCGCTGGGCGACACGGTGCGCGGCCTGCTGGCGATCTTTGCCAGCGGCGTCACCGACCTCGGGGAGGCTGCCATCATCCTTGGCCAGCCCCACGAGAACGCCAAGATCGCCGCGCAGCTGACCAGGCTCGTGCCGGATGCGCTGGCGAAGCTGGAGAAGGGCAAGATCGGGACGGATTTTGCGCTCGAACTCTCGAAGCTCTCCGACGGCAAGCAGCGTGGCGTGCTGCGGCGCCTCAAGGACTACTCGAGCTACAACGACGAGGGGCCGGATGCCCGGATGCTCCGACGCGACATTGCCAAGGAGCGCGTCAATGCCGGCGACGTCGAGTTCACGGAGCAACAGTTCCTCGAGGCCGGCGGCACCGTCGTCCGCAACCTGCTTGGCGAGGTCGGCTTCGAGCCCTACTCGCTGGTCATGGAGCTGCAGCGCAAGCGCGGCCAGGAGATCGCGGAAGCCCTGAAGTCGAAGCACAAGTGGGTCGAATTCTTCGAGAGCTCGGCGTCCAGCTCGTACTTCACGACCTACATCTCGGACCCAAACGCCAAGAACGACCCCAAGAAGGCGGGCGCCGTCGTGCTTTTGACTCCCGATGCGCGCATCGAGATCAGGACGCCTGTCGTCAGGATCGAGGACCAGAAGGCCAAGGAGAAGGCGGCCAAGCAGAAGGCGAAGGAGAAGGAGAAGGCCGAGTCCGGTGAGGCCGGCGAAGACGTCTCATCCGGCATTCGCGACATGGCGGCGCAGTACCTCGCCGACTACACGCGACAGGCGCTCATCGGACACGTCAACGTGGCGCTTGCCGTTATCCTGTCCAGCAGCTTCCGCGTCTGGCAGCGTCCCACCAACCTCTTGGCGCCGACGGCAGACATCTTCATGAACACGCCGGGACTCAAGAAGGCTCGAGAGACGGTCGAGAAGTTCCAGGAGGACGCCCTAGCCGAGGGGCTCAGCATCGACAAGCTGCTCGACATGACGCAGGCCGATCTGGGCAAGCTCGTCATCGCCATGGCCCAGAACGTGGTGCACGCCTACAAGCCTGACGACAAGAACTGCCTTGCCGTTCTCAACGCTTGCGAAGCGTCGCCCATGGACATGAACATGGCGTCGCTGCCAGTCCTCAAGCGGCTCACCAAGGAGCAGCTGGTCGAGATCGGCAAGCAGGTCGATGTCCAGACCCAGAACGGCGAGCCCAAGGGCGGCCTTGCCCGCCGCATCGAGCTCGCCCTGGAGAAGCGTGGCGGCGGATGGCAGCCGCCGGGCATCTCCTACAACGGGTAGTCCCGATCGACACGGCGAATGACGCCGCGGACTTCTATCAAGTCGAGCGGCCATGCGTTGGGCTCTCCTGGCGCCATGCGCCGCTCGACCACGACTGGCGGCATGTAGGCGCCAGCAGACACGCGATCGCCAGTCGAGATGATGACCAGCGAGCCACGCTCAGGCTGTGCGCTGGGGTCGACAATCAGCTGGTCTCCGATGAAGATGCCAGCTGCCTCTAGCACTTCAAGCGTCATTGTCATGGCTACGCAGCCCACAGGAATGTCGCCGCTCACGGTGATGGAGGACCACCTCCGCGAGGCAACTAGCTCCCGGACATCCATGTCGAGCAGCTGCTCAAGCGGCACGGATGGGATGCGCGCAGCTTGCGTCGTGGCGACGCCAAAGCTTGGCGCGACGCCAGCGACCTTGCTCAAAGCCATGACGGTCCTCGTCGACGGCCAGGACGTGTCCTTGTGCTTGAGGAAGCGCGTGATGCTGGTTGAAGGAACGTTGGCAAGCCTTGCCCAATGTTCTGCGGACCAGTTGTTGCGTCGCATGACATCAGTCAACCACCTGCCAATGGTGTCGCGGTCCTCGCTCATATGGACTCCCCTTCGATGTGGTGCGATCAACGCGACTCGCGCCCAGCGTTCTAGCACATATTGGTGCAAAAGTGCAGCTTGCAAGAGACTGCATTTTTGCAGTATTCAGTAACCATGTTGTCGCACCCCCTCCATCAGCTCGCCAGCATGGCAACGGCGCACCGCGTTCCTCTCGAGGATGCGGTGCGAGCAGCCGGTGTCGCACGCACCACCTTCCAGAGGTGGATGAAGCGGCAAACAACCCCACGCCATGCGACAGCCGAGCGCATCGCCAAGGAGATCGAGCGCCTTGGGAAGCTACAGCTGCGTCAGAAACCAACCGCTCTGGCACAAGCTCGTCGCGTCTCTTAGCGCCGAACGCAAGCGCCAGGGATGGTCGCGATGGGACCTCGAGGACAAGTGCGGCTTCCACCGCGGTTCGCTTGCCATGTGGGAGACGTCGTTGCGCCCGCCAACGGCGTTCAACCTCTGCATCTGGCTGGAGTTCCTTGGCCGTGAGCTCGAGGTTGTCGGGGCGTCGCCAACGGATGATCACCGCCAGCTCGAGCTTCCACTCGAAGTACAAGGCGCGTCGCACGACGATCGAAGGCATCACCTTCGCAAGCAAGGGCGAAGCCATGCGGTACCTCGACCTCAAGCGACTCGAACAAGCGGGACACATCAGGAACCTCCGGCTCCAGGTGGGATATCCGCTGGCAGTCAACGGCTTCAAGCTTTGCACCTACGTCGCTGACTTTGTCTACGAAGAAGCCGGGACGACAATCGTCGAAGACTTCAAGGGCATCAAGACGGCGATCTTCAGGCTCAAGGCCAAGATGATGAAGGCCCTGCTTGGGATCGAATTGAGAATCACGACCGGGAGAAAGAAGCGATGAAGACTGTCGCCATTCCCATGGGTCTTGTAGGGGACAACACGACGACGTCGCTGCACATCCATGTCGCAGCCTTGCTGGCCCTGGAAGCCAGTTCGTACGGCTGGGTGCGCATCTCGCAGCGTTCGATCTCCGAGGCAACTGGCGCAAGCCAGCAAGACATCGTGGATGCTCTGCGCGTCCTGCGCGACAAGAACTACCTTGCCGTCGACAAAGACGAAGACGGCATGTTCTATCGGCTGCTCTGGTTTCGCACGACACAACAAGAGGAGCCCAAGAAGTATCGCTGGGTCTACGTTCGCCGCCTTGGCGACAAAGGCAAAGGCGGATACTTGCGCATCAACGGCGGCCCAGACGATCGCGACGAGCTGAAGAACTGGCTGGTCGGCATGGGCTACGACCTGCTTCGTCTTCACGACGAGCCTCCGCAAAAGGCCCCGTCGTGATTTTTTTTGCCTTGAGTGCTGCAATTTTGCATCTTCAACAGGAGGGAACCTGATGGACTTCACGATCAGCGCAACCGATGCGCGCCGGCTGATGCGCGGCGACGGCATCAATCTCTGGAAGGAGAAGAAGGGACTCGCAAAGCCAGAGGACCTGTCTGGCGTTCTGCGCGTCCAGCTCGGCCTCGTGACCGAAGCCTTCAACCTGTCCTGGTGGAAGCGCAACCACGACAACGAGAAGTTCGGCGTTTCCGCGAACGTGACCGTCGACGTGATGCCCGCCTTCACGCCCGATGCCGATCGACGGCTGAAGGCTGGTGGAATTGGCGGCGTCTACGAGTACGTCAACACCGACCGCGTCTGGCAGACCTGCACGCCTGATGGCGTTGTCTGGGACAAGGAAGCCATCCGCCAACCTCTCGGCCTCATCGACGCCAAGCACACCCGGCCAATCGGCGATGGCAACGAGCCCTACTCCGTCATCCAGGCGAACTACTGGCAGTTCGTCCACCAGATGATGGTCACCGGCTTCAAGCAGACCTTCGTCTCGGTGCTCTACGGCAACGACGAGTGGCGTCCATTCGTCGTGCAGCGCAACGAGGATGACATCGCCACGCTGCTCGGCGCCGAGCTCATGTTCCTGCGCGAGCTGGAGAGCGACACGCCTCCCGGCATTGTCTGGGACCTTCCAGACGATCGACCGATCCCGGGCGTGCCGACGCGCAAGCTGACTACGTCGGACGTCGAGAGCGCCAACTGGGCCAGCGATTTCATCGCGGCCGCAAGCGAGTTCGTCTCGAACTACGACAGCGACAAGCGGCTCGACGCCGCCAAGAAGGCCCTGCGTGGGTTGCTGCCCGAGGATGCCGTGAAGATCGAGGCATTCGGGGTCCGCGTGAACCGCACCCAACGCGGCATCGTCATCAGCCAACTTAAGGAGAAGGCGGCATGAAGTCCATCGACATCAGCATCAAGCAGGCCCACGAGATGGTGGCGCTGCTGCGCGACAGCCTGCCCTTCATCAGGGGGGTCAGCTTCAACATCAGGTCTGGCGAGAAGACGGACAACCAGGAGCGTTTCTACATCTCGCTGTTTGCCGACCTCGAGGAGGCGTCGCCCTTGTCTGGCGCCACCTACGGCATCCATGGGTCGGGCTACACGGACGAGGGGATGGGCAAGATCATCGCCAGGTTCCGCAGCGACTACCTCCGTGCGCTGGAGGTGATGGTCAACAAGCACATCGGCGAGAACACCATCAACCGACTGCTTCAGGAGTACGAGGACAAGAACCTCGACTTCATCGACGGCCCCACCGTGTCGGCGCTCGCCAAGGAGGTCGCATGAGCAAGGAAACCAACCTCCTGCTGTGGGACAGCCTGTCGAAGACGGACCCGGCCCACACCAAGTCCTTCACCCGCGGCGGCGGCTTCTCCGGCACGGCCATCAAGCCCATGTGGGCGGTGTGGCGCGCCACCAAGGAGTTCGGTCCCTGCGGCATCGGCTGGGGCTGGGACGTCCTCGACACCAAGATCGCCGAAGGCATGGTCTTCTGCCTTGTGCGCGTCTGGTACGTCAACGCCGGCATGCGCTACGAGACCGGCGCGCAATGGGGCGGCACCGAGATCCGCACGCCGCGCAAGGACGGCTCAAGCCGCGCCGACGACGAGTCCTTCAAGAAGTCCGTCACCGACGGCATCACGAAGTGCCTGAGCTACATCGGCATCGGCGGCGACGTCCATCTCGGCCAGTTCGACGACACCAAGTACGTCTCCGAGGCCAAGGCCGACTTCGAGATCGAGGCCAAGGCATCGGCCGTCAGCAAGCAGCGCCGCCTTGACGAGTCGTTCGTGACCGGCGCCATCGCCGCGCTCAAGGGGGTCAAGTCCGCCGACGAGCTCATGTCCCTTGGCCGCGTCCATGCGCCACGGGTCAAGGAGATCCGCGAGCGGAACCCCGAGCTGCTCGAGGAGTACGCATCGACCGGCCGGGAGATGAAGGAGAAGTTCTCCAGCAAGGAGGCTGCGTGATCGAGGTCCAGATCATCCCCGCGGATGGCGACGAGCTTGGGGAGGAGGCCAAGCTCGCTCGCGAATGCGTCGAGACGTCGGTGCGCTTTGCAGCGGTGATGCTCGAGGAGTACCGCAGCCCGGGGCTCGTCATCTACGCCATGCTCACGTCGATCGCCTGGGTCTCGCGCTTCAAGCGACCCGTCGGCATGAGCGACGAGGAAGCCATCAACGACATCGTTCAAGGGATTCGACGCGTCTTCCAGAATGTGGAGATGCGCGACGTCACGGCCAACTACCACTCAGAGGGAGGCAAGGCATGAACACCGTCTATCTCATCGGCAACGTCGGCAAAGACGCCGAGTTCAAGGCGGATGTCGGCAGCGGACTGCTTCGTTTCTCGCTTGCGACCAGCGAGCGCTACACGAAGAAGGACGGCAGCAAGGGCGAGTCCACGACCTGGCACAACATCGTCATGTGGGGAGAACGCGGCAAGGCGCTCGCCAACGTCGCGAAGAAGGGCCAGATGATGATGGTTGTCGGCTCCATCAAGACGCGCCAGTACGAGAAGGATGGCCAGAAGCGCACGGCGACGGAAGTCGATGCTCGCGACTGTGTCGCCCTCTTCGCCAACAAGAACGCCCAGGTCGATGCGCCCGCCGACAAGCCGGCCAAGCCGGACGCCGGCTCGTCGATCGACGACGACGAAATCCCGTTCTGAGGAGGGTGACATGGAGTTCCTCACCGGCAAGCAGCGCAAGGAAGAGGCCCTCGACTTGTTCGAGGGGCGGCAGGATGCATGGCTTGCCAACGCCAGAGACATGGCGGCGCAGCTTGCTCGCGAGAACGGCAAAGTGACCAGCGATGACATCTGGCTCACCCTGCCGCCGCCGCGCAGCGTGCACCCTTCCGTCATGGGTGCCTTGTTCAGGGACAATCGGTTCAGGCTGGTCGACTTCACCCTGTCGAAGCGGCCGCGTGCCAATGCGCGTCGCATCGGCGTCTACGAGCTGACGTCCTGATGCCTCCGAGGGCCTGGCCGAAGCTGCCAGATCCGCTTTTGACGCCGATCGCGTTGCGAGCGGCCGCGAGGGCGCGCATCACGGAAGCCATGCTCCATCCAGAGGATTCATGGGACCGGCTTCACCACATGCAGGTCGCCAACGAATACGAAAGGAAGGCGGATCTTGCGCAACGCATCATCCAGCAGAACGTCGCTTCTCTCGACGCACGCTCACCCGAACATCCCGAGTGAGTACATTGACTTCCTTGTCATGGTGCGCCCGACGCTCAAGGCAGCCGCGGAAGAAGCGGAACTCTGGCAGCGCGAACATCGGCTGATGCTCCTCGAGCAAGCAGACCGTCTCATTGCCGACATGCAGCGGCGATGGAGCATGCACATCCGGTTCCCCATCAAGACGCTAGGGAGCGTGCAATGAGCATCTGCAAAGTCTGCAACGGCATGGGCCAGCACGAGATCGAAGGCTTCTCGTTCCCATACAGGACACAGATCGTCGATTGCTTGGACTGCGATGGCGATGGCTCCGATCCTCGCTGGGTGGAGAAGATGAGCCTCGACGAGCTGGTCGAGCATCTTGGCGAGGAGGAGAGCGACGAGCTTCGCGAGGAAGCTGCGCGCCGTCTCATCAAGTACCACAAAGCCGAGCAGATCGTGTCTGGCCAGCTCATGGAGCTCGAGGCCAGGAACAAGGTGATGGAAGAGGCCCTGCGGAAGATCAGGGACCAAGGTGGCGACGTCGTCGAGAAGTGGTCTTCGCAGGTTGCGGAGCAGGCTCTTCTGGTGGCGCCATGAGCGACGTTGACGAGCAGCTGAACGAGATCCGTGAACGTCACAGAAAAGATGCGCGCTGGCATTGCGGCCCGTCGATGATCTGCCCGCAATCGCATGAAGACCGTGCGTTTCTGCTGAACGAGATCACCAGCCTACGCTCCCGCGTGGAGAAGCTGGAGAAGGTGCGCGCAGCAGCGCGGTTCCTCATCAACGAGGACGCCGGTGTCGATGACCCAGCCGAAGATGGGTGGTGGGAGTGGGAAAAAAATTGCGAAGCCCTGCGCGCCGCACTCAAGGAGGCCAAGCCATGAGCGACTTTGCTCGACTGATGGGAGATGAGGAAGCGGTGCGACGCTGGATGGCGGAAGTCGAGAACGCCAGCGCCCGCCTCCAAATCGCGCAGGAGCGGCGCAACTGCTCGTACCTCCTCTCTCAGCACGATCCGGTTGCCAAACTCGGTATCGACAGAGAGAAGCTGCGCTTGGTTCTGTCCTTCGTCCGGCATGGCGACATCGACCGGCTGGAGCGTGACTTCGCCAAGCTGGAGGCCAAGCCATGACCCTCCACAACATCGAGCCCTCCGGCATGACCGAGCATCATGCGCGTGGGAAGATGTGCTGGCGCGACACATCCAAGACATGCGTCGGATCAAGCTGCATGGCATGGCAATGGACCCAGCTTGAGAACGAGTACGCATGGGTTCGCCTTGGCCGCAAACCAATCGACGGCGAGTGGACGATGTTCACGAGAGCCACGCCGATGGTCGTTGGTGCGCTGAAGTTTGTTCCATGGAAGCGCCCAATCCATTTCAGCCAGAGGCATCTCAGGCTTGGCCGCTGCGGCGCCGTGCCGAGCATGGCGCGAACGGCATCGATCGAGCCAAGCATGATGCCGCACGATGAGACGCAAGAGGGCGGCCATGAGTGACCTGCCACAGCTCTACACGCTCGATGACGTCGCAAGGTCGATGAAGTTGCGCAAGGACACCATCCTGCGCCACCTGGCCCGCCACGACATCCCGCGGATTGGCAGCGGCCGCGGCATGCGGTTGACACGCGAGGCCTACGACCTGTTGATTCGCTGCCTATGCTCAAGCTCCTGCCCCCGGGGAAGCGATCGCCCTTCTGGTCCGTCCGTGGACGGCACGGAGGACGGCTGCTCGAAGTCAGCACTCGCACGACTGACGCAGGGCTGGCGAAGCAGCGGTACCGCGAGCTCCTCAGGACGCTCGGCGCAAAGGAGCCGGGCCCTGTCCACGCAGTCGGCTTTGCTGAGGCCGCCCGAGCCTACCTTGCCTTCCGCGACCTTGACGACCGGCAGCGCGCCGACATCCAGCGACTGAGCCGGGAGCTGGGCGACACGCCCTGCGCCCAGGTCACGCAGGCGCAGCTGGTCGATGTCGCCAACCGGCTCTTTCCTGCCGGCAAGGCCAGCAGCAAGAACCGGCTGGTCATCACCCCCGCTTCGGCCATCCTCCACTACGCCTCCCAGCAGGGCTGGTGCCCATGGCGCCGGATCTCCCGGTTCCGGGAGGCCAAGCCGGTCACCCGCGCCCTCTCCCAGCCAGACGCCCACCGTCTCATGGCGGCCGCGGCCGGCGAGGCCCGCGCCCTGCTCGAGGTGCTGTTCGGGACCGGGTTGAGGATCTCGGACGTCCTCGCCCTGCGCTGGGACCAGATCGACATGGGGAATTGCACCCTCCGATTGCGGATTGGCAAGACGCAGGAGGACCGAGTCCTACCGCTTTCCCCGCTTGCCATGCAGGGCCTTCACAGACTGCCCAGGAAGCCCCAGGAGCGACTTTGGAGCGTCAGGGATAGATGGGCCGCCTACGACATGCTTTCGCCCGCCAGAGAGCGTTCTGGCGTCGATTTCACCCCCCACATGGCAAGGCACTCGGTCGGCAGCTGGCTCAACGACGCCGGCGCCGGCCTCAAGACCATCATGGCGACCCTCGGC
>Ga0255096_1001029_pt1 | contig 12214 bp, 11 predicted proteins | sample Colum_Atlam_RepA_2_FD_188563 | JGI IMG/M metagenome (GOLD analysis project Ga0255096, IMG submission 188563) | Freshwater microbial communities from Columbia River, Oregon, United States - Colum_Atlam_RepA_8d | ecosystem: Environmental > Aquatic > Freshwater > River | place: USA: Oregon...
CAAATACATTGCCGCCTGCCGGCAGCGTTGCCGGCGCCAGATGGTGGCCCGTCCTGGCTTCAAAGCGGTGTGATCCTTTGGCGCTGCACACGGCAGCGCTGCTGCCAGTTTGCCACACTACCGGTGAGCCTTCGTAATTGGGTTCGAAGGCATGCACTTCTCCCACTGCACCCTGTGCGCGCTCCTGCAGTGCCTTGGTGAACCCATCAGGATCACGCTCGACACTGTAGTTGTCGAGGAAGTCGCGGTCGTTCGCGATGGACTTGGCAATGAAGTCGTCGATGGTGGACTTGAACACCGGCCGGCGTTCGGCGTCGTACGAATCGAGCAGGGCATCGCTACCCCAATGCTGCAGCACGGCAGCAAGTTTCCAGCCGAGGTTGCGGGCGTCTTCCAATCCGGAGTTCACCCCATAGCCACCGTAGGGCGGATGGCTATGGGCGGCGTCGCCGGCAATGAACATACGACCCGCGCGGTAGTGGTCGGCAAGGGCGAAGCGCAGATCCCAGAAGCCGATATGCTCGAATTCCACCTCGAATTCGGCACCAACGGCGTCCTGCAGGTAGGCCTGGAAATCGAAGTTGTCGGCGGTGGTGCCAGGCGGCAACGGCGCATGGAAAAACCAGGTGTTGCCAAGATCAACGCGCCCGAAGAATTTCCAGTAACCCTTCAGTGCCGGTTGCAACACGTTGTAGTAGGACTTGCCTGGATAACGCTTTAGCAGTTCGTGCAACCCCTTCGAGCGGAACACCAGCAACACCATCAGGCGGTCGTGCGCTGTCAGCGTCTGCGTGATGCCGGACTGTTCGCGGACTCTTGAGCGCGCGCCGTCGCAGCCGACAAGCCAAGCGCCACGCACAACGCGCTCGTTGCCGGTGGCGCGTTCCTTGATGGTTGCCGTCACGCTTTCGCTATCCTGGGCAACTGCAACGGTGTCCCAGCCATAGAGCGTTTGCACTGTCGGCAATTCGGCGGCTCGCGTACGCAGCACGGCTTCAGTGGCGTATTGCGGCAACCTTTCGTTGGCGGTGAAGTAATATTGTTTGACCAGATCGCGCATCAGCCAGTCGTGCACATGCGGGCCCAGCAGCGTGCCGTAGGCCGTCAGCCCGCCAATGCCGTATTCCGGCGGAATGGTGCGGGCCGCGCGCAATTGTTTTTCAGCTCCCCAGAAGTGGAAGTGCTCGACCGTGCGCTGCGTGAGGTTCTGTCCTTTCGGAATCGGCTGTGGCTGCAGGTAGCGTTCGACCACCACACAGCGCACACCGCGCTGCCCCAGTTCAATGGCCAGCCCCATGCCCACTGGGCCGCCGCCTACGATTACCACCTCTGCATCAATGCCCGTTGCAGTACATTCATTCGTTTGCATGCCGTTCGTCTACGTCCAGGGTGTCGGGATGGTGGCAGCATAAAGCTCCTTGCGCGGATAGTCAGCTATACTCCCGCTGGAATTTCCCACAGGAGCCGGCGATGCAACAGAACCCTCCCGAGCCAAATGCTGACGACAGCACCATACCGACTGAACAGCGGCTGAAGCTGTTCCGCTGGTTCTTCTTCGCCGTATTCGCCTTCTTGCTGTATCAGCTGCTGCTGATCGTATCGCTGTTTGCCGATGTCATCATCTGGGCGGTGTCGCTGACGCTGGTATTCTGGCCGGCCTACAGTGTGTTGCATGCAAAAATGAAGGGCCGCGACACCGGCGCTGCGCTTATATTCACTACCGGCGTTCTTTTACTGGTGCTGTTGCCTGTGCTGGCATTGTTCTGGGTGGTGATTGCGCAGTCGTCGCAACTGTATCCAACGGTCAACAACTGGATCACTGCGCTCAGCAGTGGCTCCGATAGTGCCATCCTCCATATGCTCCCCGACTGGGTACAGCAGCGCTGGCTGGACCTGACCACCTATATCCAGAGTAACCCGGTGCTGGCGAAGTTCGATCCCAAGCAGTTCCTGCTCAATAATATTGACGAGCTGAGTCTCAACATTGCCAACCTTGGCGCTGCCACTGCCCGTAATGTGCTGTTGGGTTTCATCAACCTGGTGTTGATCCTTGCGTTGATGTTTTTCTGCTTCCGCGACGGCGAGCGTTTCCTGCAGTGGTTGTTCACCATCATCCCGATGCCGCGCGAGCAGACCGAAACCGTGGCGTTGCGCATCTATCTCACAGTCACTGCCGTGATTCGCGGTGCCTTGCTCACTGCATTGGCGCAGGGGCTGATTGCGATGGCGGGGTATCTGGTCGCTGGTGTGCCGCTGGCGATATTGTTTGGCACGCTCACTGGTCTTGCTGGCATGATTCCGGTGGTGGGTGCCGGCCTCATCTGGCTGCCGCTCGGGCTCTTCATGATGCAGGAATCAGAAGGCTGGGGTCTTTTTGTCATGATCTGGGGTCTGGTGTTTGTCAGCCTCAGTGACAACATCATCAAACCGCTGTTCATTGGCAGCCGCGCCGGCATGCCGATCCTGCTGATCTTTTGCGGCATCCTCGGTGGCGCCAATGTCTATGGGTTTACTGGTCTTATCGTAGGCCCGATTCTGATCGCGGTATTGCTCGCCTTCATCTCGATCTACCGTGAACACTACCTGAGTGGAAGCAACGCCATCCCAGCTGCTGCTGCCAACGTCGTCGATGATGCGCAGGTGAAAAAAACCTGAGGCTCGCAGCGACACCGCCCACTCAGTACTGGGTGATTTCGAGCACGTCGCTCTGCAGGATCACCCGTAGGATGCTGTTGCCGTGCAGCACGATCTGGCCGGTGCGGCGGTCGCGGCCATCCGGGCTGTAATCGAACTCGTATACGCGGCACAGTGAGCGCTCCTGATACAGATTGCGTTCAATCCGGAACTTGCTGAAAACAAGCGAATCATCAAGCAACTGCATGTTGCGCTGCTGGCAATACTGGCGGGCACCGTTGACGGCGATGGTCTTCTGGTCGCTGGTACGCCACCAGTAGGCAGCCGCAAGAATGAAGGGCAGGAACAGTACAATGTCGGTCAGAGTCAGCATGGGCAGGATTATAGCGGTATGGGTACCATGGTTCGGGTAATAACTGTATTCGCCTTGCAGGCCTTGTTGCTGCTTGCATCGTTTACAGTCAGTGCTGCCGACGAAGCCGAAACACAACGCGCAGCGGTGGCGGAATACTTCAATAAGGGCGCCAGCCCCGAGATACAACAAGCCGTCTGGAGTTCACGCAACCTTTTCAACGTGGGGGTGCACTACATGGGCGCTGACCAAAGCGCCATTGCCGACGACGTATGCCTGGTACTGGCAGCAAAAGGTGTCGCCGGCAATATCCGCGTACGCGTCATCGACATCAATACGATGGGCAGCGACCAAGAGCGCTGGGAAGTGGTAGGGTGGGCAAGCTGCCCCTGAGGATTACTGTGTTTCCACCATCGTCTTCATTGTTTTCAGGCGGCCTTCAAACGAAGTACGACGACGTAACAGGTCCGCTTCACGCGTCGCCTGGTCGGCATATACCGATGCATCCAGCACCAGCGTATACAACAGCTTCGACGTGGTGGCAGTCACAGGCCGCGCTTCAAAGAAACCGTGGTACAGGTTGTACTTGGTACCCTCAACCACCGGTTGTGTATAGCCATACGACAACTCCGTGTGGGCCACCAGAATCTCGGTGACACGGCCATTGTCCAGCACCCGCACCGTACCCATGCCACCATCACCCGCGGTGATCTGGCACGCAAGGTTCGCCCACTTGCTGATGTCGCAATAGCCTCCTACCTTCGCCCATGCCTCGGCTGCGGGTTTGGCAATATCGATGTCCATCGAAATGGTGACGTAGTCGGAGTCGGCGGCCTGTGTGAGTGGGCAGGCAAGCAGGGCGGAAAGTGCGAGGGCAAGGGATATGCGAAACATGGGAGCTCCGGTTGTTGAAGAGAGAAAGAAAGTATCGGTGACTATAGCGGCCTAATGCATCGTCATGGAAGGTATTGGTTACAGACTTTGAATCCGAGGTACCAATACAGATCTGTTGTCCCGGTGTGAGCGCCTTGCTTTGATGTTGATGGCGTCGCCTACAGGCTATCTTCCTCAATAGCGCGTAGCGCTTCTTTGATGTTGCTGTCCGGATTTCCGAAGTACCGCGATGCCCCGTCATCTTTGGTAAAGAGCCCCCATGCCTGTGCGCCATCAGGCATGAAAAGAACAAACAAGAAATTGTCTGGGCATTTGTGTGGTTCGCACACCCGATAAACCTCGAATGTTTGTTCACCGATTAGTCGAAACTGTCGTGGGGTCTCTACGCCATCCCTATTCTCGATGTACGCTTTGAGCCACGGCTCCAAGTCGTCCTCGCCATTGAATAACGCATTAAAGGATTGGAGATAGGTGGGCTGCTTGAGCTGCTCGAACAAGTAGGTCTTGGAGGGCTGCGCCAAAGAAGTGAAGGAGGAGAGAATCAATGCAGCAAGCAAGATTCTCGATGCGACAGATACCATATAAAGCTCCGAAAAGAGTGCGACGATGAGGTGCCTGTCATTGAGGCGTCGTTGTTTGGATAAGTGCCCATCATGGGGTAGCAGCACGTGTTGAAAAGTAGCCTTGTATGTCATCCAGTAATTTGAGCTTACCCTACAGGCTTCTGATTTTTCCACGCAATTTTGGCGAAAAGAGGCAGTCCCGGAAACAGGGGCTCAACGCAGAAGTCGCCTGCAAAAAAGGTGCTATTCAACCAGCCCGGAGTACGGCTAAGCTGGCGCAGTCCTGTAATGAGCAAGTTTCTGCTCGGTCCACTATTCCAATCACTGAAGGCCGGGTTCGTGTACTATACCAAACGGGGAGCCCAATGAAAAAAAAATTTGTGACAACAGCAATAATCTCGGCATCAGCTATAACAGCGTTGGCCCAGGATCTGCCAAAACTGCTGCCCGACGACCTGTTCCGCCGCAACATCGGCACCCCCGAAATGCTCGACAAACAATTCCCGCCGCACCAGATCATCGACAACATCTATTACATCGGCACCGAATCACTCGGCTCCTTCCTGATCACCACCGATGCTGGCCACATTCTTGTGAACAGTGACTACGAACGCACAGTGCCTACGCTGAAAGACTCGGTAGAAAAACTCGGCTTCAAGTTCACCGACATCAAACTAATCATCGGCAGCCACGAACACGCCGATCACATGGAAGGCGATGCACTCGCGAAGCAACTGAGTGGCGCCTCAGTGGTGGCATTGAAGGAACAGGTGCCCGGGCTTGAGAAGATGAAACCCGGCGATAAACCGCATCCGATCGACCGTGTCATCAATGATGGGGAACAGCTCACGCTCGGCAATGAAACGCTGACCGCGCACCTCACCCCGGGTCACACGGTGGGCTGTACCAGCTGGGAACTGACGGTGAATGAGGGTGGTACGGACTACAAGGTGGTGATCAACTGCAGCATTGGTGTGAACCCCAACTACCAGCTCTACAACAATCCTGACAACCCGACGATTGTCGACCAGTACCGCCAGAGCCACACTACGCTGCGTGCCCTGAAGGCCGATGTGCCGCTGGGTTCACACCCTGCCATGTACAACATGAACGAAAAATACGCCCGCATCGGCCAGACGCCGAATCCGTTCATCGATCCGGCGGGTTATCTGTACGAGATTGCACTCAATGAGCAGGCGATGAACCTGCGGCTTGAAGAGCAGCGCATCAAAGCTGCCACCCCTTGATGGGGGTTGCAGGTTCGAGCGCGGTTGGCCAGGGGGCTCCGCCCTCTACTGCACTTCAGCAAAGTAGTAGCGCAAAGCAATGTCGGTAGCCATCGGCTCGCCGTTTTCCAGCGGTGGCCGGAACGGCGCGGCGCGCACCAGTCGGCGTAAACGCTTTTCCAACGCCAATGTGGTGTTGTCGCTCTTGCCTGTCGTCACTATTTTGCGCACATCACCATTGCGTGACAGTGACAGTACTACGTCGATATAGCCCTCGAATTGCTGCACGTTGCTGTTGGCAATGCCGAAGGCGCCGCGGCTATGCGGCAGTGCAATGAACAGCGGCAACTGCGGCGGCACTGGCGGATTCAATAAGGCAGGTGCAAAGCTGTCGAGTGGCGACGTATGTGCGAGCTTCCAGGCGTCGGCATAGACGGATTCGGCTTCATCCATGCGGTTGAACAGCAAGTGCCAGTCGGCAAGATTCAGCAGTGTGTGCAGCAAGGCCACTGCATCGCTCTTCGGGTTGGTCTCTTGGTAGATCAACTGGCGTTGCAGGGCACTGCGGCCTTCGTTGTAAGCTGTCATGTTGACTTCGAATTCCTTGATACTGATGCGGGTGCCGGTGAGGCTGGTGCGGCCACCGAGGTAGAACTGCGGGTCGTCGATCAGACCGATGCGATGTGCCGAGAGGTAGATCGCCTGCAGCATCTTCTCTTCCAGTTCCAGCAGCTCGGGGTTGTGGTAGTCGGCGTTCTGTACCAGCGTGCGGATGGCCTGGAAGTAGCGCATGCGTGCGGTCTGCAGACTGTTCACGGCAACTTCACGTGGCGTGAGGATGCGGCCACGGCGCGTCGGAGCATTTGCTGAAAAGCCGATTGAGTTCCGCTTTTGTATGCCGGTAGCGAATGACGTCATCGCCCAGTCGCCCATTTGTTCGAAGGCCGGAACCAGGGCCTTACTGTCTGCACCATAGAACTGTTGCTGGCGATACAGCAGGTATTGCTGTTTCTGCTGGGCTTCCATTGAGCGGCCGTTGGCCAGCAGCGTTTCCACCATCTGTTCCACCACGCGGAACTGTTCGGGTCCGTACAGGCCGTTGTTGATACGTGTCAGGAATTCGGCTTTTTCCAGCGTGGTGAGGGCGTCGTCGTAACGGCCGAGTTGCTGATAGGCGGCACCGAGGTCGAGCAACTGCTCGAACTGCACCGGCGAAAACGGGCTGTTGCTGTTGGCTGCCAATGCGGTGAGGCTGCTTTCGTAGGCAACCACTGTGGCTTCTAGCGCGGTGATGTCGGCAGTGATATCAACTTGCGTCGGCGCACTGCCGATGAAACTGAAACGCGCCACTGGTGCCGTGCTGGCGTGGGGCAGCGGCATGCTATCGCCGGCCGGTAGGGGATACGCTTCAAACAGCACATTGGTGGGTTCGATCTGCGCCAACAATGGCAATTGCCACAGCACCAACAGCGACGCCGCCCAACTGCGGAGCAAGGTGTTGGCGGCGTGCTGTGGCATGGGCAATCTCCCGATAGTGCGACTACAGCGGCGAGTCGGGGAACATCAGCGAGCGCCACATATGGGCCGATGGGCTGTTGTCGAAACCAAGACCTTCAGCCGGCTGCTTGAAGTGCTTGTCGATCAGCTCGCGGAACGAGTCGAGGCTGACTACGGCATTTGGATCGAACGCATACAGGTCGCTCACCGTCACTTCACGCGCTGCGTAGTACCACTCGTGTTTCTTCGCAGCTTCATAAGCGGCCTGCACGTGCGCTGGTGGCACGTAGTCGTAGCCGTACATGCGGCGATAAAGGTCGGGGTAGCTGTAACCGGCTTTATCGTCGGCAAAATAGCGCAGTGGCTGGTGGTAGCGGATCGCCCAGGCAGTGATGGGTGGCACGTACGGTTCATACATCTGGGCGCCGTAGTAGCCGTGATCGACGCGCATCAGCGATTGCACGGTATCGTGCAGCAGGCAGGCCAGCACGATCTCGTCAGCGGCGCCGCGTTCACGCGCCTTGTTGGCACTTTGCAGGCAGTGGTTGCTGAACTGGCCGAAACGGGATTCGAAAAAATCCACCAGTTTTGGCTTGGCCGGCATCTCCGGCAGCATGGCAACTTTGCCGGCAGGATCATTGTTGATGAACAGCCCACCCACGCCGCGGCGGTAATTGCGCGTGGTGATCTGTTCCTTTATCTGGGCAGCGGAAGGGAAATCACCGGCGCTGCCGCCAGTACCACCTTCTGCCTGCGCATACAGTTTTTCTTCCATGTAGTGTTCAAGCGCATCGGCGCGCGCTTCGTGGCTCATAAGATTGACGACTGCGAGCCCACCGAGTGACGCGAGCAATTCGCGCCGGTCGAGTTTTATCATCTGCTTCTCCCCTCTGTTGGTTTTGATATTGGTGTTGTTGGTTTTGTTGTTTGTTGACTCTGCATCAATGGCTTTGCTGATGATGCTGCATCAGCAGGTCACCACCAAAATCGCCGCTCTTGCTGCGCCATACGGCATGCACATGGTTGCCCATGCCTTGCACCAGGTCGTACTCAAACCAGAAGTCAGGACCTTCGAGCCGGTAGTAATGCGGGTCAGCGTCGGTAGTGCCGCCGAACCAAACGAAGTGCAGGTCGTTGACGTCGATCTGCTGCAGATAGCTTTGCGAAATTTCCGGGCGATAGACGGTGACTACTTCATCAAGGATGCGCTGCACCAGGTCTTTCTGTGCTGCGCTCATGGTATTGACGGCGATTCCTTGGGGTGCCTGGTTCTTCCAGTCGTTCCAGTTGGCAGCCGGTTTGTTGAGATTGCCGGCCACGATGTCGAACGGCGGGTCACCGGCGGCAATGGCAACGGCACGCTGCTGCTCATCGAGGGCATTCACCAGCGCAAAGCCGGCTTCATGGGCACCGCGTTGATTGCGGAATCCTGCCAGCACGCCGTTGGGAATCTTTGCCGGCGACGCGCCGAAGAAAGTGGGAGTGACGCTGACCTCGCCCGGCGCCACGCTGAAGTTCAGCGACAGGTGATGGCCTTCGAAGCGCCAGCCCCACTCCGCGTCTTCCTTTGGTTCGCCAAAGAAGGCGATGGTGTAGTTCTCGGTGCCGCGCGGGAAGCCGGTGGTTTCGGTGTCCTGCAGGATCTTTTCCATCTGCATCACCTCAATGGTGCTGAGGTAGCCCTTGCTGCTGAGCGCGGTGTTCAGCATGTCGTGCACCAGCGCGCGCTGTTCGGCTGTCATATAGTCGAGCGGGAGGCCTTTGCGCAGGTAGGGCCAGTACACATAGTTGGTGCGGGCCTCGTCGTCGGCCGCCAGTGCGGCCAGTTCGTGGCGGTTGTAACCTACGGTGGTTTCGATGTTGCTGGGTTTTGCCATCGTCGCCAGCAGCGCCTGTGCGGCGCGCGTCATGTCGCGGCTGACAATCTGCAGTGGGCTGTTGGCGCTGGCATCACCGGCGTGATCAGCCAATGCCGGGCCGGCCGGTAGCGCGAACAACAGCGCGAGTGTGAGGGCGGTAAGACAGCGGCGCGGCATGAGTGGTTTCCTCTGGCATCGTCAGGGGAGTTGAGGAGTGGTTTAACGCCAAGTGTACCCCAGCGAATGAAAAATGATAGGCTGGTTCCGTCGTTATAGAGCCCTGAAATTTCGGGCTTTTTTGTAGCCAGGAGCCCTGATGTCAGCACCGGTTTTCTACATTCCGCACGGCGGTGGGCCGATGCCGCTATTGGGCGATGCCTCCCACGCTGGTTTGATCCGTTTCCTGAAGGCGCTGCCGCAGCAGTTTGCCACTCCCAAGGCCGTTGTGTTGATCAGTGCGCATTGGGAAGAATCCCAGCCCACGGTGTATGCCGGCACCGCGCATCCGATGCTGTTTGACTACTATGGATTCCCGCCCGAGACCTACCAGTACAGGTATCCGGCGCCCGGCGCACCGGCTTTGGCTGAGCGCATCGGCACAATGCTGCATCAGGCTGGGCTCAACTGCAAACGCGATAACGCACGCGGATTCGATCACGGCACCTTTGTGCCGATGCTGCTGGTGGATCCGCAGGTGGCTATTCCATGTCTGCAGTTGTCGCTGCTGAAGGGGCTCGATCCTGCGGCGCATGTGAAGCTGGGATTGGCGTTGCAGCAACTGCGCAACGACGATGTTGTCATCATTGGCTCCGGCATGTCCTTTCACAACTTGCAGGCGGTATGGGCCGGCGAGCAGCCCCAGCTGCGCGCCGCCAGCGATCAATTCCATCAGTGGCTACTGGCGACGATGTCGGATCAAGCACTGTCCGCCGAGCAGCGACTTACTGCACTCGCCAACTGGCAGCGGGCGCCTCATGCAAGCTTCTGCCATCCACGCGCAGAGCACCTGCTGCCGTTGCATGTGTGTGCCGGTATTGCTGGCGGTACGGCTGCCACTGTGACATTTGACGAAGTGCTGATGAACCACAAGGTAGCCGGGTTCAGCTGGCACTGAAAAAGTCAGCGCGATTCAGTGCGCGGTGTTACTGACGCGCTACAGCATTGATCAACGCCCGTCTGGGCCAGGCAAATTGTCTGCTTCACTCTAATGCAGTGTTGCCAACAAGCGAATCCCACTGTTCGTCGTGCGGTTTTTGTCTGAAACACGCAACTATCAAACGTTCAAAAATCCGAACTGCGCAGTGATTCACATCCTGGCGCGCCAGCCGTTGCTTTCAACCACAACTGCCCCACAGTGTCGACAATGTCCGCAAGGGCAAGCATCAGGCCGCACTGTCTGAATCCGAAAGAGAAGGATCTATCCATTAATCTTTAGGGAGGTACGCACATGATCTCGTTGAATGTGAACGGCAAAAACCACACTGTAGATGTCGACCCCGCAACACCGCTGTTGTGGGTTTTGCGTGATGTAATCGGACTGACAGGAACCAAATACGGCTGCGGGATCGAAGTCTGCGGTGCGTGCACGGTAATGATTGACGGCCAGCGCGAACATTCCTGTGTATTCAATGTGTCGTCCGCTGCCGGCAAAAAGATTGTAACCATCGAAGGCTTGTCGCCTGACAACAGCCATCCCGTCCAACAAGCATGGATAAAACACCAGGTACCGCAATGCGGTTACTGCCAACCCGGCATGATCATGGCGTGTGCAGCGGCCATGAAGGCCGGCCACTACGGCAATGAAATACTGTCAGAGCTGAAGCACATCTGTATCTGCGGCACCTATGCCCGCATCAAAGATGCCGTGCAGGAGCTGTGATCATGAGCCTGCACACAAACACATTCACGGCTGATGAAATCGATACGATGCTGGCCACGCACAAGCTCAATCGTCGCGGGTTCCTTGCGTTATCGGCCAACGGACTGGCGCTCGCCTTTGCCTTGCCGCTGCTTGGCCGTTCCGACAACGCCGAGGCCGCTTTCACCACGCAGGATCTTGCCAATGCCTACATCCACATCAATCCGAATGGCGCCATAACACTTGCATTTGGCGGCGCAGAAATGGGGCAGGGTTCGATGTCCGGGCTGGCGCAGATTCTTGCCGAAGAGTTGATGGTCGATTGGACACAGATATCCGTGCAGCCAGCACTGGCCAACCCGGTGACGTCCTACACAACGGGTGGTAGCAGTGCAGTCAGTCGCCGCTACACCACTTTGCGCACGGCAGGCGCCGCTGCGCGCGAACTGCTGATTGCTGCTGCCATGCAGCAAGCCGGCGACAATAATCGTGACAATTTCAAAGCCGACAAGTCGAGAGTAGTTTATTTGCCTGATGGGCAAATCTGGTGGGATTACGGCGAGCTGGCCAGCGCTGCTGCCGGTATGACATTGCCCACCGACCTGCGGCTCACCGATCCAGCCAACTTCCGGCTGATTGGCAAGCCACTGCCGCGTGTGGACATTCCTGCCAAGGTTGATGGCAGTGCCAAATTCGGCATTGATATCTTTATTCCAGGCATGGTGTTCGCCGCCATCAAACATTGTCCGACCATTGGTGGCACGTTCAACACGATGCCTGCGATTCCGTCCGGCGCGCTTGCCGTGGTGGCATGCACCGCTTCCAATACCCGTGGCGCTGTCATAGCCGGCAGCAAAAATGCAGTGGCAGTAGTGGCAAGCAATTCGTGGCTTGCGTCCCGGCTGGCGAAAAAGCTCACCGTAGGCTGGACCTTGCCAACGTCCACTGTTGCTGTCGACAGTGCGCAGATCATGGTGGCTGCGCAGACACAACTGGCGGGAGGCGCTGCGCTGGTGGCAGAGCCGGTACCGCCGACAGGCTACACGCCGCAAAATTTTGCGCCGGTACAGGAAGCTGCCGTTGCCGCCAGCATGGGAGTGCCCAGTATTGATGCTACCTACTCAGTGCCATTTCTGGCGCACGCTACGATGGAAGTGCTCAATTGCACGGTCAATATCGTCTACTCCGGCACCACGCCAGTCAGTTGCGAAATCTGGGCACCTACACAATCGGCAACTTCAGTAGCTGCCAACGCGGCGCTGCTCACCCAACTCCCTGCCGCTGCCATTACTGTGCATACCACGTTTCTGGGTGGAGGGCTTGGCCGCAAG
>Ga0255096_1001035_pt1 | contig 12126 bp, 11 predicted proteins | sample Colum_Atlam_RepA_2_FD_188563 | JGI IMG/M metagenome (GOLD analysis project Ga0255096, IMG submission 188563) | Freshwater microbial communities from Columbia River, Oregon, United States - Colum_Atlam_RepA_8d | ecosystem: Environmental > Aquatic > Freshwater > River | place: USA: Oregon...
TTTATGGAATGAATATCAATCAAAATCAAATTTGAATGAAATTATATTTGGTTCGTTGTGCGGCAAGGTTTATTTCCTTGATTTTTTAACCGGAAGACAAACAAGGAATCCATTGGAAATCGGAAATCCCATAAAAGGAACAGTTTCAATTGACCCAAGTCTTAATGGTATGTTATATATCGGTCAAGGTATTCAATATACCGACAAATTTGGAAGTTATTTCTATAATATGTTCACGGGAAATCAAATTCTTCATCAGTCTGGATTAGATAATTTTTCATACCGATATTGGGGGGCATTTGATAGTAATCCGCTTATTGACGAGGAAAGTAAAGTATTATTTTGGCCAGCAGAAAACGGGATAATTTATCGATATAACTTAAGAAACTTTAATGATAAACCATTGAAATTTAAATATTTAAAAAATGGAAAACCTCATCAAGGTATAGAGTCTAGTTTTGGAGCTTATCGAAATTTAGGATATTTTTCAGATAACAATGGTAATGTTTTTTGTTTGGATTTATCGAAAATGATTCCAGTATGGTACTTCGATAATTTAGATGATTCAGATGCAAGTATTGTTGTTGACATTGAGAATAATAAACCTTTTTTGTTTCTGGGAAATGAGGTAGATAAACAAGGTTCAGTAGGGTCTTCCTTTTTTAGGAAAGTGGATGGATTAACAGGGAAAGAAATTTGGAACATCCGTAGGACATGCACTGGAACAAACAATGGATCATTATCCAATAATGGAGGTATTTTATCCACATGTTTGATCGGGAAGAAAAAAGCAAAAGATCTGGTAATCACGGTTTACTCTCGCGTAGGAAATAAATTAGGTGGTGAAATAGTCGCGATAAATAAAAAAACGGGTGCAGAGTTATACAAAATTGAAATGCCATATTACTCCTGGTCTTCCCCTGTGGATCTTTATGATGAACATGGAAATATGTATTTTGTCCTGGGGGATGTTTCAGGTTTGTTTTCAATTTATGAAGGTAAAACAGGTAAGAAAATAGACTCGATTCAATTGGAAGGTGCTGTAGAATCTTCACCAATTGCTGTAGATAATAAAGTAATAATTGGTACGAGAGGAGGATTTATATATTGTCTCACAATTAACTAAAAATAATCAGTTTTTTAACATTGATTTTCAAGTTAAATGGTAAGTTTTACATACATTTGCTCTTCATTTTCAGAAAATAAAGTATGAAGAAAATACAAATGGTTGATTTGGTTTCTCAGTATGAGAAGATAAAGCCTTCAATTGATGCTGCAATCTCAGAAGTAATTGAAAACGCTCATTTTATCAATGGTCCAGACGTTAACAATTTTGCAGAGGATTTAAAAAATTATTTGGGAGTCAAAAATGTAATTCCTTGTGCCAACGGAACGGATGCACTGCAGATTGCTATGATGGCTTTGAATTTGAAACCCGGTGATGAGGTAATTACTCCTTCATTTACTTACATAGCCACAACTGAAGTAATTGCACTTCTAGGTTTAAAGCCAGTTTTTGTCGAGGTGAACAAAGATACATTTTGCGTTGATGCTGAGGCAATTGAAAAAGCCATTACACCCAAAACAAAGGCAATTGTTCCTGTGCATTTGTATGGTCAAGCAGCTGATATGAATGCTATCATGGAAATAGCTAAAAAGCATAATCTTTTTGTAATTGAAGACAATGCCCAAGCAATCGGTTCTGATTACCATTTGACGGATGGTTCTGTGGTTAAAACAGGAACAATCGGAGATATTGGTTGTACATCTTTCTTTCCTTCAAAGAATTTAGGTTGCTATGGTGATGGAGGTGCAATTTTTACAAATAATGAGGAGCTTGCGAAGAAGATCAAAATGATTGCGAATCATGGGCAAAGTAAGAAATACTATCATGATGTTGTGGGTTGTAATTCAAGATTGGATACAATTCAAGCAGCTGTATTGAGAATAAAACTTCGCCAATTGGATAATTACATTGATGCCCGGCGTGAAGTTGCCGATTATTATGATGCTTTTTTTGGTCCAATGAAAGGAGTTAAAATTCCTTTTCGCTCACACGATTCGAAACATGTTTTTCATCAATATACTTTGACTTTAGAAGGACATGACCGGGATGGGTTGAATGAGTTTTTAGCATCAAAGGATATTCCTTCGATGATTTATTACCCGGTACCGGCACATAGGCAAAAAATGTTTGAATCATTTGGAAGCGGGTCATTAAATTTACCAATTACAGATTGGTTGACTGAAAGGGTTATTTCTTTGCCAATTCATACGGAGATGCAAGAAGAGCAGTTGGAATTGATTACAAAAACAGTTGCTGAATATTTGAACGTTTAATCTGATTTTAATTCTGCTATTTGACTATGAAAAAAATCGCTGTTGTTGGAACTGGATATGTTGGACTTGTAACTGGGACTTGTTTTGCAGAAACAGGAAATAAGGTTACTTGTATTGACATAGATGCCAATAAAGTGCAACGCCTGCGAAATGGAGAGGTTCCTATTTACGAACCGAATCTAGATGTTTTATTCGAACGAAACATTGCCGCTGAAAGACTTTCTTTTACGACCTCATTAGAGGAAGGAATTGAAGATGCTGAAATTATTTTTCTTGCATTACCTACTCCTCCGGGTGAGGACGGTTCAGCCGATTTATCCTACATTTTAGGTGTTGCAGACCATTTAGGTAAAATAATAAAAGACTACAAAGTTATTGTCGATAAAAGTACTGTTCCAGTCGGTACAGCTGAAAAAGTAACAGCTGCTGTAGCAAAAAATGCCAAAGTAGATTTTGCCGTGGTTTCAAATCCGGAATTTCTCCGGGAAGGATTTGCAGTTAGCGATTTTTTAAAACCCGATCGCGTGGTAATTGGAACATCTGATGACCGAGCCAAGAAAATTATGGAATCTTTGTACAAACCTTTTGTTCGTCAAGGAAATCCAATATATTTTATGGATGAAAAATCGGCTGAATTAACAAAATACGCAGCAAATTCATTTTTGGCGACCAAGATTACCTTCATGAATGAGATTGCTAATTTCTGCGAATTGGTTGGAGCTGACGTTGACAAAGTTCGTATCGGAATTGGCTCAGATAGCAGAATTGGAAAAAGATTTTTGTTCCCAGGTATTGGTTACGGAGGCTCTTGTTTTCCAAAGGATGTTCAGGCTTTGTGGAAATCAGGAAAGGAAAATAATTTCAATTTTGAAATTTTGGATGCCGTAATGAAAGTGAATCAAGCTCAAAAAACAGTATTGTTTCCAAAAATCAAGAACTTTTTTAGAGGAGATTTGAAAGGAAAAAAAATTGCTATATGGGGACTGGCATTCAAACCAGATACGGATGATATTCGCGAAGCACCAGCCTTATTTTTGATAGATTTGATGTTGGAAGCGGGTGTTGAAATTTCTGCTTATGATCCAGAAGCGATGCCAAATGTTCAACGTATTTATGGCAACAAAATTCATTTTTCTACAAACGAATATGAAGTATTAAAAAACGCTGATGCTTTGGTGATTTGCACAGAATGGGGTATCTTTAGAAATCCAGATTTTAATCGAATGAAAACTCAATTAAAAGATCAAGTTATTTTTGATGGTAGAAATTTGTTTGATCTTGAAGAAATGAATGATAAAGGATTCTATTACAGCAGTATTGGACGAAATTTAATTGAAAAATAAATGAAACGTGTTCTCATAACAGGTGCTGCTGGATTTTTAGGATCGCATTTATGCGATCGTTTCATCCGTGATGGCTATCATGTAATAGGCATGGATAATTTAATAACGGGCCGACTTAAAAATATCGAACATCTTTTTCCTCTTGAACAATTTGAATTTTATAATCACGATGTTTCCAAGTTTATTCACGTTCCAGGAAATCTTGATTATATTCTTCACTTCGCTTCTCCGGCAAGTCCTATTGATTACCTTAAAATTCCGATTCAAACATTAAAAGTTGGATCTTTAGGAATTCACAATTGTTTGGGCTTAGCTAAAGCCAAAGGTGCTCGTGTTTTAATCGCATCTACTTCAGAGGTTTATGGTGATCCAACTGTTCATCCACAACCAGAAGAATACTGGGGAAATGTAAATCCCGTTGGTCCGAGAGGAGTTTACGATGAAGCCAAACGTTTTCAGGAAGCCATAACGATGGCCTACCATAATTTTCATGGCATTGAAACGCGCATTGTGCGTATTTTTAATACTTACGGTCCGAGAATGAGATTGAATGACGGTCGTGTTTTACCTGCTTTTATAGGTCAGGCATTAAGAGGCGAGGATTTAACTGTTTTTGGTGATGGTTCTCAAACACGTTCTTTTTGCTATGTAGATGATTTGGTGGATGGAATTGTTCGTCTCTTGCATTCTGATTACACACAACCAGTCAACATAGGCAACCCCTCTGAAATTACGATTTCTCAATTTGCCGAGGAAATCATCAAGTTGACAGGGACAACGCAAAAAGTTATTTATAAAGATTTACCGGTCGATGATCCAAAACAGCGTCAACCAGATATTACAAAAGCAAGAAACATTTTAAATTGGGAACCGAAGGTAGATCGTGCGGAAGGATTGAAAAGGACATATGCTTATTTTCAAACACTTTCCAAACAAGAATTAGAAGAAACAGATCATTATAATTTTGATAAATATATTATAAAATAGATGGGATATTTTACACACGAATCAGCTTTTGTAGATGAAGGTTGCTCAATTGGAGAAGGAACTAAAATCTGGCATTTTTCGCATATTATGTCGAATTGCACTTTGGGTGAGAATTGTAATATTGGTCAAAATGTGGTAATTTCTCCTGAGGTTGTTTTGGGAAAAAATGTCAAAGTACAGAATAACGTTTCACTCTACACCGGAGTTATTTGTGAAGACGATGTCTTTTTAGGTCCGTCGATGGTTTTTACGAATGTAGTGAATCCAAGAAGTGGAGTAAATCGTCGTGGTCAATATTCAAAAACAGTGGTGAAAAAAGGAGCTAGTATTGGTGCCAATGCAACGATTGTCTGCGGTCACGATATTGGTGAATATGCATTTATTGGTGCAGGTTCTGTAGTTACTAAACATATTCCTGCATATGCGTTGGTTGTTGGTAATCCAGCTCGACAAATAGGATGGATGAGTGAATATGGACATCGCTTGAATTTTAATGAAGATGGTTTGGCGGTTTGTCCCGAATCAAATGAAAAATATCAATTGGAAAATAATCAAGTTAGAAAACTAGGATAATGGGTAGTGAAAATAAAATAAAATTCGCCGTTGTTGGTGCAGGTCATATTGGTAAAAGACATGCAGAAATGGTTCGCCGAGATGCTGAAGGTGAATTAGTTGCAATGGTTGATGTTCGATCGAAAGAAGAATGTGGTGCAACTGAATTTGATGTGCCTTTTTTCTCATCGATTGATGAATTACTTTCAAGTGGTCTTGAATTCGATGTAGTAAACATTTGTACGCCAAATGGATTACATGCGGAACAATCGTTAAAGGCATTGGAAGCAAAAAAACACGTTGTTTGTGAAAAACCAATGGGCTTAACAAAAAGTAGTTGTGAAGAGATAATTTTCAAAGCGCTACAAGTTTCTCGTCAAGTGTTTTGCGTTATGCAAAATAGATATTCTCCTCCATCTGAGTGGATTAAGTCAATAATTACAGATGGAATTATAGGAGATATATATATGGTTCAATTGAATTGTTATTGGAACCGAGATGATCGTTACTACAAAGTGGGTGGATGGAAAGGAACTCAGGATTTAGATGGTGGAACCTTATTTACCCAATTTTCTCACTTTATCGATATCATGTATTGGTTATTTGGGGATATTGATAATATTCAAGGAAAATTTGCTGACTTTAATCACCAAAACACCACTGATTTTGAAGATTCAGGTTTTGTAAGTTTTGATTTCATCAATGGAGGAATGGGGAGTTTGAATTATTCAACTTCCGTTGCAAATCAAAATTTGGAATCTTCTATGACTATTATTGGTAAAAATGGAAGTGTGAAAATTGGTGGTCAATATATGAATGAAGTTGAAGTTTGCAACATTACAGGATATGAAATGCCAACGTTAAAGGAATCAAATCCTGCCAATGACTATGGACCATACAAAGGTTCTGCAGCAAACCATAATTATGTGATTTCTAATGTTATTGATACTCTGAAAGGGAGAACCTCTCCAACGACCAATGCTTTGGAAGGGCTAAAAGTTGTAGATATCATTGAGCGTATCTACAAAGTAAGAAATGAGCAACTAATCTACACAAAATAATATGAGTAATTTGATTTATGATCGTTTGATCAAAAAGGAGGCAAAACTCGCCGTAATCGGTTTGGGTTATGTTGGTTTACCTATCGCTTTAGAATTTGCACGCAAAATCAAAGTGGTTGGTTTTGATATCAACCAAAGCCGCGTGGATATGATGAAAAACAACATCGATCCAAGTAATGAATTAGAAGCAAAAGATTTTGAAGGTTGTGATATTCAATTTAGCGCGGATATTAATGATTTGAAAGATGTTAACTTTTTTGTTATTGCAGTACCAACACCTATTGACGAAGCAAATCTACCTGATTTGAAACCATTACTTGGTGCAAGTCGAACGGTAGGTCAGGTTCTGAAAAAAGGTGATTATGTGGTGTATGAATCAACGGTTTATCCCGGCTGTACAGAAGAAGATTGTATTCCTGTATTAGAAGAAATTTCAGGTCTGAAATTCAAGGAAGATTTTAAGGTGGGTTATTCTCCTGAAAGAATTAATCCAGGTGATAAGCAACATACGCTTCAAAATGTAATGAAAGTTGCTTCGGGTTGTTGTGATGAATCCTTAGAGCAAATTGCTAAGACATACGAATTAGTAGTTGCAGCAGGAGTCCATAGAGCACCAACAATAAAGGTAGCAGAGGCTGCAAAAATCATTGAAAATACGCAACGTGATGTAAATATTGCATTGATTAATGAATTATCCATCATATTTAACAAGTTGAAAATCAATACGTTTGATGTGCTTGAGGCTGCGGGAACAAAATGGAATTTTTTACCTTTTCGTCCAGGTTTGGTAGGAGGACATTGCATAGGTGTCGATCCTTATTATTTAACTCACAAAGCTCAACAAGCTGGTTATCATTCGAAAGTGATCACAAGTGGGAGGTATGTGAACGATTCGATGGGATTCTACATTGCGAAACAAACAGTGAAAAAAATTATTGCTCAAGGAAAAATCATTCAAGATTCCAAGGTATTAATCATGGGAGCAACTTTCAAAGAGGATGTAAGCGATATTCGAAATTCAAAGGTGATTGATATTGTAAACGAATTGAAGTCTTATCAAGTACATGTCGATATTATTGATCCTCATGCTGATTCAGATGAAATGAATCACGAATATGGAGTTCCATTAATTTCTTCGGTTTCAAATGAATACGATGCCATTATTGTTGCAGTAAATCATAAAGAATATATCGGATTGAACGAGAATTATTTCAAAGGTTTGATGAAGGAAAACAAAGGAATTTTTGTGGATGTAAAAGGAATTTACAAGGATCAAATTCATGATTTAGAATATTGGAGCTTGTAATATGGAAAATTATTCAAAACGAATTTTAGTCACCGGTGGCGCTGGTTTTATTGGTTCGCACGTCGTACGAAGACTTTTAAAACATTATCCCGACTATTTAATTGTAAATTTTGATAAACTTACATACGCTGGAAATTTAGAAAATTTGTCGGATGTCGAATCAATGTCAAATTATCAATTTGAGAAAGGAGATATCGTTGATGCAAATAAAGTTCGTGAGGTTTTTTCTAAATATGATATTACGGATGTCATTCATTTAGCTGCAGAATCTCATGTAGATCGTTCAATTGAAGGTCCCATGGATTTTGTGATGACAAATGTAGTTGGAACGGTGAATCTGTTGCAAGCAGCCAAAGAGAACTGGACAGAAGGTAATCACGTTTTTCATCATGTATCTACGGATGAGGTTTATGGTAGTTTAGGTGATGAAGGTTTATTTACCGAAGAAACATCATACGATCCTAGGAGTCCGTATTCCGCTTCAAAAGCTTCCTCTGATCATTTTGTGATGGCATTTTACCATACATACGGTTTGCCAATCAAAATGTCGAATTGTTCAAATAATTATGGTAGTCATCATTTTCCAGAAAAATTGATTCCTTTAATGATTCACAACATTCAAAATAGCAAACCACTTCCTGTTTATGGAAAAGGGGATAATATTCGTGATTGGTTGTGGGTAGAGGATCATGCGAGTGCCATTGATACTATTTTTCATAAAGGAGGAATAGGAGAATCCTATAATGTCGGTGGATTAAACGAATGGACGAATATTGAATTAGTTCGCTTTTTGTGTCAATTGATGGATGGCAAATTAGGTAGAGAAAAAGGTGAATCCGAAAAATTGATTACGTATGTGACCGACAGAGCCGGTCATGATAAACGTTATGCGATTGACGCTTCTAAATTAGAGAATGAATTGGGATGGAAACCATCTATTCAATTTGAGGAAGGTCTCTCCAAAACCGTAGATTGGTACTTAGAAAATCAAGATTGGGTAAATAAAGTAACAAGTGGTTCCTACAAGGAATATTATCAGAACATGTACGAAAACCGCTAATATAAATGGGTTTTTTCAGTAGACTTTTTGGCTCAAATAAAGAGGAAGAACTTCCTCCATTTGAGATTGCGAATATGAAAGCAGACATGCATAGTCATTTGATTCCAGGAATTGATGACGGCTCTCAAAGTATGGATGAAACCATTGCTATGCTCGCTAAATTTGAGAATTTAGGATATAAGAAAGTTGTTACTACGCCTCATATCATGTCTGATTCTTTCCCGAATACACCTGAAATTATTTTGGATGGATTGGAAAAAGTACGTGATGAAATGCAGAAATTGGGATTGAAAATTCAATTAGAAGCTGCAGCAGAATACTATTTTGATGAAACACTTCTTCCAAAGATAAAGAACAAAGAACTTTTAACTTTTGGCGATAAATATGTACTTGTAGAGTTTGGATTTCATTCTCCACCCCAGTATGTTGACCAATTGTTTTTTGATATGCATACAATGGGATACCGTCCGGTAGTTGCGCATTTTGAACGCTATATGTATTATCATGGAAAGGTAGATAAAGCAATTGAATGGAGACAAAAGGGAATTAATATTCAATTGAATCTGAATTCACTAACTGGAAATTACGGTCCGGGAGTCCGAAAACAAGCAGAGGCACTCATTGATGCAGAGGCTATTGATTTTGTTGGTACAGACTGTCACCGCATTGAGCATTTGATGATACTAGAAGATACAATCAAGACCAAGTATTTTAGAAAGTTAGGACAGATACCGCTTAAGAATACGATTATTTAAGTCTTTAGACAACCCTCAAGGACTTAATTTTTCGAGTTTACCTTTTCGAATGATGATGTTTTTATAGTCCCATTGTATTTCTCTTGATTTTTTGAGCCATCTTAATAGGAGATTGCTGTTTATTTCTTCAATGTTGTTATAAAAAATGGAAGCATCTTTAAATTTCTGTCCTTTTACTGTTAAGCCTTCTTCGTCAAAATCTGCACCGCTCCAAAACATTAGCCTTATTCCCTTTTTTTGTTTGCTGTAACCAACTATAGGATTATCCTCCAAAAACCAAACAGGGTGAGCGTGCCAAATTTTGTTCTTTGCTTCGGTAAGTTCGCTTTCAATTATCGAATAAAGTAGATTGCAAATTTCTTTGTCGTCCAAAGTTTGTTTGTCATTGTATGCTTTAATTTCATGATTCATTTCTTTCGTGATTGTGAGGTTGTCTATCATTACTACTAGTGTTTTGCAGCTAACCGAAGAGCAGGTTTTTAGAACTATACTTTATTAGGAGCACTGAAACCCACCTATTGCAAAACCGCTTTTAGTTGCTGTGCTTTTAATTTCCGCTTCCATCTGTTTTAATGATATAGCCGTCCCCAAGGGTATAACCTGCAATGATGAAACCATTATCCGTTGTCTGCTCAAGTTCATTGAATAAATTGTAATTTCTTGGATTAAACCATTTAATCCAAACGTTATTTCCATTGTTGTCAATTTTTTGAAGAAGAGCTTTATTTCCAGTTCCAAAACTGTTACGACCTACAGCAATAAATTGATTGTCGCTCGTTGTTGTAATATTGTCGAGCGCTTGCACATTAAAACTTAAGAAGTCAGTATGCCAAATTTGTTCTCCGTTGCTATCTATGAGTTTTGCATATCCCGATGCCCCTGGATTTGTATTGTAACCACACAAAATAAAATTGCCTGATGCAGTTTCTTTGATTGCTCTTGCAGTATTGTCGGATGCGTCACCGTAAGTTTTTGTCCAAATAGTGTCACCAGTTGAGTTGGTGCGAATAATATAAATATCCGTTGGGGACGAAGAAGTTGTCCTGACTGAACCGCACATAATTAAACCACCATCATTTGTTTTGTTGATGTTATTAATTTCTACAATGTCACCATAGGTTTTTCTCCAACTTTCAGTTCCAGATGCGTCTGTCTTGAGAAGTATTCCTTTGTTTGAGAAGTAGTCTGTCCCGCCAGCTATATAACCTCCATCACTTGTTTGTATAACTGTGGTGAAATTGGTATAGTTGCCGAAGGTAAAAGTTTGCTTCCAAGTTTGGTTACCGCTAGCGTCTGTTTTTATCAGTTGCCCGCCGTAATTATAATTAGTTGAACTTGAAGCGGCTATATTAGATGTTGAAGCTAGAATAAAACCATTGTCACTTGTTATTTCTACAGACCAACCTTGGTCGGTATATGAGTCGGAAAATTTCTTAATCCAATCTGTCTCGCCACTTGGATTTGTCCGAATTAGAAAGATGTCTCTTTCAGATGCTCCGTCATTCTCCGTGAAACCGCAAAAAATATAACCTCCATCACTGGTTTGTTTAGCGGAGTACAAACCATCAAGTTTTTTTCCGCCAATTATTCTTTGAAAAGATGACACTCCTCCACCAGCAATTAAGTCGTTATGTATTGTCGGGTCGGTTGGTTCAGGCGCTGTTATTACATCGTCTTTTTTACAAGAATAAAAACTGAGCATCAAAAATGCTGAAATGATTAATTGTCTTATCATAGTATATCGTTTTGCATTGCTACTATCGGACGGAAGCTTGCCGAAGTGGGTGGATGCTGTTATAGGGCGTTTTTCTATTCATCAATGTCTTCAAAAGTTAGTTCGTTGTCTGATTTACTAATTGATATTCTTTTAAATTTAGGTGCATATCCTTCTCTTCCACTTGGTTCAAAGTATTCTTGAACGAATGAGTTTTCGGTTTCATAATTCTGAACAACTTTTTTTCCGAAATATCTTTCAGGCTGTGGTCGATGCATTAATGTCACTATTGAACTGTTGCTCGTTTTAAAATTGTCCACACTTTTTATTTTAGTGATTGCGTTTTGTTTGTCGCGCTCGGAGATTTTCAACGTAAATTTATGGTAGTAGTCACCAATTGCAGACATTGACTCATTCTTTAATAATTCAAAGTCATCTTTCAGTTTAATATCTTGTTCTTCAACTAATTCTTTAGCGTTATGCTTTGTGAAAAGTTGATCTTCAAACGCAATATAAAGTCCTATTGTCAAAACAAAAAGTCCGTATACGATTGTCAAGTATTTAGCAGTTTTTGGATAACCGAGTTTTTTTGGAACAAAATAGCATAAGAGTCCAAGTCCGATTGGGATTCCTATGAATACTAAAATTAAAAGTCCTATGAATAGTATTGAATCCAAATGCTTATTTTCTGTTAGTTGTCTTCTTAAAATGCCCTATAACGTTTTGCAGCTATAAGAAGCGCGGGATTTTTACCACAAACTTCTTGCGATGTACCAATGTTCAAATTTAATAAAAACTGTCACGCCAAGCTCTGAACCGTTAATTTTGCCAATTTAAAATCACCGAAGGAGGGATACATATAAATTTATTCTGAAGATACTGTATTAGCCACTATTCAAGTTCAAAATTCTGTAGGTTCTATCTTAAAGAATGAAACTGTAGAGTTAGTTCTGGGAAACAATACGAAATGAATGGATTTAGAAAATTTGCAATCAGGAATTTACATAG
>Ga0255096_1001036_pt1 | contig 12106 bp, 10 predicted proteins | sample Colum_Atlam_RepA_2_FD_188563 | JGI IMG/M metagenome (GOLD analysis project Ga0255096, IMG submission 188563) | Freshwater microbial communities from Columbia River, Oregon, United States - Colum_Atlam_RepA_8d | ecosystem: Environmental > Aquatic > Freshwater > River | place: USA: Oregon...
CCGTGACGAATCGCGCCATGCCGGCTTCATCAATGCCTCGCTCAAGGACCTGGGTCTGGGCATTGATCTGGGCAATCTCAAGCGCACCAAGGCCTACACCTTCTTCAAGCCCAAGTACATCTTCTATGCGACCTACCTGTCCGAGAAGATTGGCTATGCGCGCTACATCACGATCTTCAGGCAACTCGAGCGCAACCCCGACAAGCGCTTTCATCCCATCTTCAAGTGGTTCCAGCGCTGGTGCAATGACGAGTTCCGCCATGGCGAGTCCTTTGCCCTCATCATGCGCGCCAACCCGCAGCTGCTGCGCGGAGTCAACCTGCTGTGGATCCGGTTCTTTCTGCTGGCCGTGTACGCCACCATGTATGTGCGCGATCACACGCGACCCATGCTGCATCACGCCATGGGGCTGGATTCCACCGAGTACGACATGAAGGTGTTGGCCATCACCTCCGAGATCACCCGCCAGGTCTTTCCCTTCACGCTCGATCTCGACAACCCGAAGTTCAAGGCGGGCCTGGATCGGCTGGTTCAGGTGCAGGCCGATGTGAACGCGGCACGCGAGCGCGGGGGGCTGGGCGGCAAGCTTGCACTGGCCGGTTGTGCAGTCCGTGGTGCGGTGGCCTTTGCCCGGCTGTATTTCCTGCCCGTGCGCAAGCACGAGTTGCCGGCCCAGGTTCGCCTGTCGCCGACCTGGTGAGCCCTGGTCTGTGACCCTCGACTGGCTCAACGACATTCGCATCGCGGTGGTGTTCGCCATCGTGGTGTGGTGGGCCAGCACGGGTCTGGTACTGCTGCTTGATGGACTGCCGCGAGGCACCTTCCGCTGGAGTCTGGTGGCCTCGAGCGCTCTGGCGGTTGCGGCCCTCTTTGCGCTCTCGCATACCGCCCAGCAGACCACTGTGGCGGGCGCCTATTGCGCCTTTACCTGTGCCTTGCTGGTCTGGGGCTGGCATGAGCTCACCTTTCTCACCGGGTGGATCACCGGCCCGCGTCGAGAGGCCTCTCCGCCCGGCCTCACCGGATGGGTGCGCTTTTCTCAGGCGGCGCAGGCCGTGCTCTGGCACGAGGTGGGTCTGCTCATGGTTTTCGGGGCGATCGTGGCCATCACCTGGGGAGCGCCCAATCAAACCGGCGCCTGGACTTTTGCGGTGCTCTGGGTGATGCGCCTGAGTGCAAAACTCAACCTCTATTTCGGTGTGCGCAACCTCAGTGAAGAATTTCTCCCTGCACACCTGCGCTATCTGCAAAGCTTCTTTCGCCGTCGTCGGATGAACTGGTTCTTTCCGTTTCCGGTGGCTGCAGCCACCTTCGTGACCATCTGGCTCTTTCACTGGAGCGCTGATCCAGCCACGCCCGATGGCCCCTCCATGGGCGCCGCACTGGCAGGCTCGTTGCTCGCTCTGGCGGTGATCGAGCACTGGATGCTGGTGTTGCCCATCAACCCCTCAGCGCTGTGGCGCTGGGCGCTGCGCGAGGGTCATGCCGCGGGGCCTGCGCCGAGCGGTTCACCGGCCCCTTCAAGGTCTCAACCATGAGCGCAGTTCTGGATGCCCGACCTGGGCGGGGCAATGCATCGGCCGATCGCTCGATGGAGATGCCTGTGGATCGTCATCAGGCCACCACACTCGAACATGCGGTCGATGCCGCGTCCGACGCCGACCTGCGCCGCCTCATGCAGGGCGGCTCCAAGACCTTCTTTGCGGCTTCGCTGCTGCTGCCCGCCCGCGTGCGTGATCAGGCCACGGCCCTGTATGCCTTTTGTCGCATCGCTGATGACGAGATCGATTTTGGCACCGACAAGGTGGCGGCCCTGGCGGGCCTGAGGGCACGGCTCGATGGCATCTATGCCGCTCGCCCCATCGACTGCGCCGCTGATCGCGCGCTGTGCGAGGTGGTGCAGGCCACCGGCATGCCGCGGGTGCTGCTCGACGGTCTGCTGGAAGGTTTTCTTTGGGATTCCGAAGGCCGGCAATACGAAACGCTGGAAGATGTCCAGGCCTATGGCGCTCGCGTAGCCGGCACGGTGGGCGCCATGATGGCGCTGGTCATGGATGCCCGATCGCCGGACGCCCTGGCGCGCGCCTGCGAGCTGGGCGTGGCGATGCAGCTCACCAATATTGCCCGCGATGTGGGCGAAGATGCCCGCGCCGGCCGGCTCTATCTGCCTCGGCAATGGATGCGTGAAGCCGGGCTCGATCCCGACGCCTGGTTGAAGGCGCCCCAGTTCAATCCCGCCATCGCATCGGTCACCGGCCGGCTGCTCGATGCAGCCGATGAGCTCTATCGGCGAGCCGACGCCGGCATTGCCGCCCTTCCGCGCGACTGTCGCGTGGCGATTCGTGCAGCGCAGATCGTCTATGCCGAGATCGGCGAACAGCTGCGCCGGCAAGGGCTCGATTCCATCAGCCAGCGGGCCGTGGTGTCGGGGGCGCGCAAGCTGCTGCTGGTGGCCCGCGCCTGTGCTGTGTGGCTGCGTGCGCCGCGAGCCGCTGTTGCAGCGCCGCTGCCCTTGGCTGCAGTGACCTGGCTGGTCGACGCCTCGGCGGCTGCGGTTCGCAATGCAGCGCCATTGCGCGTTCCTGCCCGATCCTTTGACGAAAAGATGCTCTGGTCAGCCGATCTGCTCGCGCGTCTTGCGGAGCAGGATCGAAGGCCGCGCTGAGCGGATGGACATGCCCGCACTCAAGCTGGCCGAAATCGTGATCGTGGTGGTCGCGCTGGTGGCTTTTTATGTCTGGCAGATGCGCTCGCTCAAACGAGACCGGGCCGAGACCGCACGGCAGATGGCTCAGGCTGAGGCATTGAGGGCCCGGCAGGTCAATGGGCAAGACTCGAGATCCCCCGAAGGCAACACGAAAGACGACAGGGCACGGGATATCAGCCTCCAGGAGGCTGACCGCGATTCACCTCCTGCTGCACCCGCCGACCGCTCGAGGTCGGCGTGAGTCCGACGGCGCTCAAGGTCATTCACATCCTCTGTGCCTGCCTCTTTCTGGGCAATGTGATCGTGAGTGGTACCTGGGCAGCGCTGGCCGAGCGCACCCGCAATCACACCATCATCCGGTTCAGCAACCATCTGGTCTTGATCACCGATGTGCTTTTCACACTGGGCGGGGCGTTGGGGGTCATCATCACGGGCGCCCTCATGGCGCATCCGCTGGGCGGCGAGACCGCAAACCCCTGGATTCGGTGGTCTTACATCCTCTTCGGGTTGTCGGGCCTCATCTGGCTGCTGGTGCTGGTGCCGATTCAGTTGCGCCAGCGCACCTTGCTCGCGCGCACCGACCGCATCACACCCGAATACCTCCGGCTGTCCCGCCTGTGGCAGATCAGCGGTGCGGTGGCCACGGTGCTGCCCCTGCCCATTCTCTACTTCATGATCGCCAAGGTGCACTGAGTCATCGATGACTCATCCCCTCGCCGGCCGTGTCATCGTGATCACCGGAGCCGCCTCGGGCATCGGCCTGGCGGGTGCGGCCGAGTTGCACCGATGCGGCGCGATCCCGGTGCTGACCGACTGCGATGCGCAACCCCTGGCCGCGCAGGCTCAGGCGATGGATGCAGGGTTGCTGCATCTGCCACTTGATGTGACCGATGCCGCGCGGTGCGAAGCCGTGATGCAGGCGGTGCTCGCGCGCTATGGGCGCATCGATGGTGTGTGGGCCAATGCCGGGGTGGCCTCTTTCGGTCCGCTGGCGCATACCGATCCCAAGGCCTGGGCACGGTGCATCGAGGTCAATCTGCTGGGCAGCCTCAATACCGTGCGAGCGGCGCTGCCGGCCCTGATGGCTTCGCGCGGCATGATCGCGGTGTCGGCCTCGGTGTCTTCCTTTGCGCATCCCCCGGCGATGTCGGCCTATGCCGCTTCCAAGGCAGGGCTCGAGGCGGCCTGCAACGCCTGGCGGATCGAACTGGCCGCGCATGGTGTGGCGGTGTGCGTGATTCATGCGAGCTGGGTTCGAACCGCACTGGTCGATGAGGGTGCGCTGCACCCAGGCTTCGTGCGACTGCATCAGACCGCGCCCGGGCCCTTGCGCCGCATGCTCGAGCCGGCGCAGGCTGCTGCCCTCATGGTCAAGGGGCTGGCCCGCAGGCAGCGGCGCATTTTTGTGCCGGGCTGGATCGCAGCCCTGCACTGGATGCGAGGCCTGCTGCATGAACGCTGGGCCGAGCGTGAATTGTTGCGCGCTGCACCCGAGATCGAGGCGCACTATCTGCAGGGGCTGAGTGAAGCCGGGCGCCTGGCCTCGTCGTTCGGGCCGCGTGAACTCCAGCGCGCGCAGGAGCGGCAGAGCATCGAGCCTTCGTGATCACCCACCCAGAATGGGAATGCGCCGCACATGACTGCCGCCGGCGCGCGGGATGTGAATGCGCAGCACACCCTGATCCATGGCAGCCGAGATGCCCTGCGGATCGAGCTCACGGCTGAGTGCAAAGCTGCGCCGATAGCGGCCTGGGGGCAGTTCGCTGGCCGCGGCTTCACCCGGGCGATGGGCCAGTTCACCTTCGATGACCAACTGATCGACCTCGGTGCGCAAGGCCATGCGCTCCAGCGGCACCCCGGGAATATCGGCAATCACCACGATGCCGGTTTCGTCTTCGATGATGTCGACCGGCGGGCGCAACCAGGGGCCCAGGGCGCCCAGAGGGCGAGGGACGTTCGTGGTGGTCATTGCCGCCCCGTCAGGTCGTCGCGCGAGGGGTCCTGAATGGTGATGGGCCGAGCCATCACGGGCTGTAGACGCGGAACGGTGATGGTCAGAACGCCCAGCGCATAGCGGGCCTCGATCGCCTGCGTATCAATGTCGTGCGGCAGGCCGATCACGCGTCTGAAGCGCCCACTGAAGCGCTCGGCGGCGTGCACGGTGGCGCCATCATCGGACTCGGGCAACTGGCTCTCCCGCTCACCCGTGAGAACCATCACATCCCCCTCGAGGCTCAGGCGCACCTCATCGATCGACAGCCCCGGCATGAAGGCTTCGATCTCGATGGCCACGGGCGATGTGCGCAGGTTGAGCGCCGGAAAGCGCGCCCCGCGGCTGTCGCGAATGCCGGGTGCCAGCGCCAGAGCAGGGCTGTGCAGCATCGCGGCCCCAGGTGCGGTGAGCATTCCGGCGGTCAGGGCGGCCAGGGCCGGCTGGGCAGGCAGGGCTGAGGCAAGGCGGCCAGCCCCGGCCTGCTCGGCGCCTTCCAGTGCACTGGCCATCGGATCGTCTGGGGCGCCGGCCTCGCCCGCCTCGCGTTGCAATCGGCCGAGTTCGGCCAGGATGTCCTGGGGAAAGACGCTGCGCAACATGGTGAGCCTCGCTCGGTGGGAGATGTCAGTGTGCGCTGCCCGGGCCTGCCCGGGAGTCTCCAGAGCCGGGTTGAGGTGCACGAGAGGGTTTGGGCGAGGCAGGGTCTGACGCAGGGGCCTGCGCTTGACAGGGTCGGCTCTCAATCCGGATGATCGGCGGCCCGTGTCAGAGCGCAGGAGCGCAATCTGAATCACGTCTCGCAGCGCGCGCCGCTGCCCCCGGAGAACCCCATGAGTGCCGTGGCCCCACCTGCCCCTTCAAGCCCTGCCGTGCTGCGCGAACTGCATGAGCTGCCCTCGCCCAAGGGGCTGCCGCTGATCGGCAATACCCTGCAGATCGATGCACCGCATTTTCATCAGCAGATCGAGCGCTGGCGACAGGAGCTCGGCCCCTATTTCACGGTGCAGATTGCGCGTCGGCGCATGCTGGTGGTCTCCGATCACGAGGTGATCGCCAAGGCCCTGCGCGATCGGCCCGATGGCTTCAGCCGCTCGGATCGTCTTCGTGTGATCGGCACCGAGTTGGGCATGAAGCCGGGTGTGTTCGGCTCCAACGGCGAGGAATGGAAAAAGCAGCGACGCATGGTCATGGCGGGTTTCGACCCGGCCCATGTCAAGGGCTATTACCCCTCGCTCGCCCGTGTCGGCGGGCGTCTGGAGAGCCGCTGGGACAAGGCGGCCGCAGCAGGCACGGCCATTGATCTGCAGGCCGATCTCATGCGATTCACGGTCGACACCATTGCTGGCCTGGCGTTTGGTTCGGAGGTCAATACGCTGGAGTCGGATGAGGATGTGATCCAGAAGCATCTCGACAAGATCTTTCCCTCGCTGTTCAAGCGCATGATGTCGCCGCTGCCGGTATGGCGCTGGGTCAAGCGCGACAGTGACCGACAGCTTGAGCACGCCATGCAGGAGGTGGATGCTGCGGTTGCCGGGTTTGTGGCTCAGGCCCGGGCTCGCCTGGTGGCCCACCCCGAGCGTCGCGAGCATCCCGGCAATCTGCTCGAGGCCATGATCGTGGCGGCGGATGAGCCCGACAGCGGCATCACCGATGAAATCGTGGCCGGCAATGTCCTCACCATGTTGCTGGCCGGTGAAGACACCACCGCCAACACCATCGCCTGGATGATTCATCTGCTCTGGAAGCATCCCCAGGCGCTGGCCCGTGCGCAGCAGGAAGTGCGCACTGCGATCGCGAATCCTGCCGCCCCCACCTTTGCCGAGATCGACGGCCTGGACTACATCGAGGCCTGTGCCCACGAGACCATGCGCCTGAAGCCTGTGGCGCCGAACCTGCCCTTGCAGGCTACCCGCGATACGGTGCTGGGTGACGTGCGCGTACCTGCGGGCACCATGGTGATCAACATGCTGCGCCACGACAGCGTGAGCGAACGTTTCGTGCCGAATGCAGCGGCCTTCGAGCCCGAGCGCTGGCTCGGTGAGCGTGGCCCCGGCGGCCAGGCCAACTCCGCCAAGCGTCTGTCCATGCCCTTTGGCGCGGGCCCGCGCATGTGCCCGGGGCGCTACCTGGCCCTGCTCGAGATGAAGATGGCGATGGCCGTACTGCTCGGCCGCTTTGATATCGCCGCGGTCGACGCGCCCAATGGCCACGAGCCCGAAGAGCGACTGTCGTTCACCATGATGCCGGTCGGTCTGTCGATGCGCCTGCGCTCGCGTGCCGCATGAGCGAACCCTTCAGCGCCCTGGTGGTGGGCGCGAGCGGTGGGCTGGGTGCAGCCTGGATCGAACGACTGAGGGCACAGCAGGGTTGCGCTGCGGTGTTCGCGAGTCGCAGGTCATCGCCGCAAAGTCGGGAGGGCATCGACACCACGGTTGCTGCATTGCACGCGACGGTGCTCCCGATTTCGCTCGACCTTGAAGACCCCGCCTCGATTGAGTCCGCCGTGCAGACCGTGCGCGAGACGATTGCGCAGCAGGGCTTGCCGGCCTTGCGCAGGGTGATCGTGGCGAGCGGCCTGCTGCACGCCCCCGGCCTGGCCCCCGAGAAATCCCTGCGGGCCCTGGACGCTGCTGCCCTGCACCGGCTGATGGCTGTCAATGCCATCGGCCCGGCGCTGCTCGCCCGTCAGGTGTTGCCCCTCATGCCGCGGCAGGGGCGGGTGGTGTTTGCGGCTGTGTCGGCCCGCGTGGGCAGCATCTCCGACAATCGCCTCGGGGGCTGGTATGGCTACCGGGCCTCCAAGGCGGCGCTCAACCAGTTCATTCGAACCCTGGCGATCGAGTGGTCCCGCACGGCCAAGGAGTCGGTCTGTGTGGCCCTGCATCCGGGCACGGTGGATACCGAACTGTCGCGGCCCTTTCAGGGCAATGTGCCTGAAGGCCGGCTCTTCACGCCCGAGCAGTCGGTCGACCATCTTGAGGCGGTGCTGCACGCCCTCGGCCCCGAGCACAGTGGTCGCTGCTTTGCCTGGGATGGGCAGGAAGTGATGCCCTGAGTCGGGCGTCCTGGGGCGACTTTTTGATTGTCAACTGGAAGAAAGTCGCGACTATCTTCCAGTTTGATGTAAAATAGTCGCACTTTGGTCTTGCTCAATCAGTCTTGCCCAACGGATCATGAAGCGATTCCTGGCGCCGCTCATTGCCGCCGACCTGCAGCGCAAGATGGTGTTCCTGACCGGCCCTCGTCAGGCCGGTAAGACCACCCTGGCTCGCGCCCTGGCCCAGGCTGAACCCGCTTCGCAGGTGCTCAACTGGGATGTTCTCCCGGATCGTCGGATCATGCTGGCGCAGAGCTGGTTGCCGTCCGTTCGATTGCTGGTGTTCGATGAGCTGCACAAGATGGCTGACTGGAAGCCATGGCTCAAGGGCGTTTACGACGGACGCGCTCCGGGCCAATCCATCCTCGTGACGGGCAGCGCCCGGCTGGATGCATTTCGGCAGGCTGGCGAATCGCTCGCCGGGCGCTTTCTGGCATGGCGGCTGCAGCCTGTGAGTGTTCGGGAATGGATGACCCACCAGGACGCAACCGCTGAAGAAGCGCTCGAGCGCATCATGGAGCGGGGCGGGTTTCCAGAGCCGTTGTTGGCCGATCGCCCTCAGGATGCCCGACGCTGGCGCCAGCAGTATCTCGATGGCCTGATTCGAGATGACATTCTCGAATTTTCGCGAGTCAGCGAAATCCGGGCCATGCAGACCTTCGTGACGCTGCTGCGCGAGCGGGTCGGTTCCCCGATCTCACTCGCTTCCATCGCCCGTGACCTGCAGGTGTCGCCTACGACGTTGTCGCGTTATCTGGGCATCCTCGAGGCCTTGCACATCGTATTCACGGTGCGTCCGTTTCATCGGCAGATTGCCCGGGCGCTGCTCAAGGAGCCCAAGGTCTATTTCTATGACAACGGGCTGGTTCAGGGCGGCGAAGGGGTGCGCTTCGAAAATGCCTGCGCTCTGATGTTGCAGGGCCATGCGCAATTCCTGCAGGACAGCGAAGGCCGGGATCTTTCATTGCACTACGTGCGCAACAAGGAGGGCAAGGAGATCGACCTCGTCCTGTGTGAGTCTGGAGAACCCTTGGAGTTTGCCGAATGCAAGCTCTCGGACGCCTCGGTCCCTCCCTATCTGGCCTCAATGGCGGCGCGCTTTCCCGAGGCTCGCTGCAGTCTGGTGGTTCGACACCTGCGCCAACCCGAGCAACGCGGCGCAGTGCGCGTGATTCAAGGGGCTGAGTGGCTTGCCGGGCTTGCGGCCTAGAGTCTGCAGGCTTGACGACTCAGGTCTGCGGGCTTGATGACTCGGTTCTACCGGGCTTGCAGCTTAGTGGCCTGATGCCTCGGTCGATTCGGCCGAGCGTGAAGCGGTGCTTCTGCCGCGCCTGAACAACCGCCCCGCAATCCGCTCCACATCATCCACAAAGGTGAACACCGCCGGCACCACCAGCAGCGACAGCAGCGTGGAGGTGATCAGGCCGCCGATCACGGCCACCGCCATCGGCGATCGAAAGCTCGGGTCGGTGCCCCAGCCCATGGCGATCGGCACCATGCCCGCGCCCATGGCGATGGTGGTCATCACGATGGGGCGGGCCCGCTTGTGACAGGCATCCATCAGGGCATCGAATCGGTTCATGCCGTGGCGACGGGCCACGATCGCGTACTCCACCAGCAGGATGGAGTTCTTGGTCACGATGCCCATGAGCATGAGCAGGCCGATCAGTGAGGGCATGGAAAAGCTCTTGTCGGTGGCCAGCAGCGCCACGAACGCGCCACCGATCGACAGCGGCAGTGCGGCCAGGATGGTGACGGGCTGCATGAAGTCCTTGAAGAGCAGCACCAGCACCATGTAGATGCACAGCACGCCAATGGTCATGGCCAGACCAAAGCTTGCAAACAGGGCCTGCATCTCCTGCGCATCACCCAGCTCCGCCACCTGTACGCCGGCCGGCAGATTCTTCATGCTGGGCAGAGCCATGGCCTGCGCATTGACTTCGCCGATCTCGCGGCCAGCCAGCTCCACCTCGAGTGTGACGTTGCGGCTGCGGTTCAGCCGGTCAATCTGCGCAGGCCCGCTGTCGATACGGATCTCGGCCACCTGGGCAAGCCGCACCGGGCCATTTCGGCCCGGCACCGTGAGCCGGCCGATGGCCTCGAGATCGGCACGCACCGCATCGGGCAGCTTGATGCGAATGGGCACCTGGCGCTCGCTCAGGTTGAGCTTGGGCAGGTTCACGTCGTAGTCACCTGCCGTGGCCACCCGCACGGTTTCGGCCAGAGCCGCTGCGGTCACGCCCAGATCGGCCGCGCGGGCGAAGTCGGGCTGCACGATGATCTCGGGACGCACCAGGCTCGCACTCGAACTCACATTGCCGATATCGGGCAACGTGCGCAGCTCACGCTCCACGGCGCGGGCCGCCTGCTGCAGGGCGAGCGGGTCGTCGCTGCGCAGCACGAGCTGCATCTTCACCCCGGTGTCCTGCGCGCCCACGGTCAGACGCACGCCCGGCACATCCGACAGACGCTCACGGATCTCGCGCTCCACGCCCTGCTGGGTGCGGTCGCGCTCGGTGCGGTGCGACAGCAGCACGGTGAGCACGGCCTTGCGGGCCTCGGGTGCTGCACCCACGGCAAAGACATCGCCTGAGGCGCCGCCGCCCACCGAGCTGAAGACCCGCTTCACATCGGGCATGTCCTGCAAACGCGTGCGCACGAGCTCGGCAGCCTGCAGGGTCTGGGCCAGGGTGCTGCCGGGTGCGAGCTCCACGCTCACCAGGGTCTGGGCCCGATCCGCCGGAGGCACGAAGCCCTTGGGCAGCAGGGGCACGAGCGCAATCGAACCGGCAAAGAAGGCAAACGACATCAGCGCGGTGAGAATGCGGTGATTGAGGCTCCAGCGCACGGCCCGCAGATACACCCGCATGATGGCGGAGTCGGGCGCACCCGAGGCATCGAGTCCGCCGGTCTTGGGCTTGAGCAGGTAGGCCGCCATCATGGGAGTGAGCAGTCGGGCCACCACCAGCGAGGCCATGATGGCGAGCACGGCCGTCCAGCCGAACTGCTTGAAGAACTTGCCGGGTACGCCGGCCATGAAGGCCGTGGGCAGAAACACCGCCACCAGCGCAAAGGTGGTGGCCACCACCGCCAGGCCGATCTCGTCGGCCGCTTCAAGGGCCGCCTGAAACGGCGTCTTGCCCATGTGCAGGTGGCGCTCGATGTTCTCGATCTCCACGATCGCATCATCGACCAGAATCCCCACCACCAGCGCCATGGAGAGCAGGGTCACGGTGTTGAGGGTGAAGCCGAACAGTGCGATGCCCAGAAACGCAGGAATGACCGACAGGGGAAGCGCTGCGGCACTCACCAGGGTGGCACGCCAGTCGCGCAGGAAGGCCCACACCACGATGATCGCAAGCAGGGCGCCCTCGTAGAGCAGGTGCATCGAGCCCTGGAAGTCGTCTTCCACTGCGCGGGTGTTGTCGATGGCCTCGGTGAAGACGATGTTGGGATGCGCGGCCTTGAGTTCGGCAAAGGCGGCTCGCACGCCACGGGCCACATCAATCTCGCCGGCGCCGCGGTTGCGCATGACCTCCACCGCCACCACCGGTTTGCCATCGAGCAACGCAATTGCACGAGGCTCGGCCACGGTGTCCGTGATGCGCGCCACTTCACCCAGCCGCAGGCTGCGTCCGTCGGGCAGGGGCAGATCCAGCGCCGCCAGTTCATCGGCATTGCGAGCGGTGGCAATCGTGCGCACGGCCTGCTCCAGTCCGCCCACATCACCCCGGCCCCCGGGCGCTTCGAGCTGCACCTGGCGCAGCCGTCGCGACACATCGGCGGCCGTGACGCGCAGGGCCGCCATGCGATCGGCATCGAGCTCGATCTGCACTTCGCGCGTCACCCCGCCCAGACGCTTGACCAGACCCACGCCCGGCACACGCAACAGGCGCCTGGCCACGGTGTTGTCGACGAACCAGGAGACGGCCTCGGCATCGAGTCGATCGCTCGCCACGGTGGTGGTGATGACCGGCCGCCCGGCCGTGCTGGCCTTGGTGACCGCCGGGTCACGCAGATCGGCGGGCAGTTCGGCCCGAATGCGACTCACCGCATCGCGCACCTCATTGACTGCCTCGGCACCGTTCTTCTCGAGCACAAACTCCACCGTGACCGAGACCTGACCATCCAGGATGCGCGTGAAGATGTTCTTCACGCCCTGCAGCGGGGCCACACTGTTTTCGATCTTGCGGGCCACTTCGGTTTCGAGCTGCGCGGGCGCAGCACCGGGCAGGCTGGCATCGACCGTGACAATCGGCAGTTCGATGTCCGGGAAGTCCTGGACCGGCATGGCCCGGTAGGCAATCAG
>Ga0255096_1001038_pt1 | contig 12101 bp, 5 predicted proteins | sample Colum_Atlam_RepA_2_FD_188563 | JGI IMG/M metagenome (GOLD analysis project Ga0255096, IMG submission 188563) | Freshwater microbial communities from Columbia River, Oregon, United States - Colum_Atlam_RepA_8d | ecosystem: Environmental > Aquatic > Freshwater > River | place: USA: Oregon...
GTCGTTACCATAACCTCGACCCCGTGGATGAGGCCAGCACGGCCCAGTTCATCTACGTCGAGGAGTGGCTGGACGTGAACGGGGAGGCGGTCCTGGAAGTCCTTTCCGCTCCCGTGACGGCGGAGGGCGCTTTCCGCTTCACGCGTTCGGCCGATGGCCGCACGACGTATCTCATCAGTTACGGCTGGCCCGGACCGCAGGTGCGTTCGCGGGTGCTCCGCCCGGCGCCCGGTTCGACCGTCACCTTGCTGGGCTGGTCGGATTTCCTGCCGTGGGAGCAACTTGGTGGCGTCTGCGTGATCACGACGCCGCGCGAGATGGCCGACGAAGAGAACCACCCGTGCAAACAGGCGTTCGTCTTCAAGGTCACCGCGCCGAAGTGACGGCTCAGAGCTCGACCTGCATCCCGAGCTCGACCACGCGGCCGGGCGGCAGGTTGAAGTAGGCTGTCGCGGACAAGGAGTTGCGGTTGAGCACTTCGAAGAGCTTTTCCTGGACGGCGTTGAGCGAAAAGCCCGTCGTCGCACGTACGATCGTCTCGCGGCTCAGGAAGTAGGTGGTCTCGAGCGGGTTGGGGTTGATACCCAGTTCCTGATAGGCCTTCTCGAGCACCGGGAAGACGTTCTGTTTTTCGCGGAAGCCGAAGCGCCCGGTCACGCTGAGCACGGAGGGGAACTCCTCGTGGCTGTCGACCTTGCAGAACTTCGGTCCGCGGGTCTGGAAGCTCACGCGCTCGGAATCCGGCACGATCGCTCGGTTTTCGTCGACCTTGAGCGTTACCACGATGATGTGGTCATGGAGGGCGCGGTTGTGCTTGAGGTTGTGAGCCAGGGCCATCGGCACCGATTTGGTGGAGCCGGCCAAGTAGACGGCGGTGCCCTTCACGCGGGCGAATTTGCCCGCCACGAAACGGTCTTCGACGCTGTCCAGGAAGTTCTCGAAGTCTCCGGCCGCCTCGCCCTCGCTCAACTTCTGCTTCATGGCGATGCGTCCCTTGTTCCAGACCGCCATCAGGTAATAGACCACGACGCCGATCAGCAGCGGGAGCCAGCCGTTGGGGAGCACCTTGTGCGCGTTGCCCAGCACGAAGAGCATTTCCAGCAGGATGAACGGGGTCAGCAGCGCGTACGCTCCCGCCGAGGGGATGCGCAGCTTGTGGCGCAGGTACTGGCCGAAGAGGATCGTCGTCACCAGCATCGTGAGGCTGACCGCGATGCCGTAGGCGCTGGCGAGGTTTTCGGAGGTCTCGTAATGCAGCACGAGGTAGATCGAGCCGATCATGAGCAGCCAGTTGATGACCGGCACGTAGACTTGGCCGGATTCCTGGTCCGACGTGTAGGTCATGCGCATGCGTGGCAGGTAATTCAGCTGGATCGCCTGCATGGTGATCGAGAACGCGCCCGCGATGAGCGCCTGCGAAGCGATGATGGCCGCGAGGGTGGCGATGACGACCAGGGGGATCTGGGCCCAGCCGGGCGCCATGTTGAAGAAGGGGTTGAAGCCCGCCACCTGAAGCTCACCCGGGTGAGCGAGGGCCCATGCGCCTTGGCCGAGGTAGTTCAGGATCAGCGCAGGGAAGACGATGAAGCACCAGGCCGCGCGAATCGGCTTTTGGCCGAAGTGGCCCATGTCCGCATAAAGTGCTTCGGCCCCGGTGACCGAGAGGAAGACCGCGCCAAGGATCAGAATGCCCAGACCGGGGTGGGTGATCAGCAAGTGCAGGCCTTCGAGGGGGTTGAAAGCCCACAGGATCTGCCCAAGGACCGCGTGGTTGAGCACCAGGGACAGCACGCCGAGTCCGCCGATGACGGCGAACCAGACCATCGTGATGGGGCCGAAATACATGCCGACGCGCCCGGTGCCGATCTTCTGGAGCCAGAAGATGCCGACGAGGATGAGCACGGCGGCGGTCGGGATGAAGTATTTGAGGAAGCCGGCCGTGAGCGGACCGTGCAGGCGTTCGTTGGCCTCCTTGACGCCTTCCAGGGCGGAGACGACCGAGATCGCGGGGGTGATGACCCCGTCGCCGTAGAGCAGGGCGGCGCCGAAGACGCCGAGCAGCACGAGGAAGCTACGGTGCTTTCGGTTGGTCTTCTCCTTGTCCTTGGAGGACGCCAGGGAGACCAGGGTCATGATGCCGCCTTCGCCGTCCTCGTTGGCTTCCATGACCAGGAGCACATATTTGACCATCACCACGAAGATCAGCGACCAGATGATCAGGGACAGGATCGGGACGACCTGAGAGGCCCCGAGGATGTTGTTGTCGGCGTCCTTGACCCGCAGGCATTCCTTGAAGGCGTAGAGCGGGCTGGTCCCGATATCACCGAAGACGATTCCGAGGGCCGCGATGGTGGCCGCCATGGTCAGCGGCTTGGCGGGGGAGGAGCCTTCGGTCGGCTCCGGGTCGGACGTGCTCATGGAGAGTTATTCACAGTGACAGCTCCTAGGGGCTAATCAAAGCCAATCGGGGATGCCGGGGCTTGCCTTTTTGTCTCATTATCGCATCTCCAGACCTTCAGCCCACCCCTTTCCAAACAATACGAACAATGAATATCATCCAAACTGTTGTCATTCAGGGACTAGCACAGGCTCAGCCTGCCGCCGGTGCGCCCCAGGCCGAGCAAGGTAGCGGCTTGAGCATCCTGATCATGTACGCCCTCCTTTTCGTGGGCATGTACTTCCTGCTCTTCGCTCCCCAGCGCAAGCGCCAGAAGGAGCTCGAAAAGCTCCAGTCTGAGCTGTCGGTCGGCGACAAGGTGCTCGCCGCCGGTGGTATCTACGGTCGCGTCGTCTCCATCAAGGACGACCGCATCACCCTCGAACTCGATTCCGGCCGTCTCGTCGTCCACAAGTCCGCCATCATGGGCAAGGACGTCGACGCCGTCGTCCAGGCCTGAGGCATCCACCCCTAAGCCTACCCTGATACTATGACGTCCAGGACCTGGTTCTGGAAGATCGCGGTCTCGCTCGCTGCCCTGGCTGTCGCCTGGTACGAGTTCCACCCGATCGCTCCGACCCCTCTCGAACAGTTCGTGCCCACGCAGGTCATCGCGGAGAAGCCGGCCTTCGACAAGCTCCACGCCGAAGCCCTTGAACGCGTCAAGCGCCACAAGGACGCCGCCGTCGCCGCCGACCAGAAGTCGGTCTCTTACTTCCAGGCTCTGCGTGACATCGGCGAAGGCCGTGGTCGCGCCGCTCCGGTCGATCTCCGTCCGTTCTTCTTCACCGAAGCCCAGATCGTCAGCGAGCCCGACCAGGCGAAGCGTAACGGCATCGTGCTGAAGCAGCTCCTCGTCGGCTCCCAGGGCCGCCTCAAGCTCGGCCTCGACCTGCAGGGCGGGGTGTCCTTCACCCTGAAGGTCGATCCGACCGGTGCCGAATCCGGCGAGAAGGGCGCCGGCGACAAGTCCAGCGTCTCCCGCTCGGACATGGTCAATCAGGCCCTCCAGGTCATGGAGCAGCGCGTCAATCAGTTCGGCGTCGCCGAGCCCGTGCTCCGTCCCGTGGGCGATCTCTCGCTCGAGATCCAGCTGCCTGGTGAAGATGCCGCCAATAATCCCGACGTCATCGATTCGCTTAAGAAGCCGGCCAAGCTCGAGTTCCGCCAGGTGCACCGCACCGAACGTCCCGCCGAGACCGAGCGCGAGCACTCGCTCCGTTCGATGCCCGTCGACCCGATGCTCGGCGCCGCCTCCGCCATCTCGACCTACGAGGTGCTGACCATCCGCGACACCGACAGCAAGACCGGCGAGGTCCGCATCACGCGCTACTACGTGCGCAAGGCCGCCGACGCCACGGGTAAGATCATCAAGGCCGCCTCGGGTCGCTCCGATGACGGCATCTCCTTCTACGTGGACATGAAGTTCACCGACGAAGGCTCCAAGAAGTTCGGTGACCTCACGGCCAAGATCGCCGAAGGCAACGCCCGCTCCGTCGGCCAGCTCGCCATCGTCCTCGACGGCAAGCTGCAGTCCGCCCCGACCGTCCGCGACGCCATCCGTGGCGGCGGCGCGACCATCACCGGTTCGTTCTCCCGCGAAGAGGCGGTCGAGCTCGCCAACGTCCTTAACAACCCGCTCGAGTTCCCCCTGATCATCCAGGACGTCACCTCGGTCGGTCCCTCGCTCGCCAAGGACGCCCAGGGCAAGTCCGTCGTGGCCTCGCTGGTCGCCGTCGGTCTCGTCATCTTCTTCATGGTCGGCTTCTACGTCTGGGGCGGCTTCATCGCCATCCTGGGCATGATCCTTAACCTGCTGATGATCCTCGGCGCCATGGCCTACTTCGGCGCGACCATCACGTTGCCCGGCGTCGCCGCGCTCGTGCTCACCCTCGGTATGGCCGTCGACGCGAACATCCTCATCTTCGAGCGCGTGCGCGAAGAAGCCGCCCTCGGCAAGGACCGCTCCGTCGCCCTCCGCGAAGGTTACGCCCGCGCGACCTGGACGATCATCGACGCCAACCTCACGACCCTCCTCACGGCCTTGATCCTCGTGTTCATGGGCTCCGGTCCGATCCGTGGTTTCGGTATCACGCTGACCATCGGTATCTTCACGACCGTGTTCACGTCCCTCGTGACCTGCCGCGGTCTGCAGGAGCTCGCCTTGTCCCGTGGCGTGATGACGCGCGTCTTCGGTCTGCCGGTCTTCAAGCCGACGCTCGACATCCCGTTCCTCAAGTACGCCCGGATCGCCTTCATCGCCTCGTGGCTGGTCATCGGTCTCGGCCTCACCCAGCTCGCCATCAAGGGCAAGGAAGCCTTCGGTAAGGACTTCCGCGGCGGCGAATCGACCCTCGTCGCGCTGGCTCCCGGTGTCGCCGTCAATACCGGTGATATCGCCAAGCTCGCCGCTTCCATCGGCCTAGCGGACACCACCGTCACCGTCCAGACTCCGGTCGGCGGCGGCGAACCGACCCTCCGCATCGAGACCGAACTCACCAAGGACAAGTCCAAGGGCGAGTTCGCCAACGTCGCGGCCATCGTCGGCGCCATCAAGGCGAAGACCCCGGAGATCCTCAAGGACCGCTCCGCTTCGGTCGACAAGCTGATGCTCTCCAAGGAAGCCATCGGCGGTTCCGTCAGCTCGGAGCTGCGCTCCAACGCCGTCTGGTCCGTCATCCTGGCGCTCCTCGGCATCGGCCTCTACGTCTCCCTGCGCTTCGAGACCGGCTTCGGCGTCGCCGCCATGGTCGCCACGCTGCACGACGTGCTGCTGACGATCGCGCTCTTCGTCGCCTTCGGCGGCCAGTTCAACGCGACCCTCATCGCGGCGATCCTGCTGATCATCGGCTACTCCATCAACGACACCATCGTCGTCTTCGACCGTATCCGCGAGGAACTCCAGGCCAACCCCGGCCGCGAGCTCCGCGACGTGATCCACTTCGCCATCAACCGCACGCTTTCCCGTACGACGCTCACCGCGGCCACGGTCTTCCTCTGCGCCGTCGCCCTCTGGGCCTTCGGCGCCGGCGACGTCCGTCTCTACGGCGAGATCTTCATCTACGGCGTGCTGACCGGAACCTTCTCCTCGATCTTCATCGCGAGCCCCGTCTTCTACTGGTGGCACAAGGGCGATCGTAAGGGCGTAGACGCCGCGGAACTCCCGCGCACCTACTCCTGGGAGGCGGGCTCCGACAAGGACGCCTAAGGCGCCCCACTCCTATGGCCGCCTGGTCTCACCGGGCCGCGGACGCCGGGCTTGCCCGTCGCATCGCGGCTTCGCTGGGGGTTAGCGAACCCCTGGCCGCCGTCCTCGCCCGTTCCTTTCCGGACGAGGCCGAGGCGGAGCGTCATCTCCGCCCGCAGCTCGCCCATGTCTCCGATCCGTTCGCGGTCGGCGGCCTGCGCGAAGCCGCCGAGCGTCTCGTCGCCGCCGCCGCCAAGGGCGAGCGTATCGCCATCCTCGGCGACTACGACGTCGACGGGGTCTCGAGCACCGCGATGCTCGTCCACTTCCTCCGCCGACTCGGCGCCCAGCCGGAATATTTTGTCCCGCGTCGCCTGGAGGAGGGCTACGGCCTGTCGATGGCCGCGCTCGAACGCGTGCTCGCCGAGGCGAAACCGCAGCTCTTCGTCGCGCTCGACTGCGGTACCAATTCCAAGCCTGAGGTCGAACGACTCCGGGCCGAAGGCGTCGACGTGATCGTGGTCGACCACCACGTGGCCAAGGAATCCCGCGTCACTTGCATCCTCGTCAACCCGCGCGTCAACGACGCCGCGGACGCCCCGTGGCAGACGCTGTGTACCGCCGGGCTGGTCTTCAAGCTGGTCCACGGCGTGCTGAAGGTCCTGCGCCTCGCCGGCGATGAACGTGGCACTTCGATCGCAGTGAAGGACTATCTCGACCTGGCCGCCCTCGGCACCATCGCCGACCTGGTCCCGCTCCGCACGGAGAACCGCATCCTCGCGGCCCACGGACTCAAGGCCCTCGGCGAAGCCCGTCGGCAGGGCCTGCGCGCCCTCATCGCGGTCAGCGGCATGGAGCCGGGCGGCGTGCTGTCTTCAGTCGACGTCTCTTACCGTATCGGTCCCCGCATCAACGCGAGCGGCCGTCTGGCGGATGCTTCGTTGCCGTTACGCCTGCTGCTTTCGGATGATCCGGATGACTGCCTGCGCGATGCCGCGCAGCTCGACGCCATCAACCGCGAGCGCCAAGAAATCGACAAGAAGGTCACCGAAGAAGCCATGGCCCAGGCCAAGGCGATGGGCGACCTCGCCGGTTACGTCGTCCATGGTGATTGGCACCCGGGAGTCGTCGGCATCGCCGCGGGCAAGATCTGCCGCGCGCTGGACCGTCCGGTCATCGTCCTAGGCAAGGAAGGGGAGAGCGCCAAGGGCTCCGGCCGTAGCGTGCCCGGCACCAATCTCGTCGAAGCCCTCGGCGCCTGTGCCGACCTGCTTAAGACCTACGGCGGACATCCCATGGCCGTCGGCGTCTCGTTGGACGTCTCCTCGGTCGAAGCCTTCCGCTCCCGCTTCAACGAAGCCATCCAGGCCCAGCGCCTGGCGGGTGCCGTGCAGGCGGACGGACGCGACATCGACATCGCGCACTGGATCCGACCGGCCGACGTCACCGATCAGCTGCTCGACGACCTCGACCTGCTGCAGCCTTACGGCGAGGGGAACGCCGAGCCCGTCTTCGGCTTCAAGGGCTTCGTGTTCGATCGTCCGCCTTCGCCTTTCGGCGAGGGTAATTTCCGGCACCAGGTCCCGCTCAGCGGCGGCCGTCGTCTGAACTTCGTAGCCTGGCGCATGGCCGACCGGATTCCCGAACTGGGCAAGCCCGTGGAGATGGCGGTCAAGCTCCAGTGGAACCGCTGGCAAGGTCGCCGGACCCCTCAGGCCGAGATTCTCGACTGGCGCGTCCTCGACGCTGCGGCAGCGGACGGCCTGCGGGTTATCGGGGTCAGGCAGCAGGAACGTGAGCGTCCGGATCTCCGGATTGCGGAGCGTGCGCAGTGAGTAGCCCGGGACTTGGCCGTCGGAGCCTTCGACCATTATCTCGCGGAGAGAGTAACCATAGTCGGATCCTTGGTTCGTGATGATCCCGCGGGTGTTGCCCTTCAAGGTCAGGCGCCGTCCTTCGGATCTCACTTCCACGGCCATGCCGGTCAGGTTGATGAATTGTTGTGAGCCGAAGGGGAAGGTCCCGTCATCGTCTTCCATCACCATGATCTGGTAGCCGTTGCCGGCGGCGTAGAAGATCAGCAGATATTTGCCGTCCTTGCGGAAGGTGCAGTCGGTGGTGGGGGCGGATGGGAGCAAGGTCGGCTTGCTCTCGGGCTTGACGGCCGTCGGTTCCGCGGGTGCCGGCATGGCTTCCAGACGGAGTACCGCGAGGTTGGCTTCTTCGGTCTCCTTGGAGTTCGCGGACAGTGCTGCGCCTAGTTCCTGCAGGCGTTGATGCAGGGCTTCGATCTGGGCGATATCGCCGACCGAAAGGGTCCGATTATCTTCGGTTTTGCGCAGCTGGATTTTCTGGAGGAACTCCGTCGTCTGCTCGTGTTCCTGGGAAATCTGCAGGGTGGCGGCCTGGGCCCGACGTAGCCGCTGCAGGGCGGCTTGCAGGGCGGGGGAAAGGGTGGCCGCCTTTTTTGCCCGCGGATCGACGGTCACGAAGCGCAGGTTGTTCGGTCCTGCGTAGGTTTGTTCGGGCGTGAAGCCGTCCGTCGGGATATCGATCTGCTGCAGGCGGTCGCCCATCAGGTAGCCGGCACCGGGAATCGGGTCATCGAAAGACAGGGCACGGAAGCGCGCACGGACGGGTTCACGTTCCGGGTTGGCGGGCTGGGCCGAGAGGCCAGCGACGCCGGCGACACAGAGGATGGCGCCGAGCAGTCTCATAGGTCGTTTGGTCCCAGCATCCGGGAGGAGAGGATGACGAAGCGGCGTCCCAAGGTCTGGTTCACCGGGCTAAGCAAAGGATTGTGCTTCTGACCGTCCGTTGGGCTGCTGACTTCGGTCTCGGGCGGCTGGCTAGGGTCGCAGAACTCAGGGATGCGTTGCACGACCGCTTCGATCCAGCAGGAGGCGAGCGTCTTGGACGGATCCAGCGGGTCGGCGGCGTCCCCGAAGCAACGGATGACGAACGTATCCGAACGGGTCGCCAGCGATGAGCCGACGGCGGCGAGGATGTCGGCTTGGGTGAGAGACGTCGGTGCGGCCCGGAGGGCGTGGTTTCGGTTTGCCGTCGTGGGATTGATCCGCGGGTCCGACGCCATCGCGTTGGTGGGGGTAGAGACGTAAGGAATCGCCCCCGCGATGGTGGAGTTCGCGGAAGCTTGCGCCGATCCGAAGATCGGCGCGGCGATGAGTGGGCTGCTTCGGTTCGAAAGGTTGGCGCCGGCGACGTCGGCCCGGATGATGGCCGTCTGCAGGCAGCCCTGCCAGGCGACGTCATTGGGATAAGCGCCGCAGTTGAAACGGTTCACGAACTGCGAAAGACCGATGAAGGGGAGGGGGACTTCGGCGCCGCGATTCCGGATGACGTAATGGACGTCGAGCGAAGGCGAGGCGCGTAATCCGTATTGGTAACGATGGTTGAAGCGCATCCGGTTGCGCATCTCCTCCACGATGAAGCGTGCCAGGGTCCAGATCTGGTCGTCGCTCAGGGTGGCCAAGCCCGTCCAGGCCTTCGGGTCGGTGAAGTTGTTGTTCTGGCTGATGTCGGCGGTGTCGGTCCGGACGGCGCGGGGGAACCGGGCGTTATTGGTGGGCGAAGGCTCCAGTTCGTTCGCCGCGCCCAAGGCGTTACGTTTGGCGCTCGCAAGCAAGGCCGCCCAAGCGGGCACCGACGTGCTGTTCACGTTGAAGGTACCTTCCGAGAGGATCGTCCCGGCGATGCGCCGATGATCGCGGAGCATCCGTCGGACCGTTTCCTCGTCACGTTGGGCGAAGAGCCAGGTGCGCGGATTCGCCAGCTTGCCTTGGCCGGCGGCGAAGTCGTCCAGGACGGTCTCAAGGGATTTGACCTCGGTCACGTCGGCGCCCCGTCGGATGACGGGCGCCGCACCGGAAAGGAAGAATCGGTCGAACAAGGCTGCGTTGGCCATCCAAGCGGTGTCGTGGTTCGAGAGTCCGCAAGTGCTATCCAGGCTGCTCGTGATGTAATTGGAGCCGTTGAGCGGCACGAAACTCTGTCCGATCTGGAAGAGCGGATCTTGGTCGCGTAGGCCGAAGTTGGCATGCGTATATTGAGCCAAGGAGAGCGGCGGCGCCAAAGGCACCTCGGTGTAGACGGCGGAGGTCACGCCGAGGCTCGTCTGGCTCAGTCCGCCGAACGCCTGTGAGGCGTCGACGCCACTGGTCTGCATCAGGTTGCTCCAGGCGCTCGGTTGCGCCAGGGTCGTCCGGTAACTGGGCGAGGTGTAAGCTCTGCCGCTCGGAGTCGAGGTGGTCGCGATGCCGCTGGCGTCGGCCTGCGTCACCGGGGCCAGCGGGTTGGAATGCGAGAAGAGCGGCCATGGTCCGCTGTCGCGCGGCCAGCGGAGGCCTTGGTCGATGACGCCGAGGACCCTCGGTTCGGCTCCGACCACGGGAAGCGTCGTGCCGCCGCCCCCGAAAGTCAGGCTCATGAATCCCGTCGGGAGAGGTATCGGTCCGCTGCGGGACAGGTTGGTGGTCAGGACGGTGTTGAGCTCGCTGGCGGCGTCGAGGGGATCGGCGATGAGGTCATCGCCCGGCCAAGCGGCCAGCATCACGCGCGTCTCGAACACGCCGCTATTCATGAGTCGGACAGTGGAGGACGTCGCCGTGGCCGATAAGGGAGTGCCGGCGGCATTGGTGATATTCATCCAGACTCCGCCGCGCGTATCGAGGCCCTGTTGCATCGCGCCGCCGATCCGGCTGAAGGGGCGCGGGCTGATATTGCTGACCGTGGTGCCGGCGCCAGGCAGGGAGAAGACCCGGAACTCGCCGGGTCTCAGCAGGATTTCCGCGTTGATGTAGGTCCGGAAGCTTTCGTCGGAGGTGGAGGCCGGGTCGGCCGCCGCCGCTAGCTGTCCGAGCGTCCGTGTCCAGTTACTTCCGCCCGACTGGACGTTGAGGCTGAGGGTCTCCCATTTCCGGAAGGAGAAGCGCATGCCGGCCGGTTCAAGCGGGACGTTCTTGCGCCCGAGCCGTAGGTTGATCCCGTAAGGGTTATGCAGGACGACGACGGGCGAGACGGTGACCCGCGCCTGTCCGCCGCCGTTCTGTAGTCCGAACACGAGCAGTTCACGGCAGACGTAGGGCGACACCGACACCTTGGTGGGCCGCGGTGCCGGCAGGGTGTGGAGGGTCGTGGTGTTGAGAAAATCGCCGGTCAAAGTGTCCGTGCGGTTATAGAAGCGTCCGTAGTGGCTGCGCACCCCGTAGCCCGCGTCACGCAGGGCGACGGTGTTGGGGTAGTGCGTCCGCGCGTTGATCTCCGGGGCGTTCGCCGAAACCCAGCTCACTTCCTTGTAGAGCCGATGGTAGTTGCGAAGGGTATCCCAGAGGGGTCCGCGGGTCGTGATGGTCGTCGTGCTGACCCGGGTGTCGAAGGAGTAGAGCGGCGCGTGACCTCGGGTGGTGCCGTCGTATCGCAGGCTGGTCTTCGTGACGCCGTAGGCCCGTCGCTGGGAAACGCCGTCCGGATGATAGAGGTAAGTGACACCGGAAAGAGGGTTGCCGGCCGAGTCCGTCGGCGTCGTCCCGGCGCCGAATTCCGAGTTCGCCCAGTCGGTATCATTCATCTCGAAGGCGAGCGAGAGGTCTACCTTGAGTCCGCCCCAGAGCGAGTCCGCGTTGACGCCTCGCGACCAAAGGGTGGTCTCCGAGGTGAGGCCTCGCACGATGGTGGGCGGGTCGGTCTCGACGACACCGCCGCCGTTGGTGAGCAGCGAGAGTTGCTGCACATGCGAGACGCGCGGGTCGATGCCACTGAGGGGCATGGTCGCTAGGCCTGGCAGGATTTCGTTTCCTGAACGGCTCGTACCGCGCAAGGCTTCTTGTTTGAGCTGCGGCGTGCTGGCCGATCCATCCGGCGGCGTGAGCCTTGGGTCGCCTAGGTTGAGGCGCGCTTTGACGCCTTCGTCGCCGATCCAGTAGCAATAGGAACCGAACACATCGGTATCGGGCAGGTTGATTCGCGGCAGGACGATACGTCCGTCGGGTTTCCCGGCGTAGTTTCCGCTCGGCAACTCGGCCGGACTGGCGCTGGTATCGCCGATGAGCGTGATGCCTTGGGTGTCCGGATAGACGTAGTCCGACTGCCACGGGACCCATTGGGACAGGTAGAAGTCGGTTTGTCCTTGGAGGTTCACGGATTGGCTGCCGGGAATCTCATCGTGGCGTCCGCTGATCAGCCAGGCCGGGGGTTGGAGCTGCAGGTCGGTGCGCCACACACCCGTCCACAGAGGATTGCGGAGCGTCTGCCAGGTCCAGCCGGGCTGGGTGGTATTCGCGATGATGTCGGCGCGCGCGGTGGTCCGTCGGTCAGGGCCGGCTTCCTGCTGGAGATGCCCCAGGGCGAGCCGGAGTGAGACCACCGCATTGAGCCGGGCGCGCAGTTGGTTCTGCTGGTGAGTGGCAACCCGGGATTCGATGGTGATGAACGACGCCAGCGAGAACAACAACAGGATCA
>Ga0255096_1001041_pt1 | contig 12084 bp, 10 predicted proteins | sample Colum_Atlam_RepA_2_FD_188563 | JGI IMG/M metagenome (GOLD analysis project Ga0255096, IMG submission 188563) | Freshwater microbial communities from Columbia River, Oregon, United States - Colum_Atlam_RepA_8d | ecosystem: Environmental > Aquatic > Freshwater > River | place: USA: Oregon...
TGCATTATGTGCTCTCGCTGTGTGCGATTTACTCGTGAAATATCAGGCACTGCGGAATTGCATGTAGTTAATCGTGGAAGTCACGCTGAGATTGATGTATTTCCTACTGAGCCTTTGAATAATAAGCTTGCTTCCAATGTTGTTGATCTTTGTCCAGTGGGTGCCTTGGCAAGCAAAGATTTTCTTTACACTCATCGCGTTTGGAATTTGAAAACTCAGGATAGCGTTTGCGCTGGGTGTTCTACTGGTTGCAGTATTCACTTAGATACAAATAAGAATGTTGTTTACAGGCTTCGCCCTCGTGAAAACCCAAATGCTCAGGGGTATTTCATGTGCGATGATGGCCGTCTGGGTTATCATTATGTTAATTCATCCAATCGTATTTCTAAACCATACATGAAATCAGAGTCTGGCACCGATCTTTCTTCTTGGAAAGATATATTGCCGGCCTTGCGTGCTGATCTCATTGCTGTGGCTTCAAAGACTCCCTCTGGAATTGCCGTAATGCTTTCTCCTTTTCTTACGGTTGAGGAAGGTTTTTTGTTGGCTACTTTTATTAAGTCGATTTCTCCGAAGTCGAAGTTGGTGCTAGGGCCCGTACCAGTGATTGGTGAAGATGATCATTATCCAAAAACTAGAGGTTCGGTTGCTCCAAAGGTGAAATTTACCATTCGCAATGAAAAGTGCCCAAACAAAAAAGGTATTGAGCAAATTATCAAGCATTTTGAAGGTGATGTTATTCTTGTTTCGGATTATTTGAGTAAAAACACACCCGAAGCTTTGTTTATTGCTGCAGGCTATCAAGGCGAAGAAGTTGCATGGTTTGATAATAATCTTCTTGGGTTATTTAAGAAAGTTAAGCTTTTAATTACGCAGGATCTTTTTCCTAGTGCTTTAACAGATGTTTCAAAATATATTATTCCATCTGCTGCTTTTTCTGAAAAAGAAGGTACTTTTGTAAATTTTGCAGGTTTAGCTCAGGAATTGCACTGGGCTTGCGTTCCATTAAAACAAGTTCGAACTGATGGTCAGGTCTATTTAGATTTGCTTGAAAGAAAAGGGTTGCTTCAGGCTGCCAATATTAGGGATGAAATTGCTAAATCAATTCCCTATTTTTCTCGATTGGCTGGTGGTAAACTCGAATCAGATGGCGTACATTTGGAAAACATAGCCTAATTTAGGTTTATGGTTTTTGAAAGGACTGGAATGAGTCTGGAATTTTCGCTTCTAATTACTGTTATTTTGATTTCTGCAGTTCTTGGTTGCTTGAACGGCGGGGTAGCCTACCTTATTTTGGTTGAGCGTAAAATTTCCGCTTGGGTCCAAGATCGTGTTGGCCCTAATCGTGCGTTTTATGGCATCCTACAACCTATTTGCGATGGCGTTAAATTACTTCTTAAAGAAGAGATGATCCCCAAATATGTAGACAAGCTTTTTTTTATGATTGCTCCTGCAATTGCGCTTATTACGGCTTTTATGGCTTTAGCTGTGGTTCCTTTTGGTCCAACTAGTCCTTCCCCAATCCTTGTTGATTATCGCCAAAGCTCTCCTACATACAAACTTGCAGTCTGGCCATCTACCCAGGTTGAATATGATGCCGTGATGCTTGCCGACAGGAATCATGCCTCGGAAAATAAATCTGTTTCATTCGAAGATCAGGTTAAAAACTATAATTCTCATATTCAATTTGTTCTTGCTCCCCATGTTGATATTGGGATTCTTTTAGTTTTTGCAATTGGTAGTTTGGGCGTTTACGGTGTGATCCTTGGTGGCTGGTCTTCTAATAATAAATACAGTCTTTTGGGGTCATTGCGTTCGAGTGCCCAGTTAATTAGTTATGAAATTCCGCTAGGTTTATCTGTACTAGGCGTCGTTCTTGTAACAGGTTCACTTAATCTTGAACGAATAATTCAGCACCAGGTCGATCATGGCTGGAATGTTTTGTTTCAACCATTGGCAATGGTTCTGTTTGGAACTTCAATTTTTGCTGAATGTAATCGACTTCCTTTTGATTTACCAGAATCTGAGCAAGAGTTAGTTGGTGGTTACCATACCGAATACAGTTCAATGAAATTTGCTCTATTTCTATTTGGTGAATACACCCACATGATTACAACTAGCTTTCTTATGATGGCTGTATTTTTTGGTGGATGGCATCTGCCTTTTATTACCGATCCTAATGATTTTTCGATTTTCGGAATTGCTCTTAAATTTGCAATTGCTGCCGGTAAGACCGTTGGCTTTATCATTTTCTACATGCTTATACGGTGGACTATACTTAGGTTCCGTTTCGATCAACTTATGCACCTTGCATGGAAGATAATGCTTCCTATTTCTTTAGCTAGTTTCACTATGTTGGTGTTTATTATTCATTTTAAACCGATTGGTCAGGAATCAATCTGGTTAATGAGTCCTGTATCTTTGGCAATTTTGCTAGGGTCTGGTTTTATTGGTTTAAGGATTTCCAAGCCATCTGCTGCTTCCACCAAAACCAAGGTTCCATACTTAGGCCATGGTGCGGGTTATTCTGTTCAACATGATTCGAAAATTCGATTTGAAAGTTTAGGCAGATAAGTTTTTACTGTCATTAAAAGGGGTTGGTATGAAGGCTGAAGAAATATCTTGGGTTAAATCTCCTGAATTCGGAGTGATGGACCAGATTTTTTTACCTGCTATTTTTACTGGTATGGTTACAACTTTAACACACATGGGTAATACGCTTTTTAGTTCTAAAGATGTTGTAACTCAACAGTTCCCTGAACAAAGACCAAATTTACCTGCTAATTACCGTGGTGTTCATCGCCTTAATCGGGATGATGAGGGCCGAGTTAAGTGTGTTGCCTGCTATATGTGCTCTACCGCTTGCCCCGCACATTGTATTGATATCGTTGCTGCTCCATCCCCTTGGCCGGATCGAGAAAAATATCCCGAAGTATTTGTCATTGATGAACTTCGTTGTATCTACTGTGGCATGTGTGAGCAGGCTTGCCCTGTTGATGCTATTGAACTTACCACTCTTTATGACCTCACAGGCCATAGCCGTGAAGAAATGATTTTCAATAAAGAAAAACTTCTGAGTGTTTTTGATAAAACAGTTGCTATGGGAACTGATCCCGTTCGTACAACTCATGGTAGGTTAGGTGTTGCTAGTGAACCAGCCTCTCGTGGGGTAACAGGATCTTCCTCAATGCAGACTTAGTAATTTGTCCAATAGTTATTTCTTGTTTTGTTTATTGGTTGGGAAGTATTTTAATGAATGACCAATCTTGGATGACCCTGACAAACCTTTCGCTCCTCTTTGGGTGGCTTGCGGTTTACTTTTGCTTGCCAAAAAGAATTTCTGGCTCAAGTCGATTAATTGGTTATGGTGCTGGTTGTATTGCTTTAATTATTTCCGCTATTCAAATTTTTACCACTTACTCATTTAATCCTGAACTAGTGCTGTTTTGTGTTTTTTCATTTTTTGCGATTGTTGGTTCTTGTCTCATGATAGTTGCTCAAAACCCTGCCCACGGCGCTATTTGCTTTGCTTTGACAATTACTAGCACGGGTGGGATTTTTCTTCTTCTTGCAGCCCCTTTTGTTATGGCTGCGAATATTATTGTTTACGCTGGTGCTATTATTGTTACTTTCCTTTTTCTTCTCATGCTTGTTAATCAGCATAATGCGGATCTTGCAGATTCTGAAAGCCGTGAACCTTTTCTTGCTTCAGTTACAGGTTTTATTTTAATGGGTTCCATAATTTCAATTCTTACTGCTTCGTTTTCTTCCCATTCGCTTTCTGGCAGTCGTAATGAAATTGAGCTTATTGTTAATGAAACACAGCAAGCACTTAGCATTACGAATCTATCCGAATTAAAAGCCAAAGTTATTAATGGCGATAATTATGTGGTTACTAAACTAAAAAATGCATTAGGTGGAAGTGGTATATGGGTAGAAAGAATTGAAGTTGATGTGCAAAAAAATGGCACGCTAATGATTAATAAATCAGATGATATTGTTGAAATTAAAGCCGCCCTTACTTCTTTAGTTAGTATTGGAACCGAATATTTAAAATATCGATCTTTATTACGGCCCTCTATCGCTTTGGTTGGTAATTCGGGTGCTGATCCTAGTTTGCCATTGGGCAAAATACGAAAAGATCAATCGGGGAGGCCAGCAATGCCTGCTGATAATACAACATTCTTGGGTAAACTACTTTTCTCCGATCAGTTGATAGCAGTTGAATTGGCGGGATTGTTGCTTTTAGTTGCCACCATTGGTGCGATTGTCATTGTACGCCAATTGCCAACGAAGGTGAGTTCATAACAATGCTAGATTTAAAAATATATTTGATCTTGGGCGCAATATTGTTTTGCATCGGACTCATTGGTTTTGTTTCTCGTAGAAACATGATAACAATGTTTTTAAGCGCAGAACTTATGCTTCAAGGGGTTGCAATTAATTTCCTGGCATTCTCTAGATTTAGAGGCAATCTCCAAGGGCAATCTTTTGTCCTTTTTATACTTTCAGTTGCAGCTTGCGAAGCTGCTATTGCACTTGCTTTAATTGTTATTCTTTACCGGGCGAAAAATTCCCTTGATGTGAGCAAATGGCAGGATTTGCGTGAAGAAGATCTTGAGCCAAATGAAGACCAAGAAATTTTGTTGGTTGACTCCTATCATATTCAACCGATGCCTACATTACCTGTAGCTGGTCACAGGCCTGCCAAAGAAGAGGATGCAAGCCATGTATGATGCTATGGCGTATTTATGGATGATTCCTGTAATTCCTATCATTGCGGGATTTGTTACTTTTATTATTGGCCCAAGCCTTCTTCGTTCTCAGGCACATTTACCTTGCATTATTGCAGGCTTGATTTCTTTTGTTTTATCTTTAGTTGTTCTTAATGATGTGGTTAAGGCTGTTGAATCCAATGATATATCCAATCCCTCTTCTGTTTCTGTTTCCTATTTTGAATGGTTCCGCACTGGTGACCCAAATCTTGTTGGTGAAAATATTAAGACTGCAGGATCATTAAAGGCTGAATTCAGCCTTAGGTTAGATCCTCTTTCTTCCGCAATGATAGTAATGGTTACTTTTTTAGGTACTCTTATTGCTGTATTTTCTACAGGATACATGAGAGACCATCATGGACATATTGATCCTGGCTACCCTCGATTTTTTGCGTCTGTTTCTCTTTTTCTTGGATCCATGTTAATTCTTGTGCTTGCTGACAATGTGCTATTGCTGTACGCAGGTTGGGAAGGCGTTGGGCTTTGCAGTTATTTGCTTATTGGTTTCTGGTTTGAAAAGCCTTCAGCTTGCAAGGCTGCACGAAAGGCATTTTTAGTTACCAGACTTGGTGATGTTGCATTGTTTTTAGGTTTTGCTTTACTCTGGGTTTCTTCAGGATATCGGCTTGATTTTGACGGATTATTAACTCTTTCTAATTATGATTCTGGTGTTGGCTTGGCTTGTTTCTTAATGTTTTTAGGAGCTTGTGGCAAATCTGCTCAATTTCCTCTTCATGTTTGGTTGCCGGATGCTATGGAAGGTCCTTCCCCCGTGAGTGCCCTTATCCACGCGGCTACTATGGTTACTGCAGGAGTTTATCTTCTTGCTAGATTTATGCCTTTATTTGCTTCCGTTCCCGAAGTTCAAATGGTTGTTATTGGCATTGGAGCTTTTACCAGTCTTTTGGCTGCTTTAATTGCATTAACTCAGACTGATTTAAAACGAATACTTGCTTATTCTACAATGAGTCAGCTTGGCTATATGTTCATGGCTTTGGGAGCGGGTATTGATGTTAAGTCCGCCCTTCCAATGTTGGCCCTAAGTGCTGCGATTTTTCATCTTTTAACCCATGCCTTTTTTAAAGCATTACTTTTTTTAAGTGCGGGAAGCGTTATGCATTCAATGCATGATGTAATTGATTTAAGACGTATTGGAGGCTTAAGAAAGGTTCTTCCGTTAACACATATTGGTTTTTTATGTGGGGCTCTTGCACTAGCTGGGTTGCCTCCGTTTGCTGGTTTTTGGAGTAAAGATGAGATCTTGAGTGTGATCCATGAAACTTCAAAGCATTCCAATTACCCTTGGTTCTACATACTAATGTGGGCTACTGGTATCTTTGTCGCTTTTTTAACAGCTTTCTACACTTTTAGAGCCTATTTTCTTACTTTCTGGGGTGTCCTAAAACTTCCCGAGGAATGTCATGGTGAAGTTCATGAATCTCCCAAATCGATGACATATCCTTTATTGCTTTTATCTGTTTTTGCAGTTGGAATCGGGTTTGTTCTTTCAAATTCTACACCTTTATCAATCGAGAAATTTTTAGGGAAAACCCCTGGTTATGTTTTGTTAGAACACCATGATCATGATTGGTTAACAGTTGGTTTTGCAACTGCCTCTGGTTTCGCAGGCTTGATACTATCATTTGTTTTTTATGGTAAAGGTGGGGTGACCTTGTCCGAACAATCATCAGGAAAGTCAAACTTTGCTATTGAACTAAGTAAAAACAAATTCTTTTTTGATGAGATTTACAACAAACTTTTAATTGCTCCTCTTAATTTAGTTTTTTATTGCTCTAGAATTTTTGATCAGTACATTCTTGATGGTGTCGTAGATTTGATTGCTCATATCCCACAGATAATAGCGCAGTTGTTTCGACCTATTCAAAACGGATTGGTTCAGTTTTATGCCCTTGCGATGATTTTGGCGGTAACTGTATTCCTGATAGCCCTAGCAAGATCGATGTAGTGCAAAATGAGTCAATTAGTATTACTTCTTTTATTGGTTCCTTTGGCGGGCGGATTAGTTACGCTTTTCCTCAGAAATTCAGGACATGAGTTTGCACGAAAACTCGCCTTGGGTTTTTTCCTGTTGAATCTTTTTATCTCTCTTAAACTAACTTGGGATTATTTACCCTTATTAGAAAAACATTCTGTTTTTGTGGACGAAAAACTTACATTTGTACCATTGAATGTAAGTGTTACTGCTTTTGATTTAATTCGATTTCAAGCCCCCCAAGAAGGCAGGCCCGATGCTGGGGCTATACGTTTTTTTATAGGTGTTGATGGCCTTAACCTATTTTTACTTCCCTTAACTTGCATTTTATTTGCAGGATCAGTCCTCGCGACTTGGAATTCAATCCGGGAAAAATCTCACCTTTATTACGGCTTAATGCTCCTACTTCAATTCTCAACCATTGGGGCTTTTCTTTCTTTTGATGTGATACTTTTTTACGCTTTCTTTGAATTAACTTTAATCCCTCTTCTTTTTCTAATCGCAATGTGGGGAGGGCCTAATAGGCAATACGCTGCAAAAAAATTGTTCGTGTACACTTTGGCTGGCGGTTTGGCTACTTTATTAGGAATTATTGGCCTTGTTTCTTCTCTTAATCAGAACCATCTTGATGATAACACCGATTTACCTATTACTTTTTCTATTCCTGAATTGATCACCGCCTCACACGATACCCAGATTGGACTTAATAAAAAAGTTTATGAAGCACAAGCTGATAAAGATTTGCTGAACCCTTTAATTAAATCAAACCTAGAAGAAAACAAAGCTAGATTGGATTATTGGGCTTCTTCTCAAAAGTGGATTTTTCTTCTTCTTGCAACTGGGTTCTTGGTTAAGCTTCCTGCTTTCCCTTTTCATACTTGGCAACCTACTGCTTACTATGAAGCTCCAACCGGGGTTACTCTTGTGTTGGGTGGGATTCTTGCCAAACTCGGTGCGTATGGTTTTCTTAGGCTGTGTGTTCCATTACTTCCCGTTCCTGCTTGGGAATTAGGAACTTATTTATTTTCAGTCCTTGCCATGATTGCGATTCTGTACGGGGCAGCTTGTGCCATTGCTCAAGATGATTTAAAACGAATGCTTGCATACAGTAGTTTTAGTCACCTTGGGTTTTGTCTTTTAGGTATATTTGCATTAAATGAAACAGGGTTAACAGGCAGTTATCTGCAGATGATTAATCATGGTTTAAATGTTGGGGCACTTTTCTTTATTTGTGAAATTCTTAGCCACAGATATGGAACCACTAAATTTAAAGATCTTCAAGGCCTTGGAAGTAAGTTGAAAATTTTGTCAGGCATATCTGTTTTTTACGTTATGTGTAGTGTCGGGTTACCTGGCCTTAATGGATTTGTTGGCGAAGTTATGTGTTTATTTGGAATGTTTGAGTCTAAGAATCCTAATATTACCGGTAAAGTTATAGCCTCCATCTGCAGTTTAGGTATGGTTTTTGGAGCTTGGTATTTAATCTCGATGGTGATGAAAGTGTTTTTTGGAAAGCTTTCAGAACCTGCATTTAAAAAAGAAGAATCTGTATCTGATCTAACTTTGATTGAAAAGTTCTTCTTGTTTCCCATGGCTGTACTTTGCCTCATACTTGGAATTTATCCTCAACCAATGATTGATACTATTCGGCCTGAAATACATTTGATTGCAAAACTGAATTTCCAGGCAAATAACTTGTTACCTGTTGGTAAATTGGGTAAATAGTGTTCACCTTATTTTTTAGATTGGTATTGGTGGATCAATGATAGGATCGTTATTAATTGCAGATTATATTCAATACATGATGCCTGAGATCGTGCTTTTTGCGCTTGCAAGTTTAATACTTCTTTTGGGGCCTTTTGTTAAAAAAAACACTCCGTGGGCTTTGATTAGTTCCCTAGGCTTCTTGCTTTCATATTTTTTACTGCTTTCACAAAAACATGGTTCGATAGATCCTTCTCTTTTGTTTTCAATAAACATCTTAGAAGACATGTCTTCTAATTTTATCAGGCACTTTTCATTAGGTATGGGTTTATTCTTTTGTCTTCTTTTTTGGCGCGATTGCCAAACAGAAAATACTTTTGAAACTTTTGCCCTTATAATGTTTCTTGTTACTGGCTGTTCAATTGTTGGAATTTCCAATGATTTGGTTGTCCTTTTTCTTGGGCTCGAATTAATCAGCATACCCACATACGTTTTGCTTTATTTGCATGGGAAAAAAGATCTCGCTGCCGAATCAGCAATGAAATATTTCTTCCTTTCAATTTTTTCATCGGGTTTGGTTCTATTGGGTTTTAGTTATCTTTATGGCATTGTGGGTTCTACAAATATTTCTGCAATTTCTGATGCTTTATGTAATGGGTATCGATTTAAACCTTCTGCCGATCTTGAGAACTCTTCAGGTTTGCTTTTTCTTATTCCGATGCTTGCCATTCTTGCAGGGTTAGGTTTTAAGATTAGCATGGTTCCCTTTCATTTTTATGCTCCGGATGTATATCAAGGTACCACTTATCGAATGTGCGCTTTGCTTGCGACAGTTTCCAAGGTTGCAGGGTTTGCAGCTATCGTCCGTATCTTCGGTTTTGCCTTAGCTCAAGGAGCTTTACCTGGTTCCTCAAAAACTCTTGATAACATATATGTTCTATTCTGGATTTTATCTGCAGTTACAATGACTATTGGTACCATTCTTGGCCTACTTCAAAGAAACCTTCGTAGAATTTTAGCATATTCCAGTATTTCCCACTCTGGATACATTCTTGCTGGTATTGCTGTTGCCCCAAAGCTTGAGTTGGCTACTGGTCTTGATGGAATTGGTGCTTCTTTCTTCTATTTAATTGCCTACTTTTTTGGGACCTTTGGGATTTTTGCTGTTCTTGATGTATTGGATACTAAAGAAAAACCAATTGAAGATTGGGACGATCTCGCAGGCATTGGATCTCAAACCCCACTATTGGCAATTTGCCTTGCTGTGTTTTTATTTAGTTTGATTGGTATCCCTTTTACTGGTGGTTTTCTTGCTAAATTCTTTATTGTTTTTGGTTGTGTCAGCGTTCCATACACTTGGGACGATGCTCTCAGCAAGGGCACCCACAATTTGTTTTTCTTATTAGGTATAATCGCTTTTTTAAATGCTGCAGTTGGCTCATGGATTTATTTGAGAATCTTGTCAGGTATATATTTTAAACCTGCTATTTGGCCAAGAGTTTTTAACACTTCCTTCCGACCTAGTTATTTCCCTATAATTGCTTGCCTTTTGATAGTTCTTGTACTTGGTATAAAGCCAAATCTTGTCATTAATTTAAATGTATTAAAAGGTATGGCACAACCCGTTAATAGTGTTTCGTTATCTGGTATTGAAATGCCTAAACCTGCTGAAATTGATGTGGTTTCGAAACGCTAGTGATATTACAGGACTGATGATCGATAATTTTGTTGAAATTGTTCTTTCCAAATTTGATATTAGTTTCCCTTTTTCTTTATTATCCAAAAACCGTGGTTTGAGTGATTCTGTCGTATATAAAGTCAATTCTTCAGATGGTGTTTTTGCATTAAAATCTTATGATCCATCTGCTTTATGTTCGTTGAAAAACGCCCACGCATTCCTTGATCAAACGCGAAAGAATAAGTTTGTTTTATTCCCTTTAATCCACCGCAATAAAGAAAATGCAACAGTTGTTTATCATGATGGATTTTACTGGGATCTGTCCTCTTGGATCCCAGGAAATATTCCTGATTGTTCGATTTTCAATCTGATTCAATGCATCAATAAATTAGCTAGATTTCATATTGCGATTAGTTCGGAACAATCTGGGTTTGGGATAATGCCAGCTATGGAATGTCGGAAAATTGAGATTAATTCTTTTTCCATCTCAGCAATTAATTTTTCAGCAATTGGATTTCTTCCTCTTTTTAATTTGATAGAACTTTTGAAATGGATTAAGCAGGAAGTTGGCATTTTAATGGTTTCCCCAAATCCAAGTGTTAAAACTCAATATTGCTGGGGTGATGCGAGGCGTGAAAACATTTTATTTAACGGCAGTGAAATTAGTGGTTTTATAGATTATTGTGCTATACGAAATGATTGCAGAGAAGTCGATGTTTCTAGGATGATATCAAGTTTTGCTGTTGATGATTATCTAATGTGGACTAATGCGTTAAATGCCTATTCAGAGACTTCAGAAATTAATTATTTAGTTTGTAGGAAGCTTGATATTTTAGGAACAATTGTTTCTTTATATCGCTGGTTGAAATGGTTTCAGGAGCCGATGCCAGATGATAAATCCTGGAATACAAAGATGTACTGATATATTTCGTCGAATTGAAAAATGGAAAGAGCACGGATCTTTGAAATCCATGCTCTTTTATGATTAAAAAGAATATTAACGCTTGGAGAATTGGAAACTCTTTCGAGCGCCCTTTCGGCCATATTTTTTGCGTTCTTTCATTCTACCGTCTCGTGTTAAGAATCCGGAGTCCCTAAGCTTTTTAGCTAAAGTTAAAGGTGCGCCTTCTTCTTCAGGTGCAGTTGGTTGTTCGGCCTCAGTAAGTCCAAACATAGCTTTGAGAGCTCTAGCAACACCTTGACTAATGGCACCAGCTTGCCCAGAAATACCGCCACCTTTGGTGGTTACGATAACATCAAGACGCTTGACCATATCTGCAAGAATGATTGGCCCAAGAACGAATTGGCGATCTTTTTCTTCGGTAAGGTAAACTTCCAATGTTTTTTTATTAATGGAAATATTACCTGTACCTTCACAAATTCTTACACGAGCAACCGAAGTTTTTCGTCTTCCGGTGCCCCAATAAAAAGTTTTCTTCGACTTAGTTTCAGCCACGATATCTTCTCCAGTTAAATGCTATACTTTGAATTCAACAGGTTTTTGGGCATGATGAGGATGCTCAGTACCTGCGTAAATTTTAAGCTTGATAATTTGATGTCTAGCTAAAGGCGTTTTGGGCATCATCCTCTTTACCGCTTCGCGGATAATTCTATCAGGATGATTTGCAAGCCAATCTTTAGCGGAAGCAGATTTTAAACCACCGGGGTAGTGGGTATACCAGCGATATACTTTCGTATTTATCTTTTTACCAGTAAACCGAAGTTTTGATGCATTCAAAACAATAACAAATTCACCCGTATCGTGATGATGGGTAAATTCAGGACGATGTTTGCCACGCAACAAATTAGCAATTTGTACAGCCAATCTGCCTACAATTTGATCCGCAGCATCAATTACCAGCCATCGTTTCTCAGGTTCCTGAGAAGGTTTTGCCATATATGTCTTCATAATAATCTCCACAATGACCAAATAA
>Ga0255096_1001044_pt1 | contig 12055 bp, 10 predicted proteins | sample Colum_Atlam_RepA_2_FD_188563 | JGI IMG/M metagenome (GOLD analysis project Ga0255096, IMG submission 188563) | Freshwater microbial communities from Columbia River, Oregon, United States - Colum_Atlam_RepA_8d | ecosystem: Environmental > Aquatic > Freshwater > River | place: USA: Oregon...
CATATCTCCATACAGGCCCGCGGCGAATGACAGGCCGCATCTTCGAGGCCGGACACACGACCGCACCTGATCACATGCCCAACCGTACCCAAGATTCTGCTTGCATCTGAGGGGGCGTCCACACACGATGCATATTGGCTCGCCTTGCCTGCCACCTTATATGGACTGGAGCTGTCGTAGGTGATGGTGAAGTCTGGATTGACGGTTTCACGCACGGCACGCTGGATCGCAGTAAGGATCGGGGCCCAGCGAGGTTGGCTCAGCATCAAAATGTGAACGTTGTTCAGCGGAGCTTGGAGTAGCCCCTGATCGCCAAGCAACAAGATGCGGCGCAATACGCGATAAATGCCTCCCATTACCCCAACATTGCCAGCAAGAGCGTAACCGCTGAATTTGAAGCCTTTTACCGCTTGAAACCACTGTTCTTCCACAGCCTCTGTTGAACCTTGCAGAACATTCAGATATTTGACTTTGCGGTAGTTGCCCGACGCCTGCTGGAAAAACTCGAGGTTCTCTAGCGTCAAACTCAGCAGCTGTTCATCAGAAAGGCAACGAAAAGGGCTGTCCTTGCGCCCACGTGCCCACAAAGGCAAGTCCAGGGTCATAGCAAGGTCGGCGTGCTGTTCGAGCCAGTAGTGGACGTCTTCCTTGATAGTGCTCTTGCGGAAAAGCCGCATGATTTCGTCCGGCTTTTCAACGTACTTCTTCCAAGCTTTGGTCTCGGGCATCGCGCCAGTTGCGAGGTTGTAGCCGGAACTGTCGCCAACCAAGACTGTGTTTGCGGTGCGATTGGTAACGACATTGGGCCGTGTGGCGTTCTTAAAGTGCCCCGCAGTTGCCAACAAATATGGGTAGTGCCAGAGGCCATTTTGGGGCCAAAAGTAATCCAACGCCCGCGCTGTAAGCCCTGCCTCCAACAGGGCTGTGGGCACTTGAAGATCGGCTTTAAGGATTGCCTCAGCTGCACCGATCTGGGCGGAGGGGGTATAAACGGCATAGTTCGCAGCGCGAGCGGTAAAGTCTTCCATCTCAGATTTCCTTTTTGAACAGGGCCAAGCCGATGTCAGCGTTGTCGTTGGCGATTACGGTCGGGATAGCCACGGCATAGCTGCCGAGGTTCGTAGAAAAACGCAGCACAAGGGCTTGCATGTCTCCCGCAAGTTCGATGCCCGCAGTCAGCGGCAGGCAGGCAACGCGATACAACACGGCCCCGAAATCTTTGGTCCGCACTTCGTAAGAGGCCGTGGTGGCGTTTGCAGCGAACTGCACATAAGCCGAAACACCATCAACTTCACAGATATCGGTGGTGTCGCGGTTATGGGCAAAGGCGATGCCTGTTTGGCTGACAAGAACCGCCCATTGCTTGTTGTTGGGTCGGGTCACTTGGTTCGATTTGCCCAGCTTCTTGAAATAGGTGTCCAGCATAGCACCGCGCAGGTGTTGAAGTGCCGCACGATCAAGTTGAGCAGTCCAGTCGGGCCGGTGCAGGGCAAAGTCGAAATCCGCACAGCCTTTGCCAGCAGCTGCGAGGTCATTGGCAAACGCGAACTTGTGCTGGTCGCCGGTCAAGGCATCTTCTGCCAAGATTGCCATCTGCTGAAGTGCGAGGTCATCGTTCGCAGCAGATTTGCGCAGATACTGCACGCCATTATCAACAAGGTCTTCGAGGCGGGCACAGTCACCTTGGCCAAGGTGCAGATATGAACCAGACAGCGACAGGCCCGTGCGCGGGGTGCAGTGGATCACTACGGAACGGTGATAACCCGACCCAGAGTAGCGCACAGTATTGTTGACGCTATCGACGACCATTTCACGCTTGGTGGTAAGAGGCGCAGCGGCGGGATCATTGGAATTTGCAGCACGTGACTTGACCGCGTCAAAATACTTCTTGTCCAGCCAAGCTTGACGACCTTCATCGCTGGCGGGCAGGGCTTGTGAAGGATATTTCGCCACGGACGCCACCTCGGCAAGCACTGCAAGATCGTCGGGGACGCCGCCCAGTTGGTTCACGGTGGCTTCCACGGCGGCGCGACGAATAACGTCTTTGGCCGCCGTTGACCCAACAATTTTGAAAAGGCCATCGGGGCGTTTGAGGCCAATCATAACGACAAGGCCGTTTTCGGCCACTGCCACGGGGCACAGGGGGTTCATCGTTCCCAAGCCCACCAAGTTTGCATTCAGCAGCAATTCTACAGCAGCGTCGGCGATTTGCTTGAAGTTAGCGGGGGGCATCGGCTCGTCGCCGTCACCATCCTCGTCGTCGTCATCATTGCCCCCATTGTTATCGCCGGTGCCGCCTTCCACGTCATCGTCTTCGTTCACAGGCATTGGTTCGCCACGATGCTTGCGAGCCAATGCGTGAATACCACCCGCGGCTTCAATGAACTGTGCAAGCCGTGCTTCGCCGTTCAGTTCGAAGAAACCGGGGTCGCTGTTTACATGTTTTTCCATCTCGCAGAGAGCGGCAGCATAATCTCCAACCTTGTTGCTCATATAGCCGTGTGCATTGTCGATCCGGTAGATCAACCGCAGCCAAGGGCGATACAGTGACTGCTGGTCGCTCTTGGACTTGAAAGTGATCTTTGCGGCCGCATAAGCATTTTCCAGCACCTGAGGTTCGTCTTGCATAATCTGCCGGTGCAAGAGGCAAGCTGCCGCCAAGGTTCCGTACAGTGCGATGCGCACGCCGTGGAAAGCTTTAACAGCGCCAGTGGCACGGTCTTGGAGGACTTGGACCAGCTTAAGATAATCTTTTTCCATAGTGTTTTCTCCGATGTGTTGCTTAGAGAACCGCCGGACTAGATGCAGCACAGATGGCTGGCACAACGCTAATTTGACGGTTCTGATGGCCCCAATAGGAGAAGAAGTAGATTTCTCTAACCTGTGTTAAGACTGCTTGCTTAAGCGCGAATTGGTGTAGGCTTACTTCCAACCCTGTCACTGCTTGGAGGAAGCATAATGGCACGACGTCCTAACGAACCAAGATTAAGCATTGGTCAAAGGAAAGCTGCATTTCAAGATGAACTAAACGAGACATATTCAGACGACATTCACAAAGAGCTTTGGTATCGCTCAGGCACTAAACCAGAAGATACGCTCTATCGATGGTGGTGGGAGTTTATGAGAGCAAGCCAAGGAATTGAGGGCAATACTGCAAGAAAGCTAGTTGGCAAATCTGCCGATGAAACATTGCAGGCATTTGGCAAAATTGGCGAGAGCTTCGAAGACTGGTGGGACAGAATTGGAGTAAAGGCATTTATCGAAAGGCGTGTGCCACTGATTAGACCATTTATTTCCCGAAGATATGAGCAAGATGATAGTGAGATGGAAAGAATTGACGTTTCTATTCCCCTAACCATATCAAAAGAGCTGATTATTGCGCAGATCAAAATCTTGCTAGACCATTTTCATGAAAACGAGAACTTTAAACGCCACAAATACAGCACTGCACAGCTAAAAATTCACGCAAAGAATAGATACAGAGATGTTAACTACAAGCTTATTTTAGAAATTTGGAAACTGAAACAGGCAGATATAAAGAGTGAAGCCGATCGACCACTTTGGGAAATATACTGCATAGCGTCAAATAATAGAAATCTTCCTATCAATGAACTGCTAGGCGAAGTTACTGAAGATCAAAAAATTGAGTACGGCAAGCGATGCTACGAATTATTGGTTATTGCAGAAGAAATGATGCAAAATGCCTTATGTGGCAGTTTTCCAAACTATACGGAAGCTCGCGCGAAAAAGGCCGCTAAGAAGGAAAAAGCAGTCGCCACTGACGAGTGATCCTGCAGGTTCTAATGCACTATTATAGTGTATTTCTGTCCCTTGCAGGGTGGGCCCTCGTGCGACAGATAGGCGTCGTTCCTACTCTCCATTGTCCATGACTTGAGCTGAGGATTTCGCTTAAATGACAGTGATTTACTAAGATATCTAGCTAAGAGGAATAGATAAAGCTGAACACTAGAGGCGTGCTTGCGCACGACCTAATGACACAGTTTGCTTCGCGCTCCTCGCGCTCGCATTCCTGTGTCATTTCTATTTTGTAAATCTACACTCTAAAATATAAGCAGTTTGAAAGTTTATTTTCTTACTTTCTTGTTATTCGCTAGATTTGAGCCACAAGGCGACTGTTAAGCCGTCTTGTGGCCAAGAAGTCATTCGCTGAGTTCTTCCGCCTTCCCGACAATTCGCAACCCGTCTTTCAACGGGGGAGGGGCTGTTACGATTGCCTCCCTCTGATTATGCTTACACCTGCTCGACCTATTTTCAGTGATTTTCGGGATGAACACTACCACTGAAAGCCGTGGGACTACCGCCTAATATCCCAAGTTCCAATAAATTGGATTGTAACTTGCTCCGCCATTCGAAGAGCCCGAAACCATATTGCTCAACGCAATCATCCCGGTGTGCTGTCGCCCACATGCAAATGTACCCATCTCGTACACTGGCAGCGCAAATTAATCGTCAAGCGCAAGACTATCGACAGTTTCATGGAATACCTGCGTAATCCAGTGGATAAATATCACTGCGGTAACATCAATCCACAACATATTTATACGTGATTTCATAAATGAAGTCAAAATAGGTGAAAAATGATTGAGGAAATATTTGAACAACTAAGGGATTTAGGTGCCGTTTCATCTACCGATGAATTCAGCATGCGATGGCTGGGGCGAGAGCGCAGCTACATGAGGTGTCTGCGTGCAAAACAACGCGATCCCAGTGCGCAAGTCTGGGCAACCTGCGCCGTGCGCTTGCTGCGTTATGCGGACAGTTTAGAGGTGACCATTCCTTGGTCACGTCGAAATAGTCTACGCAGCTTGGCAAACACGTGTCTTGATGCCCTGCTGTCCACCGGGGTTCACCAATAAAGAACTAATCCGCGCTCGTGCGGTATAAATACACGAGTAAGAAGGATAACGAATTGATCACTAACATTATTGATTGCCGAAACGACCGTTTTATCGCCGCGCACATTGCGGCCACGATCCTGCGAAACCATGTATCACTCGCGATCGATATCGCCGACCCCAAAGCTTGGGATACGCCCAAAGGCTTTTATGACATCGAGGCAGACATCAGCGTTGAAGAAGCTCTGATTTGGGCTGGCCAATATGATTGTCCCGTTGTGCTGTTCTTACACGACATCGATTGCGAAGACTTTGAAATCGAACAAATGCAGGTCATGGCGGAAGCCTGCTACTCAGCGGTCCGTTCTGCTGAGGGCATGCCATTCTTTGGCTTCATACCCGGCGTTACAAACGGATATCGTGATGGGCGCTTGGCTCGGCGCATTGCATGATTGGCGTCGTTTCGGTTGGCCTTTCGCTCCTTCGACTGCATAGCAGCGTGAAACAACGAAAGGCGGTGCAATATGGATGAGACTGCTTTTGAACGCCAATTACAGGATATGCTGGCCCATCGCGCTTCGCCTTTGTCAGGCTGGGCGTTGCAGATGGCACTGCGTTTCGACGCTGCAACGGGGTACCCCGTGGTCGTATCGCTACATAAGGCTACCGACGCACGTAGAGCAGTGGTGATTGCCGTACTGGCCAGCAAAAGCGCAGATGAGGTTCAGCTCGGGTTTGATGCACGCGATGCGGCCAGCGCCATGCATCATTTGTTTCACGACAACATTCGCTCTGTGCTGCGCAAGATGTTTGGCGCTCTTACCGGGTTGGCCACAGCTTTGGGCAAGACAGCAGGCGAACCTTTTGATGATCCGGGCCATTACGACGTGCTCCTCGACCTACTGCGGCCCAGTACCGATCCTGCTTGGCGCAAACGAGCATTGGCCCTACGGCATGCAACAACCGTGACGGGTGGGGTGGTCTGCGCCCTTGCAAGGCTAGACGCAGAACTGGTCCACCCGATGCTGATTGACTATTTTGATGGCGAAGCTTGCGCGGACACGGCCAATGCCATTCTGCGCTACGTGCAGGCTCTGTCTTCAACGCCAGTCACGCAAGAGGACATCCTCATCATTTCAAAAGGGATGAAGGATATGATCTTCCATGAATGGGCAGAAAAGCTGCTTGCCCGCAAAGCAGACCGGCTGCCGATGGGGCCTTTGGACGATCACCCTGCATTTGTGGCCCTGAAAGACGCGACAGCCTTTTCCAGCTTGGCAAAGGAATATCGCAACTGTCTGGACACGCATGTTTGTCGCGCGGCGATGGGGAGAGCGGCCTTTTACACGGTCACCCACCTGCCCTACCTGATTGTAGAAGTTGTCCGCTATCACCACAGCAAACGTGAAATCTGGGCACTTAAGGGCATCCACAACCGCGCAAACCGCCGTGTTTCCTTAAGAGATAAGCAAGACATTGAAGGCCTCCTGCGTCTGCGCGGCATTACTGAACTGACGGCCAGCAATGACCCAAGGCTAAGTCCCGAACTGGTAAGCGTGCTGAGCAGCGGAACAATCTATGGCGACGGACTGTATTAAGCTCGGTGCATAAAAACCATCTGCACCTCTTCCCACCATTTTGGAATGAGGTCTGGCGTTAACGACAAATCAAAAGGGCGGTAGTATTTGCATTCGCTACCTCAAAAATATTTGCCCCTTGGGTATCCGTTGCGATCAAATCGGCGATTTAGCTCAAACGATTAATTCCGCCCTCCAATATCGCATTCAGAAACTAAGCCGAAATCGACCGTCACATAAGTGAAATAGTCTTGTCTTGAGACTTTTAAATAGGTAATTAGGACTAAGCTGTATCTGTTCGTACAAGCTTATACGTCCCCAACAGAGCAATGCCTGGCTCCGTCTTACGTTAAAACTCCCCCAGAGAAATCTGGGGGTTTTCTTTTTTTCACACGACGAACATGGTACGCTGTTATTTTGGGATAAGGGCGTCATCAATCGTCACATACTGAACGCGACATCTGCCCAAGGCCCATCAAAGACAATCTCTTTTTCTGCGTGTACGCTTGGGTCAATAGGCTCGCGAACAGCCAAGAGGATTCCAACCTCTGATCCATTAAAGTCAAAACAATATTGGAATGTGCCAAGTTGCGGAAATTTGTGTTGTTCTTGAATAATGACCCAGTGTCCTTGCTTTATTTGGTGCCATTGCTCTGACGTTAGCACCAACTCAAATCCCCCCGCTACGGGCGATACGACGCTGATCAGAGTGGCATTGCTTTGCCCGACAGAAGCACAAAGCCACGCCTCAAGTCCGTGCAAAAACTGACGTCCTGCCCGAAGATCTTTGTTAAAATACTGCTGCACAAAATCGTCACAGGTCCATGCCGCACCCCGAATATCCTTCGCGGAATTTTCGCTCCAACATTTTGTTTTGAAAGAATATCTGGCCGATGTTTCAGGATTTAAAACGTATATATCCTCGATCGTCCTGATAATTCTTGCAGCGGCTAGAAAGGACCAAGCCTTTGGAAATTCTTCGAGAATACCCTGAGCCGCACTACAATCAATATGATGTGTCGGGGCATTTCGCCCCAAATCCTGCGTAACGCTTGCGTCTCGTCGCAGAAGACAACGCATAAATCGGCGAAGCAGTCTCCTCCCAGCCCTGCCGTTAGCGTCGTCCACATCGCCCTCCCCTTTGGGCATGAAAACGATAGAACAAAGATTTCAGCTCTGTCTACACGTGGCTGAGGATACCAATACCCACCTCCAAACCTCTCTGCGCCCAAGCCATTCATTACATACGCTTTTCAATGAAGCTCTTCCTTCAGTGCCCAGAATTTCTATACCGAAGAGCATACAGAATACGAAGGCACGCTGCCTTCTTTGAAAAAGTATGAAAACATCCGTGCTCTTCGCTTTGAGCGTAAATCATAGCCACATATCTTCTGGAAATATCGCCGGGTACAGGTTTTATCGATCTCAGCATGCGAGCCAAATGACCGACATCATAAAAGCCCAAATTGAGACCAAACCTTTATCTGCGGCACGACGGTATCGTTTCCGAAAGTTAACCCGCTGTTACTCATAAGAAATATTGCACGTTTCTATGCGATTTTATTTGCGGCAGGTCCTGACTTAATGCGAACTCGCCGGAGAAATACCTTAAGTATCTGAAGAAATTTCGCTCTCAGCAACGAGAGTACCCGCTTCGCGCGGCGCTGCTAAATGCTAAACATGTCGGCAGCGGCGCAAACAGCTGGGTTTCAGTACGCCATCCCCACTTGCTCGCTATTTAGGTAGCTGACTTACTCGGGTGTCGCTGTAAGGTGGGTGCTATGCGATGTAGTCCTGCGCAAACATAGGCCACATCACTGCCCCCCCTAGATCAGTCTCGATCACCAAGAATGATTGAAGGGAGAGCTAAAGATCAACGGATACTGGGCGGCCTTACGGAATGGGTCCAAATTTTAGCAAGAATTAACACAAGTGCTTGCAAATATTCGTTGCACGGACAATGAATATATTGACGGCCTTTATTAAAACAGCCTAAGCCCACTCATTATACTCAGTGCCGTCACATATTGTTGAGCCCCTCTGAATTCGCTTGCCTCTTGGACGACCATTTGCGCAAGCGATGTCAATTATCGCGCAGAAGTTGCGCACTGGAGAACATGATGAACTTGCACGACCTATCCTTGCCAGAACTCAAAAAGCTTCTGAAGGACGTGACAACCGCAATCACTGGCTTTGAAGCCCGCAAAAAGGCAGAGGCCCGCGCTAAGCTGGAAGAAACCGCTCGGGAACTGGGCTTTAACCTGAACGAACTGCTCGGCGGTGATGTCGCGACCAAGCGCACCCGTGCCCCTGCCGAAGCCAAATATCGCAACCCGCAGAATAATGATGAAACGTGGAGCGGTCGTGGTCGTAGACCTGCATGGTTCCTTGCTGCTGTAGACGCAGGCGCTACGCCCGAAGATCTTCTCATATAAAGACCTGGCTGCTGAAACGGCTTCTAGTGGTATCGCCACATTCGGCAGATCTCTCTTAATTTTCATCCATGCGCTAACCGTTGGCTTACGGTTGGCGCATGTTGTCGTGCACCAAAGGCAGCAGATGCACCATTTCAGTGTATGCTAGGGCCAAATAGAAATAGATCTGGCAGCACTTTTCTATCTCTTCGGTAGGAATTTCGATTTCCTGACAGCATGTTGACGCAAGTTCGATATGCTGGGGAGATATAAATGACTGGATTTAAATCGCTTAACTTGATTGCTGCTCCCAAGCGAGCAGCGAGCGATCCGACACTGGTGCGCCGTGAAAAACTGATCATGCAGCTTGAACAACAACTTGAACTGACACGCAACGACCAGTTCGTTTTGAAAACCAAACGCTGGATCAAGCAAGATGATGGCAGCAAAATGCTGACTGAGCGGGTTAAGCGGGTCAATCGCTGGTGGTTCGATGACAGCAAGGGCAACTGCTATTTGGTTGTACGTTATGGCAATAAACTTGTCGAACTTGCTCCGGGAAAGACTGCAATTTCTGTAGGAAACAAGTCTCAGGTTGGAGGGGTGCTTGAAACTGTAATCGCAGCGGTGCGTGACGGCGAGCTGGACAGTGCTCTTAGTGCCCTGCAAGGTCGCACTCTTCGGCTGGGTTCAAAACCGAACTAACTGTTGCATAATTGTAGGCGAGCTACACAGGATGCGGATCTAGGCAGGTCAAAAAAGTGGTGTAAATACGGATGATTACAGCTGGCAGAACTGCTACGGGCACCAAGAACAGACTATATACAGCTTGGATGTTAAAGTTTAACTTACTGTTTTAAATAGTAAAAATGCAAGAGCACAAAGTTCAAACACTGCCACGGCAAGATTGTTTGATATAGAAAATCGGGGGGTAGGATTTCGGTCCTACCCCCATTTCCATTCCATAAACATCAGATGCTAACCAGCTGTGCCGGTGGACCGCTTGCGCCCCAGCCGCTTTGCTAGATACGATGTTTCGAAGATGAAATCGGGTCCACAAATGTCGCGTTACTACTCTGCCTATAATCTGACTGTCGCCAGCGACATCCCGATGCCCGAACTGACCACCGTGCAGCCCGTTTCGGAACTGACTTCGGATGTGACGGTTCGGATCGGCGCGTTGCCCGACAAACCGTCAGACGATCTTGAACAGATCGGGCCGTATCGCTGGGCCAGCCAGACGGCGTATTGGCTGGAAATTCCCGAGGTTGCGCGGATTTTGGTGCAGAATGGCAGCGACATTCTTGTCGACCCGGCGCCGGGCGTTGACGAAGCCAGCCTGCGCGCCTTTGTGTTGGGGCCAAGCTTTGGCGCGATATTGCACCAGCGCAACCTGCTTGTGATGCATGGCAACACCATTCGGCTTGGCGATAAATGCATTATTTGCGTTGGCCCATCGGGTGCGGGGAAATCGACGCTTTCGGCGGGGTTTCAGCGCCGTGGCTATCAGGTTTTGGCGGATGATGTGGTGCCAGTTACCGCCGAAGGGCTGGCGCTTCCGGGGTTTCCGCGCATCAAGCTGTGGCAAGAAAGTGCGGATCAGCTAGATATTGACACCAGCCCGCTGCAACGTATCCGACCGCAGTTGTTCAAATATAACGTGCCCGTCACCGATGCCTATGTCGGCCCGGCGCTGCCAGTGCGTTGGGTGTATATTCTGAACAGCGAGCATCGCGACGACGTGCGCATTGACGAATTGCGCGGCATGGCCCGTTTGCAGCCCATTCTGGACAACACCTATAGCGGCCGGCTTGTGCTTGGCCCCGCCGCAAAGGCGCAGCAGTTGCGGATGGCATCACAATTGGCATCGAAAATCCGGTTGGCCCGCATCACCCGACCACGCAGCGGATTCACCGTTGATGCAATGGTCGACAAGATTTTGGCGGATATTGCGGAGCATCCGTGACATGGGCGGCATCTACTGGATCGCGTCTTACCCGAAATCCGGTAACACTTGGTTCCGCACGTTTTTGGAAAACCTGCAAAATGTCGGCGATCGCCCCGCCCATATCAACGAGTTGTCCAGCAATAGCATTGCAAGCTCTCGTTCTTGGATCGACGACGTTTTGGGCGTTGAAACCGCAGACCTGACATTCGACGAAATAGATCGGTTGCGTCCGGCGGTTTATGATTGGGCGACAACCTATAACAGCGTCAGCTATCACAAGATCCACGACGCCAATCGCCTGACCACGCAGGGCGAGCCGCTGATTTCGCGGCGGGGCACTTTGGGCGCGGTGTATATTCTGCGCAATCCGCTGGATGTTGCGACGTCGCTGGCCAATCACAACGGCTCCACGATTGACGAGGCGATTACCGCATTGGGCAACCCGGACTATGCGCTTGCGGGCAGCGAACATCGTTGGCATCGGCAGGTTCGGCAGGTTTTGGGAAGCTGGTCGGGCCATGTGGCAAGTTGGATAGACAGCCCCGCCCTGACATGCCACGTGCTGCGCTATGAGGACATGCATGCGGCGGCGTTGGAAAGCTTTGCGGCGGCTGCGCGGTTTCTAAAGCTGCCCGATGACGCAGAGCGTGTTGCGCAGGCGATCCGTTTTAGCGAGTTCAGCGTTGTTGCGCAGCAAGAAGCAGAGGTTGGCTTTCGCGAACGCCCATCGCGCGCCGAACGGTTCTTCCGCCAAGGCCGGGCCGGAGGCTGGCAGGCGCATCTGACCCCGCAGCAAGTGGATCGCATCATTGCCGATCATGGCCCGATGATGCAGCGCTTTGGCTATCTGGATGCCAGCGGCGCCCCGGTTTAGGCCTGCGGCGTTAGTGGTCGTTGCGGCCTTCGACAAAGCGGATGAAGCGTGCCGTGGTTAAGCCACGGCTGACCGCAAGCATGATGCGGCTGGTGGTTTCAGAGGTCAGCGGCGTTTCCTTGGGCCAATCTTCCAACGCAGCCTTCAGCGACGGCAAATCAAGCCGCTTTGCCATCACCGCATCGCCCGCAAGCCGGTCAATTTCGCCAATAAGCTGTTCGCGTTCCCGGCCAATCCGCAGATGCCAGTCGGCAGCCTGCAAGCCGCGCCGGGTTTCGCGCAGCACCATATCGGGCACCTTGCCCTGCAGCATGCGCTTTGCCAGCCAGCGGCGTTTGCCTTTGCGTTGATACTGGTCATCGGGAATTGCGGTGCAGAATTCGACC
>Ga0255096_1001045_pt1 | contig 12048 bp, 13 predicted proteins | sample Colum_Atlam_RepA_2_FD_188563 | JGI IMG/M metagenome (GOLD analysis project Ga0255096, IMG submission 188563) | Freshwater microbial communities from Columbia River, Oregon, United States - Colum_Atlam_RepA_8d | ecosystem: Environmental > Aquatic > Freshwater > River | place: USA: Oregon...
GATCATCACTGTAGGCCAAAATCATTTCATCCAGATTGGTTGGCTTCAGGGTTTCACCCTTGAGGAATTCCACCCCATTGCTGAAGATCTTCTTGATGATGATGTTGTTCTGGTAACCCCAGGCAATGGCCAACTGCAGCATTTCCTGCTTCTGTGAGGCAGCCCCTTTGTAGAAGGGCAAATCTTCAACCAGATCCACCTGTGAAGCCTCTTTGCGACAGCTGGCAATGTACTTGGCCAGTTTGACGTAGTTACGGTCACGGGTGAGCAGCTGATTGAATGCAGCACCAGAGTCCTCCACCAGTTTTACTGCCTGGTAGAAGTGGTCATCAGTGACGTACAGGGAGCGGTCCAGGAAGGCGTATGCGCCCGCCAATTTCAAGGCTTTGAAGTAGCGGTGGGCTATCTCAGCCTGCTTGATCTCTTCATGCTCAGGAAGCGTCTGTGCGAGCTTTTCACACTGCAGCCGGTACTCGATTACCAGCAGACTGGTGTCCTTGGTCATCTTGAGCTGGGTACCTACCAATGACATGTCCGCCAGCAGTTCCAAGCGCAAGGACAGATCGTCAATGAACTTGTCCGAGGTCTTGTTCGTCATCCGGTCATAGACCTCTTGCGGGGTCAGTGACATGTTGCGATCACTGGCTTTGCTGTAGCCGAAGAGGCAACGACGAGCGTAACCAGTTTCCAGCATGGAGTAGAGCTCTTCCTCGGTTTTACCACCATTCAACAGCTTGGCCGGGGTACCGAACAGCAGCATGTTGGTGGGGGTCTTGCCATGGATTTCTTCAGAGCGTTGGTTTTCAGAAGTATTCTTGAGAAGCTTCTGCTTGATGTAGCCCATGTCATACAACTCAAGGAACATGTTCAGCACATCAACACTGCTTACCAAGTTGCTGCCGATCTCATCAATCTGAAGGTTGATGGAACCTGCGCCTGCCATTAACAGTTGGTTTCGCATCTGCTTGACTGCGGCCGGGGTGGCACTGTCAAAGCTGCTCAGCATGGGGCCATAAGCAGCGAATTCCTTCTCGATACGGGCCAACTCGTCATCAGGGTCAACTCCCTTCTTTATGGCCCTTGTATTGGCCAATACAGGCAGGTTCTGCAGTGCCATGCCCGGGAATACCTCCGAGAGAAAACGCTCCTTAAAACCGTGAATAACGCTGTTTTCGATGATGTTGGTGGAGAAGCCTTTACCACTGCCAGAGGTACTCAGGTTGAGGGCATAGATGTTGACCGGTATGGTGCCCCGGTCATGGGTGACAATCTGCACCCGCATCATGGCCGCTACCAAACCAAAGTAGTAGGAGGTCAGCACCCGGAAGAACAACGGATTATCATTCTGGGTTTTCTCGCACAAGACTTTGACCAGGCCTTCCGACCATGGGTTGTAGTCCATTTCATGAACGGCTTTCATGGTTACACCTTCAATTCACCGGAGATGAGGTACGCATCTTTTTGCGTACAAATGGAAAAGCAGGGACAGGTTTTGCAAGCACGAATTTCTCCAGGCACTTCCTTGATGACGCCCACATTGCCTTTTTCAATCAGGTGCAGTTGGGCTTCTGCAAGAGTGTCAAAATTCTTGCTGCTGCGGGTATTGGTGGCCTTGCTGAAGTACTTGTATTGAGTCTCGGTACGCCAGAGGTCTTCATCAGAGCATGGGGGCAAGGAAGGCTCTGGGGCATTCCAGTGATGCCGCAGCATGGCGACTTGCGAACGGATCCAAGCCTCGGTTTCAGGAATGCTCATCAGCGGATATTGCTTCGAGAGCACTGGACTCTGTGGGTAGAAAGAATCTCCCAATGCCCGGATAGCAGACCAGTCCTTGATGATGTAATGGATGGTCAGGGTGTCCTTGGTCACAATGTCTGGATTCAGATAGCGGTAGCCACTGCCTTGCTTGATGTACTTATCTGCATTGGCTTGGCTTGAAACCATGAAAGTGGAGGTGGTCTTGAGATCCTGTACTTCGCCCTGCCAGACAATATCAAATTGCCCATGGATGATGGCCCCCATAACCTCCTTACTGGAGCGGCGTTCGGTATAGATGGGCAAATCGCCTGGTTTAAGCGTGCTGGGATCAGGGTTGACCTTGATACGGTCTCGCACTGATTGGGGCACTCCCAGGGCTTCCAGGGCCTCCTTGTGGCCTGTATTCCAGGCAGTCTCCAGGCCCAAGTGAATGGCTTGCCCAAGACGACTGGCCAGCATCAAACGGATATCTGCCAGATTCTCCTGCCCTGGTTTGATACGGGAAGCCAGAACGGTCTGACGAATGGGCTTGAGCAGGGTGCTGATGGAATAGCTTTCCTGATTCGGGAAAGCTTGTTGGTAGCTGTCATGCGCGAGAAATACGGCAATGGGCAATTCAATGTTGGCGGGATTAGCATAGGTTCTCATTTGAGGGTACCTGTTGTGAATGTCGAAGGAACGCCGAAGGCGGATGCAAAAAAGCCAAAAGGCTGTAATATAGCCGGAAAAGTCAAGGGGTCAGTTACATGCCAACCATCAATTTTACGGTGAGAGACCACAAGGGTCGCCCCGTCCAGAATACTGCATTTAAGATCACGACAGGAGTACCGGATACCGGTTATGTTCCTGGGATGATATTGCCAGCAGCCACCCTTGCTACCACGAATAGCTTGGGGCAATTCACAGTAACCCTGACAGCTACGGAGGCTCCATACTACGTCAGTAAAGCCAACAACAGTTCAGATGAACATGTGGCCTACAAGCTTTTTGTGCCGGATATTGATGGCACATTGGCCGCGGAAATGCTGTGCGTGGATGTGGGATTGCATCAAGAGTTGTTGAACGATCGCAGTCTGGCTGCGCTTATTGATGCCAAGGTGTCCACCCACAATCGCACCATGCTGATCAATGATGTGATGCTGGCCAACTACCAAGCTCTTGTGGAATTGCAAGCTGAGAACACCACGCTTGAATCGCTGAATGCCCACATTGCTGCAAGTAACGCACATTCCCAGTATCAGCGTAATGATGGCTTGGCCAACAACTCTGATGGGATCTGGTGTGGCGCTGCCGGGGGTACTGCAAATGCAATCACATTGTCCCTTCCTGCATTACCGGTTACCCAGATTTACCTTGCTTACAAGGCAGGTACCCGATTCACGTTCAAGGCTTCTGCTGATAACACCAGTGCAGTGACGGTAAACATTGCTGGGCTTGGGGCCAAGGCGATAACAAAGGATGGCGCTGAACCCCTGGTTGCAGCTGATCTCAAGAATGGGGGTATCTACGAAATTGTCTATGACGGGACCCAATTCCAAGTTTCTGGTTCAGTAGGCAATATCCCGCAGGTTATGGATGTTCATGAGTTTACTGGCGCTGGGCCGTATACACTGGATTACACAGTAGGCCGGGTAAGTGCATATCTGAATGGGCTCTTGCTGATCTCCAGTGATTTTACAGCCACTAATGGTACATCTATCAGTGTACCCAGTGCAGGCCCCGGGGATAAGGTTGTCTTCATTTGCTACAGCACTTTTACTGTTGCAGACACCTATACCATTGCTCAAACAGATGACATTGTTGGGCATGCCCGTAATGGGATTCTGACCTACCTTAGTGGAACAGAACTCAAGTTTGACAGAGCCAATGGCAATCGACAGTACATCAATGGGAAGAATGAACTTATTCCGCTTGGTGGGGTCAATCTGACTCTGGCTTCCCCGCTTTCCACGAATACTTTGTATTATGTCTACGCTTACATCAGTAGTGGCTCCATGTTGTTGGAGGCATCTGTAACTGGGTATGCGACCAGTACAAGCACAGGGGAGAAAATAAAATCAGGAGATGGTACCCGAGCATTGGTTGGCATGGTTAGAACCAACGGCTCGGGGTACTTTGATAACTATAATCCTGCTCTGCTGCGCTCTTGGCATAATGACCCTGGATTCTCTGCGGTAATGGGGCTTTCTGCGAATAGATCCCTTAGTGACTCTGTTACGCCTGGAGAATGGGTTGAAATGAGTCTTACTGGGGAGCGTAACTACTTTCTGGCGTGGGCCGATGAAAGTGTTTTGGCTACCGTAACCGGCGGGGCATTGCTTGATCTTGGTAGTGGCGATGACGCTTCTGGGCATTTAACGGTGGCCTTCAACGGTGTAAGTGCTGAAGAAGGTGGAAGTGTTATTGGTGGGGTTACTGCTGGTGCACTTAGTTCTGCTGATTGGAGCCCGATATCAATGCACTGTCAGCGCTCTGGATTGGCTACTGGCTACCACTATGCAACGATCATCGGGTTGCTTGATGTGATCTCCGGAACCGGAATTAGCTTGGTATGTCAAGGCTCTGGGTACACGGGAAGACGCACTTGTTTGCGGATATCCACACAACCAAAGTATCGGTAAAAGCGATACTGATTCTTCCTTAACGCCCTATGTAGCTATGGGGCGTAGATGCCCTAGCACCGCTAGGCTCCATTACTTGTTACTGTAGAGGCGTGCTATGCCAGCTATTACTTTCATCATCAAAGATGTACATGACGTACCGGTATCGAGTACGGAATTCGTTATTACTGCTGGTTTCCCGGATGGGGGTTTTGACCCTGAAATGGAATTGCCTGAGCCTGTCACCATAGCCACAGATGTGGATGGCGAATTCACGGTAACGTTGCCGGCCACAGGAGGCCCGTATTTCCTCAGCAAGGCGGGTAATACCGTGACTGGTATCACGGCCTATAAGTTCTTTGTACCCGATGTTCCTGGGCCTCTGACGGCCTCCTATCTGTATGTTGACCTGGGCATCCACCAGCGGTTGCTGAATGACGCAAGTCTGCTCAATTTGATTGAAACCAAAGTGGCTGTAAGCAATAGCCTGGGTTTGCTGGAATCCTATTTGGCAAATGTGGACCCTACTACTGCAGAAGAGATTGCTACCGCTATCGTTGAAGCGGCAGTGATCGAAGTAAATGCCTACGCTGACACGGCTGCAGGTAACGCTGAGCAAGCGGCCAATGACTATACGGATACTACTGTGACAGCAGCGGCTACGGCCGCAGAAACGGCTGCCAAGAGCTATGCGGATGGGTTGGTAATAGGTCTGTGGGATGATCGTGGTAACTTCAGTGCAGCGGGGGGTGCTTATCCTTCCTCTGGCGGTAGCGGTACAGCTGGCGCCGTCAAGAAAGGGGATATTTGGACCATCAGTGTAGGGGGCACATTACCTACCGGACAAGCAGTTGAAGTCGGAGATACTGTTCGTGCCTTGTCTGATAGCCCGGGCAATACTCAAGCCAATTGGGCTATCGCCCAAAACAACGTTGGCTACACGCCGGAAAACTCTGCCAACAAATCCAATGATATAACTCTTGCCAGTGATTCCACATCGGAATACCCAACGGTGCATGCTGCCAAAGGGTATACCGATGCGGTATTCGGGAACATTGGGAGCCTTCCGCTGACAACCGTTGACCGGGTAACCCACTTCCAGAATGGTACTGGGTCGACCACATCTTTGTTCTCCCAAAATGGGTATAACCAGATCGCCGGAAATAGCGTCAACCTGACACAAACCATCGGCAATGGAGTTTCTGGGTATGCAAAAGCGGTAGGTGCAGCTTGGATTGTGGCGGGGACAACCTCGGCAAACTATGTGGCTGGCGTTGTGCGCAATATCGTGGGTACAAGCGCATTTGGCCAAACATGGACGGCCGGTGTAGTCATGCAGACCATCCTGTACGGGTCGCTGATGGGGTATTTACCGGACGGCAGCAACGACATTGAATACCGGTATGGACTGTTTTATGACGGGTATTACAACAATGCACTCGTTGGTGGCCATGCGGCATATGCGACAGATCCGTTTGCCAGCATTGACGCCTCCTCGGCGGACGGCGCTGCTGCGTATTTCTACCACAACAACGTAAATGGTTTCTGGGTATGCAAGTCTGGTAGCGATACCAATAGTGAAACCACCATTACTGGGGTATCCGCTGCTATTAATGTATTGCGGGCATTTCGTATAAAAGTGGGAACAACCGGTATTGTTGAGTTTTGGATCGACGGCACTTTGGTCGCTACGCATAGTGGCAATGGAGTAATTACCGCGGGTAAGCAATTGTCCGAGGCCGTGGTTACAATGCACAAAGGTAGTGTTGCATCTGGCAGTACCCATGGGTGGATGATTGCCTCTCTGGCGTTCCGTCAATCGCTGCCGTCAGCCCGTACTGGGTTCACCTTTGTATAATCCTTGTGGCAGCCAACGTTGCCACAAGTAGGGACGTACAGTAGTATCGTAGCCGTAGTTTGTTTTGGGATGTAACGGGTACAGGCAAGGGAATACCTTGCTTGTATCGGCAGGGCGCCAAATGGCTACAGCAAATAACACCGTGACCATTGCACAGGGCTTACTGGTTTTAAGTAAGCTCATTGTGCCACGGGCCCTTCAGCTCCCAACTATCCAAGGGGCATTACATGTCTACATTGTCCACGCAATTGTCTAAAGAAACTGGCTGCCCTATCACCCGGGCTACGGTAGTAAACACTACCGACTATTTGAATCAGACTTCTTCCAGTCTGTGCTTGATCATTACTCCGACAGCTGCAGGTGTTGGTACCCTGGCAGTGTCATGGCGTGACTCTATTCTTGGCGTTGTGCAAACTGCCCGAGATCCTTTTGGTAACCCTGTGGTTATCAACCTGGCGGCTGCGGCTACTCTGCTGGTTTCTGGTTTGGATGTGGCGGAGATTATCCTAACGCCCACAGTGAGCAGCGGCATTACCTCCTTCTCCTACAGCTGCACCGCCATGAATAGTGGCAGTGCCCAGGCTGCAGGTTTTGTTTTGATGAATGCTGGTTCTGTATCCCCTGGGGGCAAAGTAAAGCGGGTGTCTGTTATTGGCATTACGGCAGCGGCCGGGGCTATTGTGGCTGGGGTGTGCGTCGGGGGTAAACAGACTTTTGCGGATGTCCTGCGGTCTGGCGTTGAGAGCGGCCTTATCCAGTTTGTAAGCGTTGACATGCTCGCAGCACGGTCCACCGGTATGAGCTTGTGGCTGTTTAACGCTGATCCTACAAGCAGCACCCTGACAGATGGTGCGGCGTTTGTTCTGCATAAGGACGATGTTCTGAAGCGGGTTGGCGTTGTGCCCTTGTCCTTGACTGGTGTAGCTGGTGCTGGTGGTGGTAACGGCATTCAGTCCGTTTATACTTCCGGGCCGATTGCGATGCCTGTCAGTGGGACAACTAATGGGACGCTGTACGGTGTTCTTGTGGCAGATGTTGCTACGACATTGGTTGCGAACGACATCCAGAAAATTACCATCAGTGCGCTGCCGGACTAACTATGAACATTGTAAACTTGGCACCAAGAAACGAAACAAAACTGGATATCCCTTTTGATGGGTCCGGTATGCCCGCGGTTCTGACATCCCTTGGTGCCGTGTTTACCCGAGCTCAATCCCGGTATCGTTGGAACCAAGATAATAGCCTCACGAACTTGGCGTCTGATGTAATTCCAATGACTTACACGCCTGGATACGGTTGGGCCTTTAAGCCTGACGGTGGAACGCAGGCTCGCTGGACGAACAGCAACAATCCATCGGTGGCATCCTGGACTAAGACCGGGTTCACGCTTTCAGGAACGACTGAAACAGCACCAGACCCCTCTCTACTGTCGTATTTTATGGCTGAAACGGCAACAGATGCTGTGCATGAGATTTCCAGAACGCAATCCGTGACGGCTGCTGCGGGCTTCATTTACCACGCAGTATTTCGTCCCGTCGGACGCCGGTACTTTGCTGTCGTATTCAAGACGACGAACTCCGCATTTACTGGCGCGAGTATCGTATTCGACACGCAGACGGTGTCGGTTGTTTCCCCGGTTGCTGGATACAATGCAGCAATTTTCCAACGCGGTTCGTATTTCGAGGTATATGTCCTCGCGACCGGAAACGCCACTGCGACTGGAACAGTGGCTTTCGTCGGCTGCGATGACGCGGGCGTCCCATCTACGACTACGACGTATCTAGGCGATACCAGCAAAGGGTTTTACTGGTTCAATTTGCAGAACCTGAACGGCCGATTCATGCCACCTGTTGTGGTCACGACGAGCGGTGCTATTACGCTGACAAGCGACGTCCTCAAAGTACCTAAGTCGTCTATCCCTTGGCTGAACCATGATAATTTCACGCTGAAAGCTGTGTTCACCATGTTTCCATTCAACGGGGGAACGGCGGTGGTACGCATTGCAATGATTTCCAATTCTGGATTCACTGACTACAAACAACTTTATCTGAACTTGGGCTCAGGAAACGTTATTGTGGGGATGGCAGCATCCAGTGTTGTCAACAGTGTTAGCGCGGCTCTTTTGCTCAGTGGTAAGGTTGGAGCTGCTGCTGCGTTTGGCCGCGGACGCGCCCATGTATCTGGTGGGGACACGGTGACGTACATGGCTCACAATTTGATCGGCGACACAGACGGTTTATATATCGGATCAAGCCCGGCTGGATCAAACCCGTTTGGGAACTTCATTAACTCAATAACTGTTTATCGCAGTGCCCTGCGCCCGACCCAATTACTCCGCACCGCCAGGATGACATCATGACCAACGGCCACTACTGGTTTACAACGAAAGCTAGCGCTGACGCCGCCATCGCTGCCGCCGGGTTTTCCCCGCTGGCCGATGATCCTGTCAACTTCGCGCACAGTCAGGGGTTCGGGAAGTTTTGGGGAGACGATACTGCCGCCCCCATCGGCCAGCCGTTCATTGAAAACCCTGAAGACCCGGCCGGCGACTGGATTCATGTCCCCGACTGTTTCTACTTCCATTGCCGCTTCACTTCCGGCAGCCTGCCGTCTAGCCTGTCTGCGTACCTTGTGACTGATGAAAGCCAGTGGTATGAAACCTACGGCGAATACCTCCAGTCCGAAGAAACTGAATAATGGGCAGTTATCAGCTTGCCGCTGACATAAACGCCCAGATCAATGCCAGCACGACGTACAAGTCGGATATTGATCGTTTTGGTGTTCCCGAATTTTGGGATAAAGCAGCGGGCACCGGGGACTGTGAGGATTACGTCCTAGCCAAAAGAGCCCGGCTACTTGATGCCGGGTGGCCGGTCGAAGAAATGGGCATTTGCCTTTGCCATGTCGAAACCGGTGAATATCATTGCGTGCTCTATGTTGAAACGGACCAGGGTGGCGTTATCTTGGATAATCGACACCACGATCCGATGGACCCGCGAAGCCTTCCATACAAGTGGGATGTAATGCTATGCAAAGACGGCTGGCGGCAATTGTTATTTTGGCTGTGATGGTATCCGGATGCGCTGTAGGTCACGGCAAAAGACGGCCGGTGCTTGGCCCTGTTGTGACAACCCCGCCGCAATGGCAGGATTTTTGTGCCAGAAATCCCCAAGACCCCCAGTGCTAAAACCAATGATAAACGCTATTGATATCTGGGCCCCGTTTGATCGAAGGTAGGTAGTGTTTGACCCCCTAACAACCTTGTCAGTACAATCCTGAAAATAATTGGATTCCCTGCCATGTCTGAGCCCATTTCCATTACCACGATATTTGCCAAATACGCATTGCTTATCGCTGGTTTTATCGGTGCTCTGCTCTCTCTTAGTTTTGTACGTACCCTGGAAGTTCGGTACATCTACACAGCCCTGGTTACGGGGTCTGCTTCGGCACATTATGGTGCCCCTGTCTTGGGCTATGCCCTTGGAATTCCCGCCAATGTTCTGCCAGGTATTGGCTTCTTAATTGGTGTCATGGGCATGAACCTGGTTCCTGGGTTACTTCGGCTTTCGGAAGAATTCTCCAAGAATCCCTTCCGTTTTATCAAATCCTTCCTCAAACGGTGATCATCATGATCAGCCATATCATCCTGCTTGTTTGCGCTTTGTTGATAGTTACACGGTCAGTCTGTGCCCTGAATCATATGTCCCATCGAACGCCTCACTCGGCAAGGCTGGTGTATATATTGACCGGTCTCTCTGGGAGTCTTGTTCTTCTGGCTTTACTGGAAATTCCATTGGGGAATATCCCTTGGTTCAAAGTCTGGGTAGTGGCAGGTGCTACTGCCCTATTCATGCATATGCATTCGCTCCTTTGGAATGCATTACGGGACCAGCATTTGCAACAATCACAAAAACAGCTGCCTCACTAAAGTCAGGGGAATATCATGAGTGCATTGGTATCTTTTTTAGGTGGATCTGCTTTCCGGATGCTTTGGGGCGAAGCGGCTGCTTATATCTCCCGTAAGCAGGAGCATGCGCAAACCAAAGAGCAAGTACAGTTGGCTGCTCAAGAGGAAGAAGCGGCCCATAAACGCGCTATGGAGGCCTTGGAGACCCGTTCTCGACTGGGGCTTAGCCAAGAGGCCATCCAACAGGAATTGGCCCTGCAAATGGGCTCCCAGGAGATCTGGGGCAGTGCTACCAAAGCAACCTATCAAGCCAGTGGAATTGCTTGGATTGACGGATGGAATCAGGCCATCCGGCCGGCTGCAGCTACTTTGGCCTTATTGGCCATGATCACTGAGATCTTCTTATTGGGGGCATTGACGGATTGGCATCGGGAGGTATTCAGTGCTGCTCTGGGGCTGTTCCTAGCAGACCGGAGTCTGACCAAACGAGGCAAGTAAGCCAGATGCTCTAAAAGCCCCATCTAAGGGGCTTTTATTTTGGGTGGTACCTATGGGTACCTACCCTATCAAACGGGCCTTTTAGGCCTGTTCTGAGCCCGTAGACATGCAGGCGCCACTGTCAGTTACCATGCAGGGCTCTTCTGGATGGCACAATGAACTGCAATCGGGCTGAAGCTCACCGACGGGTGCGGTACTACGAGAGTATTCCTGCTTCACCTTTTCATCCAGATTACGCAGTGCCGCTTCATGGGCTTCTGCATCCAGGTCAGCCTGCTTGATGAATTTCCCATCCCGCATCATGCCCTTGCGGTCCTTGATTTCCAGGTACGCAGCTGCCAGACATTCAGTAACAGTCAACCCATTCAACAGGGCTACCCTGGCTACATAAGAAGCCACGCCAGTAAGGCCCTGCTTGAAGCTGTAAGGGATGTATTTTTCATTGGCACACGAGACACCGATCATGGCCACGGAAGTACAAGCCTGGTTCAACTTGATGACTTCAAAATCGGCATTCATGTGATCGGCTTCCACTTTGCCAATATTGGGCACAGAGCCGAAAATGCTTCCCAGCTTGGAGTCTGACAGCAAAGCCAGAACACAGATCACCACCAGGATATCCCCGAGGGCATCCTTCAAGAGATCCGGTTTTTTCTTGTTGTGGGCCAAAACCAATTCGCCGGCTTCTTCAAGAAGCTTCAGGCATTGCCCGGTGATGGTGGCCCCTTCCTTGAAGTTGCGATCCTTTGCCCACTGCTGAGCGGCTTCGGCCAGTTGATGGAAGGTAGTTTCTGCTTGGGGATTCTGCATGGGGGTGCTTCCTGTTGGTGGGGGTTATTGGATTTCTGCCATACGGGCTTCAGCAGCCAAGGCTGCATAGGCTGTGGCGTCTTCAACACTGTCTTGGTGGGGCTTATGGCTACTGCGCGCAATCTTGAGCAGTTCCATGAAGCGCCAGCCTTGGTATTCCGTAAGGTTGGTACCGTAGATGGCATTGAAGGCTGTGACAACTTTGGCCATGCTGCGCTCACCTTCTGGCTTATCGTATTCTTCTGCACGCAGCTCCATAATGGCAGCAGCTTTGCGCAGAACTTCATTGGCTTTCACTGGATTTTCTCCTGGCAACGGCGATGGATAGAGCTTCGGGAAAAGACAGCTCATGCAGGGATTGATAATACTCCACCATGTCATAGGTTACCCCATGAAGGCGACAGTGTTCCTGTTTGGTGGCTGTGATCTTGTTGATGGTCAGGGCGTAATACTGATGGTTGTTGCCGGAGGTATCTGATGGCCAATCCACACCAATACGCTTGATGGTCCTCGCTAACGTCTCGCGTTTACAACCCAACTGCTTGGCTACCGTATTCAGGCTCATGCCTGACTCCTTACATTCCATAAGGAACTTGGCCAAGGGTTTGTTAAACTGC
>Ga0255096_1001047_pt1 | contig 12040 bp, 8 predicted proteins | sample Colum_Atlam_RepA_2_FD_188563 | JGI IMG/M metagenome (GOLD analysis project Ga0255096, IMG submission 188563) | Freshwater microbial communities from Columbia River, Oregon, United States - Colum_Atlam_RepA_8d | ecosystem: Environmental > Aquatic > Freshwater > River | place: USA: Oregon...
TCATTGGCGCCTGCGTCCGCGGCGGGCTGGTGGGCGGAGACGTGCTCCTGGCCCTGGGTTTCTTCTTGGCTCATGTTGCTTATGTTGGGGCGGCCTTCGTTGTGGCCGACCGGATGATGCGGCCGTTCCGTTGTGGAGCGGCGACGCGGTTTGTCGGACCCTTGGTGACGGAGGACGAACCTCCTTGGGGTGCCGAAATGACCCGGGAGAGACTCCCGGAACCCTTGTGAATAACTACCCCCTCTTGCTTAACAACAAGAAAGTCCCTCAGCGGGCCTCTTCTGTGAACCTTTGTTCACGAATCAGCACGATCTTGACGGTTCCTTGATAGGAAAGGGTCTCCTCCACCTTCAGGCGGAGGCGGCGGGCGAGTTCGGTCGCCCCGAAGTCGTCGACCTTGCCTGGGTCTACGATGACCCGGAGCTCGCGGCCGGACTGGAAGGCGTAGGCCTCCCGGACGCCATCGAAGGCGAGGGCGACCTCCTCCAGGAGACGGACGCGCTGGGCGTAGGACTCGAGGGTGGAGGAGCGGGCGCCGGGGCGGGAGCCGGAGGCGGCGTCGGCGATCATCACCAGCGGAGCGTAGAGGCTTTCGGCCGGAACCTCGCGGTGGTGCGCGGCGACGGCGTTCACGACGCGAAGATCTTCGCCCAAGCGGCGGAGCAGGGCGGCGCCGGCGAGCGCGTGGCTCGAGCCCGCTTCGGCTTCGATGGCCTTGCCGAGGTCGTGCAGCAGGCCGGCGCGTTTCGCGGGCACCGGGTCGATGCCGATCTCCGCGGCGAGCATCGCGCAGAGCTGGGCGACCTCGATGGAGTGCGCGAGCGTGTTCTGGTTGGAAGAGAGGCGGAAGTGCAGTCGGCCGAGCAGTTCTTCGACGGCCGCGTCCATGGGCGGCAGACCGAGGTCGCGCACGGCGTCGCGGCCGAGGCGGCGGGCGTGCTTGACGACTTCGTCGCCCGCGAGGCGGACGCTGTCTTCGATGAGCGCCGGCGAGATGCGGCCGTCCTTGACGATGCGTTCCAGCGCGATGCGCGCGATCTCGCGGCGGACCGGGTCGAAGCAGGAAACCATCGCCAGGCCGGGGGTTTCGTCGATGAGCAGGGTCGCGCCGGTGATCTGTTCGAAGGTGCGGATGTTGCGGCCTTCGCGGCCGATCAGGCGGCCCTTCATGTCCTCATTCGGCAGCGAGACGGAGAGCGCCGTCGCGTCCTGCGTCGTGGAGGTCGTCAGGCGCTGCATCGCCGAGAGCAACGTGCGGCGGGCTTCGTCGTCGATGTCCTGTTCGACCTGGTCCAGCAGGCTGCGGCGGAGGTGCTGGGCTTCTTCGCCGTATTCTTCGCGGAGGTGGTCGAGGAGCAGCGCGCGGGCTTCCTCCGGCGTGACTTTGGCGAGACGTTGGAGTTCGCGGAGAAGGTGGTCGCGTTGCCGGGCGTTCTCACGGGTGAGTTCGGCGGAGGCCGCGGCCGCGGCTTCCGCGTCGGCCATAGCTCGCGCCGCCGTGCGGTGGACGTCCTCGGCTTGGGCATGGAGTTCGGCCGCCTCGACGGTGGCCTCGCGGCGGGCGAGCTCGACTTCGGAGCGGAGCCGGGCCTCGCGGACGGCCCCGAGGGTGTTTTCGCGCCACTTCGCGACCGCATACGCCACGATGGCTCCGGAGGAGAACGCCACGGCGGCGAGGATGCTTTGGTCGGCTGCCACAGGCATGGTCGTCGCGAAAACCGGAGGTCCGGGGCCATACCCTTGCCGACCCGGCTCCTTCGGCAAGCCCTTTCGGGAGGTTCGCCTTGCCTCGGAGCCGCGGGCGGGCTTCTTCAAGGCATGTCCAGACACCTTGACGATGAGCGGTCTTCGGCCGCGGTCTGGTGGGACAATTTCGCCAACTTCGCCTGGCGGACGGACTGGACTCAGGTGGTCATCATCCTGTTCCTCAGCACCCTCGGCATCGTCGCGATCCAGTCGGCCGGAAGCGCCCGGGAGTCGACGTTCTACCGCTCGCAGATCGTCTTCGTGGTCATCGGTTGGATCGCCTATTGGGCGGTTTCGGCCCTTGATTATCGACTCATCCAACGGCACGCCCGCCGCCTGTATCTCGGCACCATCCTGCTGCTCATCCCTGTCTCGCTCTGCGCGTTGGCCAAGACGAACCTCGGCGACTTCATCCGCAGCGTCAACGGGGCCCGTCGCTGGATGGATTTCGGGCCGTTCTCGATCCAGCCTTCCGAGTTCGCGAAGATCGGCGCGCTCGTCTTCCTGGCCGCGTTGCTGGCGCGCTCTCCGATCGGCTCCTTCCGGGCGACTTGGGGCACCGTGGCACGCGCCCTCGGGGTCGCCGCGGTCCCGTTTGTCTTGATTTTTGTGCAGCCGGACCTAGGTTCTGCGCTCATCTACCTGCCGCTTTCATTCATCCTGCTTTTCGTCGCCGGACTGACCACCAGGTTCTTCCTGGTGGCCGGAGTCGCCGCCGTCCTGCTGGTGGGTGTGGTGGCCGTCGATCTGACCGAATACGCGGCCAAGATCGACCAATACGCGAAGGCCAATCCGCAGTCCAAGGACCCCGTGCGCGCGATCCGCGGCCAGCACGAAGCGGAGGCCTGGTTCTTCCTCCTGAAGGACTACCAGCGCGAGCGCATCCTCTCCTTCGTCGCCCCTGAGGTGATCGACCCCAAGGGTCTCGGCGTCACCTGGAACGTCAACCAGGCCGTCATCGCGGTCGGTCGCGGCGGCTTCCGCGGGCAGGGCGTCGGCAACGGCACGCAGGCCCGCTTCGGCTACCTGCCGGAAGCGGCGGCGCACAACGACTTCCTTTTTTCCGGGATGGCCGAGGAGATCGGCTTCACCGGCGGTTTCCTGGTGATCGGTTCCTTCGTCCTGCTGTTCTGGCGCGTCGTGCGCACGGCGGCGCGGACGACGGATCGGTTCGGCTCTTTGTTGGCGATCGGCGCGGCGGTCGTGCTCGGCACGCACGTCGTGATCAACGTCGGCATGAACATCGACCTGATGCCCGTCACCGGGGTCCCCCTTCCTTTCCTTAGCTACGGAGGGTCTTTCGTACTCAGCTGTTTCCTGCTCCTTGGACTAGTCCAGAGCGTTCACCGGCATTCGTCCGGTGGCGGCGAAGACGGAGGCTCTCCGGCAACCGGCTTAACCGCCTGACCGAGATGCCCGAAAATACCGAACCCGAAGATATCAACGACGAGCTGCCTGAAGAGGGCGGCGAACAGACCTCCCCGATCGACCAGCGCCAGCTGGCCGACGAGGCGGCCAAGCGGCGCAAGGAGCTCCCGTTGCTCCAGCGCATCGTGAAGCACTTCTCCAAGGACCGCGCGGTCTACCGCGAGCTCGTGATCAACGCCGAGACCCTCGAGAAGCGCGTCGCGCTCCTCACCAACGGCGTCCTCGACAAGTTCGAGATCGAGCACAAGGGCGAGAACCGCATGGTCGGCGCGATCTTCAAGGGCCGCGTCCAGAACCTCGAGGGCGGGCTCAAGGCCGCCTTCGTCGACATCGGCCAGCCGAAGAACGCGTTCCTGCACTACTGGGACATGCTCCCGGCAGCCAACGACTCGCAGGTCGAGTTCATCCGCGACAACGAGTCCGCCGAACAGAAGCAGCGCAAGGCCCGCTACCAGGCTAAGGATATCCCGCAGCTCTTCCCGGCCGGCTCCGACATCGTCATCCAGGTCGTCAAGGACCAGATCGGCACCAAGGGCCCCCGCTCGACCACCAACATCGCGCTCCCGGGTCGTTACCTGGTGCTGATGCCGTTCAGCGGCGCGTGCGGCGTCTCCCGCAAGATCGAGGAGTCGTCCGAGCGCGAACGCCTGAAGGACATCCTCCGTTCGCTCACCATCCCGGAAGGCATGGGCGTCATCATCCGCACCGCCGGCGAAGGCAAGCAGGCCCGCTGGTTCGTCCGTGACCTGCATATGTTGCTCAAGCGCTGGCAGGCCATCGTCGAGAAGATCAACGCCCCGGACCGCAAGCCCGTCCTCCTCTACCAGGAGCCCGGCCTGATCGAACGTACCGTCCGCGACTTCCTCACCGAGGAGGTCGACCGCATCCTCGTCGACAACCCGGAGGACTTCAAGCTGGTGCAGGACCTCGTCGGCGAAGTGTCGCCGCGTTCCCGTTCCCGCGTCGAGCTGTACGCCGACCCCATCCCGGTCTTCGAGCGCTATAACATCGAACGCCAGATCGAGCAGCTCTTCCAGCGCCGCGTCCCGCTCCCGAGCGGCGGCGAGATCGTCATCGACGAGACCGAGGCCCTCACGGCCATCGACGTCAACACCGGCGGCCATCGCGGCAAGGACGGCGCCAAGGACGGCAACTTCATCACCCAGGCCAACCTCGAGGCCGTCACCGAGGCGGCCCGCCAGATCAAGCTGCGCAACCTCGGCGGCCTCATCATGATCGACACCATCGACATGAAGAACCCGAAGGACCGGAAGAAGGTCTTCGAGGCTCTCCGCGACGCCATGGAGGACGATCGCGCCAAGCACCAGATCCTGCCGATCTCCGCGCTGGGCGTGCTCCAGATGACGCGCCAGCGCCATACGGAGTCGAATACGACCTCGATGTACACGGCGTGCCCGCATTGTCAGGGCCGCGGTATCGTCAAGAACCCCCGCACGGTCTCCGTCGAGATCCAGCGCAAGCTCCTCAGCGTCATCCGCCGCCTCCGCGAAGCCACCAGCCCCGACAAGGAGCTGGAGATCAATATCCTGCTCCACCCCGTCAACCTCGAGCGCATCATCACCGAGGACCGCGAGTTCTTCCGTGACCTGATGAAGTCCTGCAAGGTCCGCCTCGGCACCAAGCCCGATCCGACCTACAGCATCGAAGCGTTCAAGCTCTTCGACGGCGCCGGCAAGGAACTGCGCTAAGCGTTCCGGCCGACTGTCTGCAAGGCCTCCGGGTTCGCCCGGGGGCCTTTTTGTTTACCGGCGCGGGCGGTGGGCGAGCAGGCGCAGGCCGTTGAGGCAGACCACGACCGTGCTGCCTTCGTGGACACTGACGGCGAGGGGCAGGGGGGCTCCGCGGAAGATCACGTAGGCGGCCATCCCGAGGGCGGCGCCGACCGAGATGATGATATTGAAGCGGATCGCCCGGCGGGCCCGGCGGCTCAGTTCGATCGCATCGACCAGGCGCTCCAAATGGTCGTCCATCAGCACCACGTCGCTGGATTCCAGGGCCGCGTCGCTGCCTCGGCCGCCCATGCCCACGGCGACGTCCGCCGCGGCCAGACTAGGCGCGTCATTGACGCCGTCGCCGACCATCGCGACCACGTGGCCTTCCGCGGAGTAGCGGCGGATGGCGGCCATCTTGGCGTCCGGCGTGAGCGCGGCCGCGTAGGCTTGGATGCCGACCTGCTGCGCCGCCGCCGCCGCGGCCTCTTCGCGGTCGCCGGTGAGCATCACCGTGCGGATCTTCGCGGCGTGCAGGGCGGCGAGGGTGGGGCGGCTTGCTTCGCGGATGCGGTCGACGAGCGTGGCGCGGACCGTGACGGTCCCGTCGGAGGCCCAGACCTCGCTGACGATGGCACCGGCCGGCACCGCCGCCGCCGGGAGCGAAGCTCCGCCGACGAATTCACGGGTGCCCACGCTCCAGCGCGCGCCGGCGACCGTGCCGGAGACGCCTTGGCCGGGGGAATTCGAAAGCCCTTGGACGGGCAGGAGGCGGGCGCCTTCGAGCTGGCAGGCGCGGACGACCCCGGCGGCGAAGGGGTGCGTGGTCGCCGCTTCCAAGGTCTGCAGGGCGCTCAGGGCGCGTCCGCGGTCGGCGTCCGCGGGGAAGACTTCCAAGGCCGCCACCTCAGGGACTCCGGCGGTCAGCGTACCCGTCTTGTCGAAGCAGACGCAGTCCACGTCGGCTAGGCGTTCCACGGCGGCGCCGCCGCGGAAGAGGATGCCTTGGCGGGCGCCGGCGGCGATGGCCGCGAGGACCGCGGAGGGCACGGACAAGACCAGCGCGCAGGGACTGAGCACGACCAGCAACGTCATGGCTCCATAGAGCGGGGCGTCCTGCCCGACGGCCTCCGCCGGCGAAGTGAACCGTAGGTAAACATAGAACACCGCGGCGGCCGACAGCGTGAAGAGGGCATAGCCGTCGCCCCACTTGTCGATGGCTCTTTGCGCGGGGGCCTTGCTGTCTTGGGCTTCGCGGATGAGCCGGACGATACGCTGGAGGGCGCTGTCCTTTTCTCCGCGGGTCACCTCGACGACCAGGCGCCCCCAGGAGTTGAGCGTCCCCCCGGCGACGTCCGATCCGGCCTGTTTCGGGGCCGGTTTGGCCTCTCCCGTGAGGTTGGATTCATCCACCGCGCTCTCGCCGGCGAGCACCTTGCCGTCCGCCGGCACGAGTTCGCCGGGCAGGACCACGATGCGGTCGCCGGGGTTGAGGGCCGCGACCGGCACCTCGGTTTCGACGTCATCCGGACCGAGTCGGCGGGCATGTTTGGGAGACTTGTCGAGGAGGGCGTCGATGGCCCCGCGGGTGCGGTCCATCGCGTAATGTTCGATCGCGCCGGCCGTCGAAAAGAGAAAAAGCAGGAGGGCTCCCTCCCATTGGGCGCCGACGATCCAGGCGCCGGCCGCCACGACGATCATCAGCAGGTGGACGTCGATGCGTTTCTGTCGGAGGGAGGCCCAGCCGTCGATCGCGGCGTCCCATCCGCCGGCGAGGCAGGCGCCGGCGACGAGGACGAGCGCCCAGGTCGCCCCGGCTTCGCCGAAGCGTTCCGCGACCAATGATAGCAGGCCTAAGACGCCGCTCGTGGCCGCGAGGAGGGCGAGCTTCCGCCACTCGCCCGGCGCGCCTTCGTCCGATCCGTGCGCGTGCTCGCTCATGACGGCATGCTGTCCGCGCGCGTCGCGTCGGTCAACCTCGCGTCCGCTCCGCGGTCGTATCGATTTCATGTTTACGATGCGGCCGGACGAAGGATTTTTTTACGCGTCGTCGGCGTCGTCCCGACGACATGAAAGTTTCCTCTTGCGCAAGCGCAGTTATTACCTATCACTCGTCATCAAGAGTTGACCGCAACGTGACGAACCGAACCGAAACCCCGAGCGAAAGCCTGATCACCGTGTCGCTTCCCCCGAAGCTTCACTCCGAGGTGGTCGCCTTCCAGCATCGGACCGGTCTGAGCACGCTGAGCGAGGCCATCCGGCTCGCCCTCGATCGTTACGACGACTCCCGTCCTTCCCTGGAGACCACCCGGTCCCGCCAGGTTTCTTTCCGCGTACCGTCGGAGCTCCGTACTCGTATCACCCGTCAGGCGCGCAACGCCAGGGTGAGCGTGGGGCGAATCGTCAGGGTGGCGCTTCAGGCGCTGCCCTCAAACCCAACAACGATCCAAAAAAAGGACACACCTATGGCTAAAAAGAAGGCTGCTGCTAAGAAGAGCGCCAAGAAGGCCACCAAAGCTAAGAAGAAGTAATTCTTCCTAGTCTTTTCCGTCCCTCGGGGCGGATGGCGCCGGCACTCCCGGTCATCACAAGGACCCTCGCAAGGGGGTCCTTTTCTTTTCCCGGGGTTCCCGCCTGCGTATAGGCTTGAAACCGTCCAGCGGAACACGGTTTCTTATGTCCCTTCTTACCATGAGCTCCTCCGCATCCGGCCGTATCACCATCGCCAACGGCAAACTCACCGTCCCCGACCATCCGATCGTGCCCTTCATCGAGGGCGACGGCACCGGCCCGGACATCTGGCGCGCCTCCGTCCGCGTCCTCGACGCCGCGGTCGCCAAGGCCTACGCCGGCAAGCGTAAGATCGAGTGGCTGGAAGTCCTCGCGGGCGAGAAGTCCTTCAAGGCGACCGGCGACTGGCTGCCGGAAGCGACCCTGACCGCCTTCCGCGACTACCTCGTCGGCATCAAGGGCCCGCTCACCACGCCGACCGGCGGCGGTATCCGCTCCCTCAACGTCGCCCTCCGTCAGCAGCTCGACCTCTACGTCTGCCTCCGTCCCGTGCAGTGGTTCACCGGCGTGCCTTCCCCGGTGAAGAATCCGGGCAAGGTCGACATGGTCATCTTCCGCGAGAACACCGAGGACATCTACGCCGGCATCGACTTCGAAGCCGGTTCCGAGATCGCCCTCAAGACCCTCGAGTTCATCAAGACCAACTTCCCCAAGGAGTTTAAGAAGATCCGCTTCGGCGGCGAGCAGCCCGCCACGGTCGGCATCGGCATCAAGCCGGTCTCCCGCCCGGGTTCCGAGCGCCTCATCCGTTCGGCCATCCAGTACGCCATCGCCAACAAGCGCAAGTCGCTGACCCTCGTCCATAAGGGCAATATCATGAAGTATACCGAAGGCGCCTTCATGAAGTGGGGCTACGACCTCGCCAAGAGCGAGTTCGGCGCGGTCGAGATCGACGGCGGCCCCTGGTGCAAGATCCCCGAAGGCAAGCCCGGCGCCGGCCTCGTCATCAAGGACGCCATCGCCGACATCACCCTCCAGCAGGTGCTCACGCGCCCGACCGACTTCGACGTCATCGCCACGCTCAACCTGAACGGCGACTACCTCTCCGACGCCCTCGCGGCGCAGGTCGGCGGCATCGGCATCGCTCCCGGCGGCAACATCAACTACCTCACCGGCCACGCGATCTTCGAGGCCACCCACGGCACCGCTCCCAAGTACGCCGACAAGGACGTCGTCAATCCGGGTTCCGTCGTGCTCTCGGGCGAGATGATGCTCCGCTACATGGGTTGGACCGAAGCGGCCGACCTCGTGCTCAAGGGCCTCAACGGCGCCATCGGCGGCGGCCGCGTCACTTACGACTTCGCCCGCCAGATGCAGGGCGCGACCGAGATCAAGTGCTCGGAGTTCGGCGACGCGATCATCGCGTCGATGTGACGTCCCCGCAGTCCGTCTCCTCCTCGCCGTTGGCGGCCCCTTGGGGCTTGCCAACGGTTTGTTTTTGGGCGGAAATAGCACTCAACGATCATCAACATGAAAAACGCCTTCACCGCTCTCGCCCTCGCCGTCTTCGTCGCAGGCGGCCACGCCCAGGAGGCCGCTGCCGCCGCTCCGGCCCCGGTCTCGGCTTCCACCCAGGATCTCTCCCTCCGCGGCGCCGTCGCCTGGCAGGCCAAGAACGTCTTCCGCGGCATCGAGCGCTCCGACAGCCAGGGCCTCGTCCAGACTTCCGTCACCCTCGACTACAGCGCGCCCGGCCTCAGCGGCATCTCGATCTACGGCAGCTTCTTCAACGCTGATTCCGTCGAGCGCACTTACGCCGTCGGTCTCCGCCGTGACTTCTCCTTCGGCGAAGTCGACGTCGGTTACCAGCGCCTGACCGCCACGACCGTCCGCACTATCGCCACCCACGGCGTCACCCAGATCGACTCCAATCGCGAAGTCTACGCCGGTCTCTCCCTTTCGAACGTCGCCCTCAAGCCCTCGACCTACGTCTACCACAGCACCGAGCTGAAGCAGACGACCGTCGAGGTCGCTGGTTCCAAGACCTTCGCCGGCTCCAACGTCGGCCTCGCCGGCTGCGATATCGTGGTCAAGGGCTACGCCGGTTACACCGACGCGGCCACCTCGGTCTACGCGACCCAGAACGCTTACCGCTACCTCGGCGCCTCCCTGGACGTCACCCGTCAGGTCGGCCGTGGTCCGGAACTGGGCGCCGGCGTCAGCTGGGCTCATAACAGCGACCGCCAGGAACTGACCGCCGGTTCGGTCTTCTGGGGCCGGGTCTACGCCAAGTTCATCTTCTGACCTGCCGTCGACAGGGAAGGGCAGGGAGGCGCGGCCAAGGTCGCGCCTCCCTTGTTTTTGGCTTATTTAGGGCAGGCCCCCGCCGGGGCGCATTCGGGTGTTGACGGAGGGGGGTCCTTTCCCATGTTCCCGCTTTCCCTCTTTATGAAGACCACGCTAGCCAAGAACGTGCAGCTCAAGGACAAGACCTGGTATGTCGTCGACGCCAAGGATCAGGTCCTGGGCCGTGTTGCCGTCAAGATCGCCAATATTCTCCGCGGCCGTCACAAGCCCACCTACACCCCCCACGTCGACACCGGTGACTACGTCATCGTGATCAACGCCGACAAGGTCCGCCTCACCGGCTCCAAGGAAGAGGACAAGACCTACATGTTCTACACCGGCTGGGTCGGTACCGCCTACCGCCGCACCGCCGCCGCCATGCGCGAGCGTCGCCCCGAGTTCCTGGTCACCCACGCCGTCAAGGGCATGCTCCCCAAGAACCGCCTCGCCAACGCCATGCTCCTGAAGCTGCGCGTCTACGCCGGCGACAAGCACGACCACGCCGCCTCCAACCCGATCCCTTTCAAGGGTTAATCGACCGATCCTTTCGCAATGAGCGCCAAGTCCTCCGCCATCCTCGCTGTCGGCCGTCGTAAGACCGCCTCGGCCCGCATCCGCCTTTCCCGCGGTACCGGTGTCATCGTCGTCAACGGCAAGCCCGTCGAAGAGTACCTCTACACCGAGGCCCTGGTGAAGTCCGCCACCCTCCCGATCACGACCGCCGGCCTCGATGGCCAGCTCGACGTCATCGTCCGCGTCATCGGCGGCGGCCCCAACGGCCAGGCCGGTGCCATCTCCCATGGTCTCGCTCGCGCGATCCAGAAGATGGACGCCACCCTCCGCGCCCCTCTGAAGAAAGAAGGTCTCCTTACCCGCGATGGCCGTATGCGCGAACGTAAGAAGCCCGGCCGCCCCGGCGCCCGCAAGCGCTTCCAGTTCTCCAAGCGTTAATCCGCAAAGGGACAGGAAACCTCGAAGGCCCCGGCACCCCGGGGCCTTTTTGTTGCCCAGTTCGCCCACTCCAGCCATCAGTTCGTCATCCTAAACCACCAAACTCTCAAGCCATGTCCCAAAACCTGACCAAGGTCGGCATCGTCGGCGCCTCCGGGTATACCGGGGAGGAGCTCGTCCGCGTCCTGGCCCGCCACCCGCGGGTCAAGCTCGCCGCGGTCTGTTCCCGGACCTTGGCCGGGAAGTCCGTGGCCGAGGAGATCCCGCGGCTCCGGGGCGTCGTCGACCCGGCGCTGGTCTTCTCCGCTTCCTCGCCCGAGGAATGCGCGAAGTCCGACGTGGACGTCTGGTTCCTGGCGCTGCCGCACGGCGTCGCCGCCGAATACGCCGCTCCGCTCGTCGCCGCCGGCAAGCGGGTCCTCGACCTGTCCGCCGACTTCCGTCTCCGCGACCTCGCGCTCTACAAAAAGTATTACGGCCATGACCATCCCGCGCCGGCGCTCGCCGCGCAGGCCCGTTACGTCATCCCGGAACTCCAGACGGACGACGCGTGGAAGTCCGCGCAGCTCATCGCCTGCCCGGGCTGCTACCCGACCAGCATCCAGGTGCCGCTCGTGCCGCTCCTGCGCGCCGGGCTGCTCAAGCCCGAGCCGGGTCGCCTGATCATCAATTCCTACAGCGGCGTCTCCGGCGCCGGCAAGAAAGCCGACGTGGCGTTCCTGTTCTCCGAGCGCGACAGCTCGATCAAGGCCTACGGCATCCCCGGTCACCGGCACATCGCCGAGATCGAGGAGCAGTTCGGCGCGGCCGCCGGCCAGCCGGTCGTCGTGCAGTTCAATCCGCACCTCGCCCCGATGCACCGGGGCATCGCCACGACCATCGTCGTGCCCGCCCCCGGCGTCACCGTCGCCCAGGTCGAAGCCGTCTGGCAGAAGACCTACGCCGGCCGGCCGTTCGTGACCTTGCTCAAGTCGGGCGAGTTCCCCGACACCGCCCACGTCGCCAATACCAACCGGGTCGCCTGCTCGGTCGTCGCCGACGCGCGCACGGGCAACCTCATCATCACCTCGGTGATCGATAATCTGCTCAAGGGCGCCGGCGGCCAGGCGGTCCAGAACCTCAACCTGATGATGGGTTGGGACGAGGCCGAAGGCCTGCGCTGATCTTTCTCCATGTCCATCGAGTTCACCAATGATTCGCCAGGCGTCTCCGACGTGCCCGGCTTCCGCGTCGGCGCCGCTGGCTGCGATATCCGCAATAAGTCGACCGACCGTCTCGACCTGACGCTCGTCGTGGCCGACCGTCCGTGCGCCGCCGCCGGCGTCTTC
>Ga0255096_1001050_pt1 | contig 11996 bp, 10 predicted proteins | sample Colum_Atlam_RepA_2_FD_188563 | JGI IMG/M metagenome (GOLD analysis project Ga0255096, IMG submission 188563) | Freshwater microbial communities from Columbia River, Oregon, United States - Colum_Atlam_RepA_8d | ecosystem: Environmental > Aquatic > Freshwater > River | place: USA: Oregon...
GAACAGCTCTGACGTAGACCCGAACGTGCGCACCTTGGTGCGATCGCCTTGGGCCGACTTCGACAAGTAGTAGATGCCCAGAACCATGTCCTGGGACGGCGAAATGATCGGCGCACCGTTGGCTGGCGAGAAGATGTTGTTGGTGGACAACATCAAGGTCGCGGCTTCGATTTGCGCTTCGTAGGACAGCGGCAAGTGCACAGCCATCTGGTCGCCGTCGAAGTCGGCGTTGAAGCCGCCACAGACCAGCGGTTGCAGACGGATGGCGTTGCCTTCGATCAGCACGGGCTCGAAAGCCTGGATGCCGACGCGGTGCAAGGTCGGGGCGCGGTTCAACAACACGGGGTGGTCACGGATGACCTCCTCGAGGATGTCCCACACTTCTTCATCGCGACGCTCGAGCATGCGCTTGGCGGACTTGATCGTGTCCGCGAGTTGCAGCTCCTTCAAACGACGGATGATGAAGGGTTGGAACAACTCCAACGCGACCTTCTTCGGCAAACCGCACTGGTGCAAACGCAGTTCGGGACCGACGACGATGACCGAACGCGCCGAGTAGTCCACGCGCTTACCAAGCAAGTTCTCGCGGAAGCGACCTTGCTTGCCCTTGATCATGTCCGTCAAGGACTTCAGCGGGCGGTTGCTCGAGCCGAGCACCGGGCGACGGCAACGACCGTTGTCAAACAACGCGTCGACCGACTGCTGCAACATGCGCTTCTCGTTGCGGATGATGACCTCAGGCGCATTGAGGTCGAGCAACTTCTTGAGGCGGTTGTTGCGGTTGATCAAACGACGGTAGAGGTCGTTCAAGTCGCTCGTGGCAAAGTTGCCCGAGTCCAGCAACACCAGCGGGCGCAGATCCGGCGGGATGACCGGGATCACCTCGAGGGCCATGTGCTCGGCGTTTTGCCCCGAGTCACGCAGCATCTCTACGGTGCGCAAACGCTTGATGATGTCCTTGATGCGCTGCTTGCTCTTGGTCGAGACCAGCTCTTCGCGCAGTTCCTCCGACAACTTGTGGAGGTCCAAGCGGCGCAGCATCTTCTTGACTGCCTCGGCGCCCATATCGGCGTCGAACTCGGAGCCGTACTTCGCGCGCTCCTTGCGGTACTCCTCTTCGGTGAGCAGTTGGTGCTCTTCGAGCGGCGTATCACCCGGATCCACGACGATGTAGTCCTGGAAGTAGATGACGCGCTCAAGGTTCGACACCTTGACGCCCAACAGGTTGCCCAAGCGCGACGGCATCGCCTTGAAGAACCAGATGTGCGCCACCGGTGCGGCCAGGTTGATGTGGCCCATGCGCTTACGACGTACGCGGCTGTGCGTGATCATCACGCCGCACTTGTCGCAAACGATGCCCTTGTGCTTGATGCCCTTGTACTTGCCGCAGAAGCACTCCCAGTCCTTCTCAGGACCGAAGATGCGCTCGCAGAACAGACCGTCGCGTTCCGGACGGTAAGTGCGGTAGTTGATCGTCTCCGGCTTCTTGACTTCGCCGTACGACCAGGACCGGATGTCTTCCGGGCTGGCCAGCGAAATCGTGACGGAGCCGTAGTCGTTGACGCGCGTGTACATCATGTCGCTCATGGTCCCGTCTCCTATCAGAGGCTCGCGGCCTTCTTGTGCAGTTCCATGTTCAAGCCCAGGCCCTTGATCTCGTTCGTTAGCACCTCGAACGACACCGGAGTACCCGGTTCAAGGATGTTGAGACCCTTGACCATTGATTCGTAGATCTTCGTGCGGCCGTCGACGTCGTCCGACTTGACGGTGAGCTGCTCTTGCAGGATCGCCGCCGCGCCGTACGCCTCAAGGGCCCACACTTCCATCTCGCCGAAGCGCTGACCGCCGAAGCGCGCCTTACCACCCAGCGGCTGCTGCGTGATGAGCGAGTACGGACCAGTCGCGCGGGCGTGCACCTTCTCATCGACGAGGTGGTGCAGCTTCAGCATGTACATCACGCCCACGGTGACGTCTTGCTCGAACTGCATGCCGGTGCGGCCATCGTAGAGGCGACGCTTACCCGAAGTCGGCAGGCCGGCTTCGGTCAGCAACGCTTCGATCTCTTCTTCGTCGGCACCGTCGAAGGCGGGAGTCACGCAACGCACACCGAGCTCGCGCGCAGCGACGCCCAAGTGCGTTTCGAGAATCTGGCCGACGTTCATACGGCTCGGCACGCCGAGCGGGTTCAAGACGATGTCGACCGACGTGCCGTCCTCAAGGTACGGCATGTCTTCGATCGGGCAGATCTTGGAGATCACGCCCTTGTTGCCGTGACGACCGGCCATCTTGTCACCGACCGACAAGTTGCGCTTGGTGGCCACGTAGATCATGACCTTCTCGAGCACGCCGGTAGGCAATTCGTCGCCGCGCGAGAGGCGGTTGACGATCTTGTTCTTGTCGGCTTCCTTGCCTTCGATCTTGGCCGTGTACTCGTCGATGACGGTCAAGGCCTTCTCGCGCTTGTCCTTCGACGGATGGCTCTCCGCGCTCTGGCGGCACAGCAACTTGACGCGCCGCAGCTCGTCAAAGGTAGCCGTGTCATCAATGCTTGCCGGGGAACCCGTCAAGTCGTCCGTCACATCGCCGCCCAGCGCGTTCTTGACTTCGCGCAACATGCCCGCGGTGTAATCCTTCAACGCCGTGAGGAAGTCCTTCTCGGCGTCACGGATGACCGTCAAGGCCTTGAGACGCTCGGCGTCTGTCAAGTTTACGCGACGCGAGTACTTCTGGGCGTCGATCACCACACCGCGCGTGCCCGGAGGCATCGTGAGGCTGGCGTTCTTCACATCGACACCGGCCTTGCCGAAGATCGCGTGCAGCAGCTTCTCTTCCGGCGTCAGTTCGCTCTTGCTCTTCGGAGCGACCTTGCCGACGAGAATGTCACCGGCTTCGACGAAGGTACCGACGCGCACCATGCCGGCTTCGTCGAGGTTCGACAAGGCCTTCTCGCCCACATTGGGGATGTCGCGCGTGAACTCTTCCTTGCCGAGCTTGGTCTCGCGGATTTCGACCTCGTACTCCTCGATGTGGATCGAGGTGAAGACGTCGTCGCGAGCCAGGCGTTCCGACACGAGGATGGCGTCCTCGTAGTTGAAGCCGTCGTAGGTCATGAAGGCGACCAACAGGTTCTTGCCGAGCGCCAACTCACCGCCAGCGCTGGAAGCGCCGTCTGCGAGCAATGTGCCCTTCTCAACCTTCTGACCTTCCTTCACCACCGGACGGTGGTTCTGGGTCGTCCGCTCGTTCATGCCGCGGAACTTCTGCAACGGATACTCATCGTCATCGACGAGGATCTTGGTCGCATCGACATAGCGCACCGTACCAGCCTTCTCGGCGTACAGCGGCATGTTCGAGTTGCGCGCCACTTGCTTCTCCATCCCGGTGCCGACGATCGGCACTTCCGGACGGAGCAACGGCACGGCCTGGCGTTGCATGTTCGAACCCATCAACGCGCGGTTGGCGTCGTCGTGCTCGAGGAACGGAATCAGGGCCGCGGAAACACCGATGATCTGCGCCGGCGAGACGTCGACATAGTCGACTTCGGTCGGCGGAACTTCGTAGTTGTCGCCGTCCTTGCGCGCCAGCACGCGCTCGCCCACGATCGAACCGTCCTTGGCGATGGCCACGTCAGCCGGTGCCATGACCTTGCCCGTTTCTTGATCGGCGCGCAGGTAATCGACCTCGTCGGTCAACTTGCCGTTCTTGACCTTGCGGTACGGCGCGCACAAGAAGCCATAGGCGTCGAGGCGTGCGTACATCGCCAACGACGAGATTAGACCGATGTTCGAACCTTCCGGGGTTTCGATCGGGCACAAGCGGCCGTAGTGCGAGAGGTGCACGTCGCGCACATCAAAGCCAGCACGCTTGCGGTTCAGACCACCAGGTCCGAGGGCCGACAAGCGGCGCTCGTGAGTCAACTGCGACAGGGGGTTGGCCTGGTCGACGACCTGCGACAACTCACTACGGCCGAAGAAGTACTCGACGGCGCTGCTGAAGGTCTTGGCGTTGATCAGAGTACGCGGGCTGACCGTCTCCGGGTTCTCTAGGTTCATGCGCTCCTGCGCCGTACGGCGCAGCTTGAGCAGACCCTTGCGGAACTCGTCGGCAGCGAGTTCGGCGATCGAACGCACACGGCGGTTGCCGAGGTTGTCGATGTCGTCGATCTCGCCCTTACCGGCGCGCAGGCCGATGATGTACTTGATGCAGTTGACGAAGTCGTCCGCCGTCAGGGTTTGGACTTCTTCGTTCGTCGTGAGCCCGAACTTGCGGTTCAAGCGGAAGCGACCCACGCGACCGAGGCGGTAGCGTTGCGCATCGAAGAACTTCTCGTGGAAGAGTTCGCGCGCCTTCTCGATCTGCACCGGGTTGCCCGGACGCAGACGCGAGTAGATCTTGAGCAGAGCCTCTTCGTGGCTCTTGGTCGGGTCTTCGTGCAGCGAGTTGAGGATCAGGTTGTCGACCTCTTCGCCGTCGATGATCTCGACTTCGGCCAAGTCCCCGGCCGCAATTTCGGCGGCCTGCGACTCGGTGATCGGCATGCCGGACTGCACCAGCACTTCACCGGTCTTCAGCACCACCACGTCGCCCACTGCGATGCGGTTGCTAATGGCCTTGGCAAAGCTGTTGGCGGTCTGAGCCTTACCGCGCTTCTCGACCTTGGTCGGGTAGAAGGCGCGCAACAGGTCGCGGTCCGTGCTAAGGCCCTCGGACAGCGCGCGCAGCAGCGTCACGATCGAGAACTTGCCGGATTGGTCGATGCGGACCGACAACGTCTCCTTCTTGGTGACGTTCAGTTCCACCCACGAGCCACGCTCCGGAATGATCCAGCAGTTGTGCAGCTTGCGGTTGTCACCAGCGCTGGAGGCTTCGTAGTTGAAGTCCACGCCCGGCGAACGGTGCAACTGGCTTACAACGACCCGCTCCGAGCCGTTGATGATGAACTCACCACCGCCCAGCATGATCGGCAACTCGCCGAGATAGACCTCTTCCTCAACCGGCTCCGGCTTGATCAGGCGCAAGCGCACCTTGAACGGATGGCCGTAGGTCAGGCGCAGCTTGCGGCACTCGTCGATCGAGTAACGCGGCCGACCCAGGTCGTAGCCGACGTACTCCAGACACATGGTCTTGTCATAGGAGTAGATCGGGAAGACTTCCCGCAAGAGCGCTTCCAGACCTTCATCGGCACGCTGGCTTTGCGGCGTGTCGAGAGCAAGGAACTTCTGGTAAGCCTCGGTCTGGATTTCAACCAGATTCGGGAGATCGAGGATGGCCGGATACCGGCCGAACGTGCGCACGGGAACGTTAGTCTTGGTCATGGTCACCCAGTTCGCGGGCCTCTCGTCGGGTCGCCTTCTGCAAAGGACTCCGAGTCGCGACAGGCCTTGGACCGTGTGGTCAGTCGTGGTGCTGTGATCCGGACAGCTGGGCCGAGAACGGTCAGTCCGCCGGGGTCGTTCGTGCTGAGGGGGCTCCGACGCGGCGGTGGTACGCCGTCCGAAGCTTTGGGGCTGTGTGATCCATCACCGCGAGGGAAGCGGTCAAGGATCGGTGCAATGCAGTCGATAGAGACGAAACGGGCGAGAGTGCACGAGCGACGAGCGCACGCAACTCAAGTGCCGATTCCACCACCAAACCGAGCACACCTGCAGTACAGCGAGCGTGCGTGCGGGATTGTGGAGGGGAAACCATACGCAAACGACGGGGCAGATTGCTAGTGCAATCCCCCATCCTTTGCGTAAGGCCTACCTAGAGCCAAGTCTGACTCCGTACCGCCGCCTCCCTCCCTGTAAGTGGCCCCGAAGGGCAACTACAGAGTCAGGAGGCGACAGAGGTGTCAGCCTAAGCCGGAATCAGGCCAGCTTGACCTTCGCGCCAACGCCTTCGAGCTTGGCCTTGAGGGCGTCCGCTTCGGCCTTGTCGACGCCAGTCTTGACCGGCTTCGGGGCGCCGTCGACCAGGTCCTTGGCTTCCTTGAGGCCCAGGCCGGTGGCTTCGCGCACGACCTTGATGACGTCGATCTTCTTTTCGCCAGCGGCTTCAAGGATCACATCAAACGAGGTCTTCTCTTCGGCCTTCGGAGCAGCAGCGGCAGCACCGCCGGCGGCGGCAACCGCCACGGGGGCGGCAGCGCTGACGCCCCAACGGGCTTCGAGGTGCTTAACCATCTTCGAGGCCTGCATGAGGGTGAGGCCATCCAGCTTCGCGACGATGTCGGCGAGCTCCTGTTCGAGTTCGATCGTGTCAGACATGGAAATTTCCTTTTAGGGTGAGGTTGAGTGGGTCCCGCGCCGCGTGCGGCACGGAGTGGGTCAGGAGGCGGCCCCGCTGGCCTTCTCCAGTTGTTCGGCGCGCGCCTGAAGGACGCGAACCAGAGCGGACGGCACGGCGTTGAGCACGGAGACCACTCCGCGCGGACCGCTGGCGAGCAGCGATACCACCTTGCCATTGAGCGTGTTGCGATCGGGCAGTTCGCCGATAGCTTCGGCTTCCTTGCCAGCGATGAAGCGGCCTTCGATGACGCCGCCCTTGACCGTGACCTTGCCCGTCTTCTTGGCCTCTTCCGAGGTCAGAATGCGCATGGCATGGATGGTCGATTCGGTCGAGCCGTAGGCGATGGCCATCTGGCCGACGAAGATGTCTTCGGCGACTTCGATACCGCGTTCGCGCAGGGCGATGCGAGCGAGTTGGTTGCGCACGAGCATCATGCCCGCGCCCTTCTCGGCCAGCTTGTCGCGCAGGTCTTCGTTTTGGGTGGCGTTGAGACCGCCCCAAGTCACGATGGCCAAGCCTTCGGCGGACTTCAATTCGCGATTCAGGTCTTCGACCAACAGTCGGTTGACGAGATTAGGCACTTGCCACCTCCCACGTGACTTGAACACCCGGTCCCATCGTCGAGGAAACCGAGATCTTGCGGAAGAACGAGCCCTTCACCGCTGCAGGGCGCAGCGACGAAACATGCTCGAGTAGAGCGACCAGGTTGGCGCTGAGGTCGTCGACGCTGAAGCTCTTCTTGCCGAAGGCTGCGTGGACATTGCCACCTGCATCGGTGCGGAATTCGACCTTACCGGCCTTGAATTCCTTGACCGCCTGACCGACGTCGGCTGTCACCGTACCGGACTTCGGGCTGGGCATCTTGCCCTGCGGACCGAGGACCTTACCGAGCTTACCGACGTGCTTCATCATGTCGGGGCTGGCGATGACGATGTCGAAATCCGTCCAACCGCCGAGGACCTTGTCCGCCAGCTCGCCGGAACCGACTTCGTCGGCGCCTGCGGCCTTGGCGGCAGCGGCCTTATCCCCTTCGGCGAACACGATCACCTTGACCGACTTACCCAAACCCTTGGGCAGCGACACTGCGCCGCGCACGAGCTGGTCCGTCTTCTTGGGATCGATGCCGAGGTGGATGGCCACTTCGACCGTTTCATCGAACTTGGTGCCAGGCAGGCTCTTGATGAGCTGCAGGGCAGCGGCCGGTGCGTGCGACTTGGTCGGGTCGACCTTCGCTGCGGCCTGCAAGTAGCGCTTGCTGCGTTTGACCATGTGGTTGCTTTCTCTTGGCTAGGACCGAGCTGCGCTCAGCCTTCGATCTTGATACCCGAGGAACGGGCGGTGCCTTCGACGATCTTGATCGCCGCCGCGAGGTCGCGGCAGTTCAGATCGGGCAGCTTGGTCTTGGCAATCTCCTCGACCTGCTTCTTGGTGACTTTGCCCTTGGATTCGTGACCCACCTTGCCGGAGGCGGTCTCGATGCCGGCGGCCTTCTTGAGCAGCACCGATGCCGGCGGCGTCTTGAAGACCAAGGTGAAGCTACGGTCCTTGTAGACCGTGATCTCCACCGGGATGATCAGGCCCATCTGCGGACGCGTGGCGTCGTTAAATTGCTTGACGAAGGCGGCGATGTTCACGCCGTAGGAACCGAGCGCGGGGCCAACGGGCGGTGCAGGCGTCGCCTGGCCCGCGGGGCACTGCAGTTTGATTTTGCCTGTGATTTCCTTTGCCATCTTCGTCCTGCCTGCGGGCTCGCCGCTGGCTTGTTGAGGTGTGCTTGGTTACCTGTTCCTGAGATTGGTGTGAGCGATGAGAGGTCAGCGAGGTTGCGTGGTGAGTGTGGGCCTACCGCGCTTGCGCGCGTAGCGGCCTTGAGCTCACACGGTCTCGACCTCCCAGTACTCGAGTTCCACCGGGGTCGGGCGTCCAAAGATCGTGACCACGACCTTGACCGTGCCCTTCTCCGCATTCACTTCTTCAATCGGGCCATCGAAGCCACCGAAGGCGCCCGACTTGATCTTGACCATGTCGCCCTTGTTCAGGCCGATGGTGATTTGAGGCTTCGCTTCGCTGTCCGACATGCGCGACAGGATCGTGTTGACCTCTTGATCAGAGAGCGGCGTGGCTTCACCACGCGTGCCCAGGAAGTCGCGCAGACCATCAATGGTGCGCAGCGTGTCGCGTGCCACCAGAACGCGCGCGTCCTCGAGGTCCTCGATGTCGGCCTGCACCATCAAGTAGCCGGGGTACAGCTTCTTGTTCTTGACGCGCTTCTTGCCCGCCTTCAAATCCGTAACGCGCTCGAACGGCACGAGGATCTGGGGGATGATGTCCGAAACGCCCTTGGTGCGCAGACGCGTCAACGCGTTGCGGGCAATCGAGTCTTCACGACCCGATTGGCATCGAACGAAGTACCACTGCATGGACATGATCAGGTGGCTCCGTTCAGGGGGTTCCGGTGAGGAGGTACATGGTCCAGCGGCCGAGAATCCAGTCGGCACCGGCCAAGAAGACCATCAGGAAGACCACGGTGCCGAGAACGACAAGGCTGGAGTTAACCGCCTCAGGCATCGTCGGCCAGGTGACCTTATTCAGCTCGGACTCCGTTTCGATCAGCAAGTCCGCTTGACGCGGCTGCTCGAGGAAACGGTAGAGCAGCCACAAGCCACCGGCGAGCACGACGGTGACGATCAACAAACCGGCGTCAAAGTGCAGGCCCAACACAGGCAGCTTGGCCATCGAGGCGACGAGCGGCTTGTTGAGCGCGCCGTATGCCGAGAGCTGCTCGCGCAGCGAGGTGCAGCCGTAGAAGATCAGCAGAGCGAGCGTCCAAAACGCTGCCAGGCGCGCGTAGCGTCCTTGATCTTGCTTGTAGGCCATTGTCTGCTCCTTCTGTTGCTTGCTGGTCTGGCGGGGTGCGCACAGTGCGCGCCCTCTTCGCGGTGGGTGAGACTGGGGCACGCTGGTCCGCCTTTGCGGGAACCGCACGTGCCGTGTCGTGAACTAGGTAGGGCCGGGCTCTAGGTAGGTGCGTGACCTGCCTTAGAGCTTCTTTTCCTTGTGCGGGTGATGGCCCTTGCAGAAGCGGCAGTACTTCGACTTCTCGAGCTTGTACTGCGACTTGAGCCGCTTGTGCGTCGTGTAGTTGCGGTTGCCACACACGGTGCACTCGAGGAAGACGTAGCGTTCTTTGACTTTCATGTCTCGGTCTCGTGCTGGCTGCCCTCCCCTTCAGGGGCTGGCGAGCGAGCGTGTTCGATGTCGGTAGGTGCGCCTTGCGGCGGCACTGTTTCGGCCGGAGTAGGTTTGCTGCCGGAGCAGGCCGCGGCCGGAGCCTCTGGGCTCCGGCCGCGCCATTGAGTCTCTATCAGGCCAGGATCTTCGTGACGACGCCGGCGCCGACCGTGCGGCCACCTTCGCGGATAGCGAAGCGCAGCTGCTCGTCCATGGCGACCTTCGTCAGCAGTTCGACTTCGATCTTGACGTTGTCGCCCGGCATGCACATTTCAGCGCCACCGAGGAGCTTGATCGTGCCGGTCACGTCCGTCGTGCGGAAGTAGAACTGGGGCTTGTAGCCGTCCTTGAAGAACGAGTGGCGACCACCTTCGTCCTTGGTGAGGATGTACACCTCAGCCTCGAACTTGGTGTGCGGCTTGATGGTGCCCGGCTTGGCCACGACCATGCCGCGCTCGAGGGTCGTCTTGTCGACGCCGCGCAGGAGGATACCGACGTTGTCGCCGGCTTCGCCCTGATCGAGTTCCTTCTGGAACATTTCGACGCCGGTGCAGGTCGACTTCAGGATCTCGTCGCGCAGGCCGACGATTTCGACCGGGTCACCGACCTTGACGATACCGCGGTCGATACGACCGGTACCGACGGTGCCGCGACCGGAGATCGAGAAGACGTCTTCCACGCACATGAGGAAGGGCTTGTCGACATCGCGCTGCGGGGTCGGGATGAAGCTGTCGAGGGCGTCCATCAGCTGGTCGATGCAAGCGTTGCCTGCGTCGTCCGCGCCGTTGCTCTCGAGAGCGAGCTTGGCCTGACCACGAATGATCGGGGTCTTGTCGCCCGGGAACTTGTACTTGTTCAAGAGGTCGCGGATTTCCATCTCGACCAGCTCGAGCAGTTCGGCGTCGTCCACCAGGTCAACCTTGTTCAGGAAGACCACGATGTGCGGCACGTTCACCTGACGAGCGAGGAGCACGTGCTCCTTCGTCTGGGGCATCGGGCCGTCAGCGGCCGACACGACGAGGATCGCGCCGTCCATCTGCGCGGCGCCCGTGATCATGTTCTTGACGAAGTCGGCGTGGCCCGGGCAGTCAACGTGCGCGTAGTGACGCGTCGCCGACTCGTACTCGGTGTGCGAAGCCGCGATCGTGACCGTCTTGTCCGAGGAACGAACCGTACCACCCTTGGTGATTTCGGCGTAGCTCTTGACCTTGGTCTTGTAACGATGCGAGGAGCGGGCCGCGAGGGCCGCCGTGAGCGTGCTCTTGCCGTGGTCGATGTGACCGATCGTGCCCACGTTCACGTGTGGCTTGGTCCGCTGGAATTTATCCTTTGCCATGTGTGTTTGGGATCCGTTGCGGGCCGCGTGACCCTTGTCATTCATCCGCCACCCCACCTTGGGGCGCCGGCTGATCGTTTGGTTAGTTGTGGTTTAGGAGTCGGACCGTAGAAGCAGAGCCAGATGGCTCAATTTCTGCGGTTGGTTGAAGTGAGTTGTTAGCGAGGCCCTTCTAGAGCACACAAACGAGAGAGAGGGAAAGAGATGGAGCTGCTGATGGGGATTGAACCCATGGCCTCTTCCTTACCAAGGAAGTGCTCTACCACTGAGCTACAGCAGCACCGCCCACGGCCGCACACAGCCTTTTCAGGCCGGCCATGACCATGGGGTACCAGATACGTGGAGCAGGCACAGAAAAAGGAGCAGGAGAATGGAGCGGGTGATGGGAATCGAACCCACGCGTTCAGCTTGGAAGGCTGACGTTCTACCATTGAACTACACCCGCGCATTGAACTACACCCGCGGGCTAAACCGCAGTCGTACGCAGGAGAGCCATACGCGAATGCTGCTCACACCCAGAACGAGCCCGTTCGCGGCTGATGAGTCCGCAAACTTTGGCGCAAGGCACGCGACACACACGCAGGATGGTGGGGAGAGGCGGATTCGAACCGCCGAAGGCAGAGCCAACGGATTTACAGTCCGTCCCGTTTGACCGCTTCGGTATCTCCCCGCCGTAATTCGTGCGATGCGCATCACGCGTAGCGCCAGCTGGCCGAAGGCCCCGCATTCACATGCGGAGACTGCTTTCCAGCCAGTGCTCGATGCCCAGGTACAAGCGCAGGGCGAAACCTTTGGATTGGCCGCCCCACTCCCTCGAGTCGTCTCGAGAAGGGGTCTCGTTGTCAGGGAGCAACTTCGTCGTCAGCGCCATGGTGTCCGCGGCGCGCGGGGTGCATTGCGAACGTTCCAGCCAGCACAGCAACTGCTTGCAGCCAGCGGCCCGGCTCCAGTGGTGGAGCCAGCGGCGGGACTCGAACCCGCAACCGCCTGATTACAAATCAGGTGCTCTGCCAATTGAGCTACGCTGGCATCCGGGCCCGAGGGCCCGAAGAACCCGCGCAGCCAGTGGCCGGGCGTTCGCCTGCATCTCGCGGCGTCCGCGGGGTGCACGGTGAGGTGCACACCTAGGGCGCCCTTCGACGAAGGGAGCGAAGAGTGT
>Ga0255096_1001053_pt1 | contig 11961 bp, 8 predicted proteins | sample Colum_Atlam_RepA_2_FD_188563 | JGI IMG/M metagenome (GOLD analysis project Ga0255096, IMG submission 188563) | Freshwater microbial communities from Columbia River, Oregon, United States - Colum_Atlam_RepA_8d | ecosystem: Environmental > Aquatic > Freshwater > River | place: USA: Oregon...
GTAGCCAGGCATGATGCCGATTTTGCAGGCATCCGGAGTGATGATGCCCGGGCAGTTCGGGCCGATGAGGCGCGACTTGCAACCCGGTTGCGCCATGCGCTCCGCGACCTTGATCATGTCGATGACCGGAATGCCTTCGGTGATCGTGACGATCAGCTCGATGCCCGCGTCGACTGCTTCGAGAATCGCCTCAGCGGCGCCGGACGGCGGCACATAGATGACCGAAGCATTCGCCCCAGTCTTCTCGCGTGCTTCCTTGACCGAGCCGAACACCGGCAGGTTCAGGTGCGTCGTGCCCGCCTTTTGCGGATTGACGCCACCGACCATCTTGGTGCCGTAGGCGATCGCCTGTTCGCTGTGGAAGGTGCCGGTCTTGCCGGTGAACCCTTGGCAGATGAGTTTCGTGTCTTTGCCGACCCAGATGCTCATGTTCGCCTCCTCACGCCTTCTTCAAGACACCCACGGCGGCGCAGATCTTCTGCGCTGCATCGTCGAGGTCGCTCGCGGGCACGATAGGCAGGCCCGACTCCGCCAAGAGCTTCTTACCGAGCTCCACATTGGTTCCTTCGAGGCGCACCACCAGCGGCACCTTCAGTTGCACTTGCTTGACAGCTTCGATGACACCATTGGCGATCGTGTCGCACTTCATGATGCCGCCGAAGATGTTGATCAAGACACCCTTGACCTTCGGATCGGACAAGATGATGCGGAAGGCCGCGGTCACCTTCTCGGCGGTCGCGCCGCCGCCCACATCCAAGAAGTTGGCGGGCTCGCCGCCGTAGAGCTTGATCACATCCATCGTCGCCATGGCAAGGCCTGCGCCGTTCACCATGCAGCCGATGTTGCCGTCGAGCGCGATGTACGACAGGTCGTACTTGCTGGCCTCGATCTCCTTCTCGTTCTCCTCATGGAGGTCGCGCAGCGCGACGACATCCGGATGACGGAACAACGCGTTCGAATCGAAGACCATCTTGCCGTCGAGAGCGACGACCTTGTTGTCCTTGGTCACGATCAGCGGGTTGACCTCCGCGATCGAGCAATCCAGTTCACAGTAGAGCTTCGCGAGCGCTACTAGGAACGGCACAGCTTGCGGCTCCAGACCAGGAGCCATCTTGACGCCGCGCACGAGCTTCTGCGCTTCGGCCATCGACAAGCCCTTCGTAGGCGAGAACATCGTCTTGACGATCTTCTCGGGGCTGTGGGCAGCCACCTCTTCGATGTCCATGCCGCCTTCGGAGCTCATCATCATCACCGGACGACGCGTTTCGCGGTCCAGAGCGATGCCGAGGTAGTACTCCTTGGCGATGTCACTGCCCTTCTCGACCCACAGCGTGCGCACCAGCGTGCCCTCGGGGCCCGTTTGGTGTGTGACCAAGGTCTTGCCGAGGATCGCTTGTGCTGCGGCGCGGCACTCGTCCGCGCTGCGCACCAGCTTGACGCCACCGGCTTTGCCGCGGCCACCGGCGTGGATCTGTGCTTTGACGACGCACAGCGGACTCTTCAGGTCATTCCAAGCCGCGACGGCTTCGTCGACGGTCTTGGCAACGCGGCCTTCCGGCACAGCGAGGCCGTAGCGCTTGAGGAGCTCTTTGGCCTGGTACTCGTGGATCTTCATGGGGGATGCCTCAGTTGGAGGGGCGACAAGTGTAGCGGCCGCTCCGCGCGACACCAACCTTTGGTTCAATGAAGGGCCTCCCCAGCCATGGAAACGCACGGACACATCCTCGTTGATCGCGAACTGAAGCCCCTATGCGGAACCGCCATCCGCGCACAGGACCCCGCCCGCCCGTTGGCGGACACACAGGTCTCGCCGGCCTCGATCGACCTCCGTCTGGGCTCGCAAGGCTGGCGTATGCGAGCGGGCTTCCTGCCCGGGCGCGAACCTGTGGAGCGCACGATCTGCGATCTCGCCTTGGCTCCCATCGACTTGCTCCACGGCGCTGTGCTGGAGCGAGGTGTGGTCTACCTTATCGAGCTGGAGGAAGCACTCGCGCTACCGGAGGACTTGCGCGCGCGCTTCAACCCACGCAGCTCCACCGGGCGCTGTGACATCTTCACACGCGTTTTGTGTGACGGTCACCCGCGCTTTGATGAAACGCCCAACGGCTATCACGGCAAGTTGTGGATCGAGATCTCACCGCTGTCGTTTCCCGTGCGCTTGCAGCGCGGCGATCGCTTGACGCAGCTGCGCTTGTCGCGCGGCAATCCCGCCTACACAGGTGCGGAGCTGCGCGAGCTGTACGCACGCACGCCGCTCTTGTGGCACACGCAGCCTGATGGCAGCACACGCCCGGTGCCACTGGCGGAGGCACGCATTGGCGAGGACGGCACGCTAGAGGTCAGTGTGGGACTCAAGGGACGCGAGCCGTCCGGTTGGCGTTCCGCGACGCACACCGATCTCGTGGAGTTCAGCCGTGATGGTGCACACGAAGCAGCGGAATTCTGGGAGCCGGTGCGCGCGCACGATGGACGCTGCATCCTCGCTCCGGAGAGCTTCTACATCTTTGCGTCCAAGGAACGGCTCGTAGTGCCGCCGGAAGTGGCCGCCGAGATGCTGCCCATCGATGTGGGCATCGGCGAGTTGCGCAACAACTACGCAGGTTTTTTTGACAACGGCTTTGGCTGGCGCGAAGGCGGCGATGGCACGCCTGCGGTGCTGGAAGTGCGGGCCCACGATGTGCCCTTCCTTGTGGAAGACGGGCAACCGTTCTGCCGCTTGCGCTACTTCCGCACCAATGGCCCACCGGCCAAGCTCTACGGAGCAGGTCGCCCTTCCTACCAAGGCCAAGACCTGACTCTGGCGCGCTGCTTCCGAACAGCACCGTAGTCAGGAGCAGGCGTTAGCACCGCGCCGTCTTACGCTTCTTTGGCGGCCGTGCCGCCAGCTTCGTGATGTACGCGGTTGCATCGGGCACGGTGCAGTACGTCTCGCCGAAATCGACTTCGACCTTGCCCAGCGCGCGCGCTGTTTGGAGTGCGCGCGTGCGCAGACTCGCCACCCAACAGCCCACGGCGATCACATACCCGTTCATTGTGTAGCGCACACGGCCTTCGGCTGCATCGAGCTTGGCTTCTACGCGCTCCAACAGCTGCTGCACTTGCTTGAGGTCGAGCTCTTCGTCGTCATGGGTCGACAACCAAGCGGACAAGGTGCTCCATCCACAGGCTTGGAGGTTCGTGTCCTTGGCATCAATCCACTTCAGCCCAAGGCTCCAACCATGCGGCCCATCCGCAGCCACGCCGGCAACGGAGTACTCGCGCACCATGAACCAGTTGGCGGTCTTGGCCCAGCGCTCCAAGTCCTTCTTGGTCATCGCTTGGGCATCGGCCATCAAGCCTGCGAGGTACTGCGCGTCACCGTTGCCGGTGTCGTACAACGCAAGCGCCAGCGCATGGTCACGCCCCGTCGCCTTCAACAACACCTTCATGTCGGCGATGCGCACGCCAAAGAACGGTTCCTGCGCTCCATGCTTCATCATGGTGCGCTTGGTGCTGGCTTGGCCCTTCGACTCTAGGGCCTTCATCGCAGCATTTAGGTTCATGACGCGTCTAGGGTCTCGATCAGGGCTGGTACAGCTCGATTGCTGTCGGTCCGCCGCCGAAGAGGAACGCGCGCCCGTCCGCAGGACTGGAGACGGCCATACCGCCCACACGCGCAGCTCCCATCGTGGGCGCTAGGCGCGTAGCCGAGGCCGACACGAGCTCAGTGGTCGCCGTGGCAGCTGGCAAGCTGATCGTGCCGGAGAGGATCGCACCGATGTCAAGCGCACCTGACACACCGCCACACAGCAGAGCGCGGCCATTGTTCAGGGCCGCCACCGAATGCAAAGCCCGCGGGCTGGACAGCACCGGACCATTGCTAAAGGATCCAAAACCGCTGGTCGAGTACAGCGAGGTCGTAGCAATCGAGGTGAAGGCGATCTGCGTCACATCGCCCGTCTTCAACACACCACCCAGATCCGCCGTCAAACCGCCGGAGACCAGCACACGGCCGTCCGCCAGCTTGGTGGCGTTGTGCAAGAAACGACCGGTGGTGAAGACCTTCGGCAGGGCGCCAAAGCTCGTGCCGTTAGCATTCGAGACGTACCCGAGGTTGGACACGTAGGGAATGCCAACGAACTGCACGATGCCCAATCCACCAGCAACCAAGATCTGGTTGTTATTCAGGACGCTGGCTGTGTGGAAAGCCTTCGGCTCCGGCATGTTGGGACCGGCCACGAAGGTGTTCGTCACGGGATCGTACAGCTCCGTCGTCGCTTCAATGGCGCCAAAGAAGGCGGCCACATCGGCGAAGCTGGTCGTGTCAATTCCACCTGTCACCATGATCTTGCCGTCAGCGCGCCGCGCAGCCGCGGCACCCAAGCGCGGGACGGCCATCGGCGGAAGAGCGGTGGCGATAGCCGTGGCCGGATCGAACACGAAAGCCTCGGCACTCGGCTGACCGTTGGTGCCGATGCCGCCCGCGACCAAGATGCGACCGTCGGCCAGCTGGGCGCGGGCCGCGAACAAGTTGGCGCTGGGCACAACGCCGATCACTTGCGTCTCTTGCGTGCAAGGATCGTAGGCCGAGACGACCGGCCCCGCACCACCCACCAACGCCACGCGACCATCAGGCAGCGTGAACGCGTCGCCGAACGCGGACAGCGTGGTGCCCACGGCAGTCCCCAATGTGTTGGCCGACAAGTAGGTAGCCCTGCAGATGTTCGACACCTCAGGCGTGGGTGCCAGAGCCGCAGCTTGGAAGGTCAGTCGCTCACCGGTCAAAGACCCCGTGGTAGCGAAGGAGAAGTTGGCCTGCCCTTGCGCGTTGAGGGTCAGCCCCAGCGTGATCTCCGCTGCCAGTTGACGCAGCGGGTTGATGTCGAGCGTGATCAGCTCGCTGATGGTGGTCGGTGCTTCCGTGGCGCTGATGAACAGCAACACGCGCTGCCCGGGCAGGCCGCGCACTTGCGCAGTCGATGTGCCGGGTGCGGTGGCGTTGACCACTCGCACGCTGAGTTCGGCAAAGCTAGTGGAGGCAAGAGCAAGGAGGGCAAGGGCTGTGGAGTAGAAACGCATGCTGGGAGTCCTTCGTGGGGGCTGATGAGGCACTCCACAGTACGCGCAGGTCCCCAAAAGCCGCAAGTGAGGGCCTTCAGGCCTCTGTCGCCACTCGGCTACCTGCACCGTAGAATACAGCCATGGGCCTGTCTGCGCTGCTCTTGAGCGCCTGCTTGCTAGCGACACCTGCCACAGCGGGGCAGTCGCCGCTCGACCTGTGGGCCCGCGGCCAGCGCAGCGAAGCAGTCGAAGCCGAGCGCGTGCGCTTGAACACGGCCACGGCGTCCGCCTCGGATTGGAAGCGCCTGGCGCAATGGCAGCTGGAGATCCATCAACCCAAGGCCGCCTTGGAGAGCGCCGAACGGGGCGGCGAGAGCTGTCGCTCCGAGCGCGGCGTGGCCCTGTTCCGGCTCACGCACTACGCGGAGTGCATCCCCTTCCTGCAGGAAGACACGCTGCTGGAAGTCTTGATGCTGCTCGACGCTCAGGAGGCTGTGCAACGCTTCGAGGACGCGGACGCAGTCTTGAGCCGGGCGCTCGAACGGTTCGGCCGTCTCGATGCCCGCTTGCTGGCGGCCGATGGACGCCGCTGGGCTCGTCAAGAGAACTGGACGCGGGCCATCGAGGCTTTTCAGGCGGCGCTCAAGCTGGATCCCTGCGAGGCCGAAGCCCAACTGGGCCTCGGGCGCGCACTCCTGCGCTCAGGAGACCGTCAAGGCGGCTTGACAGCCATGCAGCGTCACCGCGAGTTGCGCGCCCAACTGGATGTGCTGGATCATGCACTGCGCGGTGTGGACCTGCAGCCCATGCACGGCCCCAATTGGACGGCGGTGGGAGAAGCGGAAGCAGGACTAAAACGCGTCACCCGGGCGCTGGCGGCCTATGAACATGCCGAGCGTCTGTGTGACGAGCGCCAGCTTGTGCCCAACGCTCTGCGCCACAGCCGGCTGTTGTGGGAAACGCAAGGCGACCCCCAAGCCGCCCTGCGCGTGCTGGAGCGCGCCGAGCAACGCTGTGGTGATCCGCGCCTGCCGGTGCGCCGCGCCGACATCCTGGCCGGCACCGGACGCGCACGCGAGGCCATCGAGCTGTTGGAAGCTTTGGCGCGCAGCCGCCCCCATGACGAAGCGCTGGTAGAGCGGTTGAAGAAGGTCCGCGCCCAAGCCGCACCCGAGGCGCGCTAGTGCAACGTTTCCACGCTGTTGCCTGGATCAGTGCGGGCCTCGGCTGGCTCGTGGCCTGCCAGCCCGCGGAGAACACGGATTCCACTGGCGCGTGGTACGCCGAGGCGACCGAGGCCAGTCAAGTACGCTTTACACATGTGGCCGGCCGCAGCCCCGAGCGCCATCTGCCCGAAACCATGGGAGCAGGTGCCGCGCTCTTCGACGCCGATCTGGACGGCGACTTGGACCTGTATCTGGTGCAGGGCGGCCCCATGCCCGCGCAGGGCCCAACGCCCACCAGCTACGCAGCGCCGGCTACCGACGCTCCGCCGAACGAGCTGTGGCTGAATGACGGTCAAGCACACTTTACAGACGCCACCGCCACCAGCGGCGCGGCAGCCGACCGCACGCACGGCATGGGCGTCGCCGTGGGTGATGTGGATGCCAACGGGTGGACGGATCTCGTGCTGGCGAACTTGGGCCAGACCAAAATCCTGTACGGGGATCGCGCAGCTCACTGGATCGACGGCACGGAGGCCAGCGGTGTCGCCGTCAATGAATGGAGCGCGTGCGCGGCTCTCTTCGATGCCGATGCGGACGGCGACCTGGATTTGTACTTGGTGTCGTACCTCGCCGTAGACCTTTCGCAGCCCGAGTACTGCGGGCAGCGCAAAGAAGGATGGCGTTCGTACTGTCATCCTGATCGCTACGCGGGACTCAACGACCGCTACTACGAGAACGACGGCCAGGGTGTGTTCCGCGAGCGCACACAAGCTGCGGGCATTGTGGATCCCAATGGCAAAGGCCTGTGCGTGGCGGTCGCAGACATCGACGACGATGCTGACCTGGACCTGTATGTAGCGAACGACTCTACAGAGAACCGCCTGTGGGCCAACACGGGTCGCGGCACCTTCGAGGACGCGACCTTGCTCTCCGGCACCGGAGTGGACCGTTACGGTCGCACCGAAGCATCGATGGGCGTGGCCACCGGAGATGTCGATCACGACCGCGACATGGATCTGTTCGTGACGGGCTTTGATGACGAGTCCGACACGCTGTACGTGAACTTGGGCGCACAGTTGTTTGAAGACCGCACGCATCTCACGGGGCTCGAACAGCCCACGCGCTTGCCGGTGGGCTTTGGATGTGTGTTTGTGGATCCAGACGCGGACGGCGACCTCGACTTGGTCATTGCCAATGGCCACATCTTGGACAACATCGCGCTGTACCACGATGGACAGAGCTTCGCTCAACCCACGCTGTGCTTTGAGCGGGAACACAACGGTTGGAGCAACCGCTCCGCGCAAGAGCCGGCACTCTGCGGGACTCCTCTGGTAGGCCGCAGTCTTGTGTCAGGTGATTTGGACAATGATGGCGATGAAGATCTGGTCGTGACTGAGAACAACGGCCCGGCGCGGGTCTATCTGCGTCAAGGGCAACAGGCTCGCCTGCTTGTGGTGCGTGGCTTGCCGCGCGGCACGCGCGTGGAGATCCAGCGCGAAGATGGAGTCCACATCGTGCGCGATGTCTTCCCCCAGCCTTCGTACTTTGGTTCCTGCGAAGAGACCCCGCGCTTTGGCTTGGGCAGCACAGTGGCTGTGCGCTTGCGGTGGCGTGAGGTGGGCGGAGCGTGGCAAGAGACTGCGCTGGAGCGACTCGGTCCAGGCGAGCTGACCATGGCGAGGGACGCGAACGGCCGCTGGCAGCAAAAAATCTTTGTGCCGCGCAACGCCCCACGCAGCACCAAGTGACCTCGCGCACACGTGCATAATGCGCACGCGCACGCGTGTGCGCGCGTGCACGCGTACGCGTGCGAGGCGAAATCGCGACTTGTGCAGGCTCTTGCCCGGCGTATAGTTCCGCCACTCATGAGCCAGCTGATCATCGTCGAGTCGCCCACCAAGGCGAAGAAGATCCGCGAGTACCTGGGCAAGGCCTACAAGGTCCTCGCTAGCCAAGGTCATGTCCGCGACATCCCGGGATCCAAGGAGATTCCCGCCAAGTACAAGGGTCTGCCTTGGGCGCGCTTGGGTGTCGACATCGACAACGACTTCACTCCTATCTATGTGGTCAGCGAAGACCGCAAGAAGCAGATCAAGGAGTTGAAGGACGCGCTGAAGGATGCCGAGCTCGTCTACCTTGCGACTGACGAAGATCGTGAAGGCGAAGCCATTGCTTGGCACTTGCTCGAAGTGCTGAAGCCTACGGTGCCGGTGAAGCGCATGGTGTTCCATGAGATCACCAAGTCGGCCATCCAAAAGGCCGTCGACACCGCGCGCCAGTTGGATGACAACTTGGTCCAAGCGCAGGAAGCGCGCCGCGTGCTGGACCGTTTGTACGGGTACCAAGTGTCGCCGCTCTTGTGGCGCAAGATTGCTCAGGGCACATCGGCAGGTCGAGTGCAAAGCGTGGCGACCAAGCTGCTGGTCGAACGCGAAAAGGCTCGCATGGCCTTCGTCTCCGCCGTCTGGTGGGACGTCAAGCTCAGGCTGGAGAAGTCCGGTACGGCCTTCGACGCCGAACTGTCGACCATTGGAGGCAAGAAGCTCGCGCGCGGCGGCGACTTTGATGCGCAAGGAAACTTGACACGCAAGGATGCGCAAGTCTGGGACGAGCCTACGGCGCGTGCTCTGGGCAGTGCCTTGCAACAAGGCAGCTTCCGTGTCGAGAAGGTCGAGCGGGAAGCCAAAACCTCGCATGCACGGGGCCCGTTCACGACCTCCACCTACCAACAGGAAGCCGGCCGCAAGCTGGGCCTGCGTGCGCAAGAAGCGATGCGCGTGGCCCAGCGCCTGTACGAAAACGGCTTCATCACCTACATGCGTACCGACTCGATGACGCTCTCGGGCGAAGCGCGCGCCGCGGCGGCACGCATCATCGAACAGACCTTCGGTAAAGAATACTTGCCGCCCTCGCCCAACTACTACGGGTCCAAGAAGGGTGCGCAAGAAGCTCACGAGGCCATCCGCCCGGCGGGCACCACGTTCCGTCATCCCGACGAGGTCGCCCGCGAACTGGGCCAAGGCACATTGGAAGCGCGCGTCTACGAGATGATCTGGAAGCGCACAATCGCCAGCCAGATGGCTGAAGAGCGCTACACCTCGATCGTGGCGACTCTTTCGGCCACATCGCCCCAAGGCCCAGTCATCGCCTTGGCGCGTGGCCGCGTCACGGACTTTGCCGGCTTCCGTCGTGTCTATGTCGAAAGCACTGACGACGCAGAGGCCGCACTCGATGATGGCGAGAAGCAACTACCGGCGCTGAGCACGGGCGACATGGCCCGCGTTGTGGACTCGGTGCCCGAAAGCCACAAGACCACGCCCCCTGCGCGCTACACCGAAGCCTCGCTCGTGGCCGAGATGGAGAAGCTCGGTATCGGTCGCCCGTCCACCTACGGCGCCACGCTCGAGACGATCACGTCGCGCGGCTATGCGATGCTGCGCAACAAGACACTCGTGCCGCAGCCGCTGGGCTTTGCCGTCGTGCAGGCGCTCGAAACGCTGGAACCGCAGTTGGTCGACTACGGCTTCACGCGCGACATGGAAACCGAACTTGACAAGATCGCCGAAGGTGAGCTGTCGCGCACCGCGTTCCTCAAGGGCTTCTGGTCGGGCAACACACCTGGCTTGGAACGCATCGTCACGCAACGCGCCGAAAGCGTCGATCCGCGCACGATTTGCGCCATTCCCATTGGCATGCACGCCGGCGAACCGGTCGTGATGCGCGTCGGCAAGTTTGGCACCTATGTCCAATACGGCGAAGCTCGCGGTGCTGTCCCCGATGGCGTTGCGCCCGACGAAGTCAGCGTAGAAGCCGCCTTGCAATGGATCGAAACCAGCAAAAAGAAGGACCAGCCCATCGGCTTGCACGAAGGCCTGCCGGTCTATGTGCGCACAGGTCGCTTTGGTCCCTACATCCAATGGGGCGACGAGCCCAAGGAAGACGAAGCACCGAAGCCCAAGGTCAAGCGCAAGAAGGGTGAGCCCGCGGCACCCAAAGCACCCAAGGTCAAGCGTGTCTCCCTGTTCAAGGACATGGATCCTTCGCATGTCGAGCTGCAGACCGCAGTGCAACTCCTCGAGCTCCCCCGCTCGCTGGGTGTGGATCCCAAAGACAACCGCCCCATCCGCGCCGCGAACGGCAAGTTCGGTCCGTACTTGATGAAGGAGCCGATCGATGACGGCAAGCCCGAGTACCGCCGCCTCAAGAAGGAGTCGGAACTTTTGACAGTCACGCTCGAGGACGCCATCGCTGCCTTTGCGGTGCAACCGCAACGCCGCACCTTCGGCCGCGCCGCCGCCACGCCGCGCGAGCCCATCGCGGTCCTCGGCCCTGACCCCGTGTCGCAGAAAGAGATCCGCATCCTCGACGGCAAGTACGGTCCCTACGCGACCGACGGCGAGTACAACGCCACCGTTCCCAAGGGCGAGGACGCCAAGACGCTCAGTCTCGAACGCGCGGCAGCGTTGCTGGCCGAGCAGCGCGCCAAAGGCCCCAAGAAGAAGAAGCCGACTCGCCGGCGCGGCTGATCGCGCCGCGCAAGTCAGTGCGCCAACAGCGTCTTGCGCATCGCGCGCAAGAGGATCAACACCAAGGCCACAAAGGCCAACAACACGCCTAATACCTTGCTGAAAACGGCCACATTTTGGGCCGTTTCACCCAGCGAATAGAGAAAGTTGTCGTGCACAATCCACACGCCGTCGCGGAATTCGCGTGAGGATGTCAACCACCCATCTCCAAAGGTCCGCAGCACATCTGCGATCACCGAGATGACGACACCGACTCCCGCGCCCCACAACAACTTCTTGTAACTCAACGCGTTCAACCACGCGGGGATCCACTCGGGACCTTCATTCACGACGGGGCCTTCCGCTACTGCGGGCTTCTCGCTCTCCACGCGCGTCAAGTGGCTCAACTTCGCCTCGACGTGGGCGTCAAACTCCAACGGAGCAGGCGCGCGCAACGACGCACCACACCCGGCACAAAACCGATCCTGCTCGGGAGCTTGCTTCCCGCATTGTCCGCAAAAAGGCATATGCCGTACGATAACGCGCGCGAGTGCGCCTGTCCCGCGCGAAGACTCGCCCGAAGGGCACGAACATGAGACAGCGAATCCAGAGCTTGCGCGGCGCACTCTACATCCTGACGCTCGTGGTCTTGGCGGCTGGCTGGGTTTGGGCGCAAGGCACGACCAAGGACAGCGCCAAGAACACCAAGAAGCCGCCCACGCGCGTGCTCTTCATCGGCAACAGCTACACCTCGGCGCATGACCTGCCGGCCTTGGTGCGTGCCCTCGGAGCAGCTGACAAGCCCAAGGTCGAGCTCATCATCGACAGCATCACTCCCGGCGGCTACACGCTGGAAGCCCATCTGGCAGCCGAAGGTCCCGAGTCCGCGCGCGCCCGCATTGCCGGAGGCCGCTATGACTTTGTAGTCGTGCAAGAACAAAGCCAGCGCCCGCTGCTCGAGCCGTCCAAAATGCTTGACGCAGCCCGCGTACTGTCAAAAGAACTTGCCGCGGCCAATTCCACCCCCATCTGGTACGCCACATGGGCGCGCCAAGCCAAGCCCGAGACGCAAGCAGATTTGACAAAGACCTACCGCACTTGCCACGCCGAACTCGGCGGCCGCCTCGCCGCCGTCGGTGATGCCTGGCAAACCGTCCTGCAAGCCAAGTCCGAAAAGGACCGTCTCGTCCTCCACCAAGCCGACGGCAGCCACCCCACCGCCGCCGGCAGTTACCTCGCCGCCCTCGTCC
>Ga0255096_1001056_pt1 | contig 11918 bp, 11 predicted proteins | sample Colum_Atlam_RepA_2_FD_188563 | JGI IMG/M metagenome (GOLD analysis project Ga0255096, IMG submission 188563) | Freshwater microbial communities from Columbia River, Oregon, United States - Colum_Atlam_RepA_8d | ecosystem: Environmental > Aquatic > Freshwater > River | place: USA: Oregon...
CTTTCGATACCGATCACCGCCAATACTAGTGCCGGCGACACATCGGTGCCCAGCGTTGCCTTCAAGATTTCGGTGCCATAGTCGGCAGCGATTTCTTGCATCTGCTGCATGCGCGGCGCGGCCACGCTGGCGCCGCCCGGCCCTTGGCTGAGCATCGCCAGCGCCAGCGTAAAGCGGCCCGCGGCTTGGTCTTGCTGCGCGGGCACGCTATCCCAAAACCAGCTGTATTGCGTGCTGGGCGGGGTGACCGGATCGGGTGCGTTCGGCCCGACGGGCGCAGGCGGTTCGCTGGGCTGCCGTGGCATCACTTTCGGCAATGCCGCCAGCAGACGCGCTTGTTCGGCTGGGTCGATCTGCACGGTGATCCGCTTGCCCGGCCCGCCTGCCCCAACCTTGACCCGTTTGAAGGTAAAGCCCGGCGCGCCCGCGTCTTGGGCAAGCGCAGGCAAAGGGGCAACAGCCAGTTGCGCCGCCAAAGCGAGTCTTGCCGCGATTCGTGGTGCCTGTCGCATCACCTTGGATGCCGCCTGCTTTTGTTATCGTTGCGCTTACCGTCGCAGAATCACGGGCGAAATTCCACGTTTGCCTAAACAAATCATGGCAATTTTGCCTGAATCGGCGCGAAAGCAACGCTATACCAACGGGTATATTTGATAGTCTTAAGAAATTTATCCTTATACATCTAAGCGTTACACGATTTTCTGGCAAAAACCTTACCGCGCCAAAAACGCCGCGTCCTGACCCAACTGCCGCCACGATCTGGGGGCCATATAGGGTCATACCGAACGGCAGGATGCGAAACAGAGGTCGCAGACAAAAAAGCCGGGGCGGTTGGCAACAGAGCAAACCTGGGAAAGGGACTACACCATGATGACTTTGAAACTCCGCAAGCTGTTCAAATCCTTCCGCGCCGATGAATCGGGCGCCGTGACCGTTGACTGGGTCGTGCTGACCGCAGCCATCGTTGGTCTGGGCATGGTTGTGATGAAAACCGTCGGCGGCGGCATCGAAGGTCTGGGCCAAGACATCGTGACCAACCTTGAAGGTCGCGCTGCTGGTTACGAAAACCAGACCGCAGCACAGCCGTAATATCGAATTCTTCGATCACCTAACAGTGGTCAGGGCCGCATCCGGGACGGGATGCGGCCTTTGCCGTTTTTGACATGAAATTTCGATCAGATAAGCGCCAGCAACAGATCAGAGGCAGGCACGGCGGCGCAAGATCAGCTGGCGTGCACCGGGCCTGATCGCCACCACGCCGCAACAGATCGACAATGGCGTTTAGCTGGCAGGCAAACTTTTCAAACAGACCCCGAAAAGACCTAAACCCTGCCGCAATCGAGCCATGATCGGCAGGCTTTATGCCCTTAAGCCGACGCGGTGAACGATCTGGAACAGAGGCCAGGCCGTGACGATCCCTCGGTGGTGTATAGAGCAAACCTGGGAAAGGGACTTTAAAATGATGACTTTGAAACTCCGCAAGCTGTTCAAATCCTTCCGCGCCGATGAATCGGGCGCTGTGACCGTTGACTGGGTCGTGCTGACCGCAGCCATCGTTGGCTTGGGCATGGTTGTGATGAAAACCGTCGGCGGCGGCATCGAAGGCTTGGGCCAAGACATTGTGACCAACCTTGAAGGTCGCGCTGCTGGTTACGAAAACCAGACCGCAGCACAGCCGTAATATCGAATTTTTCGATCACGTAACAGTGGTAAGGGCCGCATCCGGGACGGGATGCGGCCTTTGCCGTTCAAGATGCGGTTGATGCATTCACCTTATTGCCGCCACGTCCTCATCCCGATTCTGGCCACAATGCGTGGGCATACCCGAAGCTGGTGAAATGTATTTACGCGCGCCGAAGTGGCCGCAACAGGAGGCATAATGCTCCATAGATTGGTCAATTTTCTAACTGACGAGGATGGGGCCGTCACCGTTGACTGGGTGGTGCTTTCGGCGGCGGTGATCGGGCTGGGCATGGTGGTGCTGTCGCCCGTGGCGTTCAGCGCCAACAGCTCGACCCAAGGCATCGCTGATTATCTTAAATCCATCAGCGTCGGCTATGGCGTCGAATAAGAAATTTGCCCGCGCCGCACAGGTCGGCGGGGACACCAAGGAAAGGGTTTAACATGCGCATGATGTTTGCATTGGTGCTGGCGGTGGGCCTGGCCTTGGCCGGGGCGGCGGTTTTTATGGCCAAGGGCTATATCAACAAGACCGAGTCCGCGCTGCAGCAAGAGTTGCAGATCAAGGCAAAGACCGGCGGTCTGATCGAAGTGTTTGTGGTCAACAAGCCGAAGAACTATGGCGATCCGCTGACCAAAGACGATGTGCAGATGATCTATTGGCCGAAGAACGCGTTGCCGGAAGGCGCGTTTTTTGACCCTGCCCTGCTGTTTCCCGAAGATAAGGCGGAACTGCCGCGCTATGTGCTGCGCCAGATGGAAACCTTTGAGCCGATTTTGGCGGTGAAAGTGACCGAGCCAGGCGAACAGGCGGGGCTGAATGGTGCGATTGAAAAGGGCATGCGCGCCTTTGCGATCAAGGTGGAAGCCGCCGATTTCTTGCAACCGGGCGACCGGGTTGATGTGTATTGGACCGGATCGGAACAGGGGGCTGCGGGCGATATTACCCGGCTGATCGAAACCTCGATGAAGATCATTGCGGTGGATCGCGACCGAAAGGGCGGCGCTGCGGAAGGCGAAATTCAGAACCGCACGATGACCGTGGCTGCGACCCCGGAACAGGTGGGGCGCCTGGCGCAGGCGCAGGCTTCGGGTCGGTTGGTGATGTCTTTGGTGGGCAACGGCGACGAAGGGTCGAACGCCCCAATTCAGGTGAATATGAAAGACATTACCGGCACTGTCGAAGCAGCGCCCGAAGCTGCCCCGGTGCAGGAAAAAACCTGCACCATCAAGCAGCGCAACGGCGGTGTGGTGACCGAAATTCCGATCCCTTGCACCAACTGAGCATTGTGACATTTTCGGCGCGACCACTTTCTATGGTGGTCGCGCCGCAGCATTTTCGCGATTGGTTGCGGGCTGTTGCAGGTTATCCACATAAGGAACACCGCCCAACCAATTGATTCTTGCAAAAAAACCCCGTGTAGGGCAGATTGCAAGGTGGATTGGGCGAAAAAAGACCCGACCAGAGGCGTGATCGAAAGGGCAGGTCACATGTTTGCGCGTAAAATTGATTTGAGTAAGATTTTGACGGTGGGGTGCCTTGGGATCGCACTTGCAACGTCGGCGCTAAGCCCAGTTCACGCGCAAAACCTGCGTGTCATGGAAGGCTCTGCCTCGGCACCGCTGAACGTGCCGATGAACCGCGCCGTGGTGGTGGAAAGCGACACTCCCTTTGCCGAACTGTCGATCGCAAACCCCGGCATCGCCGATATTTCAACGCTGTCGGACAAATCCATCTATGTTTTGGGCAAGACACCGGGGCGCACGACGCTGACCCTGCTTGGCCCTGACGGCAAACTGATTTCGAACGTCGATGTGCATGTGACGCCCGACGTGGCCGAATTCAAGGAACGCCTGCAGCAGATCTTGCCGGGCGAAAATATTGAAGTGCGCACCGCCAATGACGGCATCGTGCTGTCTGGCACGGTGTCTTCGACGGCAAAGCTGGACCGCGCGCTGGATCTGGCCGAACGCTATGCGCCCGAACGGGTGTCAAACCTGATGAACGTCGGCGGCACCCAGCAAGTGATGCTGAAGGTGCGCTTTGCCGAAATGCAGCGGTCGGTTTCGAAGAACCTATCGTCGTCGCTGGCGGTTTCGGGGGGCAGCAAGATTGGCGTGTCGGGGGAAACCGGCACCTGGTTGCAGGGCGACAATTCGATAAGCAATTCCGGTATTACCGCGCGTGATGACGCGAATGCCGCCGTGGCGCTTGGGTTTACCGCCGGATCGCTGGAATTTGGCGTGCTGCTGGAGGCGTTGGAGTCGAAGGGCGTTGTGCGCACTTTGGCCGAACCGAACCTGACTGCGCTGTCGGGGCAAGAGGCGAAGTTTCTGGCCGGTGGCGAATATCCGATCCCGATTGCCGACAAGGATGGCATCGGCATTGAATACAAACCCTTCGGGGTCGAGCTGAACTTCACCCCGACGGTGGTGGACGGCGACAGCATCAATCTGGTGATCAACGCGGCGGTGTCGTCGATTGATACCACCACCTCGATCACCAACGGCGGCTTTTCGGTGAACGCGTTCAAGCGGCGCGAAACCTCGACCACGGTGGAAATGCGCGATGGCGAAAGCTTTGCGATTGCGGGTCTGCTGCAAGATGACTTCCGCGATCTGAATGGTCAGGTGCCGTGGATTGGCGATGTGCCGATCATTGGTGCGCTGTTCCGGTCGGCCGAATATCAGCGCGCGCAGTCGGAACTGGTGATCATCGTGACGCCGCATCTGGTGTCGCCCACCCGCGGCGAGGCTTTGGCCCTGCCGACCGACCGCGTCAAGCTGCCGTCGGAACGCGACCTGTTCTTGTTTGGCAATGTTGCGGGCAAAGGTGCGGCTGGCGAAGTGGCGCGGCAAGATTTCAGCGGTTCTTATGGTTATGTGATGGAGTGATGTGATGAAGTTTCGCTCTTTTCCCATAATCGCCGTGACGGTGCTTGGTCTGGCGGGCTGCGATGGTGGCTTTGACCGCGAAGTTGGTGCCGAAGTTGACGAGGGTGGCTTTGGCAACCCGACGATGAACAACGTCATGCTGATGACCGGCGAACGCGATTACACCGTGGCGCTGGCAGAGCGGTTTGCCAAAGAAGTGCCCAGCACGATCAATTTTGCCTTCAACAGCTCTGATCTGACCGACGAAGCGCGCGCGACGTTGCGCCGCCAAGCTGATTGGATTCGCCAGTTCCCCGAAGTGCGCTTCCGGGTTTATGGCCATACCGATCTGGTTGGATCTGACGCCTATAACAAGGCGCTTGGGCTGCGCCGTGCCAAGGCCGCTGTGGCCTATCTGGCAAGTCTTGGCATTGGCGGGGCGCGGCTGGAAGCTGTGGCGTCGTTTGGCAAGACCCAGCCGGTGGTGCAGACCCCCGGCCCCGAACAGCGCAACCGCCGCACGGTTACCGAAGTTTCGGGATTTGTTTCGGGCAACCCGATGGTGCTGAACGGCAAATACGCCGCAATCATCATGCGGGAATATGTGAAATCTGCGGTGCCGACCCACCCCGACAACACGGTTATTCAGACCGAAGTAAACCCCAGCGGCGGAAACTGATAGATCGCAGGCCCGCCGGTTTTCTGGCGGGCCGCGTCGTTTCCAAAAACCCAAAGCGCTGCGCTAAAAACCCAAGATTGACGCGGTTTTAGCCCCAATATCGCCACCATCCTTTGTCACCTTAGCTGTAATGGGAACATTGCATGCACCGTTGGTCATGCATGTGGCCCGGACAGGTCGGGTTTTCGCCACAATTTTGGCGCCGGCCGGTGATGGGCTGTCTTGAAAGGGACGATGAGGATGACGAGTGTAGCGAATTTGCAACCGGAACCGGCGCCCATTCTGGCGTGCACGATTTCGCGCGATGTGCAGAATTTTGAACTGCTGATTGACGATATGGAAAACGAGTTGGGCGAAAGCTGGGGCGACCTGGGTTTTGACGACGCGTTGATTTTTCTGGGTCAGCCCGAAGCGGCAACGCTGGAATTTGTGGCGATCGCGGTGAATGCCGAAGATGAGGCGGATCTAAGCCGGATCACCGAAATCATCCGCAAGGCCAAAGCTAAATCGATCAAAGTGATCTTGATCGCCGATCAGGTCGGCCCGATTGCGCTGCATCAACTGCTGCGGCTGGGGGCAGAAGATTTCGTGCCCTACCCGCTGCCGGACGGCGCGCTGCATGATGCGATTGCGCGGGTGCGTCAGCCTGCCCCGGTTGTTGCCCCGGAACCAGAGCCTGCGGCGGCGCCTGCTGTGGCGCAGGTTGCACCAGCGGCGATTGCGCCGATTGAAGAGCCGCATGCCGAAAAGCACCCGGAATTCAAAGCCAAAGGCGATCGGGACGGGGTGGTTTTGCCGGTGCATGGCTTGGCGGGCGGCTGCGGTGCGTCAACCTTCGCGTCCAATCTGGCGTGGGAACTGGCGACGATTTCCAAAACCGATGCGCCGCGCGTCTGTCTGATCGATTTTGACTTTCAGTATGGCTCGGCTGCGACTTATCTGGATTTGCCGCGCAAGGAAGCGGTGTTTGACCTGTTGTCAGATACCGCGAATGCCGACAGTGATGCGCTGTTGGCGGCGATGCTGACCTTTAACGACAAGCTGCATGTGCTGACCGCACCGTCGGACATGCTGCCGCTGGATATTGTTGGCCCCGAAGAAATTGGCCGCATCATTGACATGGCGCGGGCGAATTTTGACTTTGTTATCATCGACATGCCGCGCACCATCGTGGCCTGGACCGAAACGGTTCTTAGCCGGGCGCATGTTTACTTTGCGCTGATCGAATTGGATCTGCGGTCGGCGCAGAACGTGCTGCGGTTGGTGCGGGCGCTGAAAGCCGAAGGGCTGCCGCATGAAAAGCTGCGCTATGTGTTGAACCGCGCGCCGAAGTTTACCGACCTTTCCGCAAAAAGCCGCGTCAAACGCATGGCGGAAAGCCTTGATATTGCAATTGAAGTTCAGCTTCCCGACGGCGGCGCGCAAATTACGCAGGCCAATGACCACGGCCTGCCGCTTTCGGAAAACGCCGGCAAGAACCCGCTGCGCCGGGAAATTCAGAAGCTGGCGAAATCGGTATTTGATCTGAACAAGGCCGCCGAAACCGGCAAACGCTGACGTTTTGGACTTGGGGGTATAGATGTTTTCACGTTTCAAAAAGCCAGAGCCTGCCGCAGCACCGACCGCCGCACAGGCAGCGGCCGCCCCGGCCAAGCCGGGCCTTGGCGCCCGCCCGATGCCCAGCAGCGCCACCGCGCGCCCCCCCGCCGAAGCGGCGGCGGCGGATAAAGAAAAGAAGCGCAAGGAACGCTTGGGCGATTTGAAACAACAGCTGCACAAGCGGCTTTTGGACAACCTGAACCTTGCGGCACTGGAGCAGGCATCAGAAGCGAATTTGAAGGCGGAAATCGCGGCGATTTCGACCGAAGCCTTGGAAGAAATGTCGGTGGTGTTGTCGCGCGACGACCGTGCGACGCTAAACCAAGAGCTTTACGACGAGGTGATGGGGCTTGGCCCACTGGAGCCGTTGCTGAAGGACGAAACGGTTAACGATATTTTGGTCAACGGCCCGAACCGCATCTTTGTGGAACGCGGTGGAAAGCTGACGCTGACGGACATCACCTTCAAGGACGAACGCCACCTTTTGCGGATCATCGACAAGATCGTGTCGGCGGTGGGGCGGCGGGTGGATGAATCGAACCCCTATTGCGACGCGCGTTTGGCCGATGGCAGCCGTTTCAACTGCATGGTGCCGCCGGTTGCGGTGGATGGCAGCCTTGTTTCCATTCGGAAATTCAAGAAAGAAAAGCTAGGTATTCCCGATCTGGTGCGCTTTGGTGCCTTTACCGAGGAAATGGGGCTGTATCTGCAGGCCGCCGTTTCGTGCCGGTTGAATGTGATCGTGTCGGGCGGCACCGGTTCGGGGAAAACCACCACGCTGAACGCGCTGTCGTCGTTTATCGACAACACCGAACGTGTGCTGACCATCGAAGATACCGCCGAACTTCAGCTGCAACAGGTGCATGTGGGCCGGATGGAAAGCCGCCCCGCAAACGTCGAAGGCAAGGGTGCTGTGACGCAGCGCGACTGTTTGCGCAACGCGCTGCGGATGCGGCCTGACCGGATCATCGTGGGCGAAACCCGCGGCGAAGAGGTCATCGACATGCTGCAGGCGATGAACACCGGTCACGACGGGTCGATGACGACGATTCACGCCAACTCTGCCCGCGACGGGATTTCGCGTTTGGAAAACATGGTGGCGATGGCGGGGATTGAAATGCCGCTGAAAGCGGTGCGCAGCCAGATTGCGTCGGCTGTGAACCTGATTGTGCAGGCCAGCCGTTTGCAAGACGGGTCGCGCCGCATGGTGTCGATTACCGAGATTACCGGCATGGAAGGCGACATCATCTCGATGCAAGAGGTGTTTCGCTATGAGCGGCTGGGGGTGGAGCCGAACGGCAAGATCATTGGCCGCTTTAACGCCACGGGCGTGCGCAGCCATTATTCCGACCGTTTCCGGCAATGGGGCTACGATCTGCCCGCGTCGATTTATGAACCAATCATCTGAGGGATATCATGCAAATTTCTGCCGCCCCTCTTATCTATGTGCTGATTTTTGTCGCTGTGGTGGTGCTGGTCAACGGTATCTATCTGGTGGCGTTTGGCAAATCGATCAGCCTGAACAGCCGGATGAGCCGCCGTCTGGCGCTGCTGGAAAAGAACAACAACCGCGAACAAGTGCTGGAACAGCTCCGCAAGGAAATGAACCAGCACATGACCTCGCGCGGGATTCCGCTGTATTCGATTTTGGCGACCAAGGCGCAAAAGGCCAACATCGCGTTTACGCCGCAACAGCTGATCATGATCATGGTGGCGATGACGGGCGTGGCGTTCATGGGGCTGACCATGGGCACGCAGGCGGCAGCCCCCATTCGCGCGCTGTTGGCGGTGGGGATGGGCGTGGGCGGCGTGTATTTCTGGGTCAATGGCAAGGCCAAAAAGCGCATGTCGCTGATGGAAGAACAGCTGCCCGACGCGGTTGAACTGATGGTGCGGTCGCTGCGCGTGGGCCACCCGTTTTCGTCGGCCATCGGCATTGTGGCAAAAGAGGTTCCTGACCCGCTGGGCACCGAGTTTGGCCTGATTGGCGACGAGGCCGCCTATGGCCGCGATGTGGCCGAAAGCCTGAAGGCGTTTGCCGAACGGATGGACAGCCAGGATTTGCGGTTTTTGGCGGTTGCGGTGTCGATCCAGCAAACGTCGGGCGGCAACCTTGCGGAAATTCTTGAAGGTTTGGCCAAGGTGATCCGCGCGCGGTTCAAGCTGTTTCGCCGCGTCAAGGCGATCACGGCGGAAGCGAAATGGTCGGGGATGTTTCTTTCGGCCTTCCCGATTGGCGCGCTGATCATGATCAACATCATCCAGCCGAATTACTACGACGACGTTAAACAAAGCCCGGCCTTCATTCCGGCCTGTCTGGTGGTTGCGGTGTTCCTGATTATCAACGTGATCTTCATGAAGATCATGGTCAACATTAAGGTCTGAGGGCATCATGGAATTGCTGCAAACACTGAACAGCCGCTTGACCGAAGCCTTTGGCCCGCTGGGGCCACTGTTGGCGCTGGGTCTGCTTGGCGTGGCGCTGATTATTGGCGTGATGCCGATGATGCTGAAAAAGCAATCCGAACCGTTTGATAAGCTGAAAGCGCTGCGCCAAGAGGTAGATCGCGCCAGTTCTAAGGCAGACTCGGCCAGCCTGCGCAGTTCGGGCAAGGCCGACAAGCTGGAAAAATTCGCAACTTTTCTGGAACCGCAAGACGAAAAGACGATGACCGCATCGCGGTTGAAGATGCTGCGCGCGGGCTACAAGGCCAAGAATGCGGTGCGGATGTTTCACTTTTCGCAAATGGTGCTGGGCATCAGCCTGCTGGGTTTGGGCGTGCTTTACACGATGGTCGGATCGTCGGGGCAAGAGGTTTCGACCCAGACCATGATCATGCAAACGCTGATCCCCGGCGCGATTGGCTATTACCTGCCGATTTACTGGGTGACCCGCCGGGTGGGCGAGCGGCAAAAGGAGATCGTTTCGGGCTTTCCCGATGCGCTTGATCTGATGTTGGTCTGTGTCGAGGCCGGTCAATCGCTTGACCAATCGATCAACCGCATTGCCAAGGAAACCCGCGCCGGGTTTCCCGCGCTTGCCGATGAATTTGACATGGTGGCGCAAGAGGTCAAGGCCGGCAAAGAGCGGGTGCAGGTGTTGAAAGACATGTCTGAACGGGTTGGTATTCCAGACATCGCGTCTTTTGTGACGACGCTGGTGCAATCGGCCACTTTCGGCACCTCGATGTCGGATGCGCTGCGGGTGTATTCGGCCGAAATGCGCGACAAGCGGGTGATGCGGGCCGAAGAACTTGCAAACAAGCTGCCAACAAAGCTTACGCTTGGCACAATGATGTTTACCGTGCCGCCGTTGATGATTATTCTGATCGGACCATCGGTTTACGGAATTTCGCAGACCCTTGGCAACTTTGGGGGCTGAAGTTAGTTTGTGACGCGACGTATTGCGCTTTGCCTGATCTGTGCCGTTTTGGCCGCCTGTTCGCAACCGGGCGGCCTTGCTGCATCTGGCAAGGCGCGCAACGTGCCCTATGCGGCGGATGGCCGGGAAAAAGGCGTTGATGGCCTGTTGGTTGGCCACCGCCTGATGGAAGCGGGCGAATACGATCTGGCGCTGAAAGCCTATTTCCGTGCGGCCGCCGAACAGGGCATGAATGCCGATGTGCTTTCGGCGATCGGGTCGGCCAACCTGAAACTGGGGCGGCTTAATCAGGCTGAAACCATTCTGCACCGCGCCATTGAAGCCGATGAAACCAACGTGCCTGCGCTGAACAATCTGGGCTGCGTGTTGATGGAACAGTTCAAATACGGCGAAGCCCGGCGGGTGTTTCAAGAAGCCTTCATGCTGGACAGTGGCCAATCGGACGCCATCCGCGAAAATCTGAAGCTGGCTATCGCCCGCAGTGAGGCGGCTGTGTATGATCAGGCGGAAGTTGAGAAACCAGTGATGAAACTCGTGCGGCGCGGGCCGGGCAGCTATGTTCTGCTCTCGCAGCTTTGAGGATCGAGCAGCCTAGACCAAAAAGGACGCAAAATGCGCCACACTGTTCTGATTGCCCTGTGCCTGTCTGGCGCGGTTGCCTTGACTGGCTGTCAGGGAAGCTCTGATGCCGCTGCAAAGCGGGCGCTGAAAAGCGTGAATGTGGTGGATGAATCCAACCTGAATGACATCATGCTGACGGTCGGCGACCCGAACGAGGCGGCGGCGTATTTTCAAAAAGCATCGACGGAAAACCCCGACCGGATTGATTTGAAGCGCGGTCTGGCGAAATCATTGATCCGGGCCAACAAACCGCAAGAGTCGATCGCGGTTTGGGCGGCAATCATCGCATCACCCGAAGGCACCAACGATGACCGGGTGGCCTTGGCCGATGCGCAGATCCGCACCAATGACTGGAAATCGGCCGAAGCCACGCTGAACGCCATTCCGCCGACCTTTGAAACCTTCGAACGCTATCGGCTAGAGGCGATGGTGGCGGATTCAAAGAAAGACTGGAAAAAGGCCGACAGCTTTTATGATGTGGCGTCAGGGCTGACCACGAAACCTTCGGGCGTTTACAACAACTGGGGCTTTTCCAAGCTGACGCGCGGCGACAATGCTGGCGCGGAAAAGCTGTTCTTGCAGGCGCTGACCTATGACCCGTCGCTGTTCACCGCCAAGAACAACCTGGTGCTGGCGCGCGCGGCACAGCGCAAATACGACCTTCCCGTTATCGACATGACGCAGCAAGAACGGGCGCAGCTGCTGTACACGCTGGGTCTGGCGGCGGTGAAGCAAGGCGATGTCGAGGTTGGCAAGCAATTGCTGCAAGAGGCGGTAGACACCTCGCCAACCTATTTCGAGGCGGCCGAGCGCAGCCTTAAAGCGCTGGAGGGTTAACATGCTGTCGCCGATTTCCGCGCTTGTGTTGTTGCCCTTTGCCTGTGCCATCGCGATCTGGGTGTCGTGGAGCGACATGAAATTCATGAAGATCCCGAACAAGGCGGTGCTGGCCCTGTTGGCGGTTTGGGTTGTGATTGGGCTGCTGGCGGTGCCGTTTCAGCTTTGGCTGTATGGGCTTGGGCTGGGGGCTGCGGTGCTGGTGGCGGGGTTTATCCTGACGGCGGCGGGCGGCGTTGGCGCAGG
>Ga0255096_1001057_pt1 | contig 11909 bp, 15 predicted proteins | sample Colum_Atlam_RepA_2_FD_188563 | JGI IMG/M metagenome (GOLD analysis project Ga0255096, IMG submission 188563) | Freshwater microbial communities from Columbia River, Oregon, United States - Colum_Atlam_RepA_8d | ecosystem: Environmental > Aquatic > Freshwater > River | place: USA: Oregon...
CATAAAACGCGTTGGCATAGCGGTCTTGCGTGTGCTGACAGCCAAAATAATGCCCGCCGGGACCGACCTGTTTGATGGTGTCAAACGCCAGATCATCCGGCGTGGTCGCCACAATGCTGCTTTCGAAATAGCGCTGAATCATCTGCAAGACTTCGCAGTCCATGATGAACTTTTCGGGACTGGCGATCAGCCCGCCTTCCAGCCACCCGGCCGCATGATACACCATGTTGGTGCGCGACTGCACCGCCGCCCACAGGCTGTTCGAGGTTTCCCACATCGCCTGCCCGTCCGGCACGTTTGCCGCACAGGTGCCAGACGACCGCAGCGGCAGCTTGTAATGGCGCACCAATTGCCCGGTCATCTGCGTCGCACGCATGTATTCCGGCGTGCCAAAGGCTGGCGCGCCCGATTTCATATCGACGTTGCTGGTAAAGGTGCCCAGCGCCACCGGGCAGCCCGGATTAATATATTGCAGCAAGGCCACCGCCGCCAAACCTTCGGCCAGCGACAGCGAAACCGCGCCCGACATCGTCACCGGTGCCATCGCCCCCGCCAAGGTGAACGGCGTGATCACCACCGGCTGGCCGCGTTTGGCCAACCGCATCGCGCCATCCAGCATCGGATAGTCGTGCTGCAACGGCGAGACAGAGTTGATGTTGGTATACATCCGCGGCTTGGCTTCAAATTCGTCATGGCTCAGCCCGCCCGCGATGCGCACCATCTCCATAACGTCTTCGACCCGCTCTGCCCCCAGACTGTAGGCATGCACCACCTTGTCGGTCAGCGTCAGCTTTTCATAAAGGCAGTCCAAGTGCCGGATCGAGGCATGCACATCCACCGGTTCCACCGGATAGCCGCCCGCGATATGGATGCAGTTGAAATACTGCGTCAACTTCATGAATTCTTTGAAGGTTTCAAAGTCGCCGGTGCGCTTGCCCCGCTCCATATCCCAAGCATTCGGCGGCGAACTGACGTTGACGAACAGCATATGCTTGCCGCCCATGATCAATTCGCGTTCGGCGTTGCGCGGCGTGATGGTAAATGTCTCGGGCGCATGGCCCAGCATTTCCATGACGAAATCTTCGTCCATCTTCACATTGGTGCCGTTCACCGTGCAACCGGCCTGCTTCAGATAGGCCACGGCTTCGGGGTTCAGGAATTCGATGCCGATTTCCTTCAATATCCGCATCGTCGCCTTGTGCACGGCCTGCACCTGATCGGCATCCAGCGGTTCAACCGGGCGGTCCGGGTTTACCGGAATCCGCCACGGCATCTGGTCGATAACAGCCGATCCCGCACGGCTTTTGTTGCCCGCACGGCCTCCGGCCCGACTGCGCTTGCGGTTTGCGTCATCGCTCATTTCGGCACTCCATTCTGCAGGCCAAATGGCTTTGACCCATGTTTGGGCCAAGATGAACGAAACCACCGCAGTTAGCGCACCACGTTTCCGACCATTTTGCGTCGTTTTTAGGGGATGCTGCGATCAGACCCGGTTTAAGCCGTCGATCCACGCCGCCAAACCGCCAATATCGCGAAGCACCACATCGGCATGTGGCGCCAGATCATCCGCCGTCGCGATGCCGGTCAGCACCGCCACCGCATGCATGCCCGCCGCGCGCCCGGCGTCAAGATCATGCAAGGAATCCCCCACCATCGCCACGCGATCCGGGCTAAACCCACCCTGCGCGACAAACGCCAACAACTGCCCCGGCGCGGGCTTGCCGCCCCAGCCAGAATCGCAGCCCGCAACGAAATCGAACAGCTCCAGCACGCCGGCATCCGCCAGATGCTGCCGCGCCGGCGCTTCGGTGTCATTGGTGGCAAGCCCCAGCACCAGCCCGCGCGCCTTCAGCGCCCCCAGCACCGCCGGCAGATCGACCGCAGGCGTCTGCGGCGCCACCATCGACACCGCATTCATCCGGTCCATAATCGCCTCAAGGCTTTGCCCCGGCAGATGCCGACCCAAAGCTTCGGCAATTTCCGGCATCGGATTGGCAATGATCGGGCTGTCAGCCGCAAAATCCAGCGTCGCCAGATCAAACCGCGCGGCCCCCGCCAGCGCCGTCAGCACTTGCGCATCACCACCCGCCAATTCTTCCAGCAACCGCTTGGTCCAGCCGCCCCAAGAGGCGCGAAAATCAAACAGCGTGCCGTCTTTGTCGAAAATCACCGCGTCGATCATCCGCCCCTCCTGCTTTGCACGCAGTCTTGGCGCGGGCTTGCGCAAAAGGCAATCAGGTCCAGTTCGGCACATCGCCACCGGGCAGCGCCCCGCGCGCCTGCATCACGGCGCCATAGGGCAAGCCCGCCTCATCGCAAAAGCCAATCACCCGCGCATCGTCTTCCATCAGAAAATCCAGCACCGCGCCCAGAAACACCGGATCACGCGCAAGTGAAGCCAATTGTCCCTGATCTGCGCCAGTGGCGTTAAGAAAGGCTCCGACAAGATTTTCTTGTCCAAACAGCCAAGAAAACGCCTGCAAGGCCAGTATTTCGGCAGATTCACGCGGACCCATCGACTTATCCCCAAAGTTGCACACAAGAATGTGTCAAATTGCGTGCGTTTCATTACCGTTTCGGAAAGGAATTCTTAACTCTTAGGCCCCACTCTGGAAACACAGATTAACAATTAAAGCAGGCGCAACCGTCATGGTCGGCAAGATTCTCATCGTTGATGACGTCGCGACGAACAGGATCGTGATGAAGGTCAAATTGACCGCGGCAGGCTATCTGCCGATTCTGGCCGCCGATGGCGCCAGCAGCCTTGCCATGGCCCACCACCACCATCCCGATCTGATCCTGCTGGATCTGCTGCTGCCCGATATTTCGGGGCTAGAGGTGTTGGCCAAACTGCGCGCCGATCCGCTGCTGCGCCATGTGCCGGTGATCATGTTCTCGGCCAGCCAAGACCCAACCGCGCGCATCAAAGCCTTTCGCGCCGGGGCTGACGACTTTTTGCAAAAACCGATTGATGATCAAACCATGCTGGCCCGCATCCGCAGCTTCATGCGCGCCCGCGACATTCTGGATGGCTTTGGCGGCCAACAAGACAGCTTTGCGATGCTGGGGCTGGCAGAGGCGGCTGAACCGTTTCGCCAACCAGCGGTGGTTGCCATCATCGCCGCCCGCAGCGATGCCGCCCTTACCCTGCGCCGCGACATGGCCCGCCACATGGCCGACCGCGTGCTTGCGATGACCGCAGAGGAAGCGATGTCGGAAATCACCGGGCCGGGCATGGCGCCCGAAGTGTTCTTGATTGAATCCGATTACGCCGGGCCGGGCAGCGGCCTTCGCTTGCTGTCGGAACTGCGCAGCCGCACCCATACCCGCAACGCGGCGTTCTGTATAATCTTGTCGCCCGGTTCGGTCATTGGCGGTGCCGTTGGCTTTGATCTTGGCGCGCATGATATTGTGACAAGCCAGATCACCGGCGAAGAACTTGCAGTGCGCATTTCACGCCTGCTGGCGCGCAAACGGCACTCTGATGGCCTGCGGGCCTCGGTGCAAGACGGCCTGCGCCTTGCGATGATCGACCCGCTGACCGGCCTGCACAACCGCCGCTATGGCATGGCGCAACTGGCGCTGATTGCCGAAACCGCGCGGCGCAGCGGTGAAAGCTTTGCGGTGATGGTGGTTGATCTTGACCGTTTCAAATCGGTGAACGACCGTTGGGGCCATGGCGCGGGCGACGCCGTTCTAACCGAAGTCGCGAACCGGCTACTGCGCAATCTGCGGATCGGTGATCTGGTGGCGCGGATCGGCGGCGAAGAATTTCTGATCGCCCTGCCCGACACCAGCCTTGTCGATGCCCGCAAGATCGCCGAACGCCTGTGCAGCGAGGTCGAAGAAACCCCGGTGCGTCTGGGCACTCAGGGGTCTTTGCATGTCACCGTTTCAATCGGCCTGTCGATCAGCGCCGATACCGAACTGCAAGACGGCAAAGATGGCGTGGCAGAAATCATCGAACGCGCCGACCGGGCGCTGCTAAAGGCCAAATCCTTGGGCCGCAACCGCGTCACGGTAAACCGCACCGCCGCCTAAGGCGGCAGGCGCGCGGCTGTTACGGCGCGGCTTTGTCTTTATCGCCGCCGCCATCGCCACCCCGGCCATGGCTTAGCCGCTCTTCCAAGCGGTCGGCAAAGGCAAGCCGCGCTTCTGGCGACATCGCCGTCAGAAAATCGCGCATCAGCGCCTGCCCGGTTTCAAGCCGCGCCGCCATGCGGCCTTGCTGTGCGGCCATCACCTCGGAAAGCTTGGCGGCATCAAACGGTTCCGCCCGCAGCGCCGCCAACAGATCGCGCTGATCCGCCATCATCTCGCGCCGCGCCTGCCGCAAATCCGGGGCTTTGGCCAAAAACGCCTGCCGCAGCGCCGCACGATCTTCACGGCTTAGCGCCTCGGTGAAGGGGCCAAAGCCCAAATCGCGCACGCCGTCCCGGTCTGGCCCAAAGCCGCCATGATGCAGCGCCATGCCGGCAAACAGCCCCGCCACCGCCAAATTCAGCGCAACCGACACCGCCAGCGCAATCCGCAGCGCCCGGCCTTGCGGCTTAACCACAGAAGTCTCGCTCATCGCCTTACTCCTCTGCCAACAGGGCATCGACGCCCGGCATCAGTTCCAACGTGTCAACCGTGGTTCCGGCCAAGACATCGGTCAAATTCATCAAACCCACAGGCTGCACAAAGCCCAACACCAACCCTGCCAGCGCGGCAGAGCCTACCCCCGCCAACACGCCGCCGCCGCCAAACAGCGCCGCCAACCCGGCCCAAAAGCCCAAGCGCACCGGCGCCACAGCCTTTGCCACGGGCCGCACTTGTTCTGCCGCCGCATCCGCCAAGACCCGCGCCATCAGCGCATCAGAAGGCTGCATCGCCGTGCTCCGCGCCGTCGCGAACAGATCGTCCAGATCTTCCATCACTCCGCCTCCTCATAGCCCAGCGCCGCGCGCTGCCCCGATAGCGCTGCCGCAAGCGCCCGCTTGCCCCGCGCCGTCAAACTTTCCACCGCTTCCACCCCGATCTGCAAAATCTCGGCAATTTCGGGGTTTGCCAAACCTTCAATATGGCGCAACACCACCGCCTCGCGCTGCCGTTCGGGCAGGGTGGCAAGGGCGGCATCCAAAGCGGCCATTCTGTCGGCCTCGATCATACCTGCCACCACCGACGCCTTGCCATCTTCCGGCTCTGCCACGTCATCCAACGCTTCGGCCCGCCGCCGCTGCCGGGCGCGCAACCGATCGGTGCACAGGTTGCTGACCACCCGGTAAACCCAGGTTGAAACCTTCGCTTCGCCCGGCCGCCAATCCGGCGCCACCCGCCACAGCCGCAACATCGCTTCTTGCGCCACGTCTTCGGCCTCGGCCCGGTCACTTAACAACCGCCCCGCATAGCCCATCACCCGCGGCAACAACCGCTTGGCCAACAGCCGCGCGGCATCAGGGTCCCCATTTGCATAGAGCACCACCAAAGCCTCGTCGGCCAATTCTGCAAGGGTATCACGCGGCATGGTCATCCTAAGATCGGCTTACCCGTCTTCAACTCGTCCCGCAATCAGGCTCGGCCCAACCGCGTTACCCGCGACCCTGCGGCGGGGATCAAACCGCAGGGTCGCAAAGCGTTTACGCCTTAGTTGGCAGCGTCTTAGTTGGCAGCGTCGTCGTCGCTGCCAAACCAGCCCCAGAAGCCGTCATGATGGCCACGACCATGACCGCGACCGTGGCCGCCCATCATATCGCCATCCCCCATCATGCCGCCGCCCATCATGCCCTCATCCTCCATGCCGCCCATATGCTGCTGCATGGCTTGCTTGGCCGCATCAACTTCGGCTTGGGTGATCGCGCCGTCGCTGTTGGCGTCAATCTTGTCGAACATCATTTCCGGGCCGGGCCGCACCGCCAATTCAGCCGCCGAAAGCGCGCCGTCCTTGTCGGTGTCCATCAGCTCGACCATCTTGGCCGCGCGCGCCGTGATCCGGGCGGCCATCGCGCTGATCTGCATCGTCGCCAGCTCGTCCGCCGACAGCTTGCCATCGCCATTGGCATCCGCCGCCTTCACCTTTGCGGCGTGAAATGCGTCAACCTCGGCCTTGGTCACCTTGCCATCCTTGTCGGTATCCAGCGTCGCAAAGTCAAAGCCCGGCCCCATGCCGTCGCCCATACCCATACCCGCCTGCTGCGCAAAACCCGCGCCGCCTGCCAGAACCGCCACCAAAGCCAGCGCCGAAACGGTCAAAGATTTCTTCTGCATACTGCATCTCCTGCGTGTCGCCCCAGCCATCTGCCAAGGCGTTCATGCTTATAGAAACGCCACAGCGGCGCAGTTCCGTCGCGCTTTGCACAGAAAAATTGCGACAAAGCACCGCTCCCCCCTGCGCCCTCTCAACTTTCAAATCCAAATCGGTTAGAAGATACGCTCAACACTCAGGATTTACCGATGACCGACGCAAGCCTGCATGCCGATGACGCCTATGCCGAACGCCCGATGTGGCCCGCGCTTCGCCGCGGCTGGGCACGGCGCTGCCCGTCGTGCGGGTCAGGTCCGCTGCTGCGCGGCTATCTGAAGGTGCGCGAAAACTGCCCGTGCTGTGGTGAAGACATGCACCACCAGCGCGCCGATGACGGCCCGGCCTACCTGACGATCCTGATCGTCGGGCACCTTCTGGCACCGCTGCTGATGGTGGTTTTCGTGAAATACCGGCCAGAGCCGATCACCCTGATGACGATCTTTTCGGTCGGCACCGTAGCGCTATCGCTATACCTGCTGCCCCGCCTGAAGGGCGCGATGATCGGCATGCAATGGGCCAAACGCATGCATGGCTTTGGCCAACCCAACAGCCAGAATGACTGAGCCCGACCACATCCGCCCCGCCGCCACCATTGTGCTGTGGCGCAAGGCGGACGCGGGCTATCAGGTCTTGATGGGCCAACGCGGCCACGGCGCGGTGTTCATGCCATCGAAATACGTCTTTCCCGGTGGCGGCGTTGATCCCGAAGACAACACCGAAACCCTGCCGGGCCTGACCGCCGATTGCGCGCATCGGCTTGGCCTGAACTGCCCCAAACACGCGCCTTCGCCCGGCACGCTGGCCACCGCCGCCCTGCGCGAGCTGACCGAAGAAACCGGCCTGTCGCTGCCCAACCCCGCTGCGGGTGCCCTGCGCTTTATCTTTCGCGCCATTACCCCGCCGGGCCGCAGCCGCCGCTTTGACGCGCGGTTCTTCCTTGCCTCTGCAAGTGCTGTGCAAGGCGATGTCGATCACTTTTCCGAAGCGTCGACCGAACTGTCGCATCTGCACTGGATCGGCCTGTCAGAAGCCCGCGCGCTTGACCTGCCCTTCATCACCGAAGTCGTGCTGGCCGAGGTTAGCGCCCTGCTGAACGGTGCCACCCAACCGGGCGTGCCGTTCTTTGACAACTCCGGCCCGGTGCCAACCTTCCGCAGGCTTTAGCCCCAGCCGTTACACCGCATCGCTGGGGTCTGATTTGCGCACCGGCCAAACCGGATGCGGCACCGGATCTTTGGCTTTCAGCAGATAGCGGCGGAAAATCTCGGCATAGTTGCGGTAGACATAAGCCTCGTTGCGGCGCTGGTAATGCTCGCGCCGCGCCTCATACATCGCGGGCAACTCATACCACGGCACATTCGGGTGCATGTGATGCACGACGTGGAAGTTGTTGTTCAAAAACAAATAAGACAGCGGCCCACGGTCTTCGACAATCACCGTGCGCGCCCGAAACGCCTCATGTGCGCGGTGTTCCAGATAGGTGCGGATCTTCAACAGCGCGGTGCCCAGATACACCGCCGTCCCATAGGCCAAAATCGGCATCCCCGCCCAGCGCAGCCAGACCAGCACCATCGCCACCCCAACCATATTCAGCGCCCAAGCCAGCCGCACCCGTGGCGCACCCGCCCAGATCAACGCCCATTCGCTGCGCAAAAACAAAAAGGTGCCCAGCGCCGGCCCCAACAGCACCCGCCCCAACAGGCTGTTGTTCAGCCGCAGCAATTTCTGCATCAGACGCGAGGTTTTCGCCCAGACCGCAGGGTCCATGTAATTGGATTCGGGGTCGTCATAGGGATCGGTCAGCGCCGGATCATAGTGGTGCTGCAAATGGGTGTCCTTGAAGCGCATGTAAGGCACGCACAGCGCCAGCGCCGGAAACACCAGCGCCTCGTTCAGCCATTGGCGGCGAAACGGATGGCCGTGCAAAACCTCGTGCTGCAACGACGAAAACTGCGCCACCGCGAGGCCGGTCAGCACAACCGACATCGGCCCCGTCGAATGCCAGATCTGCGTGCCAAGCAGCCAAACCGCATAGGTCGCCGCCAACATTGCCACCGTCGGCCATTCCAACCGCTTGTCCTGCGCCATTTTCATCCTCGTCACAGCCTCATTGCCCCGCCTTAACACTTGCCAAAGCCAGACGGAATTCCGAGGATGCGCAGCATAAACCCAACATTGCAGATAATTATCACCAGATGGCAGATTTGATCGACAAACGCGACCGCGCCACCCTGTTCCGCACCCGGCTTGCCGAAAGCATGGCCGAACGGGGTCTGTCGCAATCGGCGCTGGCGCGGGCCACGGGCGCAGATCGGTCGACCATCTCGGCCCTGCTTGGCGCCGGAACCCGGCTGCCCAATGCCCAGCTTGCCGCCGATTGCGCCGCCGCCCTTGGTGTGTCTTGCGATTGGCTGCTTGGCCTTGCCGGTCGCCACGAACCCATAGCCGACCTGCTGGCCTCCGCCGTCACCCTGACCGAAGCCCCCCGTGCCCTGTTTGACGATGATCTGATCCGCTGGCACCACGAAGCGGCGGGCTATAAAATCCGCCATGTTCCGGCCAGCCTGCCCGACATGCTGAAAACCCCCGATGTGGTGCGCTGGGAATATACCGATCAGCTTGGCCGCTCGCCCGATCAGGCCATTGCGGCGTTTCAGGATCAACTGGCGTGGATGAAAACCGCGCAATCCGATTATGAAATCGCCCTGCCGCTGCACGAGGTGCAAAGCTTTGCCGAAGGCACTGGCTATTGGGCGGGCCTGCCGCTGCCCCTGCGCCGCGCCCAGATGGATCACCTGATCACGCTTTGCGATACGCTTTACCCGTCTCTGCGGCTGTATCTTTTTGACGCGCACAAGCTTTACTCCAGCCCGGTCACGCTGTTCGGCCCGCATCTGGCCGCCGTCTATCTTGGCCGCCATTATATCGTGTTCCGCGATCCAGCCCGCGTGCAGTCGATCTTGCAGCATTTCGATGGTCTGGTGCGCGCGGCCCCCTTCGGCGCGCGCGGCGTCATTTCACATCTGACCCGTCTACGCGCCGAAATCGGCTAGTACACCACCAACTGTTTCAGGTCATAGCCGTTCCAATCCAGAATATCCTTGGCCGCAGCCAAACGATCCGCCGGAAACGCCCCACGGTTCAGAATAAACCCCAACTGGCCATTCGGCGCCCCGATCACCAGCGTGCGGTAATCGGCATCGGCCCACAGCACCCACCACGGCCCCGGTTGGCCCGGCACGTCAAACCGCCCCACCGTCTGCGCCTGCATCGCGCCCGCGCCCTTGGCCACACCACCCGCCTGACACAGCCGATAGTTCACCGTCAAACCAGCAGCACCTTGCGAAATCCGGGCAGCCCCCGGCGCGCATTTACCCGCGCCAAACCCCGCCACTTGCCGCCAATCCCCCGCCAACTTCGCAGGGTCCAGCACCGCGTTGGAATACATTGGTGCATCCGGCGCGCGGTAATGCCCCACCGCCACCTGCTTTGGCGCCGCCATACAACCCGCCAACAGCAGCACGAAAATCAATCGATGCACAGTGTAACCCTAACCCCGTTGTCCTGAAGAATGTCATTGCAGCCAAACAGCGGCGTGACCGGCGCACATGTATTTGATGTTGCAAGGCAATAGCCATCGCAATCGCTTTCCTTGCGGCAAAACTTGCCGCCATCTTTCGTGCGCTGCACACAAGCCTTCGATGCCACGTTGCCCGCAGCCGCCCATTGCCCGCCCTTTTTCAAACAGGCCAGTTCTTCGGGCAACACCACCGGCGCGGGGTCTTCGGCAACCGGCGGCTCAACAGCGGCAGCAGCAGGCGCGGCACTGGCTGGGGGCTTTGGTGCAGCCACCGCCGCCCCCGGTGCGGCCAGCGTGCTAACCTCAACCGCATCGCCGGTAATCGGGTTCGCCGCGGCCTCTGCCCCTGCAACAACAGCGGGCTTATCCAAATCACCGCCGCGCAAGGTGCAACCAGCCAGCACCACGGCACATAACAGCAAAACCGCGCGCATCGCCCGCCCCTTAATACGGCATCGGATGCGCGCGATGCGCCGCATCAATCGCCGCCACCACATCGTCCGACAACACCAGATCCGCCGCCCCCAGCGCGCGCTTCAACTGCCCCAGATCGGTGGCCCCAATGATCGGCACACACGGAAACGGTCGCCCGCTGCAAAACGCAATCGCCATCTGCACCGGGTCCAACCCCGCTTCGGCGGCAATGCCCAAATAGGCCGCCACCGCCGGAAACACCTGCGGCGTGATCCGCCCCGACAGTGTCGGATTGATCGCCCGCCGCGTGCCTTCCGGGATCACATCGCCCGCGTATTTCCCGGTCAAAAGCCCGGTGGCCAAAGGCGAAAACGCCAAAAGCGGCATGTCTTCCAACACCGAAAGCTCGGCCCAATCGCTATCAAACTGCCGGCACAGCAACGAATATTCGTTCTGCACCGTCGCCATGCGCGGCAAACCATGCCTATCGGCCAAGGCCAGCCAGCGCGATGCGCCCCAAACCGATTCATTGGAAAGCGCAATATTCCGAATTTTGCCCGCCGCGATCAGCTCTGCCGCGACCTCAAGAATTTCAACCATATGCGCCTCAATCGTCGCCTTGTCGCCGCCACGCGGATCAAAGCTCCAGATATCGCGGAAATGGTAGGCGGCGCGGTTGGGCCAGTGCAGCTGATAAAGGTCGATGTAATCGGTGCGCAGCCGCTGCAACGATGCATCAACCGCCGCGCGCAGAATGGCCCCGGTGATCGGCGCGCCGTCACGCACCGCCGCCTGCCCTTCGCCCGTCACTTTCGTGGCCAGCACCAAGCCATCGCGGCCACCGCGCGCCGCCAGCCAAGAGCCGATGATCTCCTCGCTGCGGCCCACCGTTTCGGCGCGCACCGGATTAACCGGATACATCTCGGCGGTGTCCCAGAAATTCACCCCCGCCGCCAGCGCCATATCCATCTGCGCGTGGCCGTCGGCTTCGGTATTCTGGCTGCCCCAAGTCATTGTCCCCAGACAGATCTGTGAAACCTGCATCCCGGTTTTGCCCAAACGCACTTGCCGCATCGCACCCTCCTGATTTGCGGCCAAGGCTACGCGCGCCCCTGCGGCAAGGAAAGCCCACAAGCGCACGGCACTTGAGAACAAACGCGGAACATTCTAAACTGGCGGCATGACCCTACCGATTCACCACCTGCTGCCCGGACCAAAACTTTTCCCGCCGCAACTGTTGCCCGGCGGGCTTGGCCTTGGGCTGGCGCGCGGCCGTGTGCACGAAGTCTGCGGCAGTGCGCGCTGCGTGTTTGCGGCCTTTGTGATGAACCAAAGTCAGGGTCCGGTGATGTGGGCGCTGCCGGGCTGGCAGCCCGAACGCATCAACCCACAAGGGTTTTCCAACTATGCCGACACGGGCCGGATCATCTTTGCCGCCGTCCGGCGCGCCGATGATCTGCTGTGGATCACCGAAGAGGCGTTACGCTCTGGCGCCACGCCGCTGGTGGTGGCCGAACTGCTAGAGCCGCCCGCCCTGACCCCGATCCGCCGCCTGCATCTGGCGGCAGAAACGGGCAGCGAAGCCGCGCTGCGCCGGGGTGAACTGCCACCGCTGGCGCTGCTGTTAACCCC
>Ga0255096_1001060_pt1 | contig 11903 bp, 9 predicted proteins | sample Colum_Atlam_RepA_2_FD_188563 | JGI IMG/M metagenome (GOLD analysis project Ga0255096, IMG submission 188563) | Freshwater microbial communities from Columbia River, Oregon, United States - Colum_Atlam_RepA_8d | ecosystem: Environmental > Aquatic > Freshwater > River | place: USA: Oregon...
AATAATAACTCTACTTATAATTTAAATATCAAACAGTCGAATAATGAGATGTTGATTCGCGAGGAGACAAATGGCTCGTCAAATTCGTCAAATTCCCAGGTTGCTACAGTGATTTCTGTTCGGGATCTTTGCGTTGGAGAGAATCAAACCATCGAAAATAAAAATACATTTGATATCAACTTGATTCAGCAATCCAATAAAAAAGTTGTTGCAATTATCAAATCAAAACAATCCTTCACTTTTCAGGCGCAAGAAGCTGGAATTTATGAATTAACTACCAAAAGTTTAGAAAGTGATTTGAATAATACTACTTTTGAAGTGAAGAAAGCAACCAAACCAGTAGTTACGTTGGAATCTGAAGTTCTATACGTGAAAGGTGTCCCTACAATCAAGGCTTCATCTGAAAATACGGTGAGTTCGATTTGGAAAGTAAATGGTAAAATGATCTCTCAAAACCAAAGTGATATAGAGTTTAATCCATATTTTGCAGGAAAATACACGGTTTCATTGTCTTGTAACGATAATGGTTGTGTATCAACTTCCGAAGAATCGGTTCAGATTTCTGAAGATTACAAGTTGTTAGCTCCAAATGCGTTTAATCCAAATTCCTTTGATATAAAGAATCAAACGTTTATGCCTTTTGCATTGACACAACGTGATGTGAAGTTTACAATGATTATTTTAGATCCAAAAAATGGTGGTTTATTGTACGAAACGGATGATGCATCTCAACCATGGACTGGAATAGATAAACGAAATGGTCAAATGACTCCTTCCAATCAAGTTTATATTTGGAAAGTGAAAATTCAAAATCCATTACCAGGTGAGCCAAATGAGTATAAAGGAACAATTACAAAACTGTAGCTGTTCAAACTATAAACAGAGAGCCCGTTTCATTTTGATTCGGGCTTTTTTGTATTCTTTTGTTATATCTTTGTTCTATGCGTATCGATATATTAACGGTGCTTCCACAATTGCTCGAAAGTCCATTTTCGGCTTCTATCATGCAACGCGCTCAGGACAAAGGCCATGTTGACATTCATGTTCACAATATCCGCGACTATTCTACCGATAAACATAAAAATGTAGATGATTATCAATACGGAGGAGGGGCAGGAATGGTAATGGCTATTGAACCAATTGCCACATTAATCGAAAAGTTAAAAAGCGAACGTCAATACGATGAAATTATATACATGACTCCCGATGGAAATGTTCTTGATCAAGGCATGTGTAATTCTCTTTCGCTTCTGAACAATGTTATGATTTTATGCGGACATTACAAAGGAGTGGACGAACGTGTGCGGGAACATTACATTACAAAGGAAATTTCGATTGGATCATATGTTCTTTCTGGAGGAGAACTAGCGGCAGCTGTTTTGGTGGATGCTGTGGTTAGGCTCATTCCGGGAGTATTGAATGATGAAACATCTGCGTTAACCGATAGTTTTCAAGATAATCTTTTGTCACCACCCGTTTATACTAGACCACCTGAATACAATGGTTGGAAAGTTCCGGAGATTTTACTTTCGGGTAATTTGCCCGCGATTGACAAGTGGAGAGAGGAACAGGCTATGGAACGAACAAAATCAAGAAGACCAGATTTATTAGATTAAGAAATGGATTCACTAACGCAAATTGTTTTAGGAGCAGCCGTAGCGGAAGCGGTAGGAGGTAAGAAATTGGGTAACAAAGCGCCTTTGTGGGGAGCAATTGCGGGAACGATTCCGGATTTAGACGTATTCTTGCGTTTTTTCTATCATCCAATTGATGCTGCATTGGTTCACCGTGGATTTTCCCACTCGATTTTATTTGCAGTACTATTCAGTCCCATATTTGCGTATGTGGTTCATCGAATTTACAAGCAGAAATTTGAGTATCGTACTTGGTTATGGTTGTTTTTTCTCGGAATAATTACTCATCCCATTTTGGACATGTTTACCAATTATGGAACCCAGTTTTTATGGCCTTTGGATTATCGAATTACATTTAATACTGTTTTCGTAATTGATCCACTTTATACATTACCATTTGGTTTATGTGTTCTGATTATCCTTTTTCTCAATAAGACAAATGCTTGGAGAAGAAAAATTAACCATGCTGGAATTATTTATTCTTGTGCTTATTTACTTTGGGGAGTTGTGGTGAAATTGATTATTCTCAATCATTCGAATGATTATTTCAAAATGGCCAAGTATTCAACTCAAAATGAAATGGTTACTCCAATGCCTTTGACAAGTTTTTATTGGATGATACTCGGGGAAGATGAACGCAATTATTACCTAGGATATAAATCAATCTTTAAGCCTTTCGATCCTAAAAATGTGGATGTGATTCCTAAAAATCAACAAAAGTTGGATTCACTTCTTTGGAAAGGGGTAGATTATTCTGACAAACTGAAGTTTATATCGAATGGTTATTATACCTTGAAAACCAAAAAAGATACGATTATTTTTCATGATTTAAGGTTTGGAACAATGAGTCAATTGACGAATAAAAAAGTTTCAAATCCTGTAATGGGGTATCAAATTATTCATAAAGATAATGTCGTTCAAAAGGTTGAAATGAGTCGTGGAAAGGACTTGTTTAAGTTTGTGGATTTTGATGCTTATTGGAACTTTATTTTTCATTAACAAATGGTTTTTATCACTCATTTTTTGAGCAATTAACTTTAACTTAGCAAGGTTAAAACATAATTCATGATACAAGATTGGATTTCTGAATTTCCACAAGTAAGCGAAGAGCAATGGAAGTCCCAGCTATTGAAAGAACTAAAAGGTGATGAGTCAAAACTCACGAATTTTGATGAAATAGAAGAGATTACTTATTCAACTTACCATCATCTCGAAAATTTTAGTGTTTCGAATGCAGTTGATAATAAATTGTCCATTCAACGTGGGTTTTTAAAATCGGATAATTCTTGGCTCAATGGAGTTGAAATTATCATTCAAAATGAAAAAGAGGCAAACGAGGAAGCATTGAAAGTTCTAATGTCCGGGGCTAATTTTCTACGATTTATTTCAAGAGGAAAAACCAACTGGATTCTCGTATTGGAAAATATTGGTATTGAATACATTCACACTACATTTTGTCTTTCGAGTGTAAATGAATTGAATGATTTGTTTTTACTTTTAGGTGATGAAAAATTGAAAAACTGTTCCTTTTCTTTTCAATCAGAGGCACTTAAATACGCAGACTGGACAGAGAAATTTCATTCTTTTGCGATTCCCTTAGTTGAAATCGATGGATTTTCAATCAATCAATGTGGAGCCAATGCAATTCAGGAATTGGCTTACGTTTCTGAAAAAGCACATGCTTCTTTGGTTGATTTGCTAAATCTTGGTTTTACAGTAGATGAGGCAAGTGCATTCATTCATTTCAAAATGGGAATTGGATCCAATTACTTGGTTGAGGTGGCAAAATTTCGAGCATTGAAAATACTTTGGGCGAATATTCTAAAGCCGTATAACCCGCAACATCATTGTTCCTATAATTGTCAAATCACGGCTCAAACCGGATGGTTAAATAAATCCTTGAAAGATCCATACACCAATTTATTGAGACAAACTACAGAGGGAATGAGTGCTGTTTTGGGAGGTGTTGATCGATTGATTGTCCAACCTTATAATGCTTGTTCGGTTGAAGGTAAAACCGACTTTTCGCAGCGAATGGCCTTGAACATTTCTAACTTATTGAATGATGAGAGTTTTTTTAATGCCGTTTGCGATCCATTAGGAGGAAGTTATGCTATTGAAGATTTAACGAAAACCTTGACGGAAAAAGCTTGGGATTTATTCAAGAAATTGGATAAAATGGAGTCAAATGAAATGGATAAATATTGGAAAACTAGCATAGAATCTAAGGCACAGCAAAGAATTAAGTTATTGAAAAAAGGCGAAAAGATATTAATTGGAGTGAATAAATATTTGAATCCTCATTCACACGATATGGAATGGTCGCAACCATCTACTTTTATGAATATGAGTTACGTTCGACTTGAAACTGAAGTACAATGAAAAAAGTTGATTTTAGCACAATTTCAATCGATTGGAATATTTCGTCAAGTAATGTTGAAGAAACAAATTCCTTTCCTACAGCGGAAAACATTGACTTAAAGTCAGTTTATGTAGAGAGAGATTTAAAAGAATTGCAACATTTGAATTTCGTTTCCGGAATTGCACCAAATGTTCGCGGTCCTTATGCTTCCATGTACACCGTAAAACCTTGGACCATACGTCAATATGCTGGGTTTTCAACGGCCGAAGAATCGAATGCATTTTACAGGCGAAATTTGGCAGCGGGTCAAAAAGGATTGTCTGTTGCATTTGATTTGGCTACGCATCGCGGTTATGATTCAGATCATGAACGAGTGATTGGTGATGTCGGTAAAGCGGGCGTAGCAATAGATTCTGTGGAGGACATGAAAATATTGTTCGATCAAATCCCATTGAATGAAATGTCTGTTTCGATGACGATGAACGGAGCTGTTATTCCGATTATGGCATTCTACATCGTTGCTGCAGAAGAACAAGGAGGGAAACCGGAAGAATTGGCCGGAACTATTCAAAATGATATTTTGAAGGAATTCATGGTGCGAAACACATACATTTATCCACCTGCTCCGAGTATGCGGATTATCGCTGATATTTTCAGTTATACTTCCCGCAATATGCCAAAGTTTAATTCTATTTCTATCTCGGGTTACCACATGCAAGAAGCGGGTGCTACAGCAGCAATCGAATTAGCATATACCCTCGCTGATGGTTTGGAATATTTGAGAGCAGGATTGCAGGCGGGAATGAAAATCGATGATTTTGCACCCCGATTGAGCTTTTTCTGGGCGATAGGAATGCATCACCATATGGAAATTGCGAAAATGCGCGCAGGACGTTTGATTTGGGCAAAGTTGGTTAATCAATTTAATCCACAGAATCAAAAATCGTTGGCCCTGCGAACGCACTGTCAAACATCGGGATGGTCATTGACTGAGCAAGATCCATTTAATAATGTTGCCAGAACATGTGTAGAAGCATTGGGAGCAGCATTTGGAGGAACGCAATCTTTGCATACAAACGCCTTGGATGAAGCAATTGCATTACCAACTGATTTTTCAGCACGAATTGCACGAAATACACAAATTTATTTGCAAGAAGAAACCGGAATTACCTCTATTATTGATCCATATGGTGGAAGTTATTTTATAGAGAATTTAACGAATGAATTGGTAAACGAAGCCTGGAAATTGATTGAAGAGGTTGAGGAACTTGGAGGAATGGCAAAAGCGATTGAAACAGGAATCCCTAAAATGCGGATAGAGGAAGCGGCAGCGAGAAAACAGGCACGAATAGATTCAGGTAAAGATGTAATTGTTGGTGTGAATCGTTATCAAATTGAAGAAGATTCTACGATTGAAATTCGTGAAGTAGATAATACGAAAGTTCGAGATGCTCAGATAAATAGATTAAATCAAGTTCGCGAAAGTAGAAATAATGAAAGTGTAAAGGAACTTTTACTTGAACTTGAAAATGTGGCAAAAATTCAAACTGGAAATTTATTAGAAATCGCCGTTCGATGTGCTCGTGAACGTTGTACGCTTGGAGAAATTTCAGATGCCATGGAACGTGCTTTTGGACGTTATCAGGCAACGATTCGTTCCATCAGTGGTGTTTATTCAAATGAAGCTATGAAAGATTCAGATTTTACCAAAGCACGAGCTTTGACCGAAGAATTTTTGAAATTGGAAGGTCGTCGACCGCGGATCATGGTGGCTAAAATGGGACAAGACGGTCACGATCGCGGAGCAAAAGTAATTGCTACTGCCTTTGCTGATATCGGTTTTGACGTGGATATTGGACCGTTGTTTCAAACGCCGGCTGAGGCTGCAAGACAAGCGGTAGAAAACGATGTTCACATTCTAGGCGTTTCATCCTTGGCGGCAGGTCACAAAACACTTGTTCCGGCTGTAATAGAAGAATTGAAAAAATTAAATCGCGAAGATATTATGGTCGTTGCTGGAGGTGTAATCCCGCAGCAAGATTATGATTTTCTACACAACGCAGGAGTTTTCGGAATCTATGGTCCTGGAACAAAAATTTCATCGGCAGCAATCGAAATTTTGGAGTTATTGATTCGTAGTAATCATTAGTTCCCTAATTCCCATTCTTAATCTCCTCAATGAATGTTTGAGTGGCAGTAATTTGCTCTTCCGTGAGCTCTTCGCCGGTATTTAATGATTTTTCAGCGTATTCTAATGCTTCTTTATCGCGCTTTAACTTGTGTAAAACATGTGCGTACGTGTCCAAATTATTCCAGATTTCCCCACCTTCTTCCGCCAGTACTTCTTTCATCCATTGCTCGGCTTTTTTCAAATGAACATCTGAAGTAGCGCTTTCTGAAATAATATAACTGTATCTGTTTTTGTTTTCCGAATCCAAGACTTCATCACCATTTTTCATGAGGTATCCAAACAAACCTTCCCAATCTGACTTCCGCTCATAGCCATAGATTTCCAACATCGGAAAGATTCCTTTCACAGGCTCAAGTTCCATTGTTTTTGCCGTATTCAATAGCGCTTGGTATTTATTCTCCTGAAAATCCATCTCATTTAACAAATCAAAAGCCGTTTGACGAATGGAATTGAAAAGAAAATCATTTACTTGATCACCAAATTTCTCTGAAAACTTGGATGTGTTTTTTGCTATATATTGTGTGGTTTTGTGGTTAAAATCGGTTAAATATTCCTGGATAATATTCCAATTTTCATCTTTTAAATAATCCGCTTCATTAAGCTGATTGAGAAAATTATCCAGTTCGTTGGCATAATCCAAACAAGTGGTTGAAACAGCCGCCATGTATTCTTTAAAATTTGTAGGATTGCTTGGATTTGCTCTGTATTTAGCCTCTACAGCTGAAAAACGCTTTTCAGGATTTTTTGCAGTTTCTCCTAACGAAATGTAATATTGCGGATCTTGTTCGGCTCCAGCCGTTCTATGCACTAACTTTCCATCTGAATCTATGAAGAGTAAATTCGGATAACACATAACCGAGTAAGTCGAACCAATTTTTGTTCCTTCACCCTGATCTTCCATGTCAAATTTGGCATTGATGAAGTTTTTATTGTAATATTCCGCAACCTGAGGATCCGTAAAAATATTTGCAGAAATCCATTTGCACGGTCCACACCACGTTGTGTAAGCGTCGATAAAGATTAGTTTTTTTTCTTTTTTCGCTTTCTTTTTTAATTCGTCTAAAGTGGAGTTTTTTTCAAATTGAATCTCGGTTTGTGAGAAACTAAAAAAAGCATTCACAAGAAATAGGACAACTGCTACATGTTTCATAAAATAATTTTAAAGTCTAAAAAACGATAATCTACCGAAAAGATACAGTTTTTTCTTAACTATTTAATTCGATCCGGAAAATCTGTTATAATTCCATCAACTTGAATTCTTTTTAGTCGATTTTGTGTTCTTGTTTTATTGACTGTCCAAGCAAAAAGTCGGATTCCTTGCTCATGTAAAAATTGGGCATCTTTTCGATGAATCGTTTTATAATACATTCCTAATGCGTAAGGCTCAAATGATAGTTTATGCACGAAGGATTTGGCTTTAACAAAGGGTGAAAAGGTCAAATATACGCAACGAGCATCAGGAATTTGCTTGTGAATTTCTTCTATAATCTTGGAATCAAAAGACATAAATAGGATGTTCTTCTTGAATGAATAATTGGATATTTCATTTAAAATAATTCGGACATATTCCTCTGGAAATGGTTGAGAAACGCCGTACTCTCCCAGACTAGATTTAATTTCAAAAAGAATGATGGTTTTGGATAAATCAACTTGTTTGAACAAATCTTGAAGTAAGGGTTTGTTTACTTTGAATTTAGATTGTTCCTTGAAACGGGGATGAGGTTTTGAACCGCAATCAAATTGGTTGATTTCGTCTTGCGTCAAGTTGTAAATATTCCATTGTTTTTCATTTGTAATTGAATTTCCTTGCGGATCCAAACAAAACGAACTTTGAAAATAAGGCTCGTGCGAAATGACCAATTGTTTGTCTTTGTTTACGACAACATCCAATTCAATTCCGTCAACTCCCAAATCAATTGCTTTTTGAAATGATTGTATTGAATTTTCAGGCATTAAACCACGGCATCCTCGGTGTCCAAAATATTTAGTCGTTGGTTCTTGTGACCAACAGATTAATGGAATTGTGAAGCAAAAAATAATTCGAATCATACAAAATAAGATTGCCAAATGTACGTGTTCAAATCCAGTATGAATAAAAATGTCAATTAAGATTTTGTAAACAAATTGTTTGGATAGTCATTTCTTTTGATTTGTTTTCAGTAATTTTGGTCAGCAAAAATTGAACGTATGAATTATGATATAATTGTTGTCGGTAGTGGACCTGGTGGTTACGTTACGGCAATTCGTGCATCTCAACTTGGTTTTAAAACTGCAATCGTTGAGCGTGAATCACTTGGTGGAATTTGTTTGAACTGGGGATGTATTCCAACAAAAGCACTTTTGAAAAGTGCCAATGTATTTGAATATCTTTCGCATGCAAGTGATTACGGAATTACGGTTAAGGATGCTTCAGCAGATTTTTCAGCCATGATTGATCGAAGTAGAGGTGTTGCAAATGGAATGAGTACGGGAATTCAATTTTTGATGAAGAAAAATAAAATTGATGTCCTAAAAGGAAATGGAATTATTAAAGCGGGTAAAAAAGTAGCTGTAACGGATGAAGCAGGAGCAACGACTGAGTACACTGCTGATAAAGGGGTGATTATAGCAACAGGTGCTCGTTCGAGAGAACTTCCAAATCTTCCACAAGATGGCGAAAAAATTATCGGTTACCGACAAGCGATGACATTGAAAGCGCAACCGAAAAAAATGGTTGTAGTTGGTTCGGGAGCTATTGGAGTTGAGTTTGCCTATTTTTACAATGCGATCGGAACAGAAGTTACAATTGTTGAATATTTACCGAACATCGTTCCGGTTGAAGACGAAGAAGTATCAAAACAATTGGAGAAATCGTTCAAGAAAGCTGGAATAAATGTAATGACCAAAGCTTCTGTTGAATCAGTTGATACCAAAGGAAAAGGTTGTGTTGTTACAATTAAAACTGAAAAAGGAGAAGAGAAAATCGAATGTGATGTTGTTCTTTCAGCTGTTGGAATTCAAGCAAACATTGAAAATATTGGATTAGAAGAAGTTGGTATTATTGTCGATAAAGGTCGAATCTTAACGAATGAATATTATCAAACAAATATACCTGGTTATTATGCGATTGGTGATGTGATTCCGGGTCCTGCGTTGGCACACGTTGCTTCTGCAGAAGGGATTATTTGTGTTGAGCAATTAGCTGGACATCATCCGCAACCGTTGGATTACGGAAATATTCCAGGATGTACGTATTGTTCTCCTGAAGTTGCTTCGGTTGGTATGACTGAAAAGGCAGCGAAAGAATCAGGATTAGACATCAAGGTGGGTAAATTCCCATTCTCTGCTTCTGGAAAAGCAAGTGCTGCAGGAGCGAAAGATGGTTTTGTGAAACTAATTTTTGATGCAAAATACGGTGAATTATTGGGTGCTCACATGATTGGAGCCAATGTAACCGAAATGATAGCTGAAATCGTTGCTATTCGCAAGTTAGAAACGACAGGTGAAGAATTGATTAAAACGGTTCACCCTCATCCAACAATGTCTGAAGCAATTATGGAAGCGGCAGCTGCTGCTTATGGTGAGGTAATTCATTTATAAGAATTAAAACAAGAAACTTAAGCCATCCAAAAGGGTGGCTTTTTTTATACGAAAAAGATGGACTATTATGAATTAACATTGAATTGTACGCCACGGGATCCATGGGCAGATATAGCTGTAGCCTTGTTGGCAGAATTACCTTTTGATAGTTTTGTAGAAACGGAAACAGGAATTCAAGCCTATATTCCCGCTTCAGATTATGACGCTCAAAAAGTGCAAGATTTGATACGAGAAAATTTTTCCGAGGAGGTTGAATTTACAATATCTGATCGTTTTATTGAACAGGAAAATTGGAATGCTAAATGGGAATCTGATTTTGAACCAGTTTATGTTGGTGAGGAACTTTCCATTCTAGCACCTTTTCATGATAAATCTTTGGCAAAAAAACGAACCATCGAAATCATGCCTAAAATGTCTTTCGGTACCGGTCATCATCAAACTACACGTTTAATGTGTTCATTTTTACTAGAGGAGCATGTGTCAGGAAAAAAGGTTTTGGATATGGGTACCGGAACAGGAATCTTAGCGATTCTGGCGGAACAATTAGGTGCACAATCTATTCTAGCCGTTGATATAGAAGATTGGTCAGTAGAAAACACGATGGAAAATGCAGAACGAAACGCTTGTTCGAAAATAGAAGGTCGCTGCGGAGATGTCGATTGCATAACGGAAAAGGAATTTGATATAATTTTGGCGAATATCAATCGAAATATTTTAATGCGTCACCTTTCTTCTTATTCTAAAAAATTAAAAACAGACGGAATACTTTTTTTAAGCGGTTTTTTTAATTCAGATGCTGAAGATTTAAAACGAGCAGCTCAAGAATTAGGATTTAACTTCATTGTTCAGAAATCAGAAGAAAATTGGTGTGCGTTGAAGTTTGAGAAAAAAGACTAATCAACCGATTTATTTTCGAAATGCTTTTTCATAAAGTTGAATCCAATCTTGTGGAGTCATTTTTCCACTCAATTCTTGAATTAAATCGAATGGGATTTCCTGATTGATTTTAAAGCGAATACAGCTTTTTCCCATGTCTAATTTTGCCTTGACCGTAGCTTTATATTTTTCAACAAACCAATCATGCAAATTCATATCAGCATACAATCCCATGTGATAAATGTTGATCGAATTTTTCTGCGACGCAATAGAAAGAAAGGGTAGTGGAAGTTTGGGGTCACAATGATATCCTTTTGGATAAAGCGAATGAGGGACGACAAAACCAATCATTCCATAACTGATGCATTCTTCAAATCCTGCGGGTAATCCATTTCGAATCGAATTGACAATTTCAATAAACGTAGCCTTTCTGTCCTCCGTTAATTTATCGATGTATTCTTGCGGTGTCACTTAATAGTATTATTTGAAGTTTTCATTATTGAGATCATGATACCTCCAATAAGCGCAGATAAAATCACAATCAAAGAAATCATTGCGTCAATGTGATAAAAATCAACAATAAGCATTTTGATAGCTACGAAAATGAGCACAACAATTAACGAATATTTCATGAAATGAAATTTATCGAGCATCCCGGAAAGGAAAAAATAGAGATTTCTCAATCCTAGGATGGCAAAAACATTCGAACTAAATACAATGAAAGGATCTGTTGTTATGCTAAAAATCGCTGGTATCGAATCAACTGCAAATAAAATATCTGAGAACTCGACCACGATTAATGTAGCGAATAAAGTTGTGGCCATTAATTTTCCGTTCTTTCGAATGAAATATTTCCCTTGGTTTTCAGACCAATCGATTGGGTATATCCATGAGAGTAATTTAACACCAAATGATTTTTTAAAATCCTCGTTGTTATCATCTCCTTGTTTAATCATTTTAAAAGCGGAATAAAGCAAGATAACGCCAAATACATAGGTAGCACCTTTGAAGTGATTAATGAAAGTTGTTCCCAATAAAATCATAGTTAACCGAAAAAATACGGCCCCAATAATTCCCCAAAATAAAATACGGTGTTGGTATTTCTGATCTATTTTGAAGAACTGGAAAATCATGGCAATGACAAAAATATTGTCTAAACTCAGGGATTCTTCAACAATGTATCCTGTGAAATAATCCACTGCAGATTTTCCTGGGTCCAAATTATTGGGATTCATGTTTAGAAAATTGGTATCATAAATCC
>Ga0255096_1001067_pt1 | contig 11815 bp, 9 predicted proteins | sample Colum_Atlam_RepA_2_FD_188563 | JGI IMG/M metagenome (GOLD analysis project Ga0255096, IMG submission 188563) | Freshwater microbial communities from Columbia River, Oregon, United States - Colum_Atlam_RepA_8d | ecosystem: Environmental > Aquatic > Freshwater > River | place: USA: Oregon...
GTTTGTTATTGGTGTTTCAGTATTTTTTAACAGTTCATGTAACAAGAACAAATGCCACGAATGCCATTACGATGACGCGAGTGGAAACATGATTGAATTAGGAGAGAAATGTGGCGATGACATTGAGAATTTAGAGGCAAACGGTTACACAGATACCACAGGAACATACGAAGTGCACTGCCACGGGCATTAATTTTTATTACAAGTAAATTCAAGAAAGGTGAGTCATTTTTGTTGATTCACCTTTTTTTATTCAAGAAGTTTTGCGAATTCAGAATACGGATAATTTCACGATTAAATAGCGTAACGCCATTTTGATTCAGATGATCTTTATCGTAGAAGTGAAGAGAATCATTGAAAAGTTCTGAATGATTGAAGTTATAGTAATTTCCTGATTTTTTAATTCTTTCTTCGAATGTTGTTGTATTCGTGTGACAGGTATACCAGTTTTTTGTTATGGGTGCTAAAACGAGCAGTACTTTAATATTTCTCGCTCGTAATAAGTGAATTATCCCATCAAATTTTTGGAATTGACTTTCTTTTAACTCCCAATCTTGTTTTTCAAACTTTTTTGGCTGATAAAAACCCATTTTTCGTTCAGCGAATCCTCCAGGAATATAAGTGTCACCATATTTGGATTGAACTTCTTTATAAGCAGAGTAGTCTACAAAAGTGTTTTTTAATGTGGTGAAAGTCAGTGTATTTAGAACCTTGATATTTTTTAGATTAATCCCCATTTTCATTAATTCAAAGTCAATGTAATCATTTGAAATTAAATCCAATCCAGCTTCGATACCGTCCATGGAAAAAGTTTGAGGATAGACCTCGTACACCACTACTTTTGGATTGAGTTTATCCAAGTATCGATTAAGTAAAATCTTAGTCTGAATGGGCGATTGGGAACTCGAACCTAGGTTGAATGATGTAATTCCTTCTTCAGCGAAAATTCGAGTATCAAAGCCTCTGTAAGTATGAGATGAACCTAAGAATAAGACATCGATATTTTGTTTTTGTTTTACTTCCTGAAATCGCGAAAAAGCAAATCCGGCTGAACCCTGAATGTAATTTAAGTTCTTTTTATACAAGGGTGGCAAAGCGATTTCCCAAATAATTAATAGTAGAATATAAATCGGGATCATGATCAAAGTAAAGAGCAGTATGGATTTTCCGAACTTTTTCATGACTTAGAATTGAAAATAGATAAAAGGTGTTTCTTCCGTATGCATGTACATGCCAATTAGAAAAACAATGAAAGAGTAAAAGCTCCATCGTGCCAATCGTGCCCATTTCCATCCTGTTTTTTCCAATCCATAATTTGTTTCACGTCCCTGCCATTCAATTAGTAAAAAGAAAATAATTAACAACATCGTGACAAAGGATTGTCCTTTTCCTTTAAAATTAGGTAATGTAAAAAGCGATTTGGTAAAAACACCTGCTAAGTAATTAACTGCTTGAGTTAAACTTTCAGCTCTAAAGAAAATCCATGCTAGTACAGTTAATAGGAAAGTTGAAAGCACCATAAAAAACTCTTTCAAACTGGGAAAAAATCTTCCCTGTGCAACGACATCCAAGTTTGATCGATTATTATTCGTCAATAATAAAGGCAGAAAATAAATTGCATTCAATGCTCCCCAAACGATAAAAGTCCAGTTTGCTCCATGCCAGAAACCACTTACGAGAAATATAATAAATGTATTACGCACCTGCATCCATTTTCCTCCTCGACTTCCACCTAATGGGATGTATAAATAATCTCGAAACCAAGTAGATAAGGAAATGTGCCAACGACGCCAAAATTCGGCGATATCGCGCGAAAAGTAAGGAAAAGAAAAGTTCTTCAAAAGTTCAATACCAAGTAAACGCGCCGTTCCTAAAGCCATGTCCGAATAGCCTGAAAAATCACCATAAATCTGGAATGTAAAAAAGATTGCCCCGATTAATAATGTGCTTCCGGAAAGTGTTTCATATTCCGAGAATATCGTATTTGTATATTGGGCGCATTGATCAGCAATAACGACTTTTTTGAACAAGCCCCAAAGTACTTGACGTAATCCATCTACAGCTCTCGAATAATCAAATTTTCTTGCTTTTTGAATTTGAGGCAAAAGATGTGTAGCTCGTTCAATAGGACCAGCAACCAGAAGGGGAAAAAAACTAACAAAAACAGAATAATCAATGAAGTTCTTTTCTGCTTTGATTTTATCGTAATAAATATCAATGACATACGACAATCCATGGAAGGTATAAAAAGAAATCCCTACAGGTAAAATGACAGAAAGTGTCCATGGATTTACTTGTAATCCGAAGGTGCTAAGTAACTCTGCGAAGGACTCCGAGAAAAAATTGAAATACTTGAATACTCCTAAAAAACCAAGATTGATACTTATACTCAACCAAAACCAAAACTTTTTCATTTTATGGTTCTGAGCATTCGACATTTTTAATCCAGTAAGATAATCAAGTAGGGTAGAAAAAATGAGTAAGAATAAAAATCGCCAGTCCCAACAGGAATAAAAATAATAACTGGCTACAAGAAGCAAAATGTTTTGCCACTGGTAACTTCTCTTAGCGACAAACCAATAAAGAATAAATACTATCGGGAAAAAAATGGCGAAATGTAAAGAGTTAAATAACATTTCTCCAAATGTCTATGAAATCGATTTTTCTAACAATTGTCCAAACCAGAAACAATCTTCAAATGAATTGTACAATGGGGCGGGGGCAATGCGGATTACATTTGGTTCTCTCCAATCTGCAATAACACCTTCATCGCTCAGCTTATCGAATAAAGTTTTACCTTGACCATGAACTAAAATAGACAGTTGTGCACCTCTTTTTTCAATATTCTGTGGAGTAATAATTTCAAATGTGCATCTTTCTTTGTTTCGTTCAGATACATCTTGAATAATGTATTGCAAAAATGCTGTCAAAACATCTCTTTTTCTTCCAATTCGTTCCATTCCGGCTTCATGAAAAATTTCTAACGATGCTAAATGAGCAGCCATTCCTAACACAGGGGCATTACTCAACTGCCATCCTTCTGCTCCAGGCATTGGAACAAATCCAGGCTCCATTTTGAAGCGAGTTTCTTTGTTGTATCCCCACCAACCGGCAAATCTTGGTAGTTCTGGTCTGTTTGCATGTCTTTCATGAACAAAGATTCCAGAAACACCTCCGGGTGAGCTATTTAAATATTTATATCCACACCAAGCCGCGAAATCAACTCCCCAATCGTGTAATTTTAAATTGATATTTCCTGCTGCGTGAGCCAAGTCAAAGCCAACAGTTGCGCCAACAGAATGTCCCGCTTTGGTAATTTTTTCCATATCGAACAATTGACCGGTGTAATAATTCACTCCACCAATCATGACTAAAGCTAATTCATCTCCCAACTCATTGATTTTGTTCAGAATATCTTCTTCTCGAATCAAGTGTTCTCCTTCACGAGGTGCGATTTCAACTAAATGATCCATGCTTAAACCATGAAATTTAATTTGGGATTCCAAAGCATATTGATCACTCGGAAATGCTTTCGCTTCGCATAAAATTTTTGTGCGTTTTCCACTTGGGCGATAAAATGAAACCATCAACAAATGCAGATTCGTTGTTAGCGAGTGCGTAACAACAACTTCGATAGGTAAAGCACCCACAATTTCTGCCGTATAATTCGTTAAGTTTTCGTGATAGGCATACCAAGGGCGCTTCGCCATAAAATGCCCCTCAACTCCATAAACTGCCCATGCTTCCAATTCCTCGTGAATGTATTGTGCTGCCTTTTTGGGCTGCAAACCAAGCGAATTTCCAGTAAAATAACGAATAGGTTTTTCATGAAATGTCGGAAAATGAAAATGATTTCTATAATCCCGAAGCGGATCATTTGAATCCATCTTTTGAGCAAATTCAAGTGAATTTTCAAAGGTTGTCATTGCGCACAATATATTATTAACTTTGTTTTTAAGTGACAAAGATACACATTATGAATACCAAGACTGCAATTAAGCGAACTGTTTCAGCAGAACTTTTTGAAAAATCCAAAACATACTTTCCTGGTGGAGTGAACTCTCCAGTTCGAGCTTTTAAATCAGTAGGAGGAACGCCCCTCTTCATAAAAAAAGGGGATGGAGCCTATATATGGGATGAAGATGATAACCAATTTATCGATTTTTGTTGTAGTTGGGGGCCTTTAATTTTAGGTCATAACAATGCTCATGTTTTTGAAAGCGTTGTCAAAACAATGGCAAATGGATCCAGTTTTGGAGCACCTACACGTTTAGAAAATCAGCTGGCAGAATTAATTTTGAATCGCATTCCATTCATTGATAAGTTACGATTTGTTAGCTCTGGAACCGAAGCAGTTATGTCGGCGATTCGTTTGGCTCGTGGAGTTACAGGGAAATCAAAAATCTTAAAATTCGAAGGATGTTACCACGGTCATGTAGATGCTTTGCTCGTTAAGGCAGGAAGTGGATTGGTTACTTTGGGAACTTCATCCAGTGCAGGTGTTCCGGAGGCTTTGGCAAACGAAACGTTGGTTTTACCGTTGAATGATAGTACGAAATTAAGAGAAACATTGGTTCACTATCGTGAGGTTTTAGCTTGCGTTATCATTGAACCGATTCCTGCCAATAATGGTTTATTACTTCAAGATAAAACCTTTCTTACTCATTTGCGTGAATGGTGTTCGGAATTAGGAATTTTATTGATTTTTGATGAAGTAATTTCTGGTTTCCGCGTTGCTTTTGGTGGTGCTGCGGAGTATTACGGAATTATCCCGGATATAGTAACATACGGAAAAATAATTGGAGGCGGATTACCAGTTGGAGCTTATGGAGCCAAGAAAGAAATCATGTCTTATGTATCACCAGATGGTCCTGTTTATCAGGCGGGTACTTTATCCGGAAATCCGGTGGCAATGTCTGCAGGAATTGCTCAATTGTCCGTTTGCAATCAGCCGGATTTTTATAAAGAACAAGAGGAAAGAACAAAGGGAATGGTTGATACAATCAATTCACATGCAAAAAATAAATGCTATAATTTCGAAATTGTCCAAATTGGTTCCATTTTTTGGCTTTCATTTGATGGTAAAAAACGAATTCAAGATGCTGATTCAATCAACCCGGATATGTCAAAATTCAATCAGTTGCATACAGCTTTGTTGAATCGCGGTGTTTACCTTGGTCCAAGTGGATACGAAGTGGGCTTTGTTTCCTTAGCTCATACAGCTGAAATTCTGAATGAAGCGAAATCATTGTTTTGTGACGCATTGGATGAAATTTATTCTGTTGAGCGAGTATGACTTCATCTAAAAGTTCAATTTTATTGATATACACCGGTGGCACCATCGGAATGGTTAGTGATTTAGTTTCAGGTGAGCTAAGGAGTTTTGATTTTCAGCACATGTATGATCAAATTCCTGAATTAAATCGTTTTCCGATTACGATTGATACAATAAGTATCGACAAACCCATTGATTCTTCCGAAATGACTCCTTCACATTGGATAAATTTGGTTGAAATAATTGAGTCTAATTATGCGAATTACGACGGTTTTGTAATTCTTCATGGTTCTGATACCATGGCCTATACAGCATCAGCTTTGAGTTTCATGATTCAAGGAGTGAAAAAGCCCATCATTTTAACCGGTTCGCAATTGCCAATTGGTATGATTCGAACTGACGGTAAGGAGAATTTAATTACTGCTATCGAAATCGCAGCTCAAAAAGATGAATACAATCAGTCAATCGTCCAGGAAGTTTGTGTTTATTTTGAATATTCGCTTTACCGGGGAAATCGTTCCTCTAAGATTTCGGCGAATCAATTTGAGGCATTTGCTTCTCCAAATTATCCGCCACTTGCGGTTGCTGGTGTAAATATAAATTACGATCGAGCCAAATTATTCCGAACCACTGAGAAGCAAGTTACGTTTTGGAAAAACATGGATAATCAAGTTGGTTTGATAAAATTGTATCCTGGTATTCCATTTGAATTTTATGATTCATTTTTTGATAATTCCAAGTTCAAGGCAATTGTCCTCGAAACCTTTGGTTCTGGTAATGCAGCAACTAATGTTTCTTTTCAAGAAAAAATAACTCATTATATTGCTTCGGGTGGAATTGTGGTGAATGTGAGTCAGTGTTCGTCCGGTGCTGTTGAACAAGGAAAATACGAAACAAGTTCATTCTTCAATAAAGTAGGGGTAATAAGTGGAACAGACATGACTACCGAGTCAGCCTTAACCAAGTTAATGTATGTGCTTTCTCTCGATGTTGATCCTTCATTGAAACGTCAGATTTTCGAGATTGATTTGTGTGGCGAAAAGAGTTTTTGATTCTTTTTCCGTAAAATTACGTAGCCCTTTCTTCGTATTCAGTCGTAATTTATGAATGAAATTGTATACACACGAAAATCTATTCGCTAAATCAAAACATCTTTGTCTTATAATTCAAGCACGATGTTACATTATCACCAAATCACCAGACAAATTGAGCGAAAAGCTGTAAAATATTTTATTTCTAGGCATAAAGAATTTGCTCATTTATCCATTCTAGACAAAGAGCATTTAATAGTCGAGGCGAAAAATAAACTAGAAGACATTACCCTGTTTGCGAATTTGTTCTTTATCATTTCAACATCAATGCTCATATTAAAGTTATTGATTGTTTGATTGGTAATGAGTAGTTTCCAATTCTTGATACTAAATTAAGGCTTGGTTCAACCTATTTAAGGGAATACAACATTCAATTTTCCACTTTACATTCTAAACTTTACAATATCCAATCTCAACTCTACATTCTTAATTCTCCATTTTAACGTAACTCATTTTTTATTCCGTAATTTTGCTAAGTGCAAAACGAAAGACCTTTATCAGATTGGCTTCCGCTATCTATAAAAGAGGCTGAAAAGCGTGGATGGGAAGAATTTGATGTAATTCTCATTTCCGGAGATGCTTATGTGGACCATCCTGCTTTTGGAACGGCGGTTATTGGACGTATAATCGAGGATGAAGGATTACGCATTGGTATTGTCGCTCAACCAAATTGGAAAGATGACCTCCGTGATTTCAAGAAATTGGGAAGACCGAAAATGTTTTTTGGTGTTACAGCGGGTTGCATGGATTCGATGGTGAATCATTACACAGCAGGGAAACGTTTGCGATCAACAGATGCCTATACTCCAGGAGGTGTATCGGGTTTTAGACCGGATTATGCGACAACCGTTTACACAAAAATATTAAAAGAATTATTTCCGGACGTTCCAGTTTTGATTGGAGGGATAGAAGCTTCCTTGCGTCGAGTGACTCATTATGACTATTGGAAAGATCAGTTGATGCCTTCTGTTTTGGTTGATTCTGAAGCGGATGCTTTAGTTTATGGAATGGGAGATCAGCCTTTGAGGGAATTATTGAATTTGTTGAAAAAAGGAATTCCATTTCATCAAATAAAAACGATTCGACAAATTGCCTTTTTGCAAGATAGTGTGCAGGAATTACCAAAAAATAAAAATTGGGAAACGATTGAATTAGCAAGTCACGAGGAATGTTTGAAGGACAAAATTAAATATGCCGCCAATTTTAAAATCGTTGAGGTAGAATCCAATAAATGGGAAGCAAATCGAATAATTCAGCATGTCGGAGAAAAGACTTTGGTTATCAATCCTCCGTATAAAACGATGACAGAGAAAGAAATCGATCGTTCATTTGATTTGCCTTATACCCGTTTGCCTCATCCGAAATACAAAAAAAGAGGAGTCATACCGGCCTACGAAATGATCAAGTTTTCCATCAATATGCATCGTGGTTGCTTTGGTGGTTGTAGTTTTTGTACCATTTCAGCTCATCAGGGAAAATTCATTGCGTCACGAAGTGAAAAATCTATCTTGGCAGAGGTGGAAGAAGTGGTTCAACATCCTGAATTCAAAGGCTATATTTCTGATTTGGGAGGACCTTCGGCAAATATGTATAAAATGAAAGGTAAGGATGAGGCTATTTGCGCTCGTTGTACTTCGCCAAGCTGTATCCATCCTGTAATTTGCAATAACCTGGATACATCGCACAAACCGATGACAGAATTATACAAAAAAGTGGACGCCAATCCAAAGGTGAAAAAAGCTTTTGTTGGTTCTGGAATTCGATATGATTTATTGGTTGATGATTTCAATAAGAATAATGAGGATGGTAATCACGATGAATATATCGAACAATTGGTTCAACATCACATTAGTGGTCGTTTGAAAGTCGCACCAGAACATACCTCGGATGCCACGTTACGTGTGATGCGAAAACCATCATTTAAATATTTTCATAAGTTCAAAGAGAAATACGATAAAATTTCAGCGAAACACAAATTAAATCAACCTTTGGTGCCATACTTTATTTCTTCACATCCGGGTTGTGAGGAAGAGGACATGGCGAATTTGGCAGCAGAAACCAAAGACATGGGATTCCAGTTGGAACAAGTTCAGGATTTTACACCAACACCAATGACGGTCGCTGAAGTGATTTATTACACAGGTGTTCATCCCTATACGCTGAAACCGGTAAAAACTGCCAAAACACGCGAAGAAAAACAAAATCAAAATCGTTTCTTCTTTTGGTACAAACGCGAAAATCACCAATGGATTAAATCAAGATTAGATAAAGCGAAACGCCCTGATTTAGCAGAAAAATTATTGGGTGATCTTCAAAAACCAGAAAAGAAAATTCCAAATTGGTTGGAAAACAGACGGAAGAAAGCGAAATAAGTTATAACTAGGAATTCAATTTTCGATTTATACCACGTATCATTTTCTTTCGTATTTTTGACTATGCATTGTGGGTTCTCTAAACTTATTCTTTTTGCATTTATTTTTGCATCCTTTCAACTTTTCGCACAAGGATATTATCCAATGGGTGGGCGTTCGCAGTCGCTCGGAAATGCCAGTAATACATTAGAAGATGTTTGGGCTTTTCACCATAACCCTGCTGCGTTAATGGGAATAAAAAAATTACAAGTAGGCGTGAGTTATGAAAACAGATTCCTACTCAAAGAATTACAATCACAAGGAGTAGCTTTTGCCATTCCATTAAAAAAAGGTGTTATTTCTGCCGGTGGTCAACGTTTCGGGTATCGAAATTTTCTTTCCTACAAAGCAGGTGTTGGATACAGTATGAAATTGAGCGAACTGCTTTCGGCTGGTGTGCAAATGAACTACTTGGGTGTTCGTTTAGCGGATAATTACGGATCAAAAAATACAGTAACAGCCGAAGTGGGGTTGTTGGCAAAAATCACGGACAAATGGAAATTGGCTTTCAGTGTGTTTAATTTGGGAAGAAACAAATTAGCAGATTATCAAGAAGATCGCTTTAGTACTGTTATGCGTTTGGGTAGTTCTTATAAGATTTCGCCCAAAGTACTCATTCTTGCTGAAGCAGAAAAACATGTTGATTATGCAATGAGAGGAAAGTTTGGGATTGAATACCAGTTAATGAATTCGTTTTTTCTGCGGGGAGGTTTTGCAACTGCTCCCATTGAAGGATCATTTGGATTCGGATATCAATTCAAAAAAGTGAAATTAGATATGGGCAGTGCCTATCATCAAATTTTGGGTTGGTCGCCACATTTTTCTTTTACTTATCAGCTGTAGAAGATGATTTGGAAATTGGGCTTTTTCTTCGTTTTCGTATTGGCAAGTTTTTACTCATTTTCGCAGGTGCGTAATGAGATAATCCAACAGCGTATTGAGTTTATTTCAGAACAGTTGCAATCAGAAGATATCGATTTGACAAACGTGATTGAAGCACTCAATTTTTATTACGACAACAAACTAAATCTGAACTCGGCAACATCGGAGGAGTTAGAAGAATTGAATCTTTTGACCTCGGTTCAAATCAACGATTTGATCTTGCACCGAAAGCGATTTGGAAAACTCATTTCTATTTATGAATTGCAAAGTTTGCGCTATTGGGATTTATCAACCATTCAGTTGGTTCTACCTTTCGTTTATGTAGACGATAAGTTGGATAATCTTCATATTTCTTTCAAAGAAGCCATGCGAGAAGGAAAATTTGAGTGGTTTTTGCGCTATCAGCCTACTGTGGAAAAGAAAGTAGGTTATGAAGATGTTCCGGATTCGGTGTTGCAAACGTCCAATAATTACTATTATGGAAATTCGGATCGATACTATTCGCGTTTTCGCTATACGTATAAAACGAACATTAGCGTTGGTGTAACCGCAGAAAAAGATGCCGGCGAGCAATTTTTTCGAGGAGCTCAAAAAAATGGTTTTGATTTTTATTCTGCCCATGTTTTCTTTAAAGGAGGGAAATACTTGAAGTCGTTTGCCATCGGAGATTATCAGGTTCAGATTGGTCAAGGCTTGAATTTATGGTCGAGTTATGCCTTTGGAAAAACGGCCGATATTGCTACCATGAAACGAAATGCAATTCCAATACGGGCTTATACTTCGGTAGATGAAAATCGCTTTTTACGCGGTGTAGCTGCAGATTTGGGCTATAAAAATTTCAGTTTGCTTTCTTTCGCATCAGTCAAAAAAGTAGATGCTTCTGTTTCCATTGCTGATTCAACTTATGATGATTTGGAATTTATTTCTACCATCGATCTTTCAGGATTACATAGAACAAATCGTGAAATCGAGAAGAAAAATGGACTAACAGAATACATTGCCGGTTCAAACTTGCGATATGTAAATGGTCCATTGAGATTGGGTGCAGCAGCAGTTTTACAAGGATATGATAAGCCTTTTTTGAAGAATGAAACCATTTATAATCAATTTGATTTTCGAGGCACGCAAAATTTTGCCGCGAGTGTAGATTACAATTATGTTTTTCGGAATGTCAATTTGTTTGGTGAAGTTTCACGTAATCATTTTCAATACAACGGAGAAAATTTGGGAGGTTTGGCAATGGTTCATGGGGCCATGGTTTCCCTTGATCCCAATGCGAGTATTGGAATTCTATACCGAAATTATGGTCGAGGATACCAAACCTTCTACAACGCTGGTTTTTCTGAAGGAAGTAATACACAAAATGAGCAAGGTGTTTATGTTGGAGGGAAATTCAAATTGACCAAAGCTTGGAGTTTAAATGGTTATGTGGATCTTTTTCGCTTTCCATGGATGAAATATTTGGTGGATGCGCCTTCTCAAGGACATGAAATACTCATTCAGCCTAGTTATAAACCCAATAAAATCTTTGAAATTTACGGTCGATTCAGACAACAACTTCGACAAAAAAATAGCCGTAATTCGGATGGAACGGTTACTGAAATTGAAGATGTACTGCAAAGAAATTACCGCTTGAATGTTTCGTATGTGGTGAATGAATTTTTCACACTAAAAAGCCGTATCGAATATGTGACAATCAATCGAGCGAGTAATACACCCGAAAAAGGAATGTTATTTACGCAAGATTTGTTATACAAGCCGAAAGGTTTACCAATCGATTTGACATTTCGTTATGCTTTGTTTGATACGGATAGTTACGATACAAGACTTTATTCTTTTGAAAATAATGCTTTGTATGTATTTGCTGTTCCGGCCTATTATTATCAAGGAAATCGAGCGTATATACTATTGCGCTATTCGTTCTTGCGTCACTGCGATTTATGGGTGCGCTACGGATATTTTCTATACAATAATCGCCAAACAATCAGTTCCGGAGCCGAAGAAATTCGTGGCAGCAAAAAATCGGACTTGGTTATTCAGTTGAGGATAAGTCTATAGGTATAAATATTTTCTGATTTTTCTTTACCTTATATAGAGATTTCTTAATTTTTTTCTTCCTCTAAATCAATTATCAATTGGGAGATTGATATTTCTAG
>Ga0255096_1001070_pt1 | contig 11802 bp, 9 predicted proteins | sample Colum_Atlam_RepA_2_FD_188563 | JGI IMG/M metagenome (GOLD analysis project Ga0255096, IMG submission 188563) | Freshwater microbial communities from Columbia River, Oregon, United States - Colum_Atlam_RepA_8d | ecosystem: Environmental > Aquatic > Freshwater > River | place: USA: Oregon...
GGTTGTGGTATCGGCTGGCGGATCGGGCGTTGATCGGCGGCGGATTTGATGCGATTGGCGGCCATAACCCGTGGGAGGCTGCCTTGCTAGACACCGCAATTTTGCATGGCGCGGATGTGGCCAATTTCACCGACGATTATGCGGCATTGCACAGCGCAAAGGCCGCGCAGGTTGTGGCGCGCGGCGAACTTGCTGTCGCGTTGCGAGACGACGCGCGGTTGGCGGCGATGGCCACGGCTGCAAGCAGATATGTTGCGGCATCACAGTCGCGGTTACAGCCGTTGGCCGCTGATTTGCTTGCGCTGATAGAGGCGGATCGATGAAGATTCGGATGCGCGTATTCTTGTTGCTGTGGTCCACCTTGTGGACCGTTGGGTTGCCCTTTGTGCTGCTCTATCTGTTGCGCCGTGGGCGCAAAGATGCGCTTTACAAGGCGCATCTGGCCGAACGCTTTGGCCGCTATCGGGGCGGGACACCTGGCTCTGTCTGGGTTCATGCGGTGTCTTTGGGCGAGTTGCGCTCGGCTGTGCCGTTGATCCATGAGTTGATCGCGCGGGGCGAGCACCTGGTCGTCACCCTGTTTACCCCGGCAGGACGGCGTGAAGTGGAGCGGGTGTTTGCGACCCAGATCGCGGCGGGGCAGGTGGCGGCAGTGTGGGTGCCGTTTGAAACCGCTTGGGCCTATCGCGGTTTTTTCCGCGCCTTCAAGCCCGCTTATGGTCTTGTGATGGAAATCGAAATCTGGCCGCGCATGGTTTTTGCAGCCAAGGCGGCGGGTGTGCCGTTGTTCATGTGCAACGCCCAGTATCCCAGCAAATCCATCCTGCGCGACAGTCGCGGGCTGCGCTTGCGCCAACAGGTGATGCGGGGCTTTGCCGGGGCGTTTGTAAAGTCACAACTGCAAGCCGATCGTTTTGCGGCGATTGGTGTCAGCAATATCGCGATCACCGGCGAGTTGCGGTTTGAACAACCGGTGCCTGCGGCGCTGCGCGATGCCGGGCCGCGGGTGCGGGCTTGGCTTGGCCTAACCTCGCGCCGTGTGGTTGCCTTTGCCAGCACTGTCGAAGGCGAGGATGCGGTCTATCTGGCCGCGATTGCGCAATTACGCGCAACGTCGGCCGCGCCACCCTTCGTGGTTTACATCCCGCGCCGGCCTGAACGGTTTGATGAGGTTGCGCAGACCTTGTCCGCGTCGGGTCTGACCGTGATGCGCCGGTCGCAGGCTTTGCCAAAGCCGTTTGACGCTGCAAGCAGCCCCTGCACCGCGCCGCCGGATGTGCTGCTTGGGGACAGTCTGGGCGAGATGTATGGCTATTTGGCGATGGCGGATATTGTGGTGGTCGGCGGTGGTTTCACGCCCAAAGGCGCGCACAACATCATCGAGCCGCTGGCGCTGCGCAAACCTGTGGTCACGGGGCCAGAGATCTGGACGATTGAATACCCGTTTGTAGAGGCCGAAGCGGCAGGTGTGGCGCGCCGTGTGGTGGACGCAAACGCGCTTGCGGCGGCTTTGGCCGACCCGGTTGGCGCAAGTGCTGCACAGATTGACGCCTTCTTTTCCGATCATTCCGGCGGGGTCGCGCGCTTTTTTGCGCAGCTTCCCACGTTGTTAACGCGCGCCAAAACTGCGCGTTAAGTCATGTCGATATCGACCGTGCCAGTGAACTGACGCGCGCTCCACGCTTGCGCGATCAAGGCGGTTGACCGCTGCATCAGGTCAAAGCGCGGGAGCAACGGGTTGCAAGATGTCGGCCGCCCGTCAACAAGCGCAAGAAAATCGCGCATGGCGTTCAAGAACATATCATTACGCACGAAGTCATAGGCTTTGGTTTGTGTGTCGGTGACACTGGTTTGCGACAGCGACGGTGCTAGAAAATCCAGATCAAACTGTGCATTCAGACCGCGCAGCGTGGTTCGGCGGGTTGAAACGGGCGCAAGGTAGTCCATTGCCACCCGACCAACCGGCCCGTTCGGTGCCGCAAGTTGCACGAAGCTGGCAAAATCCACACCGGGAAAATCGCTGTGGCCCAAGCTGTCGCAGCGGGTCAATTCCAATGTGGGGAACAGGGCCAAAGCCATGTCCAACTCATGCGACAGGTCTAGCAAAACGCCGCCGCCTTCGGGGCTGGCGGCGTAACTGTCGGCAAAGCGCCAGTTTGCCCGCCATTGCCGCACGTCATGGCCGATTTCCATCGAAAACCCGTAAACCGACGACAGGTCACGTTCTGCCAAGTCGCGCAGCGCCGGGTGATAGCGCATCATAAAGCCCACAACCGACCGATCTGCGACCGGCGCTGCTGCGGCGTGAATCGCAGCTGCTTGTGTCGCGTTCCACGCCAGCGGCTTTTCTGCGTAAAACGGCAGGTCCAATTCGGCGCAAAGCGAAATCAGCTCCAGCCGGATCGGGGTCGCGGTGGCGATAACCACCGCTTTGACATCGCGTCGGGCGCGAAAGCTGTCGGGGTTAAAGGCGCGCCATGGCAGCAGTTCTGTCGCCACGTCCAACAATTCAAGATTGCCGGCATGGCGCTTGCCAATCGAACCGGCACCAATGACGACAACCTTCCCGGCCCCCATGCTCACCACCCCGAAAAACCACCGTCGACGTTGACCAACTGCCCCGTCATGTAGCCAGACTGCGCGCTGCACAGAAACAGCATGGCATCGGCAATCTCGTCGGGCTTGGCCATGCGGCCCATCATGATCAATTCGCCAACGCGGCGCTGGAATTCGTCAGAGTGGTTGTTGAACACCGCGCCGGGGGCGATGGTATTCACCGTGGCTTGCCGGGGTGCCCAATAGCCCGCCAACCACAGCGTCAGCCCGTGGATGCCTGCTTTGGTGGTCGAATAGGCCGAAAAGCTTTTGAACGGCATGCCTTCATAAATCTGGTGGTGCGGCCCATTCAACGCATACATTGATGCCACATTGATCAGCGCCGCCGGATATTTGCCGACAATATCGCGATCCATTTGCCGCGCGATCATGAAGGCACCGGTCAAGTTGGTGCGCATCGTCCGCTCCCAATCCGAAACCGAGGTGTCGGCAAAGGACGGAAAGCTTTTGCCCGCCCCCATCAACAATTCGCCCGTGATGGCTGCGTTGTTCAGCACGATATTTGGCTGCCAACCATCGGCAAGGATGCGCTTGAAGATCTCGGTAACTTCGTCTTCGTTGCCGACATCAAGGTCGTAAAAGCGAAAATCCGGGTTGGTGCCATGCGCTTCTTTCAGGGCCTCGGCCCGCGCACCCGGCAGATCAGACGCGATAACGCGCGCGCCTGCGGCCAGCATGCGGCGGACATAGGTCGATCCAAGCACACCGCCAGAGCCGGTGATGAAGATCGTGCGTTCGGCAAGTTGCTTGGTCATGGCGTCCTCATGCGGTTTGCGAAAGGCGGTCCTGCATCAGGAATTCCACCAGTTTGAAGTCAAAGGGGGTGTCGATGTCTAGGCAACGCTCGGCTGGCATTTCAAAGGGAATGACGCGGCCTTCGTAGATGCTTTTTGCGGTGCGCAGATAATCTGGGGCAACGACATAGGTTGATGCGGCATGTTCGTAGACCTTCGGGGCCGATTGGCGCGACCATACGCCCCCCGGCAGCGGTTTTGACACATGCAGCGCGCCGGTTGCATCGGGTTCAACCAGATTGAAATAGGGGTTCTTGCGGGCTTCGCAGACGCTCATCACCATGTCGGGCTTCTGGGACGCAAACAAATCCAGCGCGCCGTCGATGTCTTCGGGCAAGCGCAGCGGCGAGGTGCAATCAAGGTCCAGAAACGCCGAAGCCGGGCCAACCTTTGCTTCGGCCGCCGCCAGAGCATGTTGCCAAACGCCCCATTTCGGTGCTGCATCGGTTGCCAGATGCGCCGGGCGCAGGCCAATGTCCAAAGCCCCTTTGGCAACGGCATGAGCGTAGATTTCTTCGTCATCCGTCGACACCACAACCGCAGCGATACGGGTGTTTTGCAGCATTTGATCCAGCGACCAGTCGATCAGCGGCTTGCCGCACAGCATTCGAAAATTCTTGCCCGGCACGCCCTTAGATCCTTTGCGCGCCCCGATATGGCCGATGATCATGCCTTGCTCTCCTGTTGCCAAGCCGCCCGATTTTTTAGGGGCCACGGGTGGCGCCCTTGCTTGGTGCGGCGATCATTGCGGTTGCGCCATGATCCGTCAACGGGACGGCCATAAAGCGGAAGTTTTGCGGTCGATACCCGAGCCGGAACTGCCCCGCAACCTTTTCACCATCCCGCAGATTTGGATTTGGCCTTGTGCGTTGCGGCTACGGTCGCTTTGTTGGCGAGAATGGGGGGCTTCGAGGTGATGAACATGGCTTTGCCAAAGATCATGGTTGCGCCAAATGGGGCCCGCCTTGGCAAGGCGGATCATCCGGCGCTGCCTGTGACGATTGCGGAAATTGTTGCCTGCGCTGCCGCCTGTTGGACTGCCGGAGCGGGTGGCATTCATGCCCATGTGCGCGATGCGGACGGGCGGCATGTGCTTGATGTTGGGCTTTACCGTGAACTGCTTGCGGAACTGTTGCAGGTGGTTCCCAAAATGGCGGTGCAGATCACTACCGAAGCGGTCGGGCGCTATTCGCCGTTGCAACAGCGGCGCTTGGTGGAAACCGTGCGCCCGGCGATGGTGTCCGTGGCGCTGCGCGAGATTATCGCCGAACCTGATGAGGCCTGCACCACGCGCTTCTTCAGCTTTTGCGTCGAAGCCCGCATCGCAGTGCAGCATATTCTTTACTCGGCAGCGGAGGTTGATGCGCTTGCGGATTTGGTTGCGCGCGGTGTTGTGCCAAAATCCAATCTGCAAATTTTGCATGTCTTGGGCCGCTATAGCGCAGGGCAGGTGTCTTGCCCCACTGATTTGGAACGACCGCTTGCGCGGCAAACGGCGTTGCACTTGGCGGCAGATTGGGCGGCCTGCGCGTTTGGGCCTGCCGAAACACCCTGTTTGCTGCAAGCCCTGCGCGCTGGCGGAAAAGTTAGGGTCGGGTTTGAAAACAATATCTTGCACCCTGACGGCACAGTCGCGCGCGACAACGCCGACCGCGTTCGCAGCGTGATCCAATCGGCACGGGCGGAAGGGCTGCTTCCGTAACCTGCCGACGCGCTTGGCGCTACCACACTATTCGCTCTTGCGTTGCCGCAGCCTTTGCGGAAGCCTTCGCGCAAAGGAGATCCCCATGACCGCCCATGATCCGCGCAGCGTCCGGCTTGCCGACTATCGCCCCTACAGCCACATCGTTGACACGGTCGACCTGACGTTTCGCCTGCACCCAACGGCCACGCGCGTGATCGCGCGACTGGCGCTGCAGCCCAATCCGGCGCGCGAAGCCAATCTTGATCTGCGACTTGATGGCGAAGGCTTGCGGCTGATCTCTTGCGCCCTTGATGGCCAACCCATTGCGGCGCATCCCGACGCAACTGGGCTGACCCTTCCGGCGTCGCTGCTGCCCAATGCGCCTTTCATTCTGGAAACCGAAGTTGAAATTGCCCCCGAAGGCAACACGGCGTTAGAGGGGCTTTACATGTCGAACGGCATGTATTGCACCCAATGCGAGGCAGAGGGCTTTCGCAAGATCACCTTTTACCCAGATCGCCCTGACGTGATGGCGCGCTTCAAGGTGCGGATCGAAAGCGATCTTCCGGTGCTGCTGTCAAACGGTAACCCGATTGCAAAGACGGCGACCTGGGCCGAATGGAACGACCCTTGGCCAAAGCCGTGTTACCTGTTTGCTTTGGTGGCGGGCGATCTGGTGGCGCATCCCGGCCAATTCACCACCAAATCCGGGCGTGCGGTGGCGCTGAATATCTGGGTGCGGCCCGGCGATGAAGGCCGCTGTGCTTGGGGGATGCAGGCGCTAAAGGCGTCAATGAAGTGGGACGAAGATGTCTATGGTCGCGAATATGACTTGGATATTTTCAACATTGTTGCGGTTGATGATTTCAACATGGGCGCCATGGAAAACAAAGGGTTGAACATTTTCAACTCGAAGGCGGTTCTGGCAAGCCCCGACACGGCGACGGATGATGATTTCGCCCGCGTCGAAGCCATCATTGCGCATGAGTATTTCCACAACTGGACCGGCAATCGCATCACCTGCCGCGATTGGTTTCAGCTTTGTCTGAAAGAAGGGCTGACGGTGTTTCGCGATCAGCAGTTTTCTGGCGATATGCGCAGTCATGCGGTCAAACGGATCGAAGATGTGCTGATGCTGCGCGCCCGGCAGTTCCGCGAAGATGGCGGGCCATTGGCGCATGCGGTGCGCCCCGATCAGTATATCGAAATCAACAATTTCTACACCGCCACCGTCTACGAAAAAGGCGCCGAGGTGATCGGCATGCTGAAGCAGTTGGTGGGGGACACCGATTATGCCCGCGCGCTTGACCTGTATTTTGATCGCCACGACGGGCAGGCGGCAACAATCGAAGACTGGCTGCAGGTGTTCGAAGATGTCACGGGGCGTGATCTGACCCAGTTCAAGCTGTGGTATACCGAAGCCGGAACGCCGCACCTGAAGGTTTACGAAGCGTGGAATCCGGCGGCAACGGGTGGCACCTATACGTTGACCTTGGCGCAGCAAAATCCACCAACGCCGGGGCAGACGATGAAGGGGGCCAAAGTTATTCCGGTGGCGGTGGGGCTTTTGTCGCCCAATGGCGACGAAGTGGTGCCAACAACGGTGCTGGAACTGACCCAACCGGTGCAGTCCTTCAGCTTTGACGGCTTGGCCAGCCGACCTGTCGCGTCGATATTGCGCGGGTTTTCGGCGCCGGTTCTGCTTGAACGGCAGGTTTCGACCGAAGAGCGGGCGTTCTTGTTGGCGCACGACACCGACCCTTTCAACCGGTGGGAGGCCGGTCGCGCGCTGGCGAAGGATGTGTTGGCGCGGATGATTGTAGACGGCGCGGCGCCGCGGCCTGCGCTGTTGGACGGCATGGCGCGGATTGCTATCGACAACAGCCTTGACCCGGCGTTTCGCGCCTTGGCGCTGCGCTTGCCCGGCGAAGACGACATGGCTGCAACGCTGTATGCGGCGGGCCATGTGCCAGACCCTGCCACGATTTACCGCGCGCGCCGTGCGTTGCATTTGGCGCTGGCTGAACGGCTGCGATCTGATCTGTCGGGGCTAGAGGCATCTTGCCGCGTGCAAGGCGCGTTTTCCGCCGATGCGGTTTCGGCGGGGAAACGGGCATTGCGACTGGCAGTTTTGGGCCTGCTATCGCGCCACGATGCCGGGGTTGCCGCGCGTGCTGCCTATGCTGGTGCAAGCAACATGACCGAACGCTTTGGGGCTTTGGCAATTTTGCTGGATCTGGGCGTGGGGGCCGCAGAACTCGCCGATTTCGCCGCCGCTTGGCAGGCGGATCGTCTGGTGATGGACAAATGGTTTTCCGTGCAAGTTGCCATGGCCGCACCGGACGCCGTGGCCGATGTTGTGCGCGGTTTGACCGAGCGCCCGGATTTTGACTGGAAAAATCCCAACCGCTTCCGTGCAGTTTTTGCCGCGTTGTCGGGCAATCACGCTGGGTTTCACCACAGCTCTGGTGACGGCTATGCGCTATTGGCCGATTGGCTGCTGCGGCTTGACCCTAAAAACCCGCAGACGGCGGCGCGGATGTCGACCGCCTTTGAAAGCTGGCCGCGCTATGATGCAGACCGACAGGCCATGATGCGGGCGGCGCTGCAAAAGATTGCGGCGGCACCCGGGCTAAGCCGCGACCTGAGCGAAATGGCGGGCCGGATGCTGGGGTGATGGCGGCTAGTTAACGGTGCCGCTGGCGCGGCAAGCCAATAAGCCGTGCCGCGGGACAAGCCCGCAGCACGGCGAAAGGGTGAGTATTTTCAAAAGAGCAATTGCAGGGCGCGGGCGTGAACGCGGCGATTACTGGCAATAGCTTTGCGCTTTGGTCCAATTGGCCATTTCGGTGCGGCTTGCCGCTTTGCGGAACGGCATCCAATCGCGTCCGACGCCGCTGCGGCCGCTGCCTGCGACCATGTTATCGCGGCCGACGTTGTCTGCCATCATTTCAACCGCACAGGACAGGTTTGCGGCGCCATCTTTCAGCGCCTGACTGGACGTGGCGTCGCAATCATACTGTGCCGCCGATTTCGGCGAAATCTGCATGACGCCGATGTAGCGGCCGCCGCCACCCGATGCTTTGGGGTTCCAGCTGCTTTCGTATTTTGCCACGGCAGACAGCAGACCAGACCAGAACGCCCGGCGATCTTGCATCGATGCCGTTTCGTATCCGGGGCACCAGCCCTCGATATCGGTCGGCACTTTGCTTGCCAGCACATCGTCGTGCGCTGCAATCGCGGTGATGGTGCTTTGTGTCCACGCGGCGGCTTCGGGGCGGTGATCCCAGCGCATTGCGGGCAGATTGCCAAGGTCTGAAAACAGCGACGGAAGGCTGCTAACCCGAGCCGTTGCCGGCACGCAGGCCGTCAACATCACTGCGGAAAGAACCGAGGCAACAAGGGAATTGAATTGCATTCGACCGCTTTGGCAACGCCGCACCGATGTGCGCGACCCGGGCGTCATCACGGCAATTCCCCGGCCTGACAAGCTTTGCAGCCCGGCGCGCGGCCAAATCGGCAGGAATCCGCCACCCCGCCTCTTGCTTCACCGGGGCCGCCTGCCTAAACAGGCCGCTGAAACCACGGAGGCCGCCATGCTTGATCTGACCTATACCGCGCCCAAACCCAAGGTGATCGCCGGGGTGAAGCACGACTGGGAATTGGTGATCGGCATGGAGATTCATGCGCAGGTCTCTTCCAATGCCAAGCTGTTTTCTGGGGCTTCGACGCAGGTTGGCGCCGAGCCGAATTCGAACGTGGCCTTTGTGGATGCGGCGATGCCGGGCATGTTGCCGGTGATCAACGAATACTGCATCGAACAGGCGGTTCGGTCTGGTTTGGGTTTGAAGGCGCAGATCAACCTGCGGTCGGCCTTTGACCGTAAGAACTATTTCTACCCCGATCTGCCGCAAGGCTATCAGATTTCGCAGCTATATCACCCCATCGTGGGCGAAGGCGAAGTGCTGGTTGAAATGGGGCCGGGCGTGGCGCGGCATGTGCGGATCGAGCGCATTCACCTTGAGCAAGACGCTGGCAAGTCGATTCACGATATGGACCCGACGATGTCGTTTGTGGATTTCAACCGCACCGGCGTCGCGTTGATGGAAATTGTCAGCCGCCCTGACATTCGTGGCCCGGAAGAGGCCGCAGCCTATGTGGTCAAGCTGCGCCAGATTCTGCGCTATCTGGGCACCTGCGATGGCAACATGCAAAACGGCAACCTGCGGGCTGACGTGAACGTGTCGGTCTGCCGGGCTGGACAGTATGAAAAATACCAAGCGACGCAGGATTTTTCGCATCTGGGCACGCGCTGCGAAATCAAGAACATGAACTCGATGCGGTTCATTCAGCTGGCGATCGATTACGAAGCCCGCCGCCAGATCGCCATTCTGGAAGATGGCGGCAAGGTGGTGCAGGAAACCCGGCTGTATGATCCTGACAAGAACGAAACGCGGTCGATGCGGTCGAAGGAAGAGGCGCATGATTACCGCTACTTCCCGTGCCCCGATCTGCTGCCTTTGGAAATCGAACAGGCATGGGTCGATGACATTGCCGCCTCGATGCCGGAATTGCCGGATGCGAAAAAGTCCCGTTTCATGGGCGATTTTGGCCTGACCGACTATGACGCCAATGTGCTGACTGCCGATCTTGAAAGCGCTGCCTTCTTTGAAGCTGTGGCGCAAGGCAGGGATGGCAAGCAGGCGGCAAACTGGGTGATAAACGAACTGTTTGGTCGGTTGAACAAAGAGGGCAAGGCGATTGCCGATAGCCCGATGTCGGCGGCCCAGCTGGGCGGCGTGCTTGATTTGATGGCGAAGGGCACGATTTCTGGCAAGATGGCCAAGGATCTGTTCGAAATCATCTGGACCGAAGGCGGTGATCCTGCCGAAGTCGCCACCGCGCGCGGGATGCAGCAGGTGACCGACACCGGCGCAATCGAGGCGGCGTTGGATGCGCTTATTGCAGCCAACCCCGATCAGGTTGAAAAGGCCAAGGTCAACGCCAAGTTGGCAGGTTGGTTTACCGGGCAGGTGTTGAAGGCAACCGGCGGCAAGGCGAACCCCGCCGTGGTGAATGCCTTGGTTGCGCAAAAGCTTGGTCTGTAATTTTTCTAGGGGCAGGCGGTGGAGCTCCGCTGCCCGCCCTGCCGCTATCCGTGATGGAATTTGATAACTATTCTGTGCTTGGCCAAGCTGGCCCAACCTTGATAATTTCTAGAAGTTTCCTTCAGGAGTCGTCCGATGTCGCGCTATGAATTCAAGGTCATCCCCGCACCGCGCAAAAGCGAAAAAGCGCGCGGCGCCAAAACCACCGAAGAGCGTTTCGCATTGGTTTTGACGACAGTGATGAACGAAATGGGGCGCGACGGCTGGGACTATGTGCGCGCCGATACTTTGCCGGTCGACGAACGTGTCGGGTTTACCGGCACCAAGACCACGTTTCAAAACATGCTGGTGTTCCGCCGGGTTTTGGCCGACGAAGCTGCTGTTACGCCCACGCTTGAAGCCGCACCTGTGGTGCCAAAGCTTGGGCCTGCCGAAGTGCCGACGGGTGCCGCACCGGCGGTCGGCCCAGCACTCGCTGCCGAATAATCAGCCTATCGCGGCCAAGGCCTGCGGTAGTGCGGATTCAAACTCCGCCAGCGCCGTTTCGTCACCCAGACTGACACGGATACAGCGATCCAAAGGCGCAACGCCGGGCATCCGCACGAAAATGCGCCGTTTTACCAGCTCCGCCAAAACGGCCCGTGCATAGGCCCCGTCACGACCACAATCCATCGTGATGAAGTTGGTGGCCGACGGCAGTGGTTTCAGGCCATTGGCCCGCGCGATGTCGGCAAGCCGCACGCGGGCAGCTTCGGTTTTATGACGGATCGCGGCCAGATAGCCGCTGTCTTGCAGCGCCGCAAGCGCCCCCGCCTGCGCCACCCTGCCTACGCCGAAATGGTTGCGCACCTTGTCAAAGGCGGTGGCTAGCGGGGCCGCCGTAATCGCGTAGCCGACGCGCAAGCCCGCGAGGCCATGCGCTTTTGAAAAAGTGCGCAACCGGATCACGCGCGGATCATCGGCGGCAATCGGGGCGGCCGTGCCTGGTGGTGCAAGGTCGACATAGGCTTCGTCCAACACCAGAAGCGTCTGCTCTGGCAACGCATCCAGCATCGCTGCAATGCGGGCGCCGGGGTGGTGGCTGCCCATCGGGTTGTCAGGGTTGGCGATGTAAAGCAGGCGCGCCTGCGTTTGCCGGGCCAAGTCAAGCAGCGCATCGGGGTCTTCGTGATCGCCGCTATAAGGCGCGCGATGCAGGGTGCCACCATAGCCCGCGACGTGAAAATTGAACGTCGGATAGGCACCTAGCGAGGTTACCACCTTGGTGCCGGCTTCAATCATCAGCCGGGCAAGATAGCCCAGCAGGCCATCGATGCCTTCGCCAACAACGATGTTTTCCACACCGCACCCGTGATGCGCCGCCAGCGCAGCTTTCAGGTCGTGGTTCTCGGGGTCACCATACATCCAAGTCTGCGAGGCTGCCCTTGCCATCGCCTCTATCGCGGCAGGAGAGGGGCCGAACAGGCTTTCGTTGGCACCAAGGCGGGCAAGGAAAGGCTGGCCCTGCTGCCGTTCAAGCGTTTCGGGGCCAGTGAACGGCACGGTCGAGGGCAGTGCGGCGGCGAGGGCGGTTAGGATCGGGACTTTCATACCGCAGATT
>Ga0255096_1001071_pt1 | contig 11794 bp, 10 predicted proteins | sample Colum_Atlam_RepA_2_FD_188563 | JGI IMG/M metagenome (GOLD analysis project Ga0255096, IMG submission 188563) | Freshwater microbial communities from Columbia River, Oregon, United States - Colum_Atlam_RepA_8d | ecosystem: Environmental > Aquatic > Freshwater > River | place: USA: Oregon...
GGGCGATAGGCCGTCGGATCGCGCACTGGTATGCCGTGCAAAAGTTCGAACGCCTGTTCGATGTCGCCGCCTTCGTTCATGGCGTTGCCCAGCACCTGCGCGCGCCATTCGCGGGTCGAGGTGAAGGGCTGATAGTGCTGGTCATAGCCCATATCCGCAGCACGTTCGGCCACCCGCATTTCCACCGCCCAATCGGGATGCATCGGGCACCAGGTTTTGAACGGATCATCCGACTTGCCATGCACGACGCGGTGGACAGCCATCCACACGCGGCGCGGCAGGTTTGGCATGATGGCCTGCGAGACAAAGCTGCGCGGAAACGCGGCTGCCGGGCCCGACGCCCAAACCTCTTGCACCGCTTTCACCAACCGCCCCTTGCGAAACAGGTCGGCAACCATGCCGTCACCGGCAAAGCTGAAGGTGGCATTGCCCAGCGCCCCGGTCAGCAGCACATCGCAGCCGCGCTGTTTGGCGCGGGCATGCAGCGCGTGAATCCAGTGCAGGTTCATCGCATTGCGCGGCGCCGTGCCGCTTAGCAAGAACATCGCCTGAGCTTGGTGATCAAAGGACAGGCCAGCGGCATCCACCCATTCGGTGGCAAGCTGCGGATACATTGCCGCAAGCGCCGTGACATGCGGGCGTTCATCGCCAAAGCGCCGCGCGCTGACACGGCCGTCCCATTCGGGTTCGGGAACGCCGGTCAGGCCAAGCAACGGCTGGTCGGGGCGCGCGGCCATGGCAAAGGCTGCCACCGCTTGGGAATCGTAGCCACCCGACAGGCTGACCGCAGGGCGAACCCGTCCGGAAAGCGCGGCTTGGGTTGCTTGCGTGAACAGAGCGTTGGCGGCTTCGACATAGTCGTCGTCGGTGCGAAAGCGCACATCAGGCAGCGCCAGCAGATTGTAATACCTAGTGGAATGCACAGCGTCGGCCGTGATGACGCAGCGGGTGCCGGTGGGCAAACGGCCAACCCCTTTGAACCAGCCACGCTCGGCTTCGCAGTAGTTCAGAAACAGCGAATCCGCGATCTTTTGTTCGTCAACCTCTTGCGGCACCTCGCCCGTGGCAAACACCACGCGGGCGGTTGAGCCAGCAATGATGCGGTCGGCATCGCGGTAGTAATGCAGCGGCGGGGCGCGCAGCGGGCTTCGGCACAGGCGCAGACCCTTGGCTTCGGGCAACACCATGATGGTGGCGAATTGGCCGATCAACCGCAGATCAGCCGCATCGCCCCACGCATCGTAAGCGGCGGCATAAAGTGCTGCGTCGTCGGCATAGGCCCGGCCAAGCGCCTGTTGCACCTCATCGCGGTTATCAATGTGCCCGACAAACAGCACATAGGCGCCCTGCGCCGTCCGCTGCGCCCGCCAGCCACGGGGCTTGCCCATAGCAGCCATCACGCCATTCGTCAGCAGATGATGCTGCGCCGCCTTACCCAGCCCAACCCCGAGCGATGCCGCGAAGCGTTGCACCAGCGGCGGCGGTAAAATGCGGTCATCGCAGGACAAATGGGCAGCAATCACGCAAATATTCCTTACGCTATTTATGGTGATAGGTAGGCGGCAGTTCCGGCACAGTAAAGCGGGAAGTCAATTTACGCTTTGCGACAGCCAGTTTGATCTTGGCTTATAGAAATAGAGTTTTGGCATTGGTAATGGCGGCTGACCGAAAGTATTGCGCGCAAAGGCGATACTAGACTTTTGCGCCCTTGGTTATTTTTGTGTAAAATCGCAAAACGATGATCCGAAAATAGCAGTTAAGGGTGGCGCTATGATGAAGCAGAACACTGCGGATGAGACAGATTCTGGCGTTGTGAAACTGCGTGCGGCTTATGCGGCACCGACCGTTTCGCGCTTGCTTTTGAAAGAGACCGAAAGCGGATCGGGCCTTAAATTTGAAGGTTTTGTTAGTGCCGCTGTAAGCTAGTCGCCCTGATCAAGGCATTTTTCAAAGGCCATAACAGAACCTACTGGCACCTTTCCGGCGCGATGAATGCGCTTTGCTAGCCCAAGCATTGGAGTAAAGGATGACGGCAGGTTCGCTGAAAGCATCAGCAACCCGACCTAATTGAACCCCAGAGTTCGGCCTCGCGCTTACCGGACTTTGGGTTGCGGCCCTATCACAGACTTGTTAGGCTTTCTTAGCCCCTTCGCATCGGAACCTATGTTAAAATGACACAGCTTAGCCTTGACCTGCCCTTGATCCGCAACCCTGATCTGATCGCGGCGGATATGGATGGCGAGACTGTGATGATGAGCATTGAACGCGGGGCCTATTTTGGGCTTGGCGGCATTGGCTCGCGGCTTTGGGATTTGCTGGAACAGCCGACGACCGTTGCCGATATGGCCGCGACGATCTGCGAAGAATACAGCGTTGATAGCGAAACCTGCCTGCAAGACATTCAGGGATTTATCGCAGAGATGATGGAAAACAGCCTTGTGATGGCTGCTTGATCTGGCAATGCCGCCGTTGCTGATCAGCAAGATCAAGACCGTTGCCCGACAGCCTTTCTTTGTCTGGCTGTGGATTTTGCCGGTGTGGATTTTGCTTGGCATCACAAAGACGCTGATCTTCACGGTGTCGTTCAAGCGGCTGTATCCGTGGCTTGGGCAAAAGGTTGCCGTGGCGCCATGGTCGCCGCTGCTGACCGACCCTCAGCAAAAACGCGCGCAGCAGATTGGCCGGGTGGTGCGGATGATGGCAAAATATACGCCGTGGAACTCTAACTGCTTTCCGCAGGCGGTGACGGCGCGGGTGCTGTTGGGGCTGTATCGGGTTCCCTATGTGCTGTGCTTTGGCGTCCGGCGCGATGCGGCGGGGCAGCCGATGCAGGCACATGCGTGGGTGGTTTCGGGGCGCATTCATGTGACCGGCGGCGACAGTTTTAGCCGGTTTACCACGGTGGCGATGTTTGCGTCGCCCGACGCACAGCAGGCTAAGTGATGGAGTCGTTGCGCGGTTTCATTCGCCTTATGTCACAAGCGCCAAAGGGGTTGGTGGCGGCTTTGCTGGTGTTGGTGGTGTTGTCCAGCGCGACCGATGGCATTGGCTTTCTGCTTTTGGTGCCGCTGCTTGGGCTGATGGGCGGTGACGGGCAAAGCAGCCCGTTGGTTGGGCCGATGGCCGAGGTGCTGCAGTTTGTCGGCCTTCCGCTTACCACGCTTTCGCTTTTGACCGCCTTTGTGGCCTTGGTTGCCACGCGCAGCGTTATTGAATTTAGCCGCGGGCAGGTCAGCGCGCATTTGCAGCATATTCTGGTCGATCAGTTGCGGCTGAAAACCTATGCGGCGCTGTTGGGGGTAGAATGGCGCTGGCTGAACACGACGCGGCGGTCAGATCATGCGAACCTGCTGTTGACCAACATCAGCCGGATCGGAAACGGGCTTAGTCAGGTGATCAACCTGATGGCGACGCTGGCGGCGATTGTGGCCTATCTGTCTGTGGCGTTGTTTCTGTCGCCAGCAATTGCAGCGCTGGTGATTATCAGCGGCGGCGCGATGTTTTGGCTGCTGGCGGGGCATCGGCGGCAGGCGTTCCGGCTTGGGCAAGACCAAACCATTGCAAGCCGTGCCTTGCAGGGCAACATCGAAGAAAGTCTGGCTGGCATCAAGCTTTCAAAGATCCTTGGCACAGAACAACGCCACCTGGCGCAGCTTTCGAAAACCATGAAAAGCCTGCGCGAACACCAGTTGCGCTTTGTCAGCACCACGGGCCTGTCGCGGGGGCTGTTTCAGTTTTTTGGCGCGGTGCTGCTTGCCGGGTATATCTATGTCGGGCTGGAATACTGGCATGTTGCCGTGCCGGAAATGCTGACGCTGGTGCTGATTTTCAGCCGATTGGTGCCGCTTTTTATGGCGGGGCAGCAACAGTCGCATTTCTGGACGCATGCATTGCCCGCGCTTTATGAAACCGAAGAGCTTCTGGAACAGTGTCGCGCTGCGGCAGAGCCGGTTGGTTTGGATAGCCCCGCCGCTTGGCCGGTGAACACGTCGATTGATTTGGCGGGCGTCAGCATCACCTATGGCGGGCGCGATGTGCCGGCGGTGCAAGACATCACGCTGTCGCTTCCGGCGCGCACCACAACGGCGGTGATGGGGCCGTCTGGTGCAGGCAAAAGCACGCTGGCCGATATTGTGATGGGCCTGCTGTCGCCCGACACCGGCGCGTTCTTGATTGACGGCGTGCCGGTGATTGGCGCCGCGCGTGACCGCTGGCGCAAATCGGTGGCCTATGTGCCGCAAGACACGTTCTTGTTTCACGATACCATCGAAAACAACCTGCTATGGGGCAAATCTGACGCCTCGCCCGACGAGTTGCGCGTTGCCTTGACGCGCGCGGCGGCCGATTTTGTGTTCGACTTGCCGCAAGGCCTGCAGACGCAGGTTGGTGATGGCGGTCTGCGGCTTTCGGGCGGCGAACGGCAGCGGCTTGCGCTTGCCCGCGCGCTGCTGCGACGCCCCAGCTTGTTGATTTTGGATGAAGCGACCAGCGCGCTGGATGTCGCCAACGAAAGCCGCATCCGGGGGGCGATTGAAAAGCTGCATGGTGATCTGACGGTGCTGATCATCGGTCACCGTTTGCCGACGCTGGAACATGCCGACCAAGTGGTGCTGATGGATGCAGGCAGGGTGGTGGCAAAAGGCACTTGGGCAGAGGTGCGCCCCGCACAGGTGCAAAGTGCCGATACAGCACCGCTATGAAGTTCGATTATCGCCGCGCCAGCAAGTGAAGAAAGTAAGCCTTATGTCCGAAACAGAGCCTGATTTTCGCTGGATCGCTGCAATTGCCGACGGGTCGCTGGACACCGGCGCGCTGACCGAAGCTGCGGCCACAACCTTGTTGCGCCACGGCGTCGCGGGGCCAGCGGCGCGGCTTATTCCCACCGGCAGGCCTGCCACCCCCGCCGAACAACTGTTGTTGGCGGCGCGCAAACGGCAGCTGATGCAGACGATGGCGGTGGTTGGCGGAACCAAGCGGGTCAATACGATTCTGACGGCGGCCCAGATACCACACCTGTTCATCAAAGGCCCGGCGCTGGCGTTGCAGACCACCGGCGCTTGGCAGGACCGGCGCAGCTGTGACGTTGATCTTTTGGTGGCGCCGGAAGACTGTGGCCGCGTGCATAAGGCGCTGCTTGCGGCGGGGTTGTCGCGCTATGACAAAGTTGAAACCGCGCCCAGCGCCTTGATGATCTGGGCGCATTGCGAAGTTGGCTATGCTGGCTTGGCGGCGCCGCTGGATGTGCATTGGCGGCTTGATGCCACGGCGGGCGTCTGCGACCTGCCGTTTTCAGACCTGCAGGCGCGCCGCGAGATTGTGATGCTGGAAGGCTCTGCCGTGCCGACCTTTGGCAAGGTGGATGCTTGGATATTCACCGCGATCCATGGCACCCGGTCTGAATGGTTTGGCTGGAAATGGCTGCTGGACGCCTATATCCAGTTCGCCGCGCTCACGCCGGACCAGCGTCAAGACGCACGAAACCGCGCCAAGCCCGCCGGCTGCCTGAAGGCGGTTTTGCTGACCGAAGCCTTGGTGCGTGCCTGCGGCTTGGTGGATAGCACCAGTTCTGCCCTGCCCGCTTGGGCAACCCGGCTGGCAAAGAAAATTCTGCTGGAAACCTGCAATGGTAAGGCACCGAAGTCATCTGTTGGACATGCGATGCGGCGCAAAATTGACGGCATGGCAATTGCCCCTTCGGCCTTGGTGGCGGCAAGTGGTTTTGCCCGCGCGGTTGGGCGCACGTTGGCAACGCCAGCGAAATATCGGCAGCATGTGCTGACAAGCCTTGGGATTGTGCCGCAAGCTAAGTGATCTGATCCCCGCAAACTGGACCGTTTGAAGCTGGAGTTTTGGGCTACGCTTTCCTGGCTGGGAGAGGAGCGGAATCGGATGAAGGCGAGCAATTTTTCGGACGCGCAGAAGGCGTTCATCATCAAGCAGGGCGAAGACGGAACACCGGTTGCGGAGATCTGCCGCAAGGCGGGGATCAGCCAGGCGACCTACTTCAACTGGAAGAAGAAGTATGCCGGTTTGCTGCGGACCGAGATGAAGCGGCTCAAGCAGCTCGAGGACGAGAATGCGCGGCTGAAGAAGATCGTGGCCGACCTGACGCTTGACCGCGAGATGCTGCAAGACGTCATCCGGCGAAAGCTCTGAAGCCTGGTCGAATGCGTGAGCTCGTTCGCGGGATGTGCAGCGATTGGGCGGTGTCGATCCGGCAGGCTTGTGGGGCCATCAGGTTTGATCGTTCGACGTTCCACTACCAATCCCGCCGCACCCGCTGCCCCGCAGCGGTTTGCAAGCAAACCGCGAGAGGGGATCAGGCTGCCGTGGCCAAGCGGATCCGGGAGACGCGGGTCCGGTATGGTTACCGCCGCGTTCACGTCCTGCTCGACCGTGAAGGCTGGGGCATCAACGTCAAGAAAGTCTATCGCATATACAAGGAGTTGGGCATGCAGCTGCGGCACAAGACGCCCAAGCGGCGGGTGAAGGCGAAGCTTCGCGATGACCAGGCTGTCGCTGTCGGACCGAATGATGTCTCCCTCTCGCGCAGGTAAACATGCGCTGCCGGGCAGCGGGGCGATGGACTTCGTTCATGACCAGTTGGCGACGGGCAAGAAGCTGCGGGTCCTGACCGTCGTCGACACCTTCTCGCGCTATGTCCCGGTGCTCGATGTGCGCTACAGCTACCGCGGCGAAGATGTCGTGGCGACCCTCGACCGGGTGTGCCGCACGGCGGGCTATCCCAAGACGATCCGCGTCGACCAAGGCAGCGAGTTCGTCTCGCGCGACATGGACCTCTGGGCCTACAAGCGCGGGGTGGTCCTTGACTTCTCCCGGCCCGGAAAGCCGACAGACAATGCCTTCATCGAAGCCTTTAATGGACGCTTCCGCGCGGAGTGTCTGAACCAACACTGGTTCCTCACCCTTGCAGACGCTGTCGAAAAGTTGGAGGCTTGGCGTAGATACTACAACGAAGAACGGCCACACGGCGCGATCGGCAACAAGGTCCCGATCATGCTGACGAAATCAGGGGGCGTCACCAGACCGTCACCCTGAGCGAAGCCGGAAAACTCTGCCTTCGGGCGGTCCAAGGTTGGGGGTCGGATCAGTGCCCAAGGACTCTCGTTATGAACGAGGGGCGACTGGGGAGCAGGTCATAAGCCCTAGCGGCAAGGCTAGACTGCAGATCAACGGCAACCACGCAAGGGGTAACGCCAGTCACGGTCGCGCACGACAGCTTACTCCGATTAAAATGGCCGTCGCACAAAAGCGCGACGTCCATTTTAATACATCACACACCATCGGGTGCCTTTGCCGCCGATACGGGGTCAGTCGCTACGCGATTTATAGTCATAGCGATAGCTGTAGGAATCGCCACCACCCACCTTGCTGGGGTCGAACCCGTTCAGCACAGCGCCAGTAACTTTTAGCCCAGCAGCCTCCAACGTGCGCTTCGTGACCTCTATTTCGCCAATTGGCGTAACATCATGGCGCGCAATCAGCAAAATACCACCAGCAACACGACCCAAAAGCACGGCATCAGTGACCGCCAATACCGGCGGTGCATCAAGGATCACCATATCAAAGCGTTCATTGAGCAAACGCAGCAATTCTTGCATGCGCGACCGCACCAAAAGATCTGCCGGGTTTGGCGGATACGCCCCCGAGCAAATAACAGAAAGCCCCTCAATCGGTGTTTTGATCAGAACCTCATCCAGCGTTTTAACTTCGGCCAGATAGTCAGCAAGGCCGAGGCCATTCTTTGGCTGCTTGAAGAATTTACGCAAATGGCCCCGGCGCATATCGGCATCTATGAGGCAAACGCGCTGGCCGCCTTGCGCCATTACCGTTGCCAAATTGACGGCTGAAAAGCTTTTGCCAACGCCGGGTGCAGAACTGGTGACCACCAACGAATTCGTCGTGGCATCCAACATTCCGAAATGCAGGCTGGTGCGCAACGATCTAAACGCCTCAACTGCAATATTAGTTGGGTCAGCCAGAGCGACTATACTTTGATCCGCGCCTTTTTTATACTGTTTGGAATCAGCCGATGGCACATAGTTCACTGTGGCAAAAACTGCCATGCCGAGCGCTTCGATCTGCTTGGCGCTTTGAACCCCGCGACGCAGCCAAGCGCGCACCAAAACCAAGGTGACGCCAATCAGCCCGCATAATAGTGTCGTTACAACAAGAATTAAAGAGCCACGCGGGGCGACAGGACTTTCGGCGCCGTGCGCAAGATCAACAACCCGCACGGAGCCAATTGTGCTTGCGCGCATTACTTCAGCTTCTTGCGCCCGCTTTTGCAATTCAAGGTAAGCGTCCTGCGCAAGTTCCAGCTTGCGGGTCATGGTCAACACATTGCGCTGAGTTTCTGGCAAACGTTCGGCTTCTTTTTGCAGATCTGCCAGTTGTTTTTCAAGATGCGCGCGGTTGTTCAAAAGCTTTTGATACACAGGGTGATTGATAGTGTAGCGCTGCTTAATATCGTCTTCTTGCACCTGAAGTTCTTGCAGCGCGGTATTAACCCGCTCTGTCTGCGTCCAAAGCGTGTTACTTTCAAAACTAAGATCAAGAACTTTTGTTTTGCGGCTATAGTCGGTCAGTTCTTCCTGCGCTTTACGCACATTCTGTTCAGCGATTGTCAGTTGCGAGTCAAGAAACTGCAGGCCGTTGTCGGCATTGGCAGTGCGACGCAGCACATTCTGCTTCACATAGGCATCTGAAATGGCGTTAAGAACACGCTGCGCTTCGATATCGCTGCTTGCGCGATACTTAAGCTCTAAAATGCCAGAGCCGCGGGATTTTTCGCTAATTATCAGGCTATTTTGCAGCGATTTTAGAACATCAAGTTCATCGCGCTGCATGATGATAAATTGCCGCCCGACACTGCCGACCAAATCAGAAACCCGCAATCCGAAGGTTTTATCGGCGTCGTTCAGGGTCTCGCCAACGCGGCCCGACAACACGGTTCCGGTGGGCAATTCAACGTCAAATGTTCCCTCTCCGGTGATCGTCAACCGCATCGGTCGGCCAATCCAGTCGGGTTCAACCTGCAGAAGATCTAGGGAAATGCTTTCGGCCCGACGCGCATAGGCACGGAAAAACCCAAAATCCGGGATGGGCATATCATATCGCTGCACCGCAACGCCGATAATTGGCATCAATACCGGGCGCGCCATCCAATCAAGGTTAAGCGCTGCAACGGCTTGCCCCAAAACCAAACGCGATCTGATAATTTCAATCTCGGTGGCCGATTGTGGGCCACCGCCACTTAGCCCAAGCAATGCCGAAGGCAGGCCCATTTGCGAGCTTTGACTTTCAAGCTGCAACAACGTGTCGGCCTGATATGTCTTCGGCGTGATGGAGTATATGAAAAGGCCAAAGAATATCCCAACCCCTACACATATCCCAATCAAGGATTTGCTTGCCCAAAGTTGCGAAAAAATCCGGACAATATCAATAGTATCCGCGTCTTCGGACACCAATACAGCCTTGTCACTTCCGGTCTGTGCCATACTATCTTTCACTTGGTTTTCGCTAGTCTAGCAGCCCAAGCGTTTCCGGCGGCTTCAATCTTTACATAAGTCAATTCGTGAAACTCTCGTGACAAGCGATAGGGGTCGGGAATGCCTTTTGCTTCGGTCCAATGATCATACAGCATCGTCTTGCCAAGAAGATGCGGTGCGATGCGGCCAATTTCTTGCCGATGTTTCGGCTCCATCACCAAGATCAAATCCTGGGTCGCGCCGAGTTCGGCCGTGAACTGCCGTGCGATATGTCCGTCAAGGCTGACACCATTCTGCGCGGCCACATCGCGGGCGGTTTCATCCGCAGCGTGGCCAACAAGCGCGCCAAGACCGGCGGAGGTTACAGTTATTTTCGGCAACTGCGCCTGTAAAAGCCGCTCTCCAACCGGAGAGCGGCAAATATTACCGATGCAAACAACGAGGACAGAGCCGATCACCTGCTGACCTTTCAGTTCTGCGACACAACTTGCGCAGCCCGCGTGGCATTAACCGTTGGCAACAATGCACTGATCACGTCATTCCACTTCGACAGCGGAGAGCGCAAAACATAGACCACATCGCCGGGTTCAAGCAAAAACCGGGTGCCAAGCAGCAAGCCCGTTGGCGACGAGGTTTCAAGTTGGAACACCGTCATCTTGTTATTGATGCTGCGGAACACGAAGACACCGCGCGCGTCTGCCCGTTCTTCGCTTAGGCCGCCTTGGCGTGTTAGCGCTTGGGTCAAGGTGATCTGTTCGATCGACAGATCGACGGTCGCAGGATTGCGAATTTGGCCAAGCAGATAGGCTTCCTGCGCGCGCCGGCGGGGCACGGTGACTACGTCACCCGCCCGCAAGATCGGGTTGTTCTGTTCGATACCAGCATTCAGGAAACCCGCCACGTCAATGGTGTGAACCCGCCCATTGCGCTGTACCGATACCGCGCGCAGGTCAGCTTCTTCGGTAAAGCCACCCGCAGCGTTGATCGCTGTGATCAACGAAATAGGTTCCAAGCTGACGGTTTGGCTGTTGGGGGCCTTCACCTGACCAGCGACAACGACACGCTGCGAGTTGAACGCCGCGACGCGCACAATCAACTGCGGATCTGGGATGAATTCGACAAGACGTTTCGCAAGCTCTGCGCGCACGTCTTCGGCGGTGCGGCCGCTGGCGTCGACCTGCCCAATGAAGGGAAAGAAAAACGTGCCATCCGCCTGCACATAATAGCCAGTGTCGGCGCCGCCGGTTTGCGTGACGGGCAGCATAAGCTCGGGGTGGTCAAACACAACCACATCCAGCAGGTCACCAGACCCGATGTGATAGTCAGACGATTTTCCGACCGGCAGGCTGGAGGTGACATAGCCTTTGGCCGGGCGGCTGAAGCTATCAATATTCGAATCGTCTAGGCGAATAATGGTGACATCTTCTGTTTTACGGTCTTGCTGTTCTTCGGTTACCGGAAACCGGACGAAACCTTCCGAACACGCAGACAGAAAACTTAGCAGAACAAGCGACACAACGATTCTTACAAGCATTAAAACTCCCCCGAGTATGCCCTTATTCTGCTAGCCGAAATACAACCCGACATAAACCCCTAAATAAAGCAGGCTTTATATGCCTTACCACAAGACTTCGAAAGTGCCAGCGGTGTTAAATGCCGTGCAGCCAGCGCATACGGTCAGCCAGATCGGGGGCGCCAAACGCAAGTGATCCCATGACCACGGTTTCGGCACCCGCCTGACGCAGCAACGGCACCGTGGTGTCACGAATGCCGCCATCTGCGGCCAAAACAATGCGCCGCCCGGATGCGGCGATCAGACCTGCGGCCTCTTGCAGACGCGCGGTTGCGGTGGGGTCAAGGCCCTGACCTTTCACGCCAATCGCGGTGCCAAGCAGGGTGAGCATATCCAAGCGCCCCAACCACGGCGCGGCCTGCGCCACCGGGGTTTCTACGCGCAGCACCATCCCGGCCTTGATGCCATGCGCCGCAATACGCGACAGACCTTCGGCGGCATTGGCGTTTTCAACGTGCAGGCTGATCAGGTCAGCCCCGGCTTCGGCAAACTGATCAATCTGCGACAGCAACACCGCATCAGCCACCATCAGATGCACATGGATCGGCAGCGCTGTTTCGGCGCGCAGACGCGCAACTAGATCCGGGAAGAACAGCAGGGCAGGCGCAAAGTGGCCATCGGCTACGTCGACATGCAAGATATCGGCATGCGGGGTGATGCGGATCAGATCATCAGCCAAGCGGATCAAATCGGCGGACCACATCGAATA
>Ga0255096_1001074_pt1 | contig 11783 bp, 8 predicted proteins | sample Colum_Atlam_RepA_2_FD_188563 | JGI IMG/M metagenome (GOLD analysis project Ga0255096, IMG submission 188563) | Freshwater microbial communities from Columbia River, Oregon, United States - Colum_Atlam_RepA_8d | ecosystem: Environmental > Aquatic > Freshwater > River | place: USA: Oregon...
CCCCGGCCCCAGCAAAGTCGCCACCGTGATCCACAACGCGTTCTGCGCCCCCAGCGTCAGCAAAACCTCGTCCTCGCGCGCCGCAATCCCCCGCCGCGGCAAGATCGACCGCAACAGATGTTCGATCAACAGCGGGTCGTCGCGGTCATACATATCCGAGGTAAGCGCAGCAAAATCCTTCCGCCCCAAAGCCCGCAACGCACAAAGCCGCCAGTTCTGATGATCAAACAGACTGGCATCCGCCTGGCCATAGATGAACGGATAGGGATAATTCTCCCAATCCAACGGCCGCTTCACCGTCGCCAACCCCGAAAACCGCTCGCCGGTCAGCCGCGCGAAATCCACGCCCTCCGCCCGCGGCGCCCGCGCCGGCAGTTCCGGCGCCCGCGGCGCGTTCTCCGAAACAAAATACCCAGACCGCCCGCGCGCCATCAGGTAATCGGCACTCACCAACTCAGCGTAAGACAGCGTCACCGTGATCCGGCTGATCCCCAGATATTCGGCCAGCCCCCGCGACGACGGCATTTTCTGCCCCGGTCGGAACCGCCCCGACAACACGCCTTCCGTCACCATCTGCCGGATCCGCTGCTGCAACGTGCCCCGCCCGGCGGGCGGCAAAACAAAGGCTTCGGCAGGGATCGACATTCTGGCCTCATCACAGCATCAAGCTGGACTTATAGGCCAATGCTCCATCACCAAAGTCAAGCCATGCTGCCAAGTCGCATGCCTCCGGCGGGAGTATTTAAGAATGAGCAATGACCAAGGATTTGCTCTTTCTTAAATACTCACATCCCCGAACCGAAGCGCGAAGCCGCGCAGGCGAGAAAAAGAAATGCCGCCGGACCCGTTAGGGACCGGCGGCACAATTTAATAACCGTTTGACAGTGTTAGCCAAAAACCTTGGTCAGCGCCTTGTCGATGGCACCGGTGATCTGGTCAATGTCATCGGGCGTTGCGATCAAAGCAGGCGACAGGCAGAGCGTGTTGTTCAGGCCCGGCAAGCTGCGGTTGGTCATGCCGATGATAACGCCCTGCGCGTTGCACTCTGCCACCACAGCGGCGACCTTCTTTTCATCCATCGGCTCTTTGGTCTTGCGGTCAGCCACCAGTTCGGCGCCGCAGAACAGGCCCTTGCCACGCACATCGCCAATAACTTTGTGCTTTTCCATCAAGACGTTCAGGTTATCCAGCACCCGCGCGCCCATCTTCAGGGTGTTGTCCAACAAGCCTTCATCTTCGATGATGCGCATGTTTTCCAGCGCCGCCGCCGGGCCAGCCGTGCAGCCGCCAAAGGTCGAGATATCGCGGAAATAGCTCATCGGATCGCCAGCATCCTTGAACATCGAGAACACTTCTTCCGTGGTCACGGTGCAAGAAATCGCCGCATAGCCAGAGGCCACGCCTTTGGCCATGGTCACGAAATCGGGCTTGATGCCGTAGTGCTGATAGCCAAACCAGGTGCCGGTGCGGCCAACACCGCAAACCACTTCGTCAATGTGCAGCAAGACGTTATATTTCTTGCAGATTTCCTGCACACGCTCCCAATAACCGGTCGGCGGAACAATCACGCCACCGCCTGCGGTCACCGGTTCCAGCACGATCGCGCCAACGGTGTCCGGGCCTTCGCGCAGGATCACTTCTTCGATGGCATCGGCAGCACGTTCGCCGTAGTTTTCAACATCCCACTGCTTGCGGTATTCAAGGCAGTGCGGCACCATGACGAAACCGTCAGGATAGGGGCCGTATTGCATCGCGCGTTCCGCCTGACCCGAGGTTGCAAGCGCGCCGATAGTGGTGCCGTGATAATCACGCTCACGGTACAGGATCTTCCACTTCTTGCCGCCGTGATGTTTGTGCGCGATCTGGCGCACCATCTTGTAGACCTTCTCGTTCGCTTCCGACCCCGAGTTCGAATAGTAAACCCGCGACATCCCCGGCATTTTCGAAATCAGCTTTTCAGCAAACAGCGCGCCCGGAATAGACCCGCCAACGCCCGCAAAATAGTTCATTTTCAACAGCGTATCGCGCACGGCGTTGGCGATGGATTCGCGGCCATAGCCGACGTTCACCGTCCAGACCGCCCCAGAAACCGCGTCGAGATACTCTTTGCCGCGTGCGTCCCACACCCGCAGGCCCTTGCCTTCCACGATGATGCGCGGGTCAACCTCTGGCTGCTCATAGCCCTTGTGCTGGCTTAGGTGGTGCCAGACGTGCGCTTTATCAGCGGCGACGATTGCGCTTATGTCGTTGGCGGATGCAAAGCCTTCCATGGCCGAACCTCTATCTTGAAAGGGCGCGCCCGATGCCGCCCGCAATTCTGGCCGCATATTCCGGGATAGCGGGCAAACCTCTTACGTCCAGACGCGGCGGGCCGATAAGACCAGAAGCCACGCAAGGTCTTTCAACGGCCAAGCCGTTCTATCCAAGCCCGAAATGCCTGCAACGGCGGATACCATTCACGCCCGCGCGGCCAGACCAGATAATAGGCACCGACACCCGGTTTTGCGGCCGCAAATGCCACAAGACGGCCCTCGGCCAATTCGGGCCGCACCAGAAAATCCGGCACCAAAGCCACGCCCAAACCATGCACGGCGGCTTCGATCAGCGGGGCAAATTGGTCAAACAACATGCCCTGCGGCAGCGGCCCAACATAGCCCGCCCGCGCGAACCAATCACGCCAAGCAGCGGGGCGGGTTTCAAGTTGCAGCAGGGGTTTGCGGGCCAGCTCTGTCAGCCCCGACACCATCAGATCGGGGGCGGCACAGACCACCAGCTCTTCGTCAAACAGTTTCAGGTGTTCGGCATTGGGCCAGCTTTCGGTGCCAAAATGGATTGCGGCGTCAAAGCCTTCGGCCTCTAGGTCGAAGGGTTCAAGCCTTGTGCCCATGTTGATGGTAACACCTTGATGTGACGCCAGAAACGCGGGCAGTCGCGGGGCAAGCCAACGCGTGCCAAATCCCGGCAGCACCGCCAGCGCCAGCGTGCCACCGCTGATGGTAGACCGGGCGCGCAATGCCCCGCGGCTAACCAGATCCAGCGCCCGCGCCACATCACGCGCGAAGGCCTGCGCGGCTTCGGTTGGAACCAAGGCGCGGCCCTCGCGCAAGAACAAGGCGACGCCAAGCTGCGCTTCCAGCCCATGCACCAGCTTGGAAACCGCGCCCTGTGTCAGGCTTAAATCGCCAGCGGCTGCCAAGGTTGATCCGGTGCGGCAGACCGCCTCGAATGCCGCCAACTGCCCCATCGAAGGCAGCAATCGCCGCGCCTGCGCCATGTTTCACCTATTCCTTTTTGGAATACATCATGGCCACTATATCGGTTCCTCGACGCGCTGCAATCGGCTAGCACTTTTGCAAAAGGGGAGCATCATGGGCCGTTCAGTCATCGTTCACGAAAACTTTCTGCGCCGCGTCGCCGCCCGCGATTTTCCGCCGGGTGCGCCGCCTTCTGGCCCACTCGCTTTTCCGTGCCGCCTGCCTAAGCCGCGCCCTTGACCGCACCTCGCGTGAGATGCAGCGCGCCGGGCAAGGCTTTTACACCATCGGGTCGTCGGGCCACGAAGGTTTGGCTGCGGTTGCGGCGGCGCTGCGCCCCACCGACATGGCCTTCCTGCATTACCGCGACGCCGCGTTTCAGATCGCGCGGGCAGATCAGGTGCCGGGGCAAACCATTGCCTATGATATGCTGCTGTCGTTTGCAGCGTCGTCCGAAGACCCGATCTCTGGCGGGCGTCACAAGGTTTTGGGGTCAAAAGCCCTGACCATCCCACCGCAAACCTCGACGATTGCCAGTCATCTGCCCAAGGCGGTGGGGGCGGCCTATGCCATTGGCGCCGCGCGAAAAAATCGGCCAGAGCATGCCGAACTTCCCGATGATGCCATTGTTTATTGTTCGTTTGGCGATGCGTCGGCCAACCATTCCACCGCGCAAGGGGCCTTCAATGCTGCCGGTTGGACAAGCTATCAGTCGCTGCCCTTGCCGCTGCTGTTTGTCTGCGAAGACAACGGCATCGGCATTTCGACCAAAACCCCAACCGGCTGGATTGCCAATTCGTTCAAACATCGCCCGGGCCTGAAATACTTCTACGCCAACGGGCTTGACCTTTATGAAACCTACCGCGTTGCGCAAGAGGCTGCCGACTATGTGCGCACCCGCCGCAAGCCCGCGTTTTTGCACGTTAAAACCATCCGGCTTTATGGCCACGCTGGCGCTGATATGCCCACCACTTACCTGCCGCGCGAAGAGGTCGAGGCAGAGGAAGCCCATGATCCGCTCCTGCATTCGGTGCGCCTGCTGGATCAATCCGGCGCCCTACCCGCCGCGCAAGCGCTTGCGATCTATGAAGAAACCAACGCCCGCGTGGCGCGCATTGCGGCAGAGGCTGTCACCCGCCCCCGCCTGAAAACCGCCGAAGATGTGATGGCGTCGCTGATCCCACCCAAACGCGCCTGCAAGCCCACCAACGGCCCCACGCCAGAAGCGCGCGCGGCTGCCTTTGGCAGCGATTTGAAAGCGATGGAAGAGCCGCAAATCATGTCGCGCCTGATCAATTGGGCGCTGACCGATCTGATGCTGGCGCATAATGAAATCGTGATGATGGGCGAAGATGTCGGCCGAAAGGGCGGTGTTTATGGCGTGACCCAAAAGCTAACGCAGCGCTTTGGTCAGGCCCGCATGATTGATACCCTGCTGGACGAACAATCCATTCTGGGCCTTGCCATCGGCATGGCGCAGAACGGCTTTATCCCGATGCCGGAAATTCAGTTTTTGGCCTATCTGCACAACGCCGAAGACCAATTGCGCGGTGAAGCCGCAACGCTGCCGTTCTTTTCCAACGGGCAATATACCAACCCGATGGTGCTGCGGATTGCAGGATTGGGCTATCAAAAGGGCTTTGGCGGCCATTTCCACAACGATAACTCGGTTGCGGTGTTGCGCGACATTCCGGGGTTGATTTTGGCGGTGCCGTCAAACGGGGCCGATGCGGCAAAGATGCTGCGCGAATGTGTCCGCTTGGCGCGCGAAGAACAGCGGTTGGTGGTATTTCTAGAGCCTATCGCGCTTTACCCGATGCGCGATCTGCACGCCGACAAAGATGGCGCTTGGATGCAGCGTTACCCCGCCCCCGATGAAACAATTGCCTTGGGCGAAGTGGGCGTGCACGGCACCGGCGCCGATCTGGCCATCGTTACCTTTGGCAACGGCACCTATCTGTCGCATCAGGCGCTTGCCGCAATCGAAGCCGCCGGGATCAAGGCCCGCATCATCGACACCCGTTGGCTTTCACCGCTGCCGAAACAGGCGCTGACCGCCGCAACGGCTGGCTGCAAACATATCCTGATCGTTGATGAAACCCGCCATTCCGGCGGCGTGGCCGAAGCGTTGATGGCGCATTTCCATGAGTCCAGCCCGGCCAAGTTGGCTCGACTGACTGCGCAAGACAGCTTTATCGCAACCGGCCCGGCCTATGCCGCCACCATGCCAAGCGCCGCCAGCATCACCGCTGCCGCCGTGGAGTTGTGCAAATGAAAACCGCTGTTCTGATTTGCCCCGGCCGTGGCACCTATACCAAAACCGAACTTGGCAGCCTGCGCGGCTTTCCCAACCCCGCGCTGTTGGCAGAACTCGATCATCGCCGCGCAGCCAACGGGCAAGAAACGCTGACGGCGCTGGATTCTGCCGCCAGTTATTCGGTGGCAAAGCATACCCGTGGCGACAATGCGTCGGCGCTGATCTATGCCTGCACGCTGGGCGACGCGCTTAGCCTGTCGAACGTCAAGATCACCGCCGTTACCGGCAATTCGATGGGCTGGTATTCAGCGCTAGCCTGCGCCGGCGCGCTGTCACCCGAAAACGGGTTCGAGGTGGTCAACACCATGGGCACCTTGATGCAAGACCGCCTGATCGGCGGCCAGTTGATCTATCCGTTCATGGACGAAAGCTGGGCCCCCAACCCCGGCCACAAAACCCAGCTGCTTGGTATCATTGCTGAAATTTCCACCCAACACACGCTGGCGCTGTCGATCGACCTTGGCGGCATGCTGGTGATTGCGGGCGACGAGGCTGGCCTGAAAGCGTTCGAAGCGGCGGTTCCGCCCGTGCAAGGCCGCTTTCCAATGCGGCTTGCCAACCATGCCGCCTTTCACACCGCACTGCAGGCCCCGGTGGCCGAGGCAGGCCGCGCGCGCCTAGCCGCCACGCTGTTCAATCAGCCGCAAACGCCGCTGATTGACGGACGCGGCGCGATCTGGTGGCCCGGTGCCACCGATGCCCCGGCGCTATACGACTACACTTTGGGCCATCAGGTGACCGAAAGCTATGATTTCACCGCCGCCATCCGCACAGCCGCGCGTGAATTTGCCCCCGATTATTTCATCATCGCCGGCCCCGGCACCACCTTGGGCGGCGCCACCGCGCAAGCGCTGATTTTGGCGGGCTGGCGAGGCATGACAAACAAGGTCGATTTCCAAACCCGGCAGGCGGAAAACCCGCTGCTGATCTCGATGGCCTTGGCCGAACAGCGCGCACTGGTGGTCTGACGCCAAGGTCAAAACAAAGGTTCGCATCACAGCCGCCAGCGCCGAAACATGCGCTGGCGGCTGTCTTTTGCACCCAATGGGAATGCCGATGTTAGCCTGCGCCTAATCACAGCTGCAAAATCTCATGCTTTCCGCCGAAGTCAAATTGTCGCAGTTTGCATCCAATGCGACGAAGGCCGGGGCAATAATGCAAAGTTTCCAAGCACGACTTGCGGTAAGTGCCCGCACCCTGCCAACAGCTTTGGGTCTGGCAGCCAAACTCTTCTGCCACCCCTCGCAGCCAATATGCTAGGCTAAACCCCTGCATCCTGCGCAGTAACTTCGTCCGATTTTACCCAGCACAAATACCGCCCGAACACCAAGAACAGAGGCCGCGATGAACAAACACCTTAGCCTGACACCGGCGCAAGAACTGCATGCCAATGTGTCCGTGCCGTTCGCTCAGGCGCGGGCCATGCCGAAATCGGTCTACACCAGCCCCGAGTTTTTGCAGCAAGAACAAAAGCATATCTTCGGAAAGGACTGGCTTTGCGCCGGACGCGCCGAAACCCTGCCCAACCCCGGTGATTACCTCACCCTGACCATCGCCGCCGAGCCCGTCATCGTTTTGCGCGACCGCGATGGGCATATTCGGGCGATGTCAAACGTCTGCCGTCACCGGATGTCGACTTTGCTGCAGGGGCGCGGGCACGCCCGCAGCATCGTCTGCCCCTATCACGCCTGGACCTACAACTTGGACGGCAGCCTGCGCGGTGCCGCTGCCATGTCGCAGAACGAAGGCTTCTGCAAAGAAAACATCGCCCTGCCCGCCATTCGCTGCGAAGTTTGGCAAGGCTGGATCATGGTGACGCTTAATCCAGACGCGCCAAGCCCCTCTGTTGCGCTGCAGGGCATCCGCGACCTGATCCCCTATCTGGATATGTCGACCTACACCGAAACCTTCCGTGAAGACTTCAACTGGGCGACCAACTGGAAGGTGCTGGCCGAAAACTTCATGGAATCCTACCACCTGCCGATGTGCCACGCGGGCACCATTGGCGGCGCGTCAAAGCTTGATGAAATGATCTGCCCCGAAGGCACCGACGCCTTCAACTATCACTGGATCCTGAAGAACGATACCGTGCCGCTGGCCTTGGCGCACCCCACCAACACCACGCTGCGGGGTGATGAGCGGCGCAAGACATGGCTGATTGCGATCTATCCGTCGCTGCTGATCACACTGACGCCGGGGTATTTTTGGTATCTGTCACTGACCCCCGATGGGCCGGGCCGCGTGAACGTGATGTTCGGCGGCGGGTTGTCGGCCGATTGGATGGCCGACCCCGATGCCACCGAACATCTGGCCAAGGTGAAAGCCTTGCTTGACGACGTGAACGTCGAAGACAAGGGCTGCACCGAAAAGGTCTACACCGGCCTGCTGTCTGAAATCGGCGAACCCGGGCCGCTATCACATCTTGAACGTCCGAATTTCGAATTCGCGCAATACCTTGCGCGACGGATCCCGGAATGACGGCACCGCTGCATGATGTTTCTTGATCTTGTCGCTTGCGGCGCGCTGCCAAGAAGTCATGCAGTGGCCGACCTGCCCCTAGGGCGGCTTACCCCGCAAAGATACCGCGCTTTGTCCTGCGGCAAAGCGTTTGGTCTGGTTCTGCCGCGATCATTTTGGCACTGATGGCGGAACCAAACCCACACCCGACCCAATCTAGTTAAACCAGAGGACCCTATGGCCGATCCGCATAAACGCTACCGCAAGTTCAACACCAAGGTCACCTACCCCGAGCAGAACCTTGATAACGACCTTTGCCATCTGGTCGCCACGCGCCCAGGGACGACGCTGTATTTCCGCGGCGCTTGCCCGCAAGACATCGACAGCGCCGTCAACCTTGGCAGCCACGACCCGGCCGAACAGACCCACAAAGTCATGCAGAATATCAAAGAGTTGCTGGAAGAAGCCGGCGGGCGGATGGAACATCTGGTCAAGCTGGTGGTGTATCTGACCGACGTGCGCCACCGCGAAGCAGTCTATCGGACCATGGGCGAATACATCAAAGGCGTGCATCCGGTGTGCACCGGCCTGACGGTTGTGGCCCTTGCGCGCCCCGACTGGCTGGTCGAAATTGACGCAACCGCCGTGATCCCCGACTAATCGTCGCTGCGGTTCGCAAAACCTCTTGGGGTTCGGGGGCAACGCGACGCCCCCGACCTTGGCATTGAAAGACCTGACATGACCTTCTCTCTTGTTGCACGCTGCGCGAAAACCGGCCAATTTGGCATGGTGATTTCATCGTCATCGCCCGCCGTTGCCGCGCGCTGCGCCCATACCCGCGCAGGCGTTGGCGTGGTCGCCAGCCAGAACATCACCGACCCCGGGCTTGGCCCGCTTTTGTTGGATGAGCTGGCAACCGGCAAGACCGCAAGCGATGCCCTGCAAGCCATCACCAACGGTCGGCAATACATTGATTATCGTCAGCTTTTGCTGGTCGATGCCAAGGGCAACACCGCCATTCACTCTGGCCGTCAGGTGCTGGGGATCTGGGGGGAAGCACAGGGCAAAGACTGCGCGGCGGGCGGCAACCTTTTGGCTAATGACAGCATTCCGCAAGCAATGATCACCGCTTTCGAAACGGCAACCGGCCATTTGGGCGACCGTCTGATCGCAGCCCTGCAAGCCGGGCTTCACGCTGGGGGCGAGGCTGGCCCCGTTCATTCGGCCGGGATGAAGGTCGCCGACAAACTGGACTGGCCCTTGGTCGATCTGCGCATCGACTGGTCCGACAGCCCGATCACCGATTTGGCTGCAGCTTGGCAAGTGTATCGGCCGCAAATGGCCGCCTATGTGCAACGCGCCATCGACCCGACGCAGGCGCCATCCTACGGCGTGCCGGGCGATGAATAGCCGTGGCATCGCGGCATAAGTTAGGATATACCTAACCAAACAGCCGAAGGTAGCAGCCATGCCCCTACGCTTTACCCTGCGTCATCTGGAATATTTGGTGGCCGTTGGCGAATGTGGTTCCATCGCCTTGGCCGCCGAAAAGGTTAACGTCTCCAGCCCGTCAATCTCGGCCGCTATTTCGCAACTAGAGGCCGAATTTGGCTTGGCGCTGTTTGTCCGCAAACACGCGCATGGCCTGTCACTGACCCAAGGCGGCAAGCAATTCATGGCGCAGGCAAAGCAGGTTCTAAGCGAAGCGGGCAAGTTGAACGAACTTGCCAACCAGATCACCGGCAAAGTGCGTGGCCCGCTTTCGGTCGGCTGCTTGGTAACTTTCGCGCAAATGGTGCTACCGCAATTGCGTCGCAGCTTTTGCGATCTGTTTCCCGAGGTCGCGGTTACGCAACTTGAACTGAATCAAGTCGAAATCTTTCAAGGTCTGCGCGCCGCAAACCTTGATGTGGCCCTAACCTATGATCTTGATATTCCATCAGATCTACAATTCATCCCCTTGGTGTCGCTTCCCCCCTATGCGGTTATGGCCCCTGACCATGATTTGGCGCAGCGCGAAAGCGTAAGCCCCGCAGAACTGGCGGCCTACCCGATGGTGCTGCTGGATCTGCCGCTTTCGGCGGATTACTTTCTGGGCTTTTTCCAAGGCCTGCGGCAACGTCCCAACATCGCCGAACGCACCCGTGATATTGGCGTGATGCGGTCGATGGTGGCGAATGGATTTGGCTATTCCATCGCCAATATCCGCCCGCTGACCGACACCGCCCCTGATGGCCGCCGTTTGCGCTACATTCCCCTGACAGGCCCGGTGCGCCCGATGCGCTTGGGGCTTGTTGTTGCGGAAGGTGCGGGCGTTTCCTTAACCGTGCAAGCCTTCATCGACCATTGCCGCGCGGGCATTACCAACGATGCAACACCCGGTTTGCAGCTAAAGATACCTGGGGCGCATCGCGATCTTTGATTAGCCTGCACCTAACTCTGGCTTCGGCTTTGCATCATTTACGCAAGCTGAGCGTCCCCCAACATGCTACGACCCAAAAGAAGGTTACCAGCCGTGCGCGACCCTCGTTACGACATCTTGTTTCAGCCGCAAGCCATTGGTCCGCTGACCGCAAAAAACCGCTTTTATCAGGTGCCGCATTGCAACGGCGGCGGCTATCGCGACCCGTCTGCGGCAGCGGCGATGCGTGGCATTAAATCCGAAGGCGGTTGGGGGGTAATCTTCACCGAACAGACCGAGATGCACCACACCTCGGAAATCACCCCGTTCATCGAATTGCGGCTGTGGGAAGATCAAGACATCCCATCCTTGCGCAAGATGTCAGAGGCGATGAAAACTCATGGCGCGCTTGCCGGGATTCAGCTTGCATATTCCGGCATCAACGGCCCGAACTTTTACACCAAAGAAGTGCCGATGGCGGTGTCGCCCGGCCCGATCCGCACCTTTACCAACGATCCGGTGCAGGCCCGCGGTCTGGACAAGACCGACATCAAAAACCTGCGCCGCTGGTTCGTGAATGCGGCAAAGCGATCGAAACTGGCGAGGTTTGATCTGATTTGCCTTTATGGCGCGCATGGGTTTGGGATTTTTCAGCACTTCCTCAGCCGCGCGACCAACCAGCGCAGCGACGAATACGGCGGCAGCTTGGAAAACCGCTCGCGCTTTGCCCGCGAAGTCATCGCCGATATGCGCGATGCCGTGGGCGATACCATGGCGCTGACCATGCGGGTCAGCCTTGACGAACAGATCGGAAATCTTGGCTTTTCCAACGCAGAATTGCGCGACTTTATTGCGATGAACGGCGACCTGCCGGACCTTTGGGATCTGGCACAGGGCACATGGGAGGACTGTTCGGGGCCGTCTCGGTTCAAGGAAGAGGCCGCGCAAGAGGTTTTGGTCAAAGGCATCCGCGAGCTGACAAGCCGTCCCGTCGTCGGCGTCGGTCGCTTCACCTCGCCCGATGTGATGGCGCGGATGGTGAAATCTGGAACGTTGGATTTCATCGGCTGTGCGCGGCCGTCCATCGCAGATCCGTTCTTGCCGCAAAAGATCGAACAGGGCCGCATCGAAGATATCCGCGAATGTATCGGCTGCAATATCTGCATCACCGGCGACATGACGCAGGGGATCAGCCGCTGCACGCAGAACCCGACCTTTATGGAAGAATGGCGCAAGGGGTGGCACCCCGAGAAGATGAACGCGAAAGGCGATAGCCAGTCGGTGCTGGTGGTCGGCAGCGGCCCTGCGGGGCTAGAAGCGGCGCGGGCGTTGGCGATGCGGGGCTATGATGTGG